>Ga0105240_10004650_pt1 | contig 20782 bp, 17 predicted proteins | sample KBSC54metaG_FD_80426 | JGI IMG/M metagenome (GOLD analysis project Ga0105240, IMG submission 80426) | Corn rhizosphere microbial communities from Kellogg Biological Station, Michigan, USA - KBS C5-4 metaG | ecosystem: Host-associated > Plants > Roots > Rhizosphere > Soil | place: Michigan, USA... | reverse complement strand
GACTCATAGGTAACCCGTGCCGCCGTCACTCCGAGGACGTCTGTATCCACCACGCTCGACAAATAATCCTTCGGCGCGAAGCGATCTGTCGGATTGAGAATGTCGGTCTTCCCCCAGCGGATCAGCTGCCGACCGATCTCGGCCGTCACCTTACCGCGATGAATGGTCGCGCTCAACCGTCGTACGGAGAACGCCGGACGCTGGATGCTGCGGTCATCCGCGTCGACAACGCCATCGCGTGCCGTTTGACGGTGCGAATCGGTGCGCGCATCGAAACCGCCGTTGACCGTCAGCCACGGGGCGAACTTGTAAGAAGCCTCTTCGCGGAACAGGAGCTCATCCACCACACGACCGCTGTCATTCGGTGCGGTCTGCGGATAGGCGACGGTCCGGTTCTCGATGAATCCGCGCTGCTCGAATGACTGCGAAAGGAGGGTCGCCAGCAAAAGGCCCGCGTCGATCATAAGTCGCGACGCAGAGCCTGCAAGGTGAAATCATCGTCTTTCATCGGCAGGTTGTATTCGAGCTTCTCGTACTTCAGGATCGTCCGGCTCTTGCGCGTAACGTCGTACACTTCGGTCAAGCGCGCCGTCCAGATTCCCTTGATCTGCTCGTAGTTCTTGTAGTCGATCGTGCGGACTAAGCCTTTCTTGTTGTAGGCCTCGATCTTCACGAACGTGTAGTTGTCTTTCTTGATCCAGAAGTACGAGTACTCGTACTGCGACGATTTTCGCGGACGCGATTCCAGCTTCCACATCCCGTCTTCATCCGCCAGCAGTTTGTAATCGTATTGATCGACGTCGCGCTCCTCCAGATCCTCGAAGCTGAAATCTGTACCGAAGAAGCGCGTCGAGCGGTCCTGCAGTGCGATTCTCTGGTCCCGACCGATCGCCGGCCGCCACATCCACTGGTCGCTGGCGCGGTCGGGATGATTCACGATCAACAGGCCCACACCTTTCACCTCAGCCGGAGCCGTGAAACGCAGAATCGCTTTGCTGTTTCCGAACGATCCGATGCGCTGATAGACCCAGCGTTTGGTGGCCACCTGGTTGCCTTGGCTGGTCACCTCCAAAGTTCCCTCATAGCGCTGCGAATCCGAATGCTGGCGCTTCTGGACTTCGATAATGATCTGCCTGGGGTCTTGCGCCACCAACGGCACTGCCAGCAGTAGCAAGAGAAACTTATTCATACTCCAGCGCCTCAATCAGCGATCCTCGCACCGCGCTCTCGGCCGGACCCAGCGCTGCTAAAAGAGCCGAGCCCAAAATCACAGGAATCAGGATCAGCGCCGTCTGAAACGGATATGCGTATGAAATGCTGATGCCGACCAGGTCCCTGCGCGCGATCTCGATGCTGTAAAACAGTTGTACTGCGCCGAGCGCCAGTCCCAGCAGGACGCCAATGGCCCCGATCGCGATGGCCTCCATCCATATCGTGTGTCGGATCTGGTTGCGCAGTCCACCTACCGCTTGCAGGACGCCCAGTTCGCGCCTCCGGTCGGTGATCGAAACCGTCAGGGCGTTGACGATGCCCAGGATCGCGACCAACACGGCCACCGCAGTTTGCACGTTAGTCAGCCCGAACCATTGGTCCGTCAGTTTAGTGATGAAATCGCGAACTTCGCGGTTGGTCAGCACAAACAATCTCTGTTGACCGCCGAACGCCTGGAGAATTCGCTGGCGGACTTGGGCTGCATCAGCGCCAGGAGTCACATATACGCGGAAAACGTTTACCGAATCGTCGTGCCAGTAGCGGATAAAAAGGTCCCGGTTGAGCAGCAAGGTTCCCTGCTGATCGGAAAAATCGTCGACTACGCCTACAATGGGCAACCGCAGGATCCCGGCAGGAGCGGGAATTTCCAATACCTCGCCCATATGCGCGTCGTGCAGCCGTGCGAAATTTGCCGACACGACTACACCCTTCTCCTCCGCAGTCAGCCGATACATTTCATCCGAGTTTCCTTCCACCGGAGGTAGATGAACGCGTTTCGCCACCAAGCCTACATCAATGGCGATCACCATAATGGGGGCGTTCTTCACCATCACCCGCACGCTGCGCACCGGCTGCACTTCGGCGACGCCTTCGATCGCGCGCAGGCCGTCCGCCAGCGACGCGGGGAACACGAAACTCCGTGACGACAGGGTTTCGGCGGTGGTCACGAAAAAGTCCGGATTCAGGGCGATACGCATCCATTCTGCAAGCGAATCGTAACTCGACCGGGCCAGCCCACCCAGCGAAATCACCAGCGCGAGCGACAGCATCAACGCGGCGATTGTGCCGGATGTCCGCCGAGGCGCCTGAATTAAGCTGTCGGCTGCCAGCGCGCCTTCTACCGGCAGCAGTCCTGCTAACAGCGGGCGCAACGCTCGCGACAGCCAGAACGACAGCGCGGGCGAAAGCAGAACTGCCGCGAGGATCGCCAGCACGTAGCCGATGTACGTCATGATTCCGAAACGGTTGAACGCGAAGGCTGCAACGGACGCGATTCCGAATGCCATTGCCCACCTGCGTCGCGCGCGATTCTCGCCTTCACCCAGCGATTGGAATCCGCCCTTTTGTAGAGCCTTTACCGGATCTACACGAGCCGCGCCACGGGCCGGGAGAACCGCCGCAACCAGGCTCGTGACCAATCCCATGGCCATCGCTGTGCCGATTAACCACGGATCGAGGGTCAGATCTCCGGGACTTTGCGCGACTCCGTAAATCTCTGTGAGCATGCCGCCGATATATCCCGACATGGCACGCGCCATGACGATTCCGAACAACACTCCGACGCACGTTCCCGCCAAACCCGCAATCGCGCTTTCCGTCAAGAACAGCGTCCGGATCTGCCCGCGTGTCGCTCCGAGCGCGCGCAGGATTCCGATCTCCGCGCGCCGCTCTGTCACCGCGATCGCGAAGGTGTTGTAGATGATGAACATCCCGATGAACAGCGCGAACACGCTGGTGATATTGGACGCCAGCGCGTACATCCGCGACGTCGATTCGAACTGCTGCCCGCGCGAGCTGGGCGGTTCCACCTGAAAGCCCGATCCAAGCAGCGCCTGCAATTTGGCGGTAGCATCCTCGAGACGAGTGCCTTCTTCCAGCGCGATATCGATCCGGTCGAACTTACGGCCGCGCCCGAACATCTTCTGCGCAGCATAGATGTCCATGATCGCCAGGTCGCCGCCAAACGCGCTCGCCAGGCCGCCCGGCTTCATGATCCCCCGCACCGTGAACACCTGGTCACCTTGCATGGTCCGCATCGGCAGCTTGCTGTTCACTGCCAGCCCGTGTTCGTCGGCGAATTTCTTAGTCACCATCAGCGAATCGGGCTGCGCGAGAAATACCAAGGGATCGTCGATCGCATCGTCGTTGCCTTCCAGATCGTAGCTGCGAATGCTGCGGTCCCCAAGCATGTCTACGCCTAGAATCAGCAGATTGTTCTGGCCAGTGCCGACCGTCGCTTCGATAACCGGTGCGGCTGCGCGAACCTCGGGAAGCTCGCGAACCTTGTCGAGCACGTCTTCGTCGAATCCGGCGTCGCCAGCCGTTATCTGGAGCTGGGCAGCACCCGCGATGCGGTCGATGGTCTGGTTAAATGCTGCCAGCACGCTCTTGTTCGCGGTCCGCATTCCCACGAAAACGCCGACCCCGAGCACGATGCCTGCTGTGGTCAGCAAACAGCGCAGCAGATGCTTGCGCGCGTAGGGCCAGCTGATCAGACGCAGTAAAATCATCGGGTAACTTCTTCTCTACTTATTTCCGGCCTGCGTGTGTCCGCGAACACACGGCCGTCGAGCAGTTGGATCGTGCGTGGGCAACTGTTCGCTACAGTCTTATCGTGGGTGACCACCAACACCGTCGCTCCCAGCCGGTCGTGCAGATCATGAATCAGCTTCAGGATCTCTGCGCCCGTCTGAGTATCCAGATTTCCAGTGGGCTCATCCGCAAGCAGTATCGGCGGATACACGCTGAGCGCGCGCGCGATTGCCACGCGCTGACGCTCGCCGCCTGAAAGCTCATCCGGCAAGTGATCCACACGGTTGCCGAGCTTGACCGTGTCAAGCAGCTCCCGGGCGCGCTCCTCGACTTTCTTTCGCGGCCATCCACGCAGATGCAGCGGCAGCGAAACATTTTCCAGGCAGGAAAGCGTCGGCAGCAGATTGAAGAACTGGAAAATGAAGCCGATCTTGTCGCGACGCACGCGCGTCAGCTCGTCGTCACTGAGTTTCGAGAGCGGCTGCCCATCCAGCTCAACTTCACCCTGGCTCGGTCGATCCAGCCCGCCGATCAAGTTCAGCATGGTCGACTTCCCCGATCCCGAAGGCCCCACGAGTGAGGCCATCTCACCCTTGGCGATTAAGAGATCGATTCCGTCTAGCGCAGTTACCTTGCGCTTACCATCGAATGTTTTCGAAACACCCCGGAGGACGATCACTACCTTCTATGATGACACTCTGCATAAACTGAACTAATGCGCATAGGCGTCGACGCCGGAGGCACGTTCACCGATTTCGTGGTGCTCCACGATGAGGGGCGTCTGGAATCTTTCAAGCTCCGGTCGAATCCGCGCTCGCCCGCCAAGGTGATTGTGGCCGGCTTGGAGCACGCGGCTGCGAATCAACGAAAGGTAGACGTAGTGCACGGCTCGACGGTCGCCACCAATGCGTTACTGGAGCGTAAAGGGGCGAGGACGGCCTTCGTCACGACCAGCGGATTCGAGGATCTTCTCGAAATCGGACGGCAGAATCGCCCTGAGCTGTACAACTTGACTCCCACCCCTCGTCAGCCATTGATTCCGCGCGATCTGTGTTTCGGCGTCCATGAGCGTACGTATTACGACGGAAATGTTGCTCGCCGGCCGACTGCGGCCGAGCTGAAGCGTCTCGTCGCGCGGATAAAACGCGCGCGAGTCCAGTCGATCGCCATCTCTTTCCTGCACGCGTATCAAAATGCCGCAAATGAGCGAACTGTACTTGCGGGGTTGAAAACGACCGGCATATACGTCTGCGCCTCGCACGACGTCAGCCCTGAATTTCGCGAATACGAGCGCAGTTCGACGACTGCGGTGAACGCGTACGTCGGCCCTCTCATGGAGGCGTACCTCGCCGATGTGGAACGCGTGCGAAAGTTTCAGATCGCCATCATGCAATCGAACGGCGGATTCCTTTCTGCCAAAGACGCCAGCCGTCACGCCGTCCGCACCGTTCTATCCGGCCCGGCCGGGGGCGTCGTAGGCGCAATGGAAACCGCCCGCCGCAGCGGATTCCGAAAAATCCTCGGCTTCGATATGGGCGGCACGTCCACCGATGTGAGCCTGGCCGACGGCGCAGCACGCGAAACCACCGAAGCATCCGTGGATGGCTTGCCGATTCGTGTTCCGATGCTCGATATCCATACGGTGGGCGCGGGCGGCGGCTCCATCGCGCGCGTGGATGCAGGCGGACTGCTACGCGTGGGTCCGGAGAGCGCGGGCGCCGAGCCCGGACCGGCCTGTTACGGCTCCGGTACCGAGCCTACAGTAACCGACGCGCACGTGGTTCTCGGCCGTATTGAATCGCTGCTCGGCGGTGGGATGCGCGTGGATGCCGAGCGCGCTGCGACTGCGATCGACCGGATTGCGCATCGCCTCAAACTAGATCGAGCCGCTGCCGCCGCGGGCATCCTGCGTGTCGCTAACTCCAATATGGAGCGGGCGATTCGAGTGGTCTCGGTCGAACGCGGTCACGATTCTCGCGAATTCGCCCTGGTGGCATTCGGCGGGTGCGGCGGTTTGCACGCCTGCGAGATCGCGGAGCAGTTGGGAATTCGCGCGGTCATCGTTCCTCAATATGCGGGAGCGCTCTCTGCGCTCGGCATGCTGATGGCCGATGCGGTTCGGGATTTCGCCGCCGGCGTACTCGGCCGCGATCACATTGAGAAAAGCTTTGAAGCCCTGGAGAAACGCGCCCGCCGCGAATCGCCCAACGCAAGAATCGAACGCTCCGCCGATCTGCGTTATCGCGGCCAGAGCTACGAGCTTAACATCCCATGGATCTCTCAGAAGCGCGCTTGGACGTCGTTTCACCGCGAACATGCCCGCATCTACGGTTATTCGCTGCCCGAGCGCGACATCGAGGCCGTGACCATTCGATTACGGTCCCGAGGCACATCGCCCAAGCCGCGCCTGACTCGCCCGCCGATGAAACAAGGAGTGCCCGAGGTCCGTCGAGTCTGGGTCAACGGGTCCTGGCGACGCATTCCGGTCTGGAATCGGGAGCAGCTCGCTAAGACTCCAGTGAGAGGACCTGCGCTCGTGCTCGATTATGGGTCCACCACACTGGTGCCGCCTGGATGGCGATTCCATCTGGATCGGGCCGGAAATCTGCTCATGCAGCACTGAGGTTTTTCCCAGCGTATACACTAAAAGTTCACACATGAAACAGAAGATCCGCTCCACGACCATCCTGTGCGTCCGGCGCGACGGCAAGGTGGTGATGGCGGGCGACGGCCAGGTGACCCTGGGCTCGGAAGTGCTAAAGTCGTCCGCGAAAAAGCTCCGCAGGCTCTATAAGGATAAGATTCTGGCTGGTTTCGCGGGATCCACCGCGGATGCATTCGCTTTATTCGGCCGGTTCGAAGCCAAGCTCGAACAGCATAACGGCAACCTCTCGCGAGCATCCGTCGAATTGGCGAAGGAATGGAGAACAGACCGTTCCCTGCGCCACTTGGAGGCGCTCTTACTGGTCGCCGACAAGGAGACCACGTACTTGCTCAGCGGGAATGGCGACGTGATCGAGCCTGACGAATCTGTGGCCGCGATCGGATCCGGAGGCGCCTACGCCAAATCGGCCGCCACCGCACTGATCGAGAACACCAAACTGTCCGCACGCGATATTGTGCAAAAATCCATGATCATCGCGGGCAAGATCTGTATCTACACCAATGAATCTGTAGTTTACGAGGAGCTGGGCTGATGGTCATCTATCTTCCTGCCCAAGCCGCCGAGGATACGCCGCTACTCGACGAGCTAACACCGCGCGAGATCGTGCGTGAACTGGATAAGTACGTGATCAGCCAGGCCGACGCGAAGCGCGCCGTCGCTATCGCCTTGCGCAATCGCATCCGCCGTCAGAAGCTCGACCCCGAAATGGCCGAGGAGGTGATGCCGAAGAACATCCTGATGATCGGCCCCACCGGCGTCGGGAAAACCGAACTGGCGCGGCGCCTCGCCAAGCTGGCGAATTCTCCATTTCTGAAAGTCGAAGCCAGTAAGTTCACCGAAGTCGGCTATGTCGGTCGTGACGTCGAATCGATGATCCGCGACCTGGTCGAGATTTCGATCGACATGGTCCGCGAGGAACGTTTAGCCGAAGTGGAAGATCGTGCCGAGCGCAATGCCGAAGAGCGCCTGCTGGATTTGTTGATGCCGGCGCAGCCTGAAGAAAGCGAAAGTGCCGAGCGCACCCGCGAAAAACTTCGCGAGCGGCTGCGCGCGGGCAAACTCGATGACCGGATGGTAGAGATCGATGTCCGCGAGCGCGGCCCGTCATTCGAAGTCACCACCGCCAGCGGCATCGAGGAAATGGACATCAACCTCAAAGACATGCTGCCCGGATTATTCGCCGGGCGCACCCGCAAGCGTAAGATGCGCGTCGGCGAGGCTGTGGATTATCTGGTGCAGGAAGAAGAACAGAAACTGGTGGACATGGACCAGGTCACGCGTATCGCCATCGAGCGCGTGGAGCGTAGCGGCATCATTTTCCTCGATGAGGTCGACAAAATCGCGGGACGCGAGGGCGGCCATGGTCCCGATGTGAGCCGTGAAGGCGTGCAGCGCGATATTCTGCCGATTGTGGAAGGCACCACCGTCAACACGCGCTACGGTTTTGTCCGCACGGATCATATTCTATTCATCGCCGCAGGCGCGTTTCACGTTTCGAAACCGAGTGACCTGATTCCCGAATTGCAGGGGCGCTTCCCTATCCGTGTGGAGCTGAAATCGCTGACCGAAGCGGATTTCATTCGCATTCTCAAAGAGCCGAAAAACGCGCTGATCAAGCAGTATCAGGCGCTGCTGGACACCGAGGGCATCAAGCTCTCCTTCACCGAAGATGCGCTCGAAGAAATCGCAGCCTTCGCAGCGCGGGTAAACGAGAGCACTGAGAACATCGGCGCGCGCCGGCTCCACACGATTCTCGAGAAACTGCTGGAAGACGTCTCCTTTGACGGGCCGGATCTGAAGAAGAAGAACGTGAAAGTCGACGTAGGTTATGTGCGCAAGCAACTGGCCGACATCGTTAAGGATCAGGACCTCAGCCGGTATATTCTGTGAAGTGTTGGTTCGCCGTCGTCGCGGCTGCGACGCTTTGCGCCTGTGGTTACGTTGGCCCTCCGATGCCGCCGACCCTTGATATTCCGGTTACGATCACGGACTTTCGGGCCTGGGAGTATGGCGACAAAATCGAGCTCGCATTCACTTTGCCGAACCTGACCACGGAAAATCTTCCTCTGACGAGTGTTCGCTCCATCGAACTCCGCATTGGAGAGAGCGAGCCCCAGAGTAAACTGATCTCGCTCGCGTTGAGCAAGCCTGGACCGATGACTGGCGAGATTCCGGCCAAAGATTGGATTGGAAAGAGTACGGTGCTTTCCGTACGCGTTACGGGTCCCAAGGGAAAGCCGTCGATGTGGTCAAATCCTGTATCGCTACAGGTAATCCAACCTTTGATCACGCCATCCACACCGACGCTACAAAATGTCGCGAAAGGCGTGGAGCTTAACTGGACCGGTATGGGTCCGCGCTATCGCATCTTCCGGGCCGAAGGCGAGGGCCAACCCCAACGGCTCGCCGATTCCGATGGTCCGCCATACCTTGACGAGACGACTACCTATGGCACTCGTTACGGCTATCGGGTACAGGCAATCGCTGCGGATAACCAGTGGAGCGTGGTCTCGGACGCGGCGGAAATCATTCCCGTGGATAAATTTCCGCCCGCAGTTCCCGAGGGTTTAGGGGCGGTATCTACTCCGCAATCGATCGAGCTTGCTTGGACACGCAACACGGAAATGGATTTTCAGGGTTACAATATCTTCCGTTCAGTGGATAATGCTCCGTTCGAAAAGATCGCTACTTTGGTGGAAGTTCCCACATTTAGCGACTCGAACGTTGAAGCCGGAAAAAAATATCGCTACACAGTTTCCGCCGTGGATCTCACCGGCAACGAGAGCGTCCAATCGGCGCCAGTGGAGGCTACCGCACAATGAATCCAGAACCCCGCCCTACTGAAGCGTGGCTGCGCGGACCCATCGAAGGCGTCCCGCCTCACCTCATGCCCGTCTTTCATTCCTTCGCGATGGTCCGCGAGGATCTCGCCTATTACACCGAAGGACTGACCACGGAAGATGTTTGGCGGCGCACTGGAGCACTTCCTTCGCTGGGTTTCCATCTGCGCCACATGGGTCACAGCGTCGACCGGCTGGTGACGTATCTCTGTGGCGATCAATTGAGTGACGCCCAGATCGCAACTCTCAAGCAGGAAACCGAACCAGGCGCGACCCTGGGCCAGCTGCTGGAAGATATCGACGATAAGCTAAGCGACGCCGAACGTCGAATCCGCTCGATCGAGCCTAGCATGCTAAATGAACCGCGTTATATCGGGAAAAAGCGCCTGCCCTCGACAGTGCTGGGCATCCTGGTGCACGTTGCCGAGCATACCCAGCGTCATTTGGGACAGGCAATCACGACAGCCAAGCTGGCCCGCGAAACGCGTTAGCGTTCTTTCTTGCGACGAACCAGCCGCTTGCGGCCGAACCGTGCCACCGTCGGTGCAGCGAATGCCGCTTCGATTAATTGCGCCTGCTCACGCTGATGAACTTTGGGCGATCCCGGCGCGGGACTAGCACTACGCGGCCGGCCAGCGTAGCCGATGGCCTGATTCGGTCCCAGCATTGGCTGGATGCGTCCCCGGACAGATGACCAAGCGCCCATATTGCGCGGTTCTTCCTGCACCCACACCACGTGCTGGGCCGCGGAATAGCGCCGCAAAATATCGGCGAACTCGGTTTGCGGAAAAGGATAGAGCTGCTCGAATCGCACTATTGCGCAATTGCCCGCGAAAGGTCCGCCGCGCGCTTCGTGCGCCGCCAGCAGATCGTAGTAGATCTTACCGGTACATGCCAGAATCCTAGTCACGCTGGCAGGATCGGTCACGCGGGTGTCGTCCAAAACCGTGTGAAATGATCCGCTGGCCAGTTCGTCTACCGTCGAAACCACTTTCGGATGCCGCAGCAGGCTCTTGGGCGTCATCACCACCAGCGGCTTCCGCACCCCACGCCGATCGCTGCCTCCGCGCATCTGACGGCGCAGCAGATGGAAATACTGGGCGGGTGTGGTCGGATACGCCACCTGCATATTGTTCTCTGCGCACAGTTGCAGAAAACGCTCCAGCCGCGCGCTGGAGTGCTCCGGACCGCCGCCTTCTTGCCCGTGCGGCAGCAGCATTACGATCCCGCTGGGCTGCCCCCACTTGGCTTCCGCCGCCGAAATAAACTGATCGATGATGATTTGCGCGCCATTGACGAAGTCGCCGTACTGCGCTTCCCACAACACCAGCGAAAGGGGATCCGCGACGCTGTAGCCGAATTCGAAACCGACCACGCCGAACTCGCTCAGCGGGCTGTTATACACCTCGAAGGTTGCCTGATTCGGCGCCAGGTGCTGGAGCGGCGAATACACGCGGTCTGTTTCTGCATCATGAAATTCCACGTGGCGCTGGCTGAACGTGCCACGTCCACTATCTTGACCGCTCAATCGCACCGGTGTTCCTTCCAGGACCAGGCTGCCGAAAGCTAGCGTCTCGGCCAGCGCCCAGTCCACATTCGGACCGTCGTGGGCTTGCTTCCGGCGCTCGATAAGCCGTGTAAGTTTCGGGTACAGGTGGAAATCCGGGGGGAATGTAGTGATTCCGTCGATGATGCGATCGAGCACTGCGCGATCGGCCGCCGTGGGTGGGCGATCGCCGGGCAGGAACTCGGCTGCGACAGGACTCATCTCAAGAAGCTCAAACTCTTCCTTGACCTTTTGAGTGTGATCGTAGATTTCGTAAAGCTGCTTCTTTTGCGCTTCCTGCCAGGCGGCGACTTCCTGCGCGGTTACCACACCGTCGTGGATCAGCCGCTCGGCGTAAAGAGCGGCAACCGGCTTGTGATTTTGCAGCTTCTGATAAACCAGGGGCTGCGTATAGCTGGGATCGTCGCCTTCGTTGTGGCCGTGCTTGCGATAGCAGACCATGTCGAGCACGACGTCTTTGTGGAAGCGCTGACGATAATCGAAGGCCAGCTCCATGGCGGCGACACATGCCTCGGGATCATCTCCGTTCACATGCAAGACCGGCGCTTGAATCCCTAGGGCTACATCGGTGCAATAGGTCGACGACCGCGCTTCGCGTGGATTGGTGGTGAATCCGATCTGGTTGTTAATTACCAGATGGATGGTGCCGCCAGTGGTGTAACCGACGACCTGGCTGAAGTTCAGCGTTTCGGCCACGATTCCCTGTCCCGACATAGCAGCGTCGCCGTGAATCAGCAGCGGAATTACACGCTCGCGTTTGGCGTCGCCTATGCGATCCTGCTTGGGGCGGACGATGCCTTCGACGACTGGATTCACCGCTTCCAGGTGACTCGGGTTCGCGGCAACAGAAATCGTGATCTCTTGACCACTGGATACCTGGCGGACGCTGCTGGCGCCCAGGTGATACTTGACGTCGCCGGTACCTTCGGCGAGATCGGAATCGATATCGCCCTCGAATTCGGAGAAAATTTGCGCGACGCCTTTGCCGATCACATTGGCGAGCACCGCCAGCCGCCCGCGATGGGCCATGCCGATCACGATCTCGTGTACGCCGGCCGGGGCCGCGCATTCCAGCAGCTCCTCGATCATTGCAATGGTGGTTTCGCCGCCTTCGATTGAGAAGCGCTTATGGCCCTTGAAGCGGTTGTCGAGGAATCCCTCGAATCCATCCGTCAGGACGACGTCTTTCAAGATGCGGCGCTGGGCGGCAGCATCGAGCGAAAATTGCTCCGCGGCCGATTCCAGGCGCTCCTGGATCCATTTCCGCTCTTCCCGGCTATCGATGTGCATGAACTGCGCGCCGGTCTTGCCGGCATAGGTCTCGCGAAGACGGTCGAGTAGCGTACGCAGCGGCAGCACGCCGAAAGATTCGGCGTGAAACGTGCGGTCGAGATCCCAAATCGTCAGTCCATGTGCGGAAGGTTCCAGATCCGGATGCGAGGGACGCGGCAAACCAAGTGGATCGATATCCGCCACCAGATGCCCGCGCTCGCGCCAAGCGTTGATCAGACGGGCGACGCCGGCTTGCTTCAAGGGATCGGCGCTGACCATCGGAGCCGTGGCCTGGTCGGGCTGCCAGCGCCAAGCCTGCGCCGGGATTGCCAGATCGCGAAAAACTTGGTCGTAGAAACCGTTCTCGCCTTCGAGCAGCGCCTGCACGCGCGCCAGGAACATGCCTGACTCCGCGCCTTGAATGACACGATGATCATAAGTGCAGGTCATCGTCATCACTTTGCTTAGGCCCATGGAAGAACGCACGTCTTCCGGCACGCCGCGATACTCCGGCGGATAATCGATGGCGCCCGTGGCGATGATCGCGCCCTGCCCGGGCATCAATCGGGGGATGGAGCCAACGGTTCCGACAGTGCCCGGATTCGTGAGTGAAATCGTCACCCCTTCGAAATCGGCGACGGTGAGTTTATTGCTACGCGCCCGGGCGACCAGATCGTCGTAGGCGGCGACGAATTCCGCGAAGTCCATACCTTCCGCGCGCTTGATGCTCGGTACTTTGAGGGATCGCGAACCGTCTTTGCCTGCGACGTCCACGGCGATTCCGAGGTTGACGTGCCCACGCGTCACGCGAAAGGATTCTTCGCCACGCTCGGAGTAGGCCTGGTTTACCGCGGGCACCGACTCGATGGCTCGCACGATGGCCCAAGCCACCAAATGCGTATAGGAAAGTTTGCTCTGCCCTGTGGCGGAACGATGCTGGTTAATCAGCCGCCGGTTTTCGTCGATCACCTTCACCGGCATTACGCGCTGGCTGGTGGCGACGGGAATCGTGAGGCTGGCCGCCATATTTTCGGCAATGCGCAGCGCCGGGCCGCGCAAAGGGATCAGTTGATCGCCTTCGGCGAGGGCAATCGCCGGCACCTCCGCCGTTCGGACAGTAAGTGCCCGCGGGGGTTCCACCACAGCGGTGGCTTTTCCCAGGGGTGCGGCGGTGTGTCCGTTGCCCTCCAAAACCGGCGTCCAAGTGGCGTCTACCGTCTTGCGATCGTGTTTATATTGCTGAAAAAGCTCGTCTTCGAGCCAGCTATTGATATTGGGTTGTGTTGGGTCGTCTTGCATGAAATGGCGCTATTACTATGGTATCTGAACTCCTCGGTGACTCATGCCTCGTCTTTTGATTTTTTCCGACATCCACAACGATCGGCAGGCTCTGCAGAGCCTGATGGATATAGACGCTGATTATTACTTCGCCGCCGGCGACCTGGTGAGCTGGGCTCGCGGCCTGGACAAGATGGCTGAGCCGATGAAGCGCCGCGCGGACCGCATGTATGTTCTGCCCGGCAATCATGAATCTGAGAGAGACATTGCCGATTTCTGCAAGCGCCACGGATTCGTGAATTTTCACGGCGGGGCGCTCGACATCAGCGGGCAACATGTCGCCGGGCTGGGCTACTCGACGCCGACCCCTTTCGATACGCCAGGCGAATACTCAGAAGAGGAAATGGCGTCACGGCTGGAAAAGTTTTCGGAATGGAACCCGTCCGTGCTGATTTGCCACGCGCCTCCGTTCGATACTGAGCTCGATCGCATTCGCGTTGGGCTGCATGCAGGCAGCCGAGCGGTGCGAGAGTTTATCGAGAACCACCAGCCCGAATATTTCTTCTGCGGCCATATCCACGAGGCAGAAGGAGCCGTGATACAGATGGGGGCCACGCGCGCGCAGAACGTCGGCAAAAAGGGGTATCTGCTGGAACTCTAGAGAACTTGGACCGCTTGCGGATCTGAGCTGACACCCGCAAATCTAACCTGAAAATCGTGCGTACCCTTCGCCATGTCAGGCGGCACCCTCGCATTGATCTGGCAGTATCCGCTTTTTTCGTCCGACCCGAGCCATGTGATCTGAAGAGGGATTGTGCCCAGCAGCACACGAACGTCCAGCGCACTGCGGTTCTCAGGCAGTCCGCTTACCCAAAAGCTCACGAACCCACCATCGGCGATCCTGACCTCGCTGCGGGCCCACGACCTACCGTCGTAGATGTCTTTCACCACCACCTGACTCGGACGTTGAACTGGAATATCGACCGCGATTCGGAGTTCACTGCCGAATTCGGTATCGGCGAAGCGCAACCGCACGGGATGCCATCCGGCATCGAGCGCGGGTGGCAAGCGGAAGGATGCGACCCAACTTCCGTCTTCGCGCTTCTGGACGTGGATCGCGCGCGTGCCAAATCCACTAACCTCGAGTCGAAGATCATCTGCTCGAATCACGTGATCGTGTGGCGCATGAAAGGCGCACTCGATATACTCCTCCGACTTTCGACTGGAGAAGCAATTTCCCGGCGTTCTGCTGTTGGAGACGGAGAGCAGTTGGGGCGGCGGACTCGCCGGCTGTGCGGGAGGCGGTTCCCACTTGCGGTAGCACGCCGCGCCGGCGTAGGTGCCTCCGGCGAACATCAGCTCTACGCGGGCAAAACCCGCCGCGCGGCACATGGCGAGAAGGCAGGCGACCGTGAGGCCGCTCCAGTTGTCGTACTGGTTCCCCAGCTCGAAAGTTTCGTAGAATTCCAGCGTCGGAATGGCGTCTTGATGTTCTTTCCAGGTGTCCGCATCGATGACGAACGATTCCACCACAGCCACGTCGACGGTGAGGCCGCAAACGATCTCGAGCGCCAGCAACGGATGGCGAAGGTGATACAAGACCCCCAGAAAGAACACGATATCGAATTTGCTCAAACCCGCGGACGGCAACTCATAGAAATCGAGCACGCGGTAATCGACCTTGGAACGCAGGCGCCGGTGGACTTGCTGGAACGTCGGCACCTCCACGTAATCGATCGCCAGGACCTGGCCGCCGTGGCGCTCGGCTTCGAAACTGAACCATCCGTCCCATGCGCCAATATCGAGGATGCGCTTGCCGGATAAATCATCCGGGATCGGGTATCGCGAGTAACGCTCTTTCTGCACCGATAAGGGCATGTATCCGTCGATCACTGAGCCGTCCGGGAACTCGAAGCTGTGATACCAGCCCATGGCGATGAGGTCCTGGCTGAAATCCATCCCTCGCACAGCTTTAGGTGCGGATTTCATTTACGAAATCGGCTCAGCTTGCGGACGTAGATCAGCGTAGGCGCGAGCATTGCGATGAGGAAGATCGCCAGGAAACCTCGGCCAGCCGTCCTCATCCGCCCGAGAGGCGTGTGGATGATGGTCCACAACAGCGCGGCCAGCAGAACCATCAGAACCGTCTTGAGCACGATGGTCATCTGCAGCAGCAACTGCTTGACCTCTGGTCGATCGCGGTCGATTTCAAATGGCACACTGATTAACTGTTGATAGTGCGATGCGACGGTCAATAGCAGGTAGATCCCCACGTTGAGCAGGACCATGATGCTATAGCTTCCACCGCTGCCTCTGCGCGCGAACACCGGCAATCGTTGCCAATGCGCGAACACCATGACGAACGTCGCATTCAGCGCCGCGAACGCGACCAGTTCGAGTAACCAATCTTGCATGGAACGACGTGGGTAACTACGAGGCTGCATGGATTCTGAAACTTCTAGCATACGGTACACTCGTAAAAGAATGACTCTGGACGAATTGCAACGCGAATATACCACGCTCCGCCAGCAAGCCGACGCTGTGCGGAGCTATCTTTGACGCCCCGACCCGAAAAAATCAGCTAGCCAAGATCGAGGAGCAGACCAACGCGCCCGACTTTTGGTCGAACCCTGAAAAAAGCCAGAAAATCATGCAGGATCGCAAGCGCCTGGAGGAGCAGATCGCCCAGGATATCAAGATATCCGGCCTGACTTCCGACCTGGACACGATGTTCGAGCTGGGACGCGAAGGCGAGAATGTCACGGCCGATCTCGAGCGCGACATGAAGACTTTCTCCGTCTTCCTCGAAAAACTTGAAACCCAGATGCTGCTTTCGGGAGACAACGCCTCTAAGTTCGCCATCGTCACCATTCATCCGGGGGCCGGTGGGACCGAAAGCCAGGACTGGGCCGAGATGCTGCTGCGCATGTATTACCGCTGGGCGGAGCGCAACAGATTTGAGATCGTTGAAACCGATCGCCTGGAAGGTGAGGGCGCGGGTATCAAGTCGGCGACCTTCGAAGTCAACGGCGAAAACGCCTACGGGCTGCTGCAAAGCGAAGTGGGCGTGCATCGGCTGGTCCGCATTTCACCATTCGACTCGGCCGCGCGCCGCCATACTTCCTTTGCTTCCGTTTTCGTATATCCGCAGATCGACGAGGAGATTAAGATCGACATTCGTCCGGAAGATTTGCGCGTGGATACGTTCCGCGCATCGGGGGCCGGGGGCCAGCACGTCAATCGGACCGATTCCGCTATCCGGATGACGCATCTCTCGACAGGAATCGTGGTGCAGTGCCAGAGCGAGCGCAGCCAGCATAAGAACCGGGCTACCGCGATGAAGCAGCTCCGCGCCAAGCTGTACGAGCACGAAATGGACAAGAAGCGGGCCGAAGATCGCAAGATGGAGGATTCCAAGCTTGAGATCAACTTTGGCAGCCAGATCCGCAGCTACGTGCTCGCGCCTTACCGGATGGTCAAAGACCATCGCACCAAATTGTCGATCGGCGATGTCGATCGTGTGCTGGATGGCGATCTGGATGCGCTGATCCACGCCTATCTTGTATGGCGCAAGACCGGTAAAACCGCGTCGGATAAAGACGAACCTCTAGACTAATGAAACGCGCACAACGGAACGCGGCGGCCGACGTGCCGGATAGTTCAACGGGTGCCGCCGCGTCCTGTGCGCTCTCGATTAAAGAGGCCGCGGAGATTATTCGGGCAGGCGGGCTGGTTGCGTTTCCTACCGAAACGGTTTATGGACTGGGCGCGAATGCGCTCGATCCAGCGGCGGTTCAGAAGATCTTCGAAATGAAGGGCCGGCCTGAAACCAGTCCCCTGATCGTTCACGTGGCGTCGGCGGAGATGGCTCGGGAACTTGTCGCCGAATGGCCGCCGATGGCGGAAGAGTTAGCGCGGCTGTGGTGGCCGGGTCCGTTGACGCTGGTTCTACCTAAGAAGAATCTCGTGCCGGACAACGTGACCGCAGGATTGTCTACCGTCGGCGTCCGGATGCCGAACCATCCGATTGCCTTGGAGCTGCTCGAAGCAGCAGGGGTACCCATAGCCGCACCCAGCGCGAATCGCTTCACTGGGCTTTCTCCAACAACTGCGGATCATGTCAGAGCCGCGTTCGGCGACGCAGTACCGATCCTCGAAGGCGGTCCGTGCACAGTGGGAATCGAATCGACCGTGGTGGCGATTGCAGACGGCAAGCTCAAGTTGTTACGCCCCGGCATGATTTCTTTAGGTGAGATCGAACACGCGACCGTACACATCGTGGGAGCCGCCCATCCCGCGCCTGGTATGCACCAGAAACATTACAGCCCGCGCACGCGGCTGATTTTAGTCCGCGGCGCATCCGAGCTTCCGGATCGCACTGGAGCCTATGTATGGCGGGCGGCCCTGGGGCCGGCGGCGCGCGCCGTCCGGATGCCGCTTGACGCCGCGCCCTACGCGGCACAGCTCTACCGGGTGCTGCACCAGCTTGATGCAGAAAACTGGCCGTGGATCGCGGTGGAGATGCCGCCGGATGCTCCGGATTGGTCGGCCATCCGCGATCGACTTACCAGAGCGGCAGAACGGTAGAATACTCACAAGTGAATAAACCCGCGAAAAGCGGCCGCGAGCTGATTGAGGAGATCGACCGCACGCTTTCGGTCACACCCGCTCTTTGGTGGCTAGGGCATGCGGGCTTCGTGGTCCGTTTCGCCCACATCACGTTTTACGTGGACCCGTGTCTGTCCAATCCTCCGGGGCGCACCAGAAGAATGGCCGCGCCGTTGACCGCGAGCGAGATCCGCCATGCCGACATGATTTTCGCCACGCACGGGCACCCCGGGCATCTGGACGCTCCGTCGGTCGGCCCAATTCTAGAAACCTGCCGGGGCGCGAAGCTGGTGTTGCCGAAGAGCGCGGCCGACGCCGCGAACGCCGCCGGAATTCCTTACAACCGCATGACCACCACGGACTCCGGGTTGCGCATCGAGTACTTCAAGGACAACCTGTACGGGCGCGTGTACGCCGTGCCCTCGGCGCATCCGCACCTCGATTGGACGGCGGCAGGCGGTTACCCTTTCCTCGGCTACCTGATCCGCTTTGGACGTTGGACAATTTATCACGCGGGGGATTGCGTAATGTATCCCGAGCTGGCGGCGCACTTGCGGCCGTTCAACGTGAACGTTGCGCTGTTGCCGATCGGTCCCCAAAACTTGAGCGTGAGTGAAGCCGCGCAACTTGCTTCCGATATAGGCGCTGCTTGGATCGCTCCCATGCATTACGGAACCTTTGATGAAGACCGGGAGAGCGAGTTCGTCTCGCACATGCTGGGCCACCGGCCCGAGCAGCGATTTAAAGTATTCCAGTGCGGCGAGAAGTGGACCGTGCCGGAAGAATAGTCAGACATTCAAGATTCCGCGCTTGATGGCCGTGACGACGGCTTCGGTGCGGTCGGACACGCCGAGTTTCTCGTGAATGCTCAGCACGTGGGTCTTCACGGTCCCTTCGCTAATAAACAATAAGGCGGCAATCTCCTTGTTGCTTTTGCCCTTCGCGATCCACTTCAGTACTTCGACTTCACGCGGCGATAGCGGGCCTCCCGCCATGGCACGCTCGGTCAGGCGAGACGCGGCGCGCTCTGAAACGTGCGTACCGCCAGCGTGGATTTTGCGAATCGCCGCCAGCAGATCGCTCGTGGAGCAGTCCTTAAGAAGGAAACCCTTGGCACCGTTTTCGAGCGCGCGAAATACACTTTCGTCGTTATCGTAAGTGGTCAACACCAGAATCCGCGCGTCTGAAAACTCACTGCGGATCGCCAGGATGGCTCCCGCACCATCCAGTTCCGGCATAGCCAAATCCATCAGGACAACATCCGGTTTCAGCTCACGGAATTGCGTTACGGCTTGGTGGCCATCTTTAGCGAGCCCTATAACAGTCATGTCCGGCTCGAACTTAAGCACGGCAGCGAGGCCATCGCGGACCACGGCATGATCTTCGGCAATAAGAATTCGTATGGACTCAGGCATTCGGGACCGTGACGATAATTCGCGTGCCGCGCCCCGGATCGCTCAATATCTGAATCTCGCCGCCAATCTGGCGAGCGCGTTCCCGCATGCCGTCGACTCCAAAGCCCGAGGGCTCGACTCCGCTCATACCCCGGCCGCTATCGCCAACTTCGAGCACGACCGACCCAGTCCGATAAGCCAGTCGAATTCTGAGGCGCTCGGTGCCGGAATGGCGGACGGCATTCGTGAGTGCCTCCTGAGCGATGCGCAGAAGATTGGCTTCACACTGCTCGGATAATGCGCAGGGCTGGCCTTCGAGTTTGGTGTCGACCTGTATGCCCGAATCGGACGTGAGTCTGCGTCCGATCTGTTCGATCGCACCCAATAGCGAGCCGGAGAGTGGGTCGACGCGTAGAGCCGAGACGGAGCGCCGGGCCTCCTCCAAGCTCGCGGTGGCAAGCTCACGCGCTTTTTCGATGTGCGCTCGCGCGTCCATGGAATCGCCCTGCAGGCGTTGCTCTGCTGCGTTCAACTGCATCATGATGCCGGTGAAACCTTGCGCCAGCGTATCATGGATATCCCGCGCAAAACGCGTGCGCTCGGCGACAATTGCATGGCGCTGCTGCTCCTCCGCCGCACGGCTGACTTCGAACAACCGCTGCAGGTGGCTGGAATACAGCGTCACCAGACAACCGGCTGCTACGTATATCAAGTCCCAGAGCGCATTCGCGCCCCAACTCGACCTCGGTGCGGCGAACTGAAACATGATGCAGATCGTAGTCCAGAGACGCACATTCGATTTCCCCATCAGGAGCCCGGAAAGCAGGATGGTAAGAACCAACGCTCCGCTGAATTGTGGATATTCGTAAAGGCCTTTCGCGGCCTGCTGGATCGGCAGCACGACAATTGAGATTATTGCGAAGAAGAGAGGTCCGAGAGCGAATGGGGGATGCCATTTTCGCGTCAGGATGGCAGCCAGAAGCAGCACACCTGAGAAGATGAACGACCCAAATCCGAAGTTGTTTCCCCATCCCCTTATTCCTACCTGCCAGAGCAGTCCGAGCTCAAGGGCGAGCCCTCCGGCCGCGAAGATCAGGATGCGCCAAAACAGTTCGTTTCGGAGGGGCGCTTCGCGCTCCTGGACCGCAATTTGCTTCCGATTGGTCTTCAACCAAGTATCGATGAGCGTCACTGAATGTCTCCCACAGCAAGAGTACCCGGACAAGAGCGCTGAAACCATCGAGATTTCGGAGGGTTTTGGGGTCTACCGAATGGTAGAGCCTAGGATTCTTCGTACCAATGCCGCCAGCGCTGCCGCGAGGGGAACAGCCGGATCAGCAGCAGTCCGACGATGAAGCCGCCGATGTGCGCAAACACGGCCACGCCGCCGCCGGTATAGCTCCGCTCGCCGATG
>Ga0105240_10004647_pt1 | contig 20783 bp, 23 predicted proteins | sample KBSC54metaG_FD_80426 | JGI IMG/M metagenome (GOLD analysis project Ga0105240, IMG submission 80426) | Corn rhizosphere microbial communities from Kellogg Biological Station, Michigan, USA - KBS C5-4 metaG | ecosystem: Host-associated > Plants > Roots > Rhizosphere > Soil | place: Michigan, USA... | reverse complement strand
TACAACCGGCAACGCACGCAGGCGCGTCTGAACTACCAATCACCGGTCGCGTTCACGCAGCGCTTCTATCTGAATCAGATCGCTGCTTAACCCGTTGGCCTCCACGAATTCCGTCCGACCTCAAACCTCCACTACGGAAACAAAGGCTGCTGACCCGCCATCCACAGGGACATCACCACGTCGCGCCACCTTGTGCTGCTTGATCCAGCGCCACAGCTGATTCGTGTTGACCCGGGCTCGGATCGCCATGCTGGCAACCGACACTCCAGGCTCGAGGCAAGCCTCGATCAGCCTTCGCTTGCCCTCCCGGTCGTAGCTGCGCTTGCCGTTGGCTCCCACCTTCGTTACCCGCAGCGGCAAAAAGTCGAAATCGCCACCATCACTCATAAATTGTGCCCACGAAAATTATCGTGGGCACAATCCTGCCTCCGCCGGATCGTCAACACGAGGTGCGGAGAATTTCGCGCTTACGATCAGCCGTTATCGCGAGAAACGAGTGTTCAAGGACCGCAGATGACTGCGTTAGCAGAATTAACGGACACGATTAGCGTTGCAGCGGACGCCATTGGCACAAACTTCGAACTTCAACAACTGGATGGTATGCCGTGACAATTCTCAGTCACGCTGGAACCGAATTTAGAGATCCATGACGAATCCGAACAGCTTGCGTGTGACGGCTGCAGATGTCTGAGCGGCGGCATTCCAATGGGCGATATCTTTAATAATGCAAAGTTGCCGCGTTTAATGTGCGCTCCGTGAGCCGGCGAATGGTGCTATCTCGACAGCGTATGAGCCAATGCTGCAAAAGTCAGACTTTTCAGATCGACTTTGGTGCAATAGCGAGCCATGATCCTGTTCAATTGCGCTGGTCTTGGCATCGTGTGTGACCCGGGATTGAAACAGTAAATGGACACTTCAGAAAGCTTTGTTATCACGGGCAACTTGGCTGTCCCGCCGTCCAGGCCACTGAGCGGTGTGCCTTTCGGGGGGGAGTGGGTTGTCGGCAGCGCGGCGGCGGCGCGAGGCAGTTACGGTCGCGCGCGCGTCGCGCGGTACCGTGCTGACTGTCTTCACGCCGAAGTCACCCCTCGTAGGCATCTCCGGATCCCACTTGATGTTTCGTCACGTAAGGCAGCTGGAGTCGTGTCGCGCCGGGTTGCGTCACCCACAATGGATTCGCGCACCCGAAGCGCGATAATTGCTGCCTGCATCAGCACATTCGCACTCGGGTTCATCGGCTGGTTGGTCGTGACTCGCGGTCCGGTCACGGACTATCAGATGTTGGGGAGGGATGCAGCAACGGACCTGGATAGTGGGGGGCAGGGCGCGGTTGTCGCAAACTATGCGACGGCAGCCGCCGACGGCACGGTAACGCACATTAAGACAGGAACTATTGTTGGCGCCACTTCTCCCACAGACGCGGACTTTTCGGACCGGCCATTCGTACCTCATGTGGAACACGCCGAACGTGTGCCCACGCATCTGTCCGGGCGCGACGCGAAGCGGTCGGCGCCTGCTCAGGGTGTGAAGGCGAGGGGAGCAGGATTCGTGTCCGTTGCTTTGCCTCAACAGATGGCAGTGTCGGATAATCGGCTGCCACGGCACGCGCCGGCTGAATCCGGCAGGATCAGCGGGGCGCGCAATGACCAACTTGCCGACCCGCTTGATGATTCGCGTTCCCTCGTGGCCATGGCAAATGCGCTCGGCAAAGAGCAACTTGACTCCATACAAGTTGCCACCCCAACGGAAGGCGACACGGGCTGGATGGACTATCTGTCGCAGCGTCGTTTAACGGATGTTTTCCCTCGATGACCAAACCGGCAAGCCGTCGTAGACGGCGGCGCGCAGTCCGGCCCGGGCATTCTAAAGCGAATCATGCAGCGTGTGTCTCATCGGTTTCACTCCGCGGGTAGGCTGGCTTGGTTTCGTCCGTTGACGGCACGGAGCCGGAACTTCGTGTTCGGTCGAGATCGTATGCAGATCACGCCTCGCCGTTTTGGCAGGATATGGAGTGCCGAAACGGCTCACGCCTCCATTTCAAAACTACGACCCATGGTAGACGGTCTCGTTCAGGCGCTCGAGCGTGCCGTCCTTTTCTGCCTTGATCAGTTCGTCGATGACTTCACGCCGGGTGAGCGGATGGGGCATTTCGGGCTGGGCGTTTTGTTGAACGGTGAGTGATGAAGATTGAACATTCGGTGAGATGGAGTCGGATGACTCCGCTGCATATACGGCGGTGGTCGAGACGGCAAGCGCGAGGATCGACAGTGCGGGAGAGAAAAAGCGAAGGTACTTGTTCATGATGTTGCCTTTCCATAGTTCAGGTTGCTCGCCAGCGGTGGTGTGCGATCACCACTGCCGGCCCGAACTGAAGTCTACGGATAGCTAATCATCAGGGAAAATACAAGAAAGTTGCAGTTGCCATAACCGGATGGTATGGCGGGTAGAGAGCGCCCGCCGTGCGGCCGCGAGCGGTGTTATTACGGATATCAGGGATAGGTTGGAACCTGCGCGAGCGATGGCAGTGATCCAGCCCGTCCACTGCAAGACGTCAGGGTGTTCCAGGCCGGTCCTCAACCAGCCGGTCGCGGAATCGCCTCGCGCTCGGGCTCAGCGAACTATCCTTTCGCCAGATGATCGTCAGGTCGCGTTCGATAGTGAGGTCATCGACGGGCAAGCGCACGAGCAGACCCGCTGTTAGTTCTGGTTCGATCGTTATGCGCGATACCCACGCAATGGCGGTACCACGGACCAGCAGCCGGTTCATCGCTTCGGCGCTGCCGACCGACAGTCGCGGCGAAAACTCCAGCCCGCGTTCGGAGAATGCGGCCTCGATGGCGTTCCGCGTTCCCGAGCCCGCTTCGCGGGATAGCACGTCGTGGCGCGCGATGTCGTCGATCCGGATCTTGCGCTTGCGCGCCAGCGGATGGGACGGCGCGGCGACCGGGATCAGCAGATCGCGACCGAACAGGATCGAATCGAATGCGGTGACGTCGTATGGGCCTTCGACGAAACCGAGTTCGCGATCGTATTCAAGGACCGCGGATTCGACCTGCTCGGTATTCATTTCGGCGACATCGACCGACACGCCGGGATACTGCTTGCAGAACGTATCCAGCACCGACGTCAACAGATAGCTGCCGATGGTTCGGCTGGCCGCCAGCTTCAAGTGCCCGCGAACGAGCCCCGAGAATTCGTCGAGCATGGCCTTTGCTTCATCCGACAGCGAAAAGATGCGCTTGGCGTAGTCGGCCAGCAATTGCCCGGCGTCCGTAGGGCTCATGCCGCGCGGCCGCCGATCGAACAGCGTGACGCCGAGGCGCTCCTCGAGCTCGCGGATTTCGCGGGTCAGTGCGGGTTGGCTGACGTGCAGTCGCGCAGATGCGCCGGTCACGCTACCCGCTTCGATGACGGCGAGAAATGCCGCCAAGTGAGTGAAGTTCATCTCGATATATAAAGGAAAAGTATGGCATCGATCATCTATATGTATTTTTAGTATGTCAAGAGCATCGCTATCGTGACGGTCATGGATAGTCGATGGAGAACGAGATGTTCGCTTCAGATGCAAAGTCGAGCGCCGCGCCTGCGGGGTTGATGTCGGAAAAGATCCGGCAGTTCACTCCCAACTGGTTTGCGGTGACCATGGGCAACGGTATCGTCGCGCTCGTGCTCGCGACACTGCCGTTCCGCTTTCCCGGTCAGCAGGGCATGGCGGCCGCGCTCTGGTTGGCCGACGTCGTCCTGTATGCCGGCTGCGTTGCGATGCTGTTGGCGCGTGCGATTCGTTATCCCGAAACCATTCGGCCAATGCTTCGGCACCCGCTGCAGTCGATGTTCCTCGGCGCCATTCCAATGGGGCTCGTGCCGGTCATCAACGGTTGCGTGCTGTTTGCTGCACCGAAGATCGGGCCGTTGGCCTATTCGATTGCCCACGCGTTGTGGTGCATCGACGTATTGCTGGCGATCGTGGTCGCGATCGCGGTGCCGTACCTAATGTTCACGGAACAGAACCATGCATTCGAGCGCGTCAGTGCCGTGCTGTTGCTACCGCTGGTCGGCCCGGAAGTGGCTGCGTCGAGCGGAGCCGTGATCGCGCCGCATCTTGCGATCGATAGCGCTCGGGCCGTTATCGGCATCAGCTATGCGCTCTGGGCCGTGTCGCTATCGATGGCGTTCGCGGTGCTCACGCTCGTGTTCTTTCGCCTGATGATCCACAAACTGCCGCACCGTGATCTGGCGCCGTCGAGTTGGCTCACGCTCGGACCGATCGGTACGGGGGCACTTGGCATCCTGAGCCTCGGCAAGGTGGCGCCGGCGGCGTTCGAAGGAAGTGCATTCGCAGCGCTTAGCACGCTGGCGAACGAGCTCGGCATCGCATGCGCGTTCCTGCTCTGGAGCGCGGGCATCTGGTGGTTCGTGATCGCCGTGTTGTTCACGCTACGTTATCGCAAGGAAGGGATGCAGTTCAATCTCGGATGGTGGGGCTTCACATTCCCGCTCGGCGTATATACGGCTGCCACGATCGGCCTGTATCGTGCCAGCGACATGTTGGTGTTCGCCATTCTCGGCACGTGCCTCGCGCTGCTGCTGCTCTGCTTCTGGGGCGTGGTGGCAACGCGCACCTTGCGGGGCGTAATGCAGGGGCGGTTGTTCCTGGCGCCGTGCCTTGCGGCGCACGATTGAGCCCTACTTCGACAAAGTGATACGGACAAGAATTGTCTGATCCGTATCGGTAAACAATGAAAAACTTAGGAGCGGAAATGAATGTACCGAAACCTGATGTAAAGCGCGTCGCAGTGACGGGCGCCGCCGGGAAAATTGCCTATTCGCTGCTGTTTCGGGTCGCCCGTGGCGACCTGTTCGGAAAGGATCAGCCGGTCATCCTGCAGTTGCTCGATCTGCCGCAGGCCTATGGCGCGATGCAGGGCATCGTGATGGAACTGCAGGATTGCGCGTTCCCGCTGCTGCGCCGCGTGGAAGTGGCCACGGATCCGTACTACGCGTTCCGGGACGCTGACTGCGTGTTCCTGATCGGTTCAAAGCCGCGTGGGCGCGGCATGGAGCGTCGTGATCTGCTTGCAGAGAACGCAGCGATCTTTCGCGTACAAGGCAAGGCGCTCAACGCTGTCGCGAACCGTAAGGTCAAGGTGCTTGTTGTTGGAAATCCGGCAAACACGAACGCGGTAATCGCGCGTCGTTTCGCACCCGATCTGCCTGACGACGCCATCACGGCAATGATTCGTCTGGACCACAATCGCGCGGTTTCGATGCTCGCCCAGCAATGTGCGATCGGCGTAAGCCTGATAGCCAACATGATCGTTTGGGGAAACCATTCGCCGACGATGTTTCCCGACTACCGGTACGCGCGGGTCGGCCGCTATCTCATCAAGGATCTGATCAACGACGAGAGCTGGTACCGAGAGATCTTCATTCCGAGGGTGGCGGGCCGCGGCACGGCCGTCATCGAAGCGCGTGGTGCGTCGTCGGCCGCGTCGGCCGCGAACGCAGCGATCGATCAGATGCGCGACTGGATCTTCGGCAGCGATGGCCGCTGGGTGTCGATGAGCGTGCCGTCCGACGGCAGCTACGGGATTCCGCACGGACTGGTGTTCGGCGTACCGGTGATCTGTCGCGACGGCGGCTACGAGCGTGTCGACGGGATCGAGATCGACGAATTCTCGCGGAGGTACATCGACCTGTCGGTGCGTGAACTGCAGGACGAAGCGGCAACGGTAGATGCCCTGTTCATGGAGCGCTGACAGCGGCCGGTCACGACACAACGTGCACATACACCAGTGTTGGTCGCAGTCGATTTTCGTCAGATGTTCGCCGTTACGGAAATCGATGCGAGCGGACAAACTTTCTGACTCGTCAAATTTACCGGTGGATGCCAATAGGCAATGATCAATCGTCAATCAAATGGAGCAGTCATGTCAAATCATATTCGGATCGAAGAAGCACCCAGTCTCGCGACGTCAGATGCGGTGCGTGTCACTCCCCGACGTCGGATCGCGGCAGGGGCATTGTCGGTCGCCGTTGCGATTGCCGGCGTGTGTGCTTTTGCCACGACTACACACGCTGCGACCACATCCTTTCCGCTGACCTTCGTGAAGGCCTCGAACGGTCTCCCGATCGTCATGCCGATCTGCTGCCAAGGCCGCACGCGCTGAGCCGGTTTTCACATCGTCGCGCCGCGCGATTTGCGCGCGTGACGCGACGATCTCGCTTCAACGCAACAACGGAGAACTCATGAATTTCACACTGGGCGTCCTGCTCAGCCTGTCGTTCGTCATCACGGTGCTCGGGCTATTCGTCTTTATCTGGGCGCAATCGAGCGGCCTCTTGAAGATGGGGCAGTCGGCCGCCTCGGTGATTTTCGCCGAAGGCGAAATTGGCCATGCCGAGACGTTCGCGGGCGCATCGTCGGACGGTGGCGCTGGCGTCGGAAAACATCCCGATTCAGTCGAGCTGCGCGATCGCTTGCTGGCCGACCGCTCGAGTAGCGCGCCGGCGCTCGCCTTTATCGCGTCGTCGGTGGGTTGGCTCCTGCTTGGTTCGCTGTTCGGTATGCTCGCGTCGCTGAATTTCCAGGTGCCCGACTGGCTGTCGGGGTCGCCCCTGGTGACGTTCGGTCGAACGCGCATCGTGCACCTGAACATCGTGACCTACGGATGGGCGTCGATGGCAGGCATCGGCGTCGCATTGTGGCTGCTTCCGCGTCTGCTGAAGACGCAGCTGGTCGGGGCGCGATTTGCGATCGCCGGTGCCGTGCTGTGGAACCTGGGTGTAGCTATGGGCTGCGCGGCGATCCTGTTCGGCTGGAGCGATGGTCTGGAATGGCTCGAGATTCCCTGGCAGATCGGCATCCTGCTCGCGATCGCCGGCTCGCTGGCGGCCGTGCCGCTGCTGTTGACCTTGCGGAATCGCAAAGTCGAGCATTTGTACGTGTCGGTGTGGTATCTCTCCGCCGCGCTGCTTTGGTTCCCGATTCTGTATGTCGTCGCGAAAGTGCCGCACGTGCACTTCGGCGTCGAATCGGCAATCGTCAACTGGTGGTTCGCGCATAACGTGCTCGGGTTGTGGCTGACCCCGCTGGGCCTCGGTACCGCTTATTACCTGATCGCGAAGATCGTCGGCCGGCCGATCCACTCATACAACCTGTCGTTGATCGGCTTTTGGGCGCTGGCCATGTTCTACAGCCAGGCCGGTGTGCATCACTTGATCGGCGGCCCGGTGCCCGAATGGATCGTGACGGTGTCGATCGTTCAGAGCGTGATGATGGTCGTGCCAGTGATCGCGGTTGCGATCAATCACATGATGACGCTCAAGGGGCACGGCGCAATCCTCAAGCAATCGTATTCGCTTCGCTTCGTTGCGCTCGGATCGGCACTTTACACGCTGGTATCGATGCAGGGTTCGCTGGAAGCAGTGCGCTCGTTCAATCGCGTCGTCCATTTCACGCAGTACACGATCGGCCACGCGCACCTCGGCGTGTACGGCTTCTATTCGCTCATCATGTTCGGCGCCATCTATTTCCTGATGCCCCGCGTGGCCGGACGCGAATGGCCGTTCCCGAAGCTGATCGCGTGTCACTTCTGGCTGGTCGTTGCTGGTATTGGAATCTATTTCGTGTCGCTGACCATCGGCGGGGTGTTGCAAGGGCTGGCAATGCTCGACCCGAAGCAGCCTTTCATGGCATCGGTGAATGTCACATTGCCGTACCTTGCGGCGCGCACCGTCGGCGGCACCTTGATGACCGCCGGGCACTGCGTGTTCGCGTATCACTTCTTCAAGCTTCTTGCGATGCGCGCGGATTCTCGCGTCGCTCCGGCCGTGACAGCCGACGCATAGCAATCGACGAGATATCACATGAAACGAATCATGACCGTCATCATCGGGTCGCTGATCCTGATCGCGATCTCGATGGTCGTACTGATCGCGATGCCATATCGCGAACTCGAGAAGGAAAAGGCGCCTGAAAAGCTCAGTCCCTATACGCTCGCGCAACTCCGCGGCCGCGCGACCTATGTATCGCTGGGCTGCGCAACCTGCCACTCGCAGCAGCCGCGCCCGGCGGCAATGGGCCCGGATGCGCTTCGCGGCTGGGGTCGCGCGGCGGTGCCGAGCGACTATGTATACGACTACCCGCACCAGCTGGGCACGTCGCGCACGGGGCCGGACCTGTTCAACATCGGTGCTCGTCAACCGAGCGTCGACTGGCATCTCGCTCACTTGTATCAGCCGCGTGCGGTGGCGCCGGGCAGTGTGATGCCGGCCTTCCCGTATTTGTTCAGAGTCGTCGATACACCGCGCGCGGATGACACGGTGGTGAAGCTGCCGCCTTCGTTCTCTCCCGAGCACGGGCAGATCGTCGCGACACAGGAAGCGCTCGACCTTGTCGAGTATCTGGTCGGTCTCAACCATACCTATCCGGTAGAAACAAGTGCTCGGGAGGGCATCACGAAATGAGTATCGACGAGCGCGAAAACGAAGCGGCCCGACGCGAGAAGGCGGAACCGACGGAGGGGTTGCGGCCGGTTCCGTGGCTGTTCGTCGGCATCATTGCGTGTTTGACCGCCTGGGGCGGCTTCACGCTCTATCACGGTTCGGGCCGCGAGCCCGATCAGTCGCTGGCATCTGGAAACCTGCCGCAGGTGATCGATGGTGGCGTGCTGTACACGGCACATTGCGCGGCATGCCACCAGGCGAACGGCGAGGGGGTGGCCGGTGCTTTCCCGCCGCTGGCCGGATCCGAATGGGTCAACGGCAAGCCGGATATGGTCGCACGCATCCTGCTGCTGGGGATCGACGGCACGATCAGCGTGAAGGGCAGCCAGTACAACGGCTCGATGCCGGCGTTCGGTAACACATTGTCAGATGCCGAATTGGTTGCGGTCGCCAATCATATCCGCACGAGCTTCGGCAACGACGCGAAGCCACCACTCGATGCGCAAACGCTGAAAGGTGAACGCGAGAAGCTGAAGAGCCGGACCAAGCCGTGGAGCGGTGGAGCGGAACTCGGGAGTCTGGAATGACACTCGCTGGCCGGCTAGAGCCGGCGGCCGCCACGGAAGCCGACGGCAGCGCCGTGGTCGACGTGCGCGGCATGTGGTGCTCGAGTTGCGCGAATGCCGTGGAGCGCGTCCTGGCTCGCCAGCCCGGCGTACTCGACGCCCGCGTGAGCTTCGCGGCCGAGGCCGCGCACGTGCAGTGGGATACGACGCAGACGACGCTCGAGACGCTGTTCGATGCCGTCGCGCGTCTCGGGTATACGGCAACGCTCGAAGGCACGACGCGTGACCGGCGTGCACACCTCGCCCGCGAAGCCGCCCGTGTGCGGATGCGGCTCATCGTGGCGGTCGTGTTCGGGATGTGGGCGATGCCGGCGCAATGGACGCTTTATCTCGACGCACAGCACACGATTCCCGCATCGATCCGGCTGGGGCTGGCGTGGTTCGCCGGCGCGACTACGCTGCCTGTCCTGTTCTTCAGCGGCTGGCCGTTCCTGCGCGCGGCATGGCGCACGCTGCGTGCGGGCGCGCCGGGGATGGACGTGCTGGTCGCATGCGGCGCGACTGTCGCATTCGGCCTGTCGGTGTGGCGATTATTGACCGGCAGTTCGGAAGTGTTCTTTGACACGACGGCCATGATCGTCACGCTGTTGCTGGCGGGGCGCTTGATCGAGCACACGATTCGCGCGCGTGCATCGGACGCGATGCAGGCGTTGCTCGCACTGCCTGCGGAGACAGTGCTGATGGTCGAACCGGATGGTAGCCGCCGCGAGTTGCTCGCGAAGCGGGCCGTGGCCGGACAGCGGTTCGTGCTTCGTCCCGGCGAGCGGGCTGCGCTCGACGGGCAGATCGAGAGCGGCACGTCGACACTCGATCGTGCGCTGCTGACGGGCGAATCGTTGCCGGTAGCCGTGAGCGTGGGCGATGTCGTCGAAGCCGGCGTGCTGAACGGCACCGGTAGTTTGACAGTACGGGTGACATCGGCGGTTGGAGAGCGCCGTGCCGACGCAATTGCGCGCACGCTGAGGCGGATGCTCGCTCGCAAGACCGCGACGGATGCGCTCGCCGAGCGATTCACGCGGTACTTCGTTCCGTTCATTCTCGCGGTGGCTGCCGCAACGTGCGCCTACGGCGTATGGTCGGGCGCCGGATGGGGCGTCGCGATCGAACACGCGATTGCCGTGCTGGTCATCACCTGCCCGTGTGCGCTGGGTCTCGCAACGCCGCTCGCATTGATGGTCGGCGCTGGGCGCGCTGCACGCGCCGGCATCCTTTTCCAGGACGTCGAGGCGATCGAGCGGGCAGGCCGTATCGACGCCGTGTTCTTCGACAAGACCGGGACATTGACGGTCGGCGAGCCGCACATCGTGGGCGTGTATGCCGAACCCGGTTCGTGCGAGGACGCCGTGCTGGCCGCGGCCGCAACAGCCGAGCAAGGCAGTGAACATCCGCTCGCCCGCGCGCTGGGCGGCTATGTGAGCGACATCGACGCGAGCGTCGGCGAAAGTGAAGCGATTCCCGGCATGGGCGTCGTGTGGCGCGGCGATGACGGCACGCGCATCACCGTCGGGTCGGATGCGCTGTTTGCCCGGGAAGGAATCCCGGTCGAGAACCGGCCGGACAACGACGGCACGATCGTCTTCGTCGCCCGGAATGGCTGTTTGCTTGGCCATGTGTTGTTGTCCGATACGCCGCGCGCCGATGCGCCGGCCGCAATCGCCGAACTGCGTGCGAGAGGCATCGAGATCGGCATGCTAACCGGCGATCGAACCGGGCCTGCAATGGCGATAGCCGACTCCGTCGGGCTGCCGCGGGCCTGCGTGCGTGCGGGCATGAGTCCCGAGAGTAAGGCCGAGTTTGTCGCGAACGCACAGCGTGCGCATCGGGTCGTCGCATTCGTAGGTGACGGGCTTAACGATGGCCCCGCGCTTGCGGCGGCTGATTACGGAATTGCTGTACAGAGTGCGTGCGCGTCGTCGTCGGCAGCCGCAGCCGTTGTGCTCTCGCGCGGTGACGTCGGGCAGGCTGCCGACGCGATCGCTATTGGTCAGCGCATCGCACGCGTGATGCGCCAGAACCTTGTCTGGGCGGCCACCTATAACCTGATTGCATTGCCTGTCGCGATCGCGGGCTATGCGTCGCCCGCGATCGCTGCAGTGGCGATGGTCTTCAGCTCAGTGTCCGTGACGCTCAATGCGTGTCGGTTGAACGCATTGCCGGTTCGCCGCCGACGGTAGCCGCCTCCCCAATCTCCGAACAATTCATCGGAATTCCATTCGAAACAGGATTGCACTTAATGAACAAGATGACATCGCGATTTTCCGTCGCCGGGCGTCGCAGGTTTCTCGAGCAGACGTTCGGGCTTGGGCTGGCCGGGCTCGCTGGCGCCAACGCGTGGGGCGCGGTCGAGAAAACGATCGAACTACCGTTCGGTAACGGGCGTCGCACGATCGCCGAGGATTTTCCGCAAAAGAGCGGGATTATCCTGCAACGCACGCGGCCGCCACTGCTCGAAACTCCGTTCGAAGTCTTCGATCAGCACTTGTTTACGCCGAACGACAAGTTCTACGTGCGCTGGCATATGGCGAACATTCCCACGAGCATTGACGTCGCCCAATTCCGCTTGAATGTGCGCGGCCATGTCAGGCAGCCGGTCGCGCTTACCCTGGATGACCTAATCCATGATTTCGAGCCGGTCGAGGTGGCAGCCGTCAACCAGTGCTCGGGAAATTCGCGCGGTTTCTACACGCCGCGCGTGCCGGGCGCGCAATGGGGGCACGGCGCGATGGGCAACGCGCGCTGGACCGGCGTGCGGCTCAAAGACGTACTCGAACGCGCGGGTGTGCGGGCTGGTGCGGTGCAGGTGCGGATGCACGGTTTGGAAACGCCGGCGGCGCCGCAGACGCCGTACTTCAAGAAATCTCTAGCGATCGACCACGCGCTCGACGGCGAAGTGATCATCGCGTATCTGATGAACGGCGAACCGCTGCCGCTGTTGAACGGCTTCCCGATTCGCATGATCGTACCGGGCTGGTACGCGACATACTGGATCAAGATGCTCAGCGATCTTGAAGTACTCGATCAGCCGGACGACAACTACTGGAGCAAAAGCGCGTACCTGATTCCCGATACACCCGGCGCAAACGTCAAGCCGGGCCAGACTGGCATGAAGATGATTCCGATCAACAAGATGGTGCCGCGCTCGTTCATCACGAGCGTCAAGGACGGCGACGTGCTGAAGCGCCAGGTCCACACCGAAGTGCGCGGGTTCGCGTTCGGTGGCGATTGCGGTCTGTCGAACGTGCGGCTCTCCGCGGACGGCGGCCAGACCTGGATCGACGCTCGGCTCGACCGCGATTACGGTAAATACGGCTTCCGCCGCTGGACGTTCGGCTTTACGCCACCCGCTGCGGGACCGCTGGTCCTCATGGTTCGCGCCACCAATGTGGCCGGGCTTGCCCAGCCGATGCAGTCGAACTGGAACAGTTCGGGGTTCATGCGTAATGGCGTCGAGTCCGTTGCGCTGCAAGTCGTTTGAACGCGGGGGATCAGAACATGAATCGTCAAGCGCTTCGTCTCGCGTTGATGTGGGCCGTACCGATCGTCATCGGTGTGACGCTGGCAGCGGCCTGGATACCCGAAGGAGATTTCGATTGGCGCCGGCATCCCGAGCGACTCGTCAAAATTCCTTCCGTCGATGTGACGTTGCCAGTCAGTGCCGAGCGGTTTCCGCCCGGGCGAGGTTCGGATATCGCGAATGCTCAGTGCCTGATTTGCCACTCGACGGGGATGGTAACCCGTCAGCCACCGCTGACGGAAAGGGAATGGGCCACGATCAGCAACAAGATGCGACTCTCGTACGGCGCGCCGCTGCCGGCCGATCAGGTCGATTCGCTTGCGAAATATCTGTACAGCATCAACGGCCGCAAATCCGATGGCGCTTCGTCTCAGCCCTCCATCGTGGACATGCAAGGGAGTTGATACGAATGCGAAATCGATCTTCTGGCTGCATATCGATGGGGCGGCTCAAGGCAGGGGCATGAAGAGAGCTTTCCTGATTGTCATCCTGATGCTCGTGCTTGTCGCTGTGCTGCGGGACAGCGGCGGGGGGCGACCAGCCCGAGCCAGCGTACAGACGCTTGATCGTCCGGTTCTGGTCAGTGCGTCGACGGGCAAGGTCGAAGTGATCGAGTTCTTCCATTTTGGTTGCCGACATTGTCGGACGCTCGAGCCGGCGCTTGCAGCATGGCGAGCGCGCCAGGGTAGCCAGATCATCTTCCGACGCGTTCCAGTTGTGCCGGCACCGCAGTTGATCGGTCACGCCAAGCTCTTTCACGCCCTTGTCGCGTTACGTGAGGAGGTATTGATTCCCGCCGTCTTCGCCGAAATTCACACGAGTGGAAATCATCTGCTGACACGTGAAGAACAAGTGTCGTTCGTTGCTGCTCGCGGCGTGGATTCTGCCCGCTTCGTTGAAGCACTCGATTCGCGGTCGACGTTGGCGGCGCTGCAGGCCGACCGACGGCTTTGGGAGGCTTGTGGAGTCAAGGCAGTGCCGATGCTGGTCGTGCAGGGCAAGTACAGCCCAGAACCTGGCGGTGATCCAGCGGAGATTGTCAAAACGCTCGATCGACTCGTCGACCAGAGTCGGCGCGACGACACGCATGATATCCCCGTGTCCGTCGCGCAGCCTCCCCACACATCCGGATAGTTGGGCATTCGTCATGGTGGTAGTTGGCTGGGACGCCATGAATCTGTATAGTTTGAGGCGGCGCTACACGGCTCGTGAATGTCCATAAAGCGGCCGACGGGTCCACCGGTGCGAAACACCAGCCGTGCTTGTCGTACTTGGCCTTGCTGGCGGCGGCCGCGATTTCGGGATCGATGCACCGAGACCTTCCGGCTCTTCACCGTCCGCCGTGTCCCGCGCGGTGGGCGGTGGAGTTTCCGTTTCCGATTGTCGTCCGCGCGGATCATGTGCGGACATGCGAATGACACATGACGGCAGCACCGGTATGCCTTCACGGGGTGCCGATTAGACCATACCCTACATGACGTTGCGTTCACACTTTCTTCCGATTGCGGCAATGCTTGCCGCGCTGGTTCCCGGCGCGGCTGTTGCGACGATTGACGTGTCTCCGAAGGAAATCACCGTTGAGTCCGGTATGGCAGAAGTGTCGATCATCAACAACGGCGATCGTCCCGAGTACGTGACGATTTCCTTGTCACGTCTGCTCAATCCCGGCGTGCCGCTGAAAGACGAGAAACTCCAGTCGGTCGGCGATGAAACGAAGCCGGCGCTCTACGCATTTCCGTTCAAGCTAACACTCGCGCCCGGGCAGACCAAGAACATTGCATTGAAGCCGTTGCGCCCGGTTCAGAATGAGACGGTGTATCGGCTGGACATCAAACCCGAGATCAAGGTGATGCCGCAGGAGCAGCAGAAGGCGACCGCGAGCGTCGTTGTCAATCTCGGATTCAGCACGCTTGTCCGGCAGATGCCGGAGAGCCGGAAAGAGGAATTATCCGTTGCGTGCGACACGCACGGCGCGCGGCTGACCGCGACGGGAACGGTACGGTATGCGGTGAAGAACGCGACGGTCGACGGGCATGCCGTCGAAACCTTCAATGTATATCCGGGCGTACCGCGGCCACTGCATGGGAGCGTCATCGAGATTCCGGGGTATTCGACATGTCGCGGCACGTCCGCCTCGTCGGACGTGAGCGAAAAATGAACGGCCGATCTCGAGGCGGACGGTAAAGACGCGTGACGGAAGTAACACCCACTGGCAGATGAGGGGCCACTCGGTCACGTCGCCGACGAGCCATGCCGGCCAGCCAAGTCCTTGCAGCCGAGGGGCCGCATCTGGCAGGCGTAACGCGACGATTCGATCATGACGCTGCGACGGCACTCGCTTCGCAGCGTGCTCTGTTCTCGTTTGATGTCGGAGTAGAGATGGCCGGTTTCGGGAAAATCGACTACGTGCGCAGTATGGCCGACAACCCCCACTGCGATTCATAAACGAACTTGTACAAATCGGCATCCCGCTCGATGCCAAGTTTCCGCATCGCCTTGATCTTCTGTGCACTGATCGTTTGCTTAGTCCGGTTGAGATGGGTAGCGATCTCGCTGACTGACATGCCGGATACGTAAAGGCGTAATACTTCGGTTTCGCTCTTCGTGAGATCGAGATGCTTGCGGCCGCGCCTCCGTTCGAGCGATGCCCGAGTCACGCTAGGCGACAAATAGACGGACTTGGCAAGGATCGTGTAGACGGCTGAAGTCAGATGTCCGATGTCGTCGGCTTTATTCACGATTGCATTGATTCCCAGCTTGAGAAGCTTGTTGGTCAAGTTCGCACCGTCGAGTCCGGTGAAGACGATGATCGGCAAATCGGGGAAGTGAGCGCGCAGATACGTCAACATGGCGAGACCATCGTTGAACTTTCCGTCCGGCATCGAAAAATCTGTGATCAAGAGACCACACGAATGTTGAGACAGCAATTCCACGATCTCCGTGGAATTGTCGGCCACGCCAACGATACGGATCGATCTAAGTCTGCTCAATGCGGATTCGATACCGGCGATGATCGCCGGATGATCGTCAGCGATGACAACATTGATCGTGGTGTTGGCCAGCATGGGACGCTCCTCGCATTTGAAGTTTGATTTGCCTTCTTGGAAGGTAGCGAGGCGGCCGGGCCAGGTGTACATGACGCGTCCTATTTTTCTTTTTTTTGGATCAGACGTGTCTTATCGGTGTTGCGCTCGAAACACGCGGATCGGAATTTGACACCGAACGACGGAACCCATAAATGCGTGATCCCGAACGCAGTGAATCCGCACCCAAGAGCAGTCAGCGACTATGCTCCTGGCCGCTCCCCGTCAATCCCGTTTCATACGCATACTGAAACAGATCAGCGTCACGCTCGATACCGAGCTTTTTCATCGCCCGGACCTTCTGTGCGCTGACCGTCTGCTTCGCGCGATTCAGTTGCAACGCGATTTCGCCGATCGACATGCCGGATGTATACAGGCGAATGACTTCTGCTTCGCGAGGCGTCAATGGTTGTGTAGGCCGGGGCGCCGTCGCGGGAGCGCGTGTCCTCTCGACCACGCTGGGAGAAAAATACGTTGCACTCGCATACACCGCATGAACAGCGGCGATCAGGTGACCCACATCGTCGAGTTTGCTGAGTACGCCGTGCGCGCCGCTCCTGGCAATCTCCTGCAACACTGCGGGATTGTCGATCGTGGTCAGCACGATTACCTTGACATCGGGCCATGTGCGGCGCAGGTATCGTAGCAGCGGAAGCCCGTCGACAAATGCGCCACCCGGCATCGCGTAATCGGTGAGCAACACGTCGCAGGGCGTCCGGGGCAGCAACGCAATCAGTTCGTCGGTGCGGGCGGCCGTGCCGACGATCTCGATCGTCGGTGCACGCTCCAGTTCATGACGAACGCCGGACAGGACCGTGGGGTGATCGTCCGACAGAATCAGGCGGATTTTCATGAAGGTGTGACCGCGGGCAGCGGTTCCTGAGGCGTCGATGGTTAGAGGTGTCAAGTTTAACCGACTCGATGCGCCTGTATGTCGTTCAGCCGCCAGGCATTGGCTTACAGGCGGTAGCGGTACACTACGCGTACTTGCACAGCGCTTTCCCCGAGCAACTATGCCCCATCTCCGTCAGACCTTGGACGAACTGCGCCGCTATCATCGGTTTCTGATGGCCGGAGGACGCTGGGCGGCGGTCCTGGGCATCCTGATTGCGCTGCTCGCAGAAGGGCTGGTGTTGATGCAGACCTATGTGGCCGGCGAGCGTCAGATGTTCGCCGTTGCGCACCGCCTCGTCCAGGGCCGTATTGCAGCCAACGAAGAGTCGTTCCTGAGCGTCCTGGCGCGCGCCGAGTTGTCGTGGAATGACGAACGTGAGGTACCACAAAGCGTCGTCGAACGCTTCCGGGCAAACGGCAACCTTCTGTACTGGAAACCCTTTCCCGCGAAGTCACTGAAACTGCTGATCGCCGGTGCACCCGGCGCATCGCTCGACGATGCGTCGATCGAACGATACTTCCAGCTCGCAAGGCAGATCGGGCGCGCGAACATCGGGGAGTCGAAAGTACTCGGGCGGCAGTTGACGCAGGTGTTCTTCAGCCCGGACCAAAAGATCGTCGCGATCCTACCTGCATCCGCCATCGATCGCCCCGAGCGGCTAGATGACGACGCAGGCAGGGCGTCGTTCATGAAAGAAGTGACGGGCGGCACCGGCTATCTGGCAGACGAGTTTCCGCCGAGCCCTCACGAAGGGCGGCTAAAGGTGTACTGGTCACGACAACTGTACCCGCTGCCCGACGGCCGAAAGATGGTCCGGCTGACCTCGCCGGTCATCTCGGACGACAAGGTCGAGGCGATCCTCGTCAACGAAGTCGATCCACGCGAATTGATCGTGCCGGTTGTGGGGGGTACATACGACGGCATTTATGCGATCGTGGACGATGCGGGCGAGATCGCCGCGACCGCGGCGAGCAATGGGCCGAGCAGCGCGCTGAGCGACCTCGTGACCCGCTGGCGCCGGTCGCATCGCATCGACGCGGGCGAGCTCGTCGAGCAGCATGCCGATGGCCGCTCAATGCTCGCGCAGCGTCTCGGCGATACCGGCTACACGTTGATCTATACCTACTCGTGGTGGGACATCGTTGCGGCAGTCTGGGGCAAGGCGGTGACGGCGGCGGTCCTGTTGTCGACTGTCCTCGCTGTGGTCTGGCTGCTGCTGTTCCAGCTGAACCGCCGCGTTTTCCTGCCGATGTATGCCCGCGCGAAGGAGGTGTTCGAGAGCGAGCGCCTGAGCCGCACCGTGATAGAAACGGTGCCGATCGGCATCGGCCTCGTATCGACCGGAAGCGGCGAATTGTTATATGGCGGATCGGCCATGAAGGCGCTGGCCGAAATCGTCGACGGCGGGATGCCGCGTCTGCTCGCCGAACTATCGATGCGCTACGCACGGCTCCGGTTGGTACAGCGCGACTCATCAGCGGGACCGATGTTTCACGAAGACGTCACGTTGAGGACCCTGGATGGTGGCGAAATTGCGCTGCAGATCCGTTTCACGCTGGGTCGGTATCTTGGCGAGGACGTGCTGGTGGCCGCGTTCGTCGACGTGACAGCGAGCCAGCAGCTCGCACGGCAGTTGCATGGCGCGAAGGAGGCAGCCGATCAGGCGAACGCCGCGAAATCCGCATTCCTCGCCACGATGAGTCACGAGATCCGCACGCCGCTGAACGCGATCCTCGGCAACCTCGAACTGCTCGCCCATTCGCCGCTGCATCCGTTGCAGCGCGATCGTCTTCGTACGATTTGTACGTCATCTAACGGCTTGCTCGCAATCATCGAGGATGTGCTCGATTTCTCGAAGATCGAGGCGGGCAAGATGCAGCTCGAACACGTTCGATTCAACATCGCCGATGTGATGACGCGTTCGCTTGCGATGTTCGCGCCGGCTGCGCTGGCGAAGGGTATCGTGCTTTCCGGGACGTTTGGTACGGCGATCGATCAGACGATGCGGGGAGACCCGACACGGCTCGGGCAAGTCATGAACAATCTGCTGTCGAATGCGATCAAGTTTACCGCAGCTGGCAAAGTGACGCTGACAGTCAGCTATGAACCAGCGAGTGACGATCCCCGCGCGGGCGATAGGGTCGTCGTGTCGGTCTCGGATACGGGCATCGGCATTAGCAGGCTGTTGAAAAGCGCCTCGCTTTGATGACCGGGGCGCTGTTTAAAAGGATTTCGTATGCGCTTGGCTGCCGAGTTGCCAACGAATCGCCGACGCTGGGCCGTTCGCGAGCGGTCCAGCCGGCGCGTTGCCGTGCGACGGCCGCGCTTGGGCGGCTCATTGCACCGCTCCTTGCGGCACCACCGTCAGCATTCGCGCCATTCGAGTCAGATTGCTCGCCAGCATCGTCAGCTTGAAGTGCTGGTCGACCCGTTTGAGGCCGCGATACGCGGTCTGTCGAATCCTGCCGACGGTCTTGCCCCAGCCGAAGTGCTCTTCGATGCGTTTGCGAATCACTTGGCTAATGCCATAACCGGCGTGCCGCGAGGTACGGCCGTCGATCGCACTGCCGCCTTGATGCGTGTCGTTGCGCGCGACGTGTGGCGTCACTTTGCGCGCTCGGCAATCCCGCACAAAGTCGCGCATGTCGTAACCCTTGTCGGCGCCGAGCGTCTTGGCGTGACGACCCGGCACGCAATCGAGCAGGCGCAACGCACTCGCGCGTTCGCCGAAACCATCAGCGTGGCTGACCACTGCGCCGACCACCAAGCCCGAGCGGTTCTCCATCAGGATGTGCCCCTGATAACAAAGGATGGCTCCGCTTTGCCGCCCCTTTCGGAACAGGCGCGCATCCGGATCGGTGCTCGATTCATGCGTGTCGTTACTGCGGCGCTTGCCCTTCCAGTCGGTGTCGACATTGCGGCCACCGCCGGCTGGCGGATCGTCCGAGCCGTCCTTGGGACGGAAGCTCTTGTGACTGGCCCACGCCTGGATCAGTGTGCCATCGACCGAGAAGTGCTCTCTGGACAGCAACCCTTGCTTGTCCGCCAAGCTCATGACTTCGGTAAAGAACGCCTCGATTACTTCGTGCTCAAGCAGCCGGTCGCGGTTCTTTGAATCGCACCGAATTTGGTGGAGGCTCGTATTCTTGAGAGAATCGAGCTATGAACAAGAAGGCAAACAAGTTTTCCCCGGAAGTTCGAGAGCGTGCAGTGCGCCTGGTACGCGAGCAGCGTAGCGAACATCCGTCGATGTGGGCGGCAGTCGAATCGATTGCACCGATGATCGGCTGCACGCCGCAGACACTTCTGGATTGGGTCAAGCGCGACGAGGTCGACCGTGGGGAACGCGATGGCGTGAGCACGGCCGAGCGTGAACGTATCAAGGCCCTGGAGCGCGAGGTCAAAGAATTGCGTCGGACCAACGAGATTCTCAAGCTGGCGAGCGCGTTTTTCGCCCAGGCGGAGCTCGACCGCCGTTTCAAGTCTTGAAGGCCTTCATTGATCAGCATCGCGACACCTTCGGGGTCGAGCCGATCTGCAAGGTCTTGCGGATTGCCCCGTCGGGCTACCGACGCCATGTTGCGCAGCTTCGCGATCCGTCCAAACGCTGCGCCCGCGCCAAACGAGATGAGATTCTGCAACCGGAGATCAAGCGTGTCTGGCAGGCCAACATGCAGGTCTATGGCGTGCCGAAGGTCTGGAAGCAGATGAACCGGGAAGGTATCGTGGTCGCACGCTGCACGGTCGGGCGGTTGATGAAGCTGCAGGGCTTGCGAGGCGCAGTTCGCGGCAAGCGAGTTCGCACGACGACTTCCGATACGATCGCACCACGCCCGCTGGACAGGGTCAACCGGCAGTTCAAGGCCGATCGACCGAATCAGCTTTGGGTGTCGGATTTTACGTATGTCTCGACTTGGCAAGGCTGGCTGTACGTGGCATTCGTGATCGACGTGTTTGCCCGCCGTATCGTTGGCTGGCGCGTCAGCTCGTCGATGACCACGGACTTCGTGCTGGATGCACTTGAACAGGCGCTGTACGCCAGGCAACCGAGCGAGGACGGGACGTTGATTCACCACTCCGACAGAGGGTCCCAAGGCGTATTCAACCGGTCGTCGCAACACCTTTAATCGAGGAGGTGTTGCATGGGTCGAATTGCAGAATGGGTGTATCAGATAACCGGTCGAGGAGCGATGCACTCGCCAGGTGCACCGTCGCTT
>Ga0105240_10004646_pt1 | contig 20789 bp, 15 predicted proteins | sample KBSC54metaG_FD_80426 | JGI IMG/M metagenome (GOLD analysis project Ga0105240, IMG submission 80426) | Corn rhizosphere microbial communities from Kellogg Biological Station, Michigan, USA - KBS C5-4 metaG | ecosystem: Host-associated > Plants > Roots > Rhizosphere > Soil | place: Michigan, USA... | reverse complement strand
TCAAGGCCATCCATCTCGGGCATCTGCACATCCATAAAGACGATGTCGACCCCCTGTTCGCCCAGCTTATCGATGGCTTCCTGGCCATTCTCTACCATGATAGGGTCATAGCCCAGTTTAGCAAGTACATGATTGATGAGCTGTCTGTTGACGAGGTTGTCTTCGGCAATGAGTATACGCAGGGGAAAATTCCTTGCAAATCTTTCGGAAAGCTTTTGCGGATGCTGCTCCTCCTGTGCCAGGAAAGTTTGATGTCCTTGCAGGAGGCGGGCAATATATTTGAGCAGCAGATGGTGTTTTACGGGCTTGTTCAGCACGGCCTGGAAAAGATCGGGATATTTTCTTCTCGTCTCGTTGCCTACAGAGCTGAGCAATAAGATGGGTACGTCATTATTTTTTGTCCTCAGGGTCTTTGCCAGGGCGATGCCATCCATTTCAGGCATATGCAGATCGGATATCACCAGGTCCACCCGGTGCTGATCCAGCATGCTCAGCGCTTCCCTACCGGAGGCAGCCAGCAGCGGTCGTATCTTCCATTGCTGGAGAAGACGTTGCAGGATGGTACGATTGGTCGTATTATCGTCCACAACCAGCACGGTGCTGCCTTCCAGATCGGAGATCTGTGCAGGTACTTCTTTTTCGTGAATTGCATGTCCCTTATCCATCCGTACATAAAACGTAAAGGTGGTGCCGGCGTCTTCCCTGCTTTCTACTTTGATATCGCCCCCCATGATCCGGATGAGCTTTTCACTGATGGCCAGTCCCAGTCCTGTACCGCCATATTTGCGGGTAGTGGAGGAGTCGGCCTGCGTAAAGGCCTTAAAGAGTCTGTTCAGCTTGTCCGAAGGAATACCGATGCCGGTGTCCCTTACTTCGAACTCCAGCAGCAATCCCTGTTCTTCTGGACGATCCAGCAGACGGGCGCCCACGTATACTTCGCCTTCGGCCGTAAATTTCACGGCATTGCCCACCAGGTTCATCAATATCTGCTTCAGACGGATGTCGTCGCCATAGATATATTCCGGCACCACGGAACATATCTCATACACCAGCTCGATACCGGCCTTGGCGGCCCTGTCGGAGAAGACATCCAGGACCTCTTCCACCGAAGAACGGATCTCGAAATCGTGCGGGTCCAGCTCCATGCTGCCCGCTTCGATCTTGGAAAAGTCCAGGATATCGTTGATGACGGACATGAGACTTTCTCCGCAGCTGCGGATAGTCGTAGCATATTCCTCTTGTTCCTCCGTCAAAGTTGTTTGGAACAGAAGGGAGGACATGCCGATGACCCCGTTGAGGGGCGTCCTGATCTCATGACTCATTGTAGCCAGAAAAGCGCTCTTGGCACGATTGGCTGTCTCGGCCTGCTGTGTGCGTTCGGCCACCAGCCGCTCCAGCTCGATCTTTTGTTTTTGGATACGATAGATACGCCGCCGGTAGAGTGAATACAAGGCGCCGCAGAGGAACAATATGGCCCCGATCCTGAACCACCATGTCTGCCACCAGGGCGGCCGTATCACCAGCTGCAGCGTATATATCTTGTCCGACCAGGCTCCCCTGCTATCCCATCCTTTGACCTTTAGGGTATAGGTTCCCGGGTCGAGGTTGGTATAGGTGGCGGTATGTCTTGTGCCGGACTCATTCCAGCCCTTGTCGAAACCTTCGAGCATGTAAGCATATTGTTTTTTGCGGGCCATGGTATAATTCAGGGACGCAAATTCGAAAGAGATGATGGAGCTGGAATAAGGCAGAGTGATCTCACGGGTGAAGGTGATATTATTCTTTAGCGGCGAAGGATCTTTATCATCCCGTGCGATGGGCACGTCTTTGGCAAAAAGCTGGAAACGTGTCATAACCAGCGGCGGATCGAAACGGCTTTCGTGCAGGCTATCCGGCAAAAAGATATTGAATCCATTGGACCCTCCGAAATAGAGCGACCCGTTGCTGCTGCGAATACAGGAATGCGCCTTGAACTCATCGCCCTGCAGACCATCGGCGATGGAGAAGTTCTTGAAGGCATGAGTAGAGGGTGAAAAGCGGGAAATACCCTTCAGCGTGCTGACCCATATATTTCCTTTCCTGTCCTGTAAAATGCTCATAATCGTATTGTCAGGAAGGCCATTTTCAATAAAATAAGAGGTAAACTTCCCCGTATGGCTATCCAGGCAGTCCAGGCCGGCGCTGGTGCCGATCCAGATATTGCCCTGAACGTCTTCCAGGAGGCAGTTGATGCTGTTACTGGAGAGACTGTTACGGGTGTCGTTGTGCGAGAAATGCTGAAAGGTCCAGGTCTTTTTATCCAGCATATCCAGCCCCTTATCATAGGTCGCGATCCAAAGCCTTTTCCTGGAGTCGCCCAGGAGGCAATTGACACGATCGCTGCTGAGACTGCCATTGTCAAATGTATAATGGCTAAAAGTTTTTTTCCCCGGATGGTAGAGGTTAAGTCCCATGCCATAGGCGGCAACCCAAAGATCGCCGTCGAGATCCCGTGTCATGGCATTAATATTGTCACCGCTGATGCTGGTCGTATCGCCAGGGTCATTCTTAAATACGTGGACCACCCTATGCTGCACATCGATGACATCAAGTCCCGCTCCGACCGTACCTGCCCAGAGATTGCCCTCCCTGTCCGTCTGCAGACTCAATATATAATCGCTGCTGACAGTGGAGGAGTTCCCAGGCTGATGACGAAAGGAGGTGAACCTGCCGGTGGCTGGGTCGAAGAGGTCCAACCCTCCCCCATCCGTGCCGATCCATATCTGTCCCCTGGCATTTTCGGAAAAGATAAGCACATTATTGTTGCTGAGCGAATAGGCAGAGGTGTTACGACGATAGTGCGGTATAAGGGATGCATCCCTGTTGCTGAGATTGATCCCTCCGCTGAAAGTGCCCACCCACATGTTGTCGTGTCTGTCCCTATAGAGGGAATAGATAGAGTTATTGCTCAGGGAGGCGTTGTCTATATCGTCGCTGACATACGTGCGGAAGCGTTGTGTATGGGGGTTGAAAATGCTCAGCCCTCCATTCTCCGTCCCGACCCAGATATTGCCGCCGGCGTCCTCAGACAGACAAAGCACGATGTCCAGCGCCAGGGTAGCAGGGTCCGTGGGATTGTTCCTGTAATGCCGGAAGGAATTGGTGGCCGGCTGATAGCAATCTACCCCCCCGCCCCTTGTGCCTATCCATATTTGTCCATGGCTGTCCTGGAAGAGGCAGCGGGCATTGTTGTAGGTGAGGGAACCGGGATTTCGCGGGTCATGTATATAGCGGGTAAACTTCTCTGTGGCGGTGTTCAGCCGGCATATGCCTCCGCGGAAAGTAGCAACCCACAGCTGATGGTCCTTGTCTTCGAGCACATCGGTGACACCGTTATCGGAGAGACTGTTCGATCGTGTGGCGTCCTGTCTGAAGATGCGGCAATTGCCGGTGGCAGGGTCCATCCTGTTGAGACCGCCGCTCTCCGTCCCGACCCAGAGATGGCCAGCCTGGTCCAGCCTGACACAGTTGACAAAATTGTCGGAAAGGCTGTTGGGCTGGTGCGGATCATGGCCAAAATGTGAAAAGCTGTACCTGTACTGGTTCAGGCGGTTGATCCCTCCCCCCCAGGTGCCGATCCATATATTGCCCTGAGCATCCTCGGCAAGCGATTTGATATAATTATTGGACAGACTGGTGGAATCCTTTGGATCATTGCGATAGACGGTGAACTGGTAGCCATCCCAACGGTTGAGGCCGTTCTGGGTGCCAAACCAAAGAAATCCGGCCCTATCCTGTAGGATACAGGTGACATTGCTTTGGGACAGGCCGTTATTGGTGCTGAGATGCGAGAATTTGATAGTGACGGGTTGGGGAAAAGAGCACAACGGCAAACAGAGGATCAGCAAACAAAGGCTCCGGCGTGCAGTCGGCGTCATAATCATTGGATTTAAACTAGTATTTCTCCCCCTTGTTAACGCAAAGGTTTCTAATATATTATATGAACTTTAGATACTGTGAAAAACCTTAGCTTTGGGGCTGATCATACATTAGAATTTTTACTATGAAAGGCCTTTTGACACTATTTACGGCTTTTTTGATATTCGGGTTTGCTTCTGCCCAGGATAGCACAAAGGCAATTGTACCCAAGTCTCCTGCCGACACCGTCAAATCCCAGCAAAAAGGGGGATTGAAAGTCCAGCGCAAAAAGGGAAAAATCTTCGAACGGGAGAAGCCTGAACGCCGCAGGTTCGATTCCTCTCTTTTTACCAACAATACGATCGCCACCCGCAGCGACTACATGGAAAGCATGGAGAAGGTATACGACATGCTGAGCCAGGTACCCGCCGTAACAGCCACCTTTGTCCACCTGGATGAAATAGATGACAAGCTGGATGATGAGGATTCCGCGTTGGCCATTCTGAGCGAGAGGCTTTCAGCCAACGACAGGACACTGAATATCCGGAACTTGCAGATGTTCAATACCCTTCTGGATGAGCTCGATCGCAATACGGATGGGTATAACAAGCGCCTGGATCAGTATGACAAGAAAATGGATGAGGTTAAAAAAGATGTAGAGCTCATGCGGAAGGATACGCTGATGCTGCATATTTTCCGCGACTCGGCGCTAAAAGACTCTTTCCAGGTGCAATTGCAGCAGCTGAAAGCCAAATGGAGACAGGCGGACAGCCTGATCAGGTATTATTCCGACCAGATCAACGACCTGAAGGCGCAGGCCACGGCCAACTCCATCACTATCGAAGACCTGACTTCCAAGGTAGACCAGGATTTAAAGTCTGTCGGCACCAGGGCTTTCGGGAAAGAACGCCGCTATTTATGGGAACCGCGTTCGCCGGGGACGCGCAGCAATTTTTCCAGGGAAAGCCTTTCCAAAAGTCTGGCAGCGGAACAGCATCTGGCACGTTATTATTTTGCCAACACCCGCACCAAAAGGCTTTGGCTATTGGTGACGGGAATCGTATTCTTTTTCTGGATCGTCTTCAATTTCCGGAGTCTGAGACGAAAGGACAACCTGAAGGCGCTGCAGGATTTCAACTTCCGGTATATTACCGCATGGCCATGGATCGCCACGCTGGTGTTCATCCTTAGCCTGGCGCCTTTGTTCGATGCCCATGCGCCTGCCATCTATATCGAGTCCACACAATTCCTTCTCATCGTGCTGCTGACAATCATCTTCTGGCGGCGATTTTCACGGCCTGTGTTCTATGGATGGTGCCTTTTTATCCTTCTTTTTCTATTGCCGCCCATCACCCGTATACTGGGCCTGCCCTTCAGCATGCAGCGCTGGGCCAATTTCTTCCAGAACGGGCTTTCCATCGCCTTTGGGCTTGTGTATCTTTTTAGCAGGAAGATAATGGACAACCGTCCCCGGCTGATGACAGCAGCAGCCTGGCTGTATGTATTCCTGAACACGGTAGCCATGGCCTGTAATCTCATGGGGAGGGTCACTCTGTCACAGATCTTTGGCGCCACGGCGGTATACGCCTTTGCACAGACCGTCAGCCTGGGTGTCTTTGTACGCAGCGTGGTGGAGGCATTCCTCCTGCAGATACAGACCAGCCGTGTGCGCAAAAAATACCCGGAGCATTTCGATTATAAAAAAATAGAAAGGTCCGTTGGACGATTCACGGGTGGAGTCGCTATCCTGTTGTGGCTGATCGTATTTACTTCAAACCTGAATATATTCGATGCCATCAACGATGCGCTGACAGAGTTCTTCAATACACCTCGCCAGATAGGCAGCCTTCCCTTTACGCTGGGAGGCATCCTGCTGTTTGCGGGTATCATATGGGTAGCCAATTTTCTTCAGAAATACATCGCCTTCTTTTTTGGCGACACGGGAGACGATGCTGCATTGGATGACAGCGGGCAAAGGTCCCGTCTGCTGGTCACCCGGCTTATTCTTCTGACAGTAGGTTTCTTATTGGCGGTGGCCGCTTCGGGACTGTCCATCGACAGGATAACGGTGATCATCGGTGCCCTTGGTGTAGGCATCGGTCTCGGCCTGCAGAGCATCGTAAACAATTTTGTGTCGGGGATCATTCTCATTTTCGACCGCCCTTTACGGATCGGGGATACGGTGGAGGTGGGAGACAAAAAAGGAAGAGTAAAGGAGATAGGTATACGAAGCAGCACGCTCCTGACAGAGGATGGCGCCGAGGTGATCATTCCCAATGGAGATGTGCTGTCCCACAATATCGTCAACTGGACCCTGAGCAATAATCATGTGCGGATGAGCCTTTCCTTTACCATCGATAAGCCGGAACATATGGAGGCCATCCAGCCGGATGCAATAAAAGAGATCGTGCGTACCAATCCGCATGTATTTGCCGCCCGCCCGCCAGAGGTATTAGTAAATATCCTTAACTCCAAGTCCATGGAAGTAAAGGTCCTCTTCTGGGGGAATGATATTTCAAAGACCACACTGGCTTCCGCGGAGGTACGGGCCGCTATCTATCGTCATCTCGATCAGCAAGGTATCAACGTCGTATAGCTTATCTTGCTCCCGGGTTGTACAGCCATGCCTTGCCGACGCATTGAGCGCTATTGCCATAGCCGCCGGCCAGCAGTACAATACCGGTGGGCAGCAGCGTGGCCGTGGAAAAATAATAAGATTGATCCATAACGGCGGATGTCCTGAACACCGAGTCGCCGGGAGCAAGCGTCTCTATATGGCTGTCCCCGCCAGCTACCAGAATGGAGCCATTGGGCAGCGTGACGACGGCATTGTTCAGCTTGAATCGCTGGAATTGAAGCCCCGGCCCCTTCTGGAATACATTCTTCTGCGGATCATAGATCTCCGTGGTATTATATTTCCCCATCCAGTCGCGGTTATTGGAGCCTCCTATCACAATGACCCTTCCATCGGGCAGAAGGGCCGCTCCAAATTTGTACTTTACGATATTGAGATCGGCAGCCCTGGTGAATCGGTTGGCGGCAGGGTCATAGATCATACTGTATTGCACCGGCTGACGATCCACCGCCCCTCCCATTACGAATACTCTTCCATCACGAAGCTGTACAGCACAGGAGCCGCTGAGATTCAGAGGTGAGGATCCCGCTTTTTCAAAGCTGTGTGTCGTGGGGTTATACAATTCGGCGTACAGATCCGGGTTCCGGGAGCCTCCGATGATCAGCACCTTCCCATTGATAAGAAGGATGGCGCGATGTCCCTCCCTGCCGGAGAGCATATCCGGGAGTCGTGTCCATGTACCTGTGCTGCTGTTATACAGTTCGGCGCTGGCCAGCCGGGGCGTGTCGTTGTTACCACCCGTGATGAGGACATCCCCTCCCGGGAGCAGCGTGGCAGTCTGTCCACAACGAGGTATCTGTATGCTGCCCGTGTAGCTGAATTTCCTGGTGGCAGGATCATATAGCTCCGCTGTCCTGCTATAGAGCTGGCTATAGGTATCGGGACCTTTCCGGAATCCCGCGACGATCAATACTTTTCCATTGGGCAATAATGTAGCGCTATGCGCAGCCCTGAGCTCGTGCAGATCGTCCAGACGTGTGAGCCTTTCTTTCATAGCAGCCCGGCCTGTAATAGAGGATGTATTGTCCGTATTGCAGGCCATCCAACATATCATGAAAAGAGGGAGATATCTGATTGAATGCATGACAGTGTATTTTATGGTAAGCAAGGTATATCCGGCGGGAATGAGAGGGAAAAATTTTCTACCAAGTGCCGAAAAAGGGATACGAAATGTGCGACGGACCTCCAGTCCGTTTGTCACCGGCCGGAGCGGGTGATCTTTTCCAGAACTTCTTTTTTCAGCTGACGGCTAATGGGAAGACGATGTTTCCCGACGAGCGCCTCTCTCCCTTCCACAGATTGTATCCTGGAGATGGCGGCGATATAGGATTTGTGGATGCGCAGGAAAAGGTCTGCCGGCAGCTGTTCTTCCATGCTCTTCATGGATTGATGTATAAGATGAGTGCCTTCCGTGGTGACAACCTTTACATATTCCCGCATAGCTTCAATATAGAATATTTGATCGATGGCGATGCGAAGCCATTTTACGCCGTCGCGAAGAAAGAGATCGCCGGCTGCCGGCGCTGCATCAGGAGAATAGCGGTCCAGGGCTTTTTGGACGGCCTGGGCAAAACGGGGAAAGGAAAAGGGTTTGAGAAGATAGTCCACGGCATTCAGATCGAAAGCCTCGATAGCATATTCCCGGAAGGCTGTCGTGAAAATGACGAGGGGCGGCGTGGGAAGGGATCGCAGCCATTCAATACCGGACAGAAGAGGCATGCGGATATCCAGGAACAGCAGGTCGGGGTTTAACGAAGGGACATGAGGGCCTGCCTCCGCGGCGGTGCGGTAGGTCCCTGCCAGCTGCAGCCGGTCATCCTGCCGGATATAGTCCTGCAGGATCTTTCTGCCGATGGGCTCATCTTCTATTATGATGCATTGGAGGGGCATTGCATTACAATGTGACGGTTAGTCTCACGGTGTAGCGGCCATCGGACCAGCCCGTATACAGCTGGTGTCCGCCAGGGTAAAGGTATTGCAATCTTTTTTTAACGTTGTCCAGACCTGTTCCACCCGGGGCGCCCTCAGCCTGCCGGGCGGTATTGATCACCTCGAAATAAAGTTCATTTCCCTTTACTACCGCATGGACAGCTATATGAGCGCCTCTCTCCTGCTGTTCGGCGCCATGTTTGAATGCATTCTCTACAAAAGGTATTAAAAGCAGAGGTGCAATAAGCTTGCCGGCATCCTGTATATCCATCTCCACCTGCATTTGAAGCTCGTCCCCATAGCGTAGTCTCTCCAGCTCGATATAGGACTGGATAAAACGTATCTCTTTTTCCAGGGTCACTTTATCGCTGCGACAGTCATAGATAACGTATTCCATGATATCGGACAGCCGCAGGATCGCCTCTTCGGTACGGGGAGACCTTTCAAGCGCCAGGCCATAGAGGTTGTGGAGGGTGTTGAAATAAAAATGAGGGTGTATCTGGCTCCGGAGGATGCTCAGCTCGGCGCCGGCCCTGGCTTTTTCCGCTGCCAGCGTGCGTCTGTAATAGATATAAAGATGGTAGATAAAGGTGTAGATGAACAGCAGCTCCAGCCACGCGCCCATGGTGCGTATCAGCAGGATCAGGGTAATGTCCTGGACGAATTGCGGAAAGGTAAGCTCTTCGATATACAGGTTGATCCGGGTGAGGATGGCCGCCATCAGTGTTACGGACAGCAGGACCCGTGGGAGCAATTTCAGCAAAGGCAGGTCATGCCAGCCAAGACGCAGGACCAGCAGACGGTACAGGGCTGTGAGCAGAATGCCTGAGGCGGACAGGAGAAGGCAATAGAGCAGGGCTTTTGAGAGACTGTCAATATAGCCGACGCTATTGATATAGAAATGGTAGCAGGAGTAGAGTATCCAGCCTGCGATCTGGCATAACCAATAAAGGCCGGTCCTTGCGGGCCGGCCTTCGATATTTTTCGGAACTGTCGACATTAGTGGTCCTTATCGACGTTGTTGAACTTCGTCGTATAGGAATCTACCTTATCCTTGAGGTTCTTTTGCTCGTATATGGTGATCAGCAGATCATACGCATCCTTAAGGCTCTGCTTTTCTTCCATTTTCAGCTTGCCTTTGGAGCCCAGGTCCTGATCCACCTTTTCAAAATAAGGGATGGCTTCGTCAAATTTCTTACCTGCCTCGACACGTAGCGCAGCACGTTTTTTTACATCATCGGGAGTCTTTCCGGGGATCTTCTTGGTCTGGCCCTGCAGGTCGACACCAGCATTATAGGATATCTGTCCTAATACCAGGGCAGCCTGGGGATAGTCGGGCTGGACCTCCAGACATTTCTTCAGCATCTCCTGCGCCTTTGCAATAAGAACGTCTGCATTAGCGGGGCGTTTGCCGGAAGAAGTGTCGGATGCATATTGGTATAGTTCCAAACCATAGTTGAAGAAGAAAAGGTGATTCTTGGTGAACTTGGTCACGATCTCATCGTATTTGGCCCAAAGAGAATCCTTGTTACCTTTTTCGCGGAGGTTGTCCAGCTCGGTGCTGGGCCAGAAAAGATCGTCGGGATATTGTTCCTTGGCAAGTGCGATGAACTTGGCGGTATTGGCCGCATCTTTTTTCTGATTGTAATAGTCCACCAGCCATTTGTAGATGTCGATCATGTTCGAGCCGTTGATATTGGCGATCTTGGCTTCGGCCAGCTTGCCATAATAGACGGCTGCGGAGTCGCGCTTACCGGCTTTTTCGGCGGAGATGCCGGCATACAGCGTGGAGGTGGTATCGATCTTCAGGTTGGTCCAGCCTTTGGCATTCATGAATGAGCTGGTGCGAAGAGCGCCGCTGAAGTTGATGAGGGCGGAGTCATATTTACCGCCGTTGTAGTCATTGGCGCCAACCTGGAAATATCCCTGGTAGATCTCGTTGACGGGTTTGTACTGATCTATCTGCAATAGCAACAGTTTCTTGTCGTCCACTTCTGTATATTTCTTCAACGCTTCAAAAGCCTGCTCGCGTGCGTCGGGGTATTGCGCTGCCAGTGAGCCGGCGGCAATAGCATTATATACTTTCAACTTGGTATACCAGGCTTCGCTGTTCTTTTGATTTTTTTCTACGGTAAGCACCTTATCTATTTCCGTCTTGGCTTCAGGGAGCTTGTTTGATTTGAGATAATCCTTAGCCTTATCCAAGCTCTGTGCGAACAGGCCACATCCGGCAAGCGAAAGCAATCCAGTGACCAGAAGTCGTTTATTCACGTTCATAGTTATTATTTTAAGGAGTTTGTTTTTATTATGAAATAAATTTCAAAAAACGAACCACAGGTTCATTGTCCGAAGGACAGATATTAGATTTTTTCGGAAAACGGGTTATATTCCACAGGAACCCGTTTTCCGGACATTTAATCTTCATTTCCAGAGGGTTCTACGCCAAGCAGCGGATCGAGTCCGGGATCGGGATCACCCTGGGGCTCCTGGTCTACCGGGCCGGGCATGGGACCGCCAGCGTCGGATAAGGAGTGTCCATTCCCATTTTCTTCTTCCAGCTTGTCCAGTTTGGTAATGGCGGCGATCTCATCATTTTCGTCCAGACGGATAAGCTTTACACCCTGGGTAGCCCTACCCTGCTCACTGATACCGTTGACAGGCATCCGGATGGTGAGACCGCTCTTACAGGTGATCATGAGGTCTTCTTTTTCCGTCACATCCAAAATGCCCACCAATTTACCGGTTTTATCTGTAACGCTGATAGTTTTCACTCCTTTTCCGCCGCGATTGGTAATACGATACTCGTCGATGGGCGTTCTTTTGCCATATCCTTTTTCACTGACGACCAGTACTGTACGGGACTTATCTTCCTTATTGACACAGATCATGCCAATTACCTCGTCATTCTTGTCATCCACTTCGATGCCTGCTACGCCTATGGCGCCGCGACCGGTGGGTCTTACCTTACCTTCTTCGAAACGTATAGCCCTGCCGCTGCGGATCGACATCAGGATCTCGGAATTGCCATCGGTGAGACGGGCTTCCAGGAGATGGTCGCCTTCCACAATGGTGATGGCATTGACGCCTGTCTGACGGGGGCGGCTAAAATCTTCCAGAGAAGTTTTTTTGATGATGCCCTGCTTGGTGCAAAGTACGATATAATGGGTATTGACAAAGGCTTCGTCCTTCAGGTCCTTTACATCCAGGATGGCCCGCACCTTGTCATCCTGCGGTATCTGGATGAGGTTTTGGATGGCGCGTCCCTTGCTGGTCTTGTCGCCTTCGGGGATCTCATACACATTGAGCCAGTAGCAGCGCCCTTTTTCTGTAAAGAACAGCATGGTATGGTGGGTGGAGGCTACAAAGAGATGTTCGATGTAATCCTCGTCCCTGGTTTTGCCGCCGATGGCGCCGCGGCCTCCACGGCGTTGCTGGCGGTATTCAGTAGCGGAGGTGCGTTTGATATAGCCCAGGTGGGAGATGGTAATGACCACGTCCTCTTCACGGATGAGGTCCTTGATAGTGACCTCGTCATCCAGGTAGGTGATCTCCGTCTTGCGTTCGTCCCCGAATTTTTCTTTTACTTCCACCAGCTCCTTGCGGATGACTTCAAAGCGTTTGCCTTCGTCGGCCAGCAGCTCTTTCAGATAGGCGATGAGCTGCATCAGCTGGTCGTATTCTTCGCGGATCTTCTCCCTTTCCATGCCGGTGAGGCGTTGGAGGCGGAGTTCCAGGATCGCCTTGGCCTGTATCTCATCCAGTCCCCAGCCTGCGTTGACCAGGCTGTCCTTGGCTATTTCCGGTGTAGAAGACGCACGGATCAGGGCAATGACCTCATCCAGGTGATCCAGGGCAATAAGATAGCCCTGCAGGATATGGGCTTTCTTTTCGGCCTCTTTCAGTTCGAATATCGTACGGCGGGTGACAACGTCCATGCGGAATTCCACGAACTCGGTGATCATCTCGCGGATGTTGAGTGTCCTGGGTCTCCCTTTTACCAGCGCAACATTATTGATACCGTAGGAGGTCTGCAGCTCCGAGTGTTTGTACAGCTGATTGATCACCACGTTGGCAATAGCGTCCCTTTTCAGGTCGATGACGATACGGGTGCCTTCCCGCTTGTTGGATTCGTTATTGATATGGGCTATGCCTTCGATGATCTTTTCATTCACCAGCTGGCCGATGCGATCGCAGAGTGCGTCACGATTGACCTGGTAAGGCACTTCCGTGATGACGATCTGTTCCCGTCCGCTGGCCTTGGTGTCGACATGCAGCTTGCCGCGAAGAACGACACGTCCTCTGCCGAAGTGCATGGCAGCCTTTACGCCTTCCATGCCGTAGATAATACCGCCAGTCGGGAAGTCGGGCGCTTTGACATGCTTGATCAGCTCTTCGATGGTGATCTCCTTGTTGTCGATGTAAGCCACGCAGCCGTCGATGACCTCGGAGAGGTTATGGGGCATCATATTAGTGGCCATACCTACTGCGATGCCGCTGGAACCGTTCACCAGCAGCTGTGGGATCCGGGTAGGCAGTACCGTAGGCTCTTTTAGGGAGTCGTCGAAGTTGAGCTGGAAGTCCACCGTGTCCTTGTCGATGTCTTCCAGCATGTATTCGGCCAGACGCTGAAGACGGGCTTCAATGTACCGCATGGCCGCAGGACCGTCACCGTCCTGGTTACCGAAATTTCCCTGGCCGTCGACCAGTAAATACCGCATGCTCCATTGCTGAGCCATACGGACCATCGCATCGAAGATGGAGGCATCACCGTGGGGGTGATATTTACCCATCACCTCACCCACGATACGGGCGGCTTTCTTATAAGGTTTGTTGCTGTTGTTACCCAGTTCGTTCATCCCGTGCAGGATCCGGCGATGTACGGGCTTCATACCGTCGCGGACATCAGGCAGGGCACGACCTACGATCACCGACATGGAATAGTCGATGTAGGCTGTTTTCATCTGCTCTTCGATATTCACCGGGACGATACGATTATTGTCTTGAGTTTCCAATGGCGTGCTGTTATCTTCCATACTGTATTTTAGGCGATTTACATATACGGGAAACCATATCCCGAAGGGATGGCAAATTTACCTCTTTTAAGGCTGAAAACCTGATGCTTTAAGGGGTTTTTAACACCCTTTTTTCCACGAATGTTAGTAAGAATTATGGCTTGTCGGGGGCTCTATTCCAGCCAGGCTCCTTTCACCTCATCTCCCTCCACTTCCACATAGATGTGCTCCTGTAAGGTGGTGGAAAGGGACAGGCCGATGTAGTCGGGATGGACGGGGAAGACCTTATGGGTGCGGCCTACCAGGACCAGGCACTCGATCTTGCGGGGATGGGCTTCCAGAAAGGGTTTCATGGCATACAGGAGGGTCTTGCCGCTGCTGGCTACATCGTCTATGACGATAACCACCTGGTCGTCAAAAGGGAGATTTTCGCTCAATATGACCTCGCGGGGCTTCTTTTTATCCAGGGAGACGGAGATCAGCCGGGTGGCCAATCTGCCGCCTGTGATCTCTTGCAGGAGGCGCTGGATGGTACGGGCAATAGCGCTGCCATTGTCCCGGATGCCGGCCAGGATGAGCTGGGTCTCTTCCGCATTATGCTCCAGGATCTCATAAGCCATACGCCGCAGCTTTTTTTCGGCCACCTGTTGGGTAAGAATATAATTCTTCATGGGGGGCAAATTAAGTCAATAAGGGCAAATCACTTATCTTCACCCGGAGAAATAATTTCCTATGACGATGCTTTTCCAGATTGTCTTTGGCCTGGCCCTGGCGGCAGCCGTTTGGTTCTTCAGCCGGAATGCGGGGCGTATCCGCCGCAATATTCTCTTAGGTAAAAATGAAGCGTACAACGACCAGCCGGGACTGCGCTGGAGGAATGTCTTTTTGCTTGCCTTTGGCCAGAAGAAGATGTTCCGGAACCCCCTGGTAGCCCTGATGCATTTTGTGATCTATGCCGGATTTATCATCATCAACCTGGAAGTGCTGGAGATCATACTGGATGGCATATTCGGCACACACCGGCTGTTCGCGGGTCCTTTGGGGATGCTGTACAGCTGGCTGATCAATGCCTTCGAGCTGCTGGCCATCGGGGTGTTCACCGTCTGTGTCATTTTCCTCTGCCGCAGGAATATCCTGAAGCTGCGGCGTTTTATCAGTCATGACCTGGATGGCTGGCCCCGCAGCGATGCCAATTATATCCTGCTGACGGAAATAATACTGATGACGCTGTTCCTCACCATGAATGCCGCCGACACTCTTCTTCAAGCCCGGGGGTACGGTCACTATGCCTCGCATATTACGGGAGACTTTGCCTTTTCCCGCTGGCTGCATCCCCTGCTCAATGGCATGAGCGATGGCAGTCTCGTCGTGCTGGAACGCACCTGCTGGTGGCTGCATATTCTGGGGATACTGGCCTTTCTCAACTATCTCCCTATTTCAAAACATCTGCATATACTGCTGGCCTTCCCCAATGCTTATTATGCCCGTCTGGAGCCGGAAGGCAAGCTGCGGAATATGCCTGCCATACAGAAAGAGGTACTTTATGCCATGCAGCCGGAGACGGCTCCGCCGGCAGGTACGGAAACAGCGCCGCCTGCCCGATTTGGCGCCAAGGATGTCTTTGATCTCAGCTGGCGCAACCTGCTGGATGCCTATTCCTGTACAGAATGCGGCCGCTGCAGCGCCGCCTGTCCGGCCAATATCACTGGCAAAGTTTTATCTCCAAGAAAAATAATGATGTCCACGCGCGACAGGCTGGAAGAAGTTGGCAGAAATATTGACAAGAACGGGAGTTTTCAAGATGACGGAAAGACCCTTTTAAATTATATTTCCGTCGAAGAGCTGCGGGCCTGCACTACCTGCAATGCCTGCGTGGAGGAATGCCCCGTCAGCATCAGTCCGCTGGAGATCATTGTAGAACTGCGCCGGAGCCTTATCATGGAGGACAGCAACGCCCCGCAGGAATGGAACACTATGTTCGGGAATGTAGAGAATAACTTCGCTCCCTGGAAATTCAGCCCGGACGACCGGGACAAGTGGGCCGCCGAATAAGCTTTAAAAGCTGCGCAAGAGCTGTAACGACAAATACCAACCCGATAAGGCCATTCACCAGGGATTGATGCATGGAAAGCGTCTTTACGAAATAATGTCCTCCAAAGATAAACATTGTTTGTCCGGTAAATGTGCCCAGCCCGATGCCCATGATGTAGGCATTGTAATGATCGTTACGCGGCAGCAAGACCCCCTTCTGAAATAGCAGCGTGCTCCATCCAAACCAAAAAGGTATCTGCAATGGATTGATGGCGCTGAGCAGGATGCCGGTAAGCAGCCTGGGGATGGGTGACACACCGACAACGCTGATGACCATGTTATGTCCGCGATTCGCGGCAGCCCGGAAGCTTCCCAGTGCCAGCAAAAGAATGGTGATCACCGTAAGTCCCTCCAGCGCGCGTATCAATTTTTGCCGGCGGCGTATCCAGCCCATGGCTACCAGGGACAGGCGGACATAGCACATTTCCACCAGCAGGGCGCCCAGGGAGAACCACAAGGCCGGAGATATCCCTTCATCCACGGCCATCTGCGCAGCCAGCACGTTGAGCGTGCCCAGGGGAAGCGTGCCTATAAAGCTTATAAGCATTCCGGTGCAGCATATCGTCATAAGGCTCTTCATTCGCTCATCGCGGCCAGCTTTTCCGACCACGCTTTATCTTCTTTGAACATTTGTATCCCTTCCAGGGTGCTGAGATAAGGAAATCCCCGCTGGCGGTTGCGCCGGCTGATACGCCAGAGGATGACCCAATGACGGATGATCTCTTTCCATGCAAAGAAAATGGAGTGCACCGGATCGTAGATATGGGTCGGTTCCGAGCCAGCGCCGTTGACCTCGATGACATAGAAATTGCGTCCCTGCCGCAGCTCATCCCAATCCTTATAGCGAATATCCAATCTGCCGAAATGAAATTCAGGTATCTGGCGGCATAGTTCGTCGATGACATGGGTGAGCGACCTATCGACGCGATGGGAGTCGTCCAGGAATTTCGCGCCCCGGGCATGGTTGCCATATGGTACCAGCACCCTCACCTCTCCCGGGGCCGGCACTTCTTCCATATCGATGGTCTTTTTCAGTATCTCATACTGCAGTATCGCTCGCTTATCCTGCTGCATCAGCCCGCAGACAGTGCTTTTGCCATCACCTGTGACGCTGAGGAACTCTTTGCGCACTATCCCGGAGATATGCCCCCTGGTCTCCCCTGGCAGACGATAATAAAAGATACCGACCTCGTTGGGCAAAGAAATAAATTCCTGTATGTGGAAGTCGATGGTAGCAGTCTTCGCATATTCCTTTACGTCATCCCATGTGCAGAGCTTTTTTATACCTCTGCCCCTGGAGCCCAGGTCCGGCTTGCCGATCAGCGGAAGCGCCATGCCTGCTGTCTGCAATTGCCGCAGGACCTCATATGGATCGGCCGGCATGGAGAAGAAAAAGGTCTTTGGATGGCGGCAGGCGGGAATAAGCGGGGCGATATCCTTTTTCGACTCGTTGAGGAATCCTCCGTTTCTTATGGACGGGTTTGAAGCGGCGAAAAAGAAAAAAGAACGGGCCCGGATACAAAGCCCGATCCAAACGATGTAGATGGGGATATATACGGCGCCGAAGCTCCAGTATTCCCAGTGGAACAGCCGGATAAAAAAAGGATGGCGGGTCAGCGTTCGGGTCATAAGCATAAAGAAGGGGTTAGGAAAGATGAGACTACGGTCTTTGCCGTGGCAATATCCTGGTAGATCATGCGCATGCTGGTAGTGGAGGTATGCTGATATTCCAGGCAGGTGACGCTGACAGTAAGCATCTCTCCGTTCCTGTCCATCAGCACATCGTTATGCCTGTCACCGTCCCCGGCATGCTGGTGAAAGCTGAGAATGGTTGCCGTATCCGGTAACGGATAACCCTGCAGCCAGTCCCTGAACCACTGCTCCCTTTTTCGGATGACCTCCGGAGAATACAAAGTGACGGAAGACCATATATGCGGTGATGCAGCATCCAGCGGACGATGGTATTTTGAGCTCCCATCCCAGCGGCACTCCTGTAATTGCCCTTCTTTTACTAGGATGATGGTAAAAGGCTCGATATTGTCCAGATCGATGGAATGAAAAGCCTGCAGCGGGTCCGGCTGATCCGTCAGGTACAGCAATATCAATCCTCTGCTGCGGCGATAAGGGGGCTTTGCTATATGCTTTTGAACGGCTCCATTGAGCAATACGGCGGCAAAACCTTTCTCATGGGCGACAAACCAGGTGCCGCCCGCGCTGCTATCCTTTGGGAAGAGAAGTGTGCCTGTCACACCGGTATGGGGAAGGGGTTCCTGCGCCCGAGGGCGGGTTTGTTTCTCATCCCTGCTGGACGTAAGATAAAAACCATTGCGGACCGGTATATAGGTTACTGTGCACATGCACGTCTGTTTTTGAGGGTGGATGGGGCGATGCCATAGCCTTCCGGCAGCACCAGCAGACTGTTCAGTTCGCGAATACCGATACGGATGAGGGCCATGTGATGGATGGTATGCTCCAGGTTGTATGCTATCTCCCGCTGGTAATTGGTGGGAATGACCAATGGAATAGGATCCTGTTCGTCATAAGCTGTTTCCAGCAGGAGGTCTTTATCGGGACGGCCCAGGCCCTCTCCTATCTGCCGCAGCAGACGGCGGGCCAGGATGCTGTCTGTTTCGATGGCCTTGTCCCTTTTTCTCTTCTCGTAATTGACAGTCCCCATGTCATAGCCAAGCTCCAGGGCCTGGAACAATTCAATGATATGCCGTACATGCTGTCCGACGCTGTGCCCCGACAGGGAGCTGCATGGGCTGCTGTATTCTCCGGCTTTTAATTGGCAAAGAGATCCTGCCAACTGACCAAATATGCTTTGGACAGCTAGTTTTAATTCCATGATTAGGCTGTTACAGTTCTAAACTATATTTATTTCTTATTATTTCCGGGCAAAAACGCTGAAATACACGGTTAAGCTGTTGGAAATCGTGCTGGACCCGCCGACCTGAAAATCCCTTCTATTGAGCTTGAATTCTCCGGTGAAGATATATCCGCCATCCCTAGGGGTAGCGGTAAAAGGAATAGATATCTCCTTAGTAGTATTCTTGATGGTCAGCTGCCCGATGGCAGTGAAATGCGCGTTCTTGTCCACTGTGACACTGGTAGATACGAAACGGATGCGGGGATAGTTCTGGACATCGAAATATTCTTCTTTCCGCAGGTGGCCGTCCCGCATATTATTGTCCGTATTGATCGTATTGGCGTCGACGCTAAGGATGAGGCTGTCTTTTTTAACATCTTCCGGGTCAAAGCTGATCGTTCCCTGCAAACCTGTAAAAGAGCCGCCAGTCTCGAAACCAAAGTTCTTTATTTTAAATTTTATCGAAGAGCCTTCGTCCGTGGCTTTATATTGCTGTGAGAAGGCTGCTATTCCTATCAATTGGATCAACAAGACGCCAATGAAATGCTTCATATATATATTTTATATTTTAACCAAGGCCGATCCACCGCAACAGGGTATTCCGGCCGGCAATCACCAGCGCCGCACAGGAGACAAAGGCGGTCACCGCATAGGTGAACAGCGTATAGTCCCCGTCCCATTTGATGCCCAGCTTGGTGAGGTGAAAAAAGATGGCGCCGGACATCAATGCCACTCCCAGCAAAGCTCCATAGGGAGTAGTGCGGGGATAGAGAATGAGGATCGAAGCAATGAGTTCCATGATCCCGATACCGATGCGCCCCCAGGGTTCCATACCCAGTGTGGTGAACAGGTGTACCGATTCCGGCTGACCGGTGAATTTAAAATAGAGCGTCTGCAGCATGATCAGTGCAGCCAAGATACGGAAGATCCAAAGAATGATGTTGGTCTTATTCATGGCGATGTATTGATAGGGTAAAGGTATACGCCTTTATACCTCTCCTCTGTCGCTCAATTGACACTCACCCGTTTTTGTAGTTTTTTAACATCCAGGAAGCATATTTCCTGTCTGTCGTAGGACAGGATACCTTCTATTTCCAGCTCGTTGATCATGGTAGTGACTGTCTGACGGCTGCTGCCAATGAGGCTGGCGATGTCCTCGTGTGTCAGGAAATTAGGGATACAGAACCCTTCGGCGGTGTTCTCCCCTAAATTTTGTTCTACGAGCTGCCAGAGAAAATGAAGCAGGCGGGTCTTGACGTCCTTGTTCAGGAGATTCAGCAGCCTGTTCTCAATATTACGGAGCTTGGCGCCTACCTGCTTGCTATACCGGAGAGCCAGATCGGGCCTGTTCTTCAGCAGCTTTTCGAAGTCGTCGATGGTGAAGGCGCAGATGCTTACATCGTGCTTGTATGCCTGGGCAAATTCGCCGTGGAGGTTGTTCCTTTCCAGGCTGAACTGTCCAAAAAGCTCCCCCTTTTGTATGATCTCTTTTACCTTTTCGTTGCCGTCCTCATCGATGTACCCTATCTTGATGGTACCTTCTTTGACGAAGTATATTTTGTTGTGGTTATAGGCTTCAAAATAGATGTATTCTCCTTTGGGTACGTCGATGACATGATGCTGGACTTTCAGCTCCTTGTACTCATCTTCGGACAGATGGCACCACAGATCATAGTTCTTTATCAATAACATATTGTCGTCTCCCGGCATGGTAACAAATTTTGGCGATTAAAGTTACCAAATTTGGGTTTTGTATGGTGGTTCCTTTACATTTATAAAAAAATAGTCCTATGCAGGTACCAACGATGGCCGAACTGACGGCAAAAGGAGAAGTCCCGGATATTTTGTTCTGGGTAGGATGCTCCGGCAGTTATGACCAGCGGGCCCAAAAGATCACCCGGGCTTTTGCTACCATTCTGAACAAGGTGGGAGTGAAATATGCGATCCTGGGAAAGGAGGAGCTTTGTAATGGGGATCCGGCGCGCCGGGCGGGGAACGAATTCATCTTCCAGATGATGGCTTATCAGAATATACAAGTATTGAATAATTATGGAATTAAGAAGATCGTTACGGCCTGTCCTCACTGTTTCAATATTTTCACCAATGAATATCCCGAGCTGGGAGGACATTATGAAGTGATCCATCATACCGTGCTTCTGCAGCAGTTGATCGATGAAGGAAAGATCGTGATAAAAGAAGGCGGTCCCTTTAAGGGCAAGCGTATTACTTACCATGATAGCTGTTACCTGGGGAGGGCCAATCATATTTACGAGGCCCCCAGAAAGGTATTGGAGGCCCTGGATGGCGAGCTGGTGGAGATGAAGCGTTGTCGCAGCAAGGGGCTTTGTTGCGGAGC
>Ga0105240_10004645_pt1 | contig 20792 bp, 23 predicted proteins | sample KBSC54metaG_FD_80426 | JGI IMG/M metagenome (GOLD analysis project Ga0105240, IMG submission 80426) | Corn rhizosphere microbial communities from Kellogg Biological Station, Michigan, USA - KBS C5-4 metaG | ecosystem: Host-associated > Plants > Roots > Rhizosphere > Soil | place: Michigan, USA... | reverse complement strand
TTCCTCAAGCTCGCGGGCGTCGCGGGCGTCACCTTCACTGCAGGGCTGTTTCCCAAGGGCCCGGCCGACGCGCAGGCCAGCGACTTCCACTTCGTGCAGATCTCCGACACCCACTGGGGCTACAAGGGCCCGGCCAACCCCGATGCCGAGCACACGCTCGAGAAGGCGATCGCCACGGTCAACGGGCTGTCGAACAAGCCCGATTTCATCGTCTTCACCGGTGACCTCACGCATACGACCGAGGACGGCGCCGAACGCCGGGCGCGCATGAAGCGCTTCAAGGAGATCGTGTCGACGCTGAACGTCAAGGACGTGCGCTTCATGCCGGGCGAGCATGACGCGGCGCTCGACAAGGGCGTGGCCTTCAAGGAGTTCTTCGGCGCCACGCACTACACATTCGACCACAAGGGCGTGCACTTCGTCGCCCTCGACAACGTCTCCGATCCGGGCGCGAAGCTGGGCGACGAGCAACTCGCCTGGCTGGCCGCCGACCTCAAGCAGCGCAAGCCCGACGACCGCATCGTCGTGCTGACCCATCGTCCCCTGTTCGACCTGGTGCCGTCTTGGGACTGGACGACCGCCGATGGCGCCAAGGCGATCGATTTGCTGATGCCGTACAAGAACGTCGTGGTGTTCTACGGGCACATCCACCAGGAGCATCACCACATGACGGGCCACATCGCCCATCATGCAGCCAAGTCGCTGATCTTCCCGCAGGCCGCACCCGGCACCCAGCCGCGCCGCCCGCCGCCGCCGCCGTTCGACGCCTCGCTGAAGCCGCTCGGCACGCGCGACGTGGCGATGTCGTCCACCGTCACCATGACCGAACTGCCGGTCACCAAGGGCTGACGCCATGAATCGCAGACACCTCATCGCGCTGCTGATCGGCGGCAGCGCGGCGGGCGGAGCCGTGCGCCTCGCCCGCGCCGCGGCCCCTGGCGAGATCGAGATCCAGGCCTCGAAGTTCGACTTCACGCCCGACACCGTGAAGGTGAAACGCGGCGAGACGATCACCCTGGTGCTGACCTCCATCGACCGCATCCACGGCTTCAAGATGCCCGACTTCGGCATCCGTACCGACATCATACCGGACGAGGAGCGCCGCGTGACCCTCACGCCGGATAGGGCGGGCTCGTTCGTCTTCTTCTGCGACGTCTTCTGCGGCGACGGTCACGAGGAAATGAGCGGCACGCTCGTCGTCGACGGCTGACACGCGGACTTCAGTGCATCTGAATTCCAGAGAGGACAACGACCACAATCTCGCCTTATCGCGCGCCCAGAGACCTGCCCCGCGTCGTCGAAATGGATGAGACCAATGAAAGCCCTTCGTCACCCTCTTCTTCTTGCCAGCCTCTGCTGCCTGCTCGCCCTGTCGGCGCAAGCGGCGGAAAAGGACCCGGCTGTCCCCGCCGACGTGATGGCGCTGGCCGATCGCGCGGCCGCCTGCCAGCGCTGGTCGGGCACCGAGATCACCGATCAATCCGACGATACGCTCGTCGAAGACGAGCTCGCCCACCTGAAGTGCGACTCGCTTGCGGCCGACGTCGCCAAGCTGAAGCAAAAGTACGCCGATTCGGACGCCATCCTGAAGGTGATCGAAGCGGTCAACGTCCTCGGTTTCTGATCGCTACTTGACCAGCCCGCCCAGGACGCCGCGCACCAGACCGCCCAGGATGCCGCTGTTGCGGCCGCTGCCGAAGATCGCCTTCGAGGCCTCGCGCACGGCGATGTTGGTGACGGTGCGCGCGGCGGACTTGGCGATCGCCTCGCCCATCGAGTCGCTGCGGCGGGCGGGTGCCCGCGGCTCCGGCGCAGGCGGCGGCGGTGCGGGTGGCTGGGCCTCGCGCAGGCGCGGCTGGGCCCGCGGCGCATCGCCCGACGAACCCGTGCTCCAGGGACCGGAGGTCGCGGGCGGCGCCGCGTCGACCGGTGGCGCGCTCGCGATCGGCGGCGGCATGTCGTCATACTGGCCGCGCCGGCGCTGACCGCCGGTCGGCACGGACGGCGCCGCCGCCCCGTCGTGGCGCACCTGGCCGCCCGAGGCGCGGCCCATCAGCACCTCGTAGGCCGAGTCGCGATCCACCGTCTGCTCGTACTTGCCGGCCAGCGGGCTGGCCCTGACGGTCGCGGCGCGCTCGGCGTCCGTCGCCGGCCCGATGCGGCCGCGCGGTGGCGCCACGAAGCAACGCTCGACCGGCTCGGGCACGCCCTTGGCATCGAGGAACGACACCAGGGCCTCGCCCACGCCCAACTCGACGATCGCCTCGGCCGCGTTGAACTTCTTGTTGGGCCGGAACGTGTCGGCCGCGGTCTTCACTGCCTTCTGGTCCTTGGGCGTAAAGGCGCGCAGCGCGTGCTGCACCCGGTTGCTGAGCTGGCCCAGCACCGACTCCGGTACATCGAGAGGGCTCTGGGTGATGAAGTAGACGCCGACGCCCTTGGAGCGGATCAGGCGAACCACCTGCTCGATCTTGTCGAGCAGCGCCTTGGGTGCGTCGTCGAACAGCAGATGGGCCTCGTCGAAGAAGAAGACGAACTTCGGTTTGTCGACATCGCCCACTTCCGGCATCACCTGGTACAGCTCGGACAGCAGCCACAGCAGGAACGTGCCGTAGAGGCGCGGGCTCTGCATCAGCTTGTCGGCGGCCAGGACGTTGACGTAGCCCGCGCCCGAGGCGTCGTGACCGATCATGTCCTTGAGGTCGAGCGCCGGCTCGCCGAAGAAGCGCTCGCCGCCCTGCTGCTGCAGGGTGAGCAGCGCGCGCTGGATGGTGCCGACGGTCTGCTTGCTGACGTTGCCGTACTTGGTCGTGAGGGTGCCCGCGTTCTCCGCCGTCCATTGCAGGACCGCCTGCAGGTCCTTGAAGTCGATCAGCAGCAGGCCCTGTTCGTCGGCCACCTTGAAGACGATGTTGAGCACGCCTTCCTGGGTGTCGTTGAGCTCGAGCAGCCGCGCCATCAGGACGGGACCGATCTCGGTCACCGTCGCGCGCACCGGATGGCCCTTCTCGCCGAACAGGTCCCAGTAGATCGCCGGAAAGGCGCGGCCCTTGTAACCGTCGAGCTTGAGCAGCTTGGCGCGCTCGATCGCCTTGGGATTGTCGCCGCCGGTCTGGCCGATGCCCGACAGGTCGCCCTTCACGTCGGCCATGAAGACCGGCACGCCGTAGGCGGAGAAACCCTCGGCGATGGTCTGCAGGCTCACCGTCTTGCCGGTGCCGGTCGCACCCGCGACAAGGCCGTGGCGGTTGCCATACTTCAGGAGGAGGTACTGGTCGGTGTCGCTTGCGCCGACAAAGATCGCTGGGTCATCGCTCATGATGCCAACCTTAGCCAAAATGGCGGCCGCATAGTAGGATCAAGAGATGAGCTCTCCCCGCCTCGCCTTGGCCGTGATCGGCGACGAGATCGGCCCGTCCCTGCCGGAAATGCTGTCGTTTTGCCGGGAAAACGACGTCCGCCGCCTCGATATGCGCACGGTCGACGGCCGGAACCTGCTCGGCATGACGCTCGATGAGGTCAATGCCGTCGGCATTGCCTTGAGGAACGCGGGCATTGAGGTGCCGACCTTTGTCTCCCCTGTCCTGAAATGGGCCGCCGCCGGCAGGACGCCCGCCGGCGACAAGGTCGACTTCGCGTTCGATCCGGCGACCTGCCCGGCCCGCGATCCGCTGGCCCACGCCTTCGACGTGGCGGCGGTGCTGGGCGCGGCCCGGATCAGGGTTTTCAGTTTCTTGCGCCATCCGGACTTCCAGCCAGACGAACTCAGGGAGTCGCTCGACCGGCTGATGAACCTGGCCGCGCGAGGCGACGTCACGGTCGAGATGGAGAACGAGCCGGTCTGCAACATCGGATCGGTCGCCGAGCTGGCGCGCTTCTTCGCCGCCCAGCCCGAGACCACGCCGCTGCTGCGGCCGCTGGTCGACATCGGCAACAGCTGGTTCATGGATGCGCCGCCCAGCGACGCCGACATCGCGCTGCTGGCACCGCAGGTCGACCTCATCCACCTCAAGGACAAGGACTTCGCCGCCCGGCGCGCGGTGCCGCTGGGCGACGGCGCCGTGCCGTGGGCCGCCGAGCTCACGCGCCTGATGGCCGGCGTCACCGTGCCCGAGGTGACGGCGAGCCTCGAGATCCACTGCTTCGACGACGCCCGCAATGCCGCAACCCGTTCTGTGGCAGCCCTGAGAAGAATTGCGGGCGAGATCGGCATCGACATCGTCTAGAAGGGCGCCATGCGCACCTTCTCCTTCGTCACCGTCGACGTCTTCACCGACCGCCGCTTCGGCGGCAATCCGCTGGCCGTCTTTCCCGACGCGCGCGGCATGACCGACGCGGAGATGCAGTCGCTGGCCGCCGAGTTCAACCTCAGCGAGACGACTTTCGTGCTACCGCCGGCCGATCCCGCCAACACCGCGCGGGTGCGCATCTTCAATCGCAGGAGCGAGATGCCCTTCGCCGGCCATCCCAACGTCGGCACGGCCTGGGTGCTGCGCGATCGCGGGGCCACGCTGCGCTTCGAAGAAATTGCAGGGCTGGTCGAGGTCGAGATTGCGGACGGCAAGCCGACCATCTCCGCCCCCCAACCGCTGCAGCTCGGCGCGGAGATGCCGGCCGGGCTGCTGGCCGGCTGCGTGGGCCTCGCCGCCGGCGATGTCGTGCTCGCCAACCACAAGCCGGTGCTGGCGACCGTTGGCAACTCCTTCGTGATCGCCGAGGTGACGGGCGATGCGCTCGGCCGAGCCGTGCCGGACCTCGGACGCTTCCGCCAGGCCGCGGCGACCTACACCGCCGCCGGGCCCAATCGCCTGCCGCTCTATCTCTATGCCCACGACGGCGAGCGCGTGCGCACCCGCATGTTCTCGCCATTGTCGGGCACGGTCGAGGACCCTGCCACCGGCAGCGCCGCCACGCCGCTGGCGGCCCTGCTGCTGTCGCTGAAGACCGACGCCGCGCACGAAGTTGCCATTGTGCAGGGCGTCGAGATGGGCCGGCCGAGCCTGCTGCTGTGCACCGCCCGGCGCGCCGCCGACGGCATCCGCGCCACGGTGGGCGGCGGCTGCGTGCCGGTGCTGAAGGGCGAGGTCTCTCTATAGAGCCCCTATGGAGCCGCCACGACGAAACCTGCGCGCGGAAAGTGGACGACGACGTCGCCCACCCTCTCGTCCGTGCGCTTGATCGACACGCGATCAGCCGACAGCCCGACGAGCTCACCGGTCACCGGCACCTTGCCGGTGTCGTCAGGCGTCACGCTCACCTTCTGGCCGGCCTTGAGGCCGCTCGGGTCCTTGTCGTCGACCTTGGTCGCCGCCGGCGTCGCGGCCTTGGCGACATCGAGCGCCTCCGGCCCGGTCATCGGCGTGGGCTTGCCGTTGCCCAGCGCCTTCATGCGCTGCGACCACTCGACGATCTTGGGCAGCCGATCGAGTGGCGATGGCGCGTTGCCCTGGCCCATGCGGACCTGCAGGAACCACACCGGATTGTAGAGCGCGCAGTCGGCCAGGCTCGCCACCGCGCCCAGCAGGAACGGCCGGCCGTCGCGCAGCATCTCCTCGGCGAGCTGGAGCTGGCCGTAGGTCTGCTCGCGCGCGAACGGCTGCGCGGCCTTGAGCCGGGCCGGATCGAACGAGCGGCCGGAGAACTCGCTGCGGTCCTTCTGGAAGGCCTCGGGCAGCTTGTCGCCGATCGCGCCCATCACCACGCCGACGGCGGCCCAGAAGATGTTGCGGTCGATCCACATGGCGAGCGCGCGCGCCTCGCCCTCCTGGCCCACGGGCAGCAGGTGCGGTTCGGGCGTGCGCCGCTCGATCTCGAGCATGATGAGCTGGGTGTCGCAGTAGACGTCGGCGCCGACCTGCAGGACCGGAGTCTTGCGATAGCCGCCGGTCAGCGGCATGAGGTCGGGCTTGGGCATGATGTTGGGGATCTCGACCGAGCGCCACGCGAGCTGCTTGAGGCCGAAGGCCACGCGCACCTTCTCGGAGAACGGCGAGTTCGGATAGTGGTGGAAAATGAGATCGGTCATGAACGGAGCGCCTTTATGTTGGCCGCGTATTTGGCCGGTCCGCCGCTGAACACCGCGGTGCCGGCAACCAGCGCATCAGCGCCGGCCTCGATGCATTGACGGGCCGTCTTGGGATTGACGCCGCCATCGACCTCGAGGTCGATCGCACGACCCGTGGCGTCGATCAGCCTGCGAATGGCCGCGATCTTGGCGAGCTGGCTCTCGATGAAGGCCTGGCCGCCGAAACCCGGATTGACGCTCATCACCAGCACGAGGTCGAGCACGTCGAGCACGTTGTCCAGACAGGACACCGGCGTCGCCGGATTGAGCACCAGGCCCGCGCGCTTGCCGAGACTCTTGATGTGCTGGATCGAGCGATGAACGTGCGGGCCGGCCTCGGGATGGAACGACAATCCGTCGGCGCCGGCTTCGGCGAACGCCGTCACCAGCGGATCGACCGGCGTTACCATCAGGTGCACGTCGAAGCGCTTCCTGCTGTGCTTGCGCACCGCCTTCACCACCATCGGCCCGATCGTGAGGTTGGGCACGAAGTGGTTGTCCATCACGTCGACATGGATCCAGTCGGCGCCGGCGGCGTCGACCGCCTCGACCTCCGCGCCCAGCGCGGCGAAGTCGGCCGACAGGATGGACGGCGCGATGCGAACGGGCTGCTGCGTCATGGGGACCTCAGGTGCCTTTTGTTCAAGTGCCGGGGCGGGTCGGCGCTTCCCAGCCCTTGCGCCGGAAGGGATTGACCGGGAACGTGCCGAGCGGCTTGAACTCGCTCGAGAAGAAATGCAGCTCCTCCAGCGCCAGTTGCACGCTGCGCTGCTCGGGATGGCCCTCGACCTCGGCGTAGAACTGCGCCTGCTCGAAGTGCGCGCCCGACAGATAGCTCTCCAGCTTCACGATGTTGACGCCGTTGGTGGCGAAACCGCCCAACGCCTTGTAGAGCGCCGCCGGCACGCTCTTCACGCGGAACAGGAATGCCGTCATGCAGCGCACGGTCCGCCAGTCCGGACGCGCCTCCTCGCGGCTGAACACCAGCATGCGCGTGGTGTTGTGGTCAAAGTCCTCGATGTTCCTGGCCAGCACCTTCAGCCCGTAGATACGGGCGGCCAGCGACGAGGCGATGGCGCCCACGCTCCTGTCGCCGATCTCGGCGATCTCGCGCGCCGCGCCCGCCGTGTCGCCGTGGACCATCGGCTCGAGGCGGTTCTTCTTCAGGAAGTTGCGGCACTGCGCCAGCGCCTGGACGTGGCTCTTCGCGCCCTTGATCGACTTCAGCGACGCGCCCGGCAGCGCCACCAGGCAGTGCTCGACCCGCTGGAAATGCTCGGCGACGATCTTGAGCTTCGTGTGCGGCAGCAGGCTGTGCAGGTCGGCCACGCGGCCGGCGATTGAATTCTCGACCGGGATCATGGCGAGCTCCGCCTTGCCCGCCTGGACGGCGGCCATGGCGGTCTCGAAGGTCGGGCACGGCAGGGTGGCCATGTAGGGAAAGGCCGCCCGGCAAGCCATGTCGGAATTGGCTCCCGCCTCGCCCTGGAAGGCGATGGTATCGCTGGGCTTCGCCTTGCCCGGACCGCGGGTCTCCTTGGCCTTCGCCATATCCCCAACTCCCTGCGCCGGTGCTGTCCGGACGCTCTCCATTTGTCAAAAAACGCCGCAAAATCCGTGACTTGCGACGTTCCGCCGCGCGAGCCGGGCACGACCATCAAATACTACTGGCGATGCTCAGGGCGTGCTACAGCAACGTCCGAAAATTCAGCTCTGCAGGATCTCTTTCGATGGCTAATTTCAACACGGTTGCCGGCTGCTTCCTGGCCTCGGCTTTGTTCGCCCTGGTCGTCGGCAAGGTCTCCAATGCCGTCGTCGATCCCCATCATCTCGAAAAGCCGGCGATTGCCGTGAGCGACGAGGCCCCGGCCGAGGCCGCGCCTGCCGGCGGCGCCCCCGCCGAGTTGGCCCCGATCGGGCCGAAGCTCGCCAGCGCCAACGTCGACAACGGCAAGGCCCTGTTCCAGAAGCTCTGCTTCACCTGCCACACGGTGGACAAGGGCGGCGCCAACAAGGTCGGCCCCAACCAGTGGAACCTGGTCGGCCGCAAGAAGGCCAGCGAAGAGGGCTTCAGCTACTCGTCGGCACTGCAGGCCAAGGGCGGCTCGTGGAGCTACGAAGACATCAACCACATGATCTTCAAGCCGCAGTCGTTCGTGAAGGGCACCAAGATGGCCTTCGCCGGACTGCCGAAGGAGCAGGAGCGCGCCGACATCATCGCCTACCTGCGGACGATGAACGACAATCCGCCGCCGCTGCCGGCCGCCGGCGCCGCGCCCGACGCGAAACCCGCCGCCGCCCCTGACGCGAAGCCTGCGGCCGCCCCCGACAAGAAGTAGACGAGCGGGGAGCACGTGACCGGGGCGGTACCCGCCGAGCTGGTCGCCCTCGCCCACAGGCTTGCCGACGCCGCGCGACCGATCGCGGCGCGTTATTTCCGCACCCCCGTCCAGATCGACGACAAGAGCGACGCTAGCCCGGTCACGATCGCCGATCGCGAAGCCGAAACCGCCATGCGCGAGCTGCTGACGAAGCATGTCCCGCAGCACGGCGTGTTCGGCGAGGAGCACGGCGCCGTCCGCACCGACGCCGAATATGTCTGGGTGCTCGATCCGATCGACGGCACCAAGGCCTTCATCACCGGCATGCCGATCTTCGGCACCTTGATCGCCCTCCTGCACAAGGGCGCGCCCGTCATGGGCATCATCGACCAGCCGATCCAGAAGGAGCGCTGGCTGGGCGTCGCGGGCGAGCGCTCGACCTTCAACGGCCAGCCCATCGCCACGCGCGCCTGTGCGGCGCTGGCCAACGCGTACATGTATTCGACGGCGCCCGAAATGTTCAAGGACACCACCGCCGGCCGCCACCAGGCATTGGCCCGGCAGGTGAAGCTCTTCCGCTGGGGCGGCGACTGCTACGCCTACGGCCTGCTCGCCTCCGGCCACGTCGATCTCGTGGTCGAGAGCGGATTGAAGCTCTACGACTTCGCCGCGCTGGTGCCGGTGATCCAGGGCGCGGGCGGCACGATCACCGATTGGCACGGCAAGGCGCTCGACATGCACTCGCCCGGCGCCGTGCTGGCTGCCGGCGACGCGGCCCTGCACCGCGCGGCCATGGGCCTGCTCTCGGGCTGAAGCAAGAGTTTTTGCGAACGGGTCCCGTTACCTTTGACAGGAGTGCGCAAGGACCAGGTGGGAGAGCACGACGTGGCGCGACAGAACGACAATTGGGGCGAGCGGGCGCGGATCGGCATGTTCATCGTCGGCAACGAGGCGGTGCCCGAGGCCGAGTGGTGGGCCATGGCGCCGCCGGGCGTCTCCGTCCACGCCGCGCGCGTGTCGGCCAAGACGCCGTGGGCCGCCTGGAACGCCGGCAAGACCGCCGTCGAGTTGGCCGACGACCTGCTGCGCGGTGCGCGCCAGTTCGCCGCCATGCACCTGTCGGCCGTCGTGCTGGGCCACACATCGAGCAGCGTCGTGGGCGGCAAGGGCTGGGACGCCGCGACCGTGGCCGCGCTCGCGGCGGTGATCGGCGGCAAGACATTCGTCACGACCAACGGCCTCGACACGATGGCGGCACTCGCGGCCTCGACCGTGAAGCGACCGTTCCTCGTGCTGCCCGCCTGGTATCCCGACGCCACGATCGCCGCGGCCGTCGCCTACTACGCCGACCACGGCCTCGCGCCGGCCGGGCGCCTGCGCATGGAGCCGGCGCCGAAGTGGCGCGGCATCCCGCCGGGCGATCTCTATGGCCGCGGCATGGCCGTCGACCAGGAGATCGACCCTCTCCACACGCAGATCCGCACCGCCTGCCCGGCCGACGCCGACGGCGTGCTGATCGGCGGCACCGGCTTCCGCTGCAGCGGCATCATCGAGGCACTGGAGCGCGACCTCGGCCGCCCGGTGATCGCGGCGAACCAGGCGAGTCTCTGGCACTGCCTGCGCCGCGCTGGAGTGCGCGACGCCGTCGAGGGGTATGGCAGGCTATTGAGGTCCTGAAGGGCGCTACGCCTTCGCCGCCACCTTGTCCTGCGTCTTGGTGTCGAAGTCGCTGGCATCGTGCCGCTCGTGCAGTTGCGCCTTGGGATCACCCTGGAGGCGGTTGACGATGCGGCCGCGCCGCACCGCCGGGCGCTCGCCGATCGTGTCGGCCCAGCGCTGGACGTTCTTGTAGTCCTGCACCGCGAGGAACTCACCACCGCCGTACAGCAGGCCCTTGGCCAGCCCGCCGTACCACGGCCACACCGCGATGTCGGCGATCGTGTAGTCGTCGCCGCCGAGGTACTTGCTCTCGCCCAGCCGGCGCTCGAGCACGTCGAGCTGGCGCTTGGTCTCCATGGCGAAGCGGTCGATGGCATATTCGATCTTGGTCGGCGCGTAGGCGTAGAAATGGCCAAAGCCGCCGCCGAGATACGGCGCGCTGCCCATCTGCCAGAACAGCCACGACAGGCACTCCGCGCGCGCGGCGCCTTCCTTGGGCAGCAGCGCGCCGAACTTCTCGGCCAGGTAGACCAGGATCGCGCCCGATTCGAAGACGCGGATCGGCTTGGCCCCGCTGCGGTCGAGCAGCGCGGGGATCTTGGAGTTGGGATTGATCGCCACGAAGCCGCTGCCGAACTGGTCGCCCTCGCCGATCTTGATCAGCCACGCGTCGTACTCCGCGCCGCTGTGGCCGAGCGCCAGCAGTTCCTCCAGCATGATCGTGACCTTCTGGCCGTTGGGCGTGCCCAGCGAATAGAGCTGCAGCGGGTGCTTGCCGACCGGCAGTTCCTTGTCGTGCGTCGGTCCCGCGATCGGGCGGTTGATGTTGGCGAAGCGGCCGCCGCTTGCCTTGTTCCAGGTCCAGACCTTGGGCGGGACGTATTCGGTGCTCATGTCGAAATCCTCTGAGGACGGGCTTGCCCCAGTGTAGCCCCTCCTATGAGCCCTCGCGACCGATCTCGAACCACACCGCGTCGATGCCGCGGTAGACGACGTTCTTGCGGTAGCTGAGGCCGAGCCGCTTCATCACCGCCTGCGAGGCGATATTGTCCGGCCGCGTGATGGCGAAGATCGACGGCAGCCCGATCGTCTCGAAACCGAAACGCAGCGCTTGCCACCCCATCTCGGTAGCGTAGCCCTTGCCCTGCGCATCGGGGTGCAGCGCCCACAACACCTCGGTGGCCCCGAACTCGGGCACGAAATTGAGGCCGCCATGGCCGATCAGCCGGCCGTCGCGAAACAGGCCCCACGGCGCGTAGCGGCGTTCCTGCCAGGACAGTTCGAAGCGCTCGATGGCGGCGCGCGCGGCATCGACGAGGTCGAGATCGCTGGGCGACAGGTCACCCGGCGACTTGTCGCCGGGTGACAGCCATTTCGCCACTTCGGGGTGGTAGCGCATGCCGGCGTAGAGTTCGGCGTCGGCGGCGATCAGGGGCCTGAGGGTCAGGCGGTCGGTCTGGAGCACGGTCATCTTTACATAACTTTACACCAGCGACAGGGAGGCGAAACCGCCTGGGTCCATATCACCGTCACGGGGAAACCACCCGACCTCTTGATGGAGACAGACATGGTAAACCTTGGAATGAAGACGATCCTGGCGACGCTCCTGGCGGGCAGCCTCGCGGTCGGCGCCGGTGGTGCCGCCTACGCCGACAACGTCGGCAAGACGTTCGACCCGGCGAAGTTCAACGAGCACGTCGAGAAGCGCGTCGACAAGGCCCTGACCGGCACCGACGCCACCGCCGACCAGAAGAAGAAGGTCTCGGGCATCCTCGAGCAGGCCTTCAAGGACATGAAGCCCCTGCACGACAAGCGCATCGAGAGCCGCAAGGCGATGGCCGAGGCCATGCAGGCCCCGACGATCGACAAGGCGAAGATCGAGACGCTGCGCCAGGACCAGATGAAGGTCTCCGACGCCAGCTCCAAGCGCTTCACGCAGGCGCTGACGGATGCCGGCGACGTGCTGAGCGCGCCGCAGCGCCAGGCCTTCTTCAAGAGCTGGACCGAGCGCAAGGGCCACAACCACGGCAAGCGCCACGGCTAACGTGAACAGCGACATCGAGGTCCGCCCGGTCTGATATACTGGGCATCATGGCCGAGCGGATCCTGATGATCGACGACGACAGCCGCCTCGCCGGGATGGTCTCCGACTATCTCGGCGGGGCGGGCTTTCGTTTGACCCTCGCCGGCACGGCGCGCGAGGGCGAGGCGCTCCTGAAGCGCGAGGCCTTCGACGCGGTGATCCTCGACCTCATGCTGCCCGACTCCGACGGGCTCGACGTCTGCCGCCGGCTGCGCGCCACCTCCGACGTGCCGATCCTGATGCTGACGGCGCGCGGCGAGCCGATGGACAGGGTCGTCGGCCTGGAAATCGGCGCCGACGACTATCTCGCCAAGCCGTTCGAGCCGCGCGAGCTGCAGGCCCGGCTGCGCGCCATCCTGCGCCGCAAGGGCACGCCCGTGAAGGCCGACGTGCTGCAGTTTGGCCGTCTCGAGGTCGACCGCGGCAGCCGCACCGTGCGGCTCGACGGCGAGGAGCGGCCTCTCACCTCCTATCAATTCGCCCTCGTGCTGGCGCTCGCCGAGCGCGCCGGCCGCGTACTGTCGCGCGACGCGCTGATGGACGTGCTGAAGGGCGAGAAGCTCGAGGCCTTCGACCGCTCGGTCGACGTCCACGTGAGCCGCATCCGCGCCGCCATCGAAGACGACCCCAAAAAGCCCCGCCGCATCCTCACCGTCCGCGGCACCGGCTACGTCTTCGCCAAGGAACAGGACCGATGAAGATGACAGGAACGACTGCGCTGCGCGCGGCCCTGAAGGGTTCTGCCGTTGTGCGGGTTCCGACCCTTCGAGACGCGCTGCGCGCTCCTCAGGGTGAGGCCTGTTCTTGTCCATCCGCACTACCTCGTCCTGAGGAGCCGGGCAAAGCCCGGCGTCTCGAAGGATGGGCACGCGCACGATGAACCGCCTCTATCTCCAGTTCTACGCCACGATCCTGCTGGTGCTGGCGGTGTTCGTGGGTGCCGCCGTGGTGACGTGGAAACTCACCGAGGACGAGACGCCGCAGTATCTCGACGTCGCCGCCGAGCTCACCGGCGCGCTGCTGCCCGACGCCACGGCCTCCGGTGCCGACGAGCAGCGGGCGATCGATGCGCTCTACCGCAAGCTCAGGTTCGACCTCACGCTCTATCGCCGCGACGGCAGCGTGATCGCGATGGCCGGCCGGCCGCCGCCGCGCTTCGATCCCTATCGCGCGCGTTCGGGCTGGCGACGTGGCCGCGACGGCTCGACCTTCACCCTGCAGCTTCCCGACGGGCGCTGGCTGGTGGCCAGACAGGTACGCGAGCGGCCGAGCCCGACCTTGTGGATCGCGGCCTTCCTCGTGCTGCTGGCCGCGGCCATCGCCGTCGGCGCGTGGCCCGTCGTGCGCCGTCTCGGCAGCCGGCTCGAGCGGCTGAAGGCCGGTGTCGATCAGCTCGGCGTCGGTAATTTAGGTGCGCGGGTGAAGGTCGAGGGGCGCGACGAGGTCGCGGCGCTGGCCGAGAGCTTCAACCGCTCGGCCGCGCGCATCGAGGAGCTGGTGGTCGCGCATCGCCTGCTGCTGGCCAACTGCAGCCACGAGCTGCGCACGCCGCTCGCCCGCATCGGCATGGCGGTATCGCTGCTGGGCGATCAGGCCGACCCGAAAATGGCGCAGTCTCTGAAACAGGACATCGCCGAGCTCGACCAGCTGATCGACGAGATCCTGCTGTCGAGCCGGCTGGAGGCCGTGCCCGGGCTCGAGCACCACGAGCCGGTCGATCTCCTGGCGGTCGCCGCCGAGGAAGCGGCGCGCTACGACATCGAGGCCTCGGGCACGCCGCTCACCGTGTCGGGCGACCGGCTGCTGCTGCGCCGCGCGATCCGCAACCTGCTGGAGAATGCACAACGCCATGCCGGCGACGGCGAGGTCTCGATCACGGTCAGGCACGACGCCGGCCGCGCGCTCCTCGAGGTGCGCGATCACGGGCCGGGCGTGCCGCTCGACGAGCGCGAGCGCATCTTCGAGCCGTTCTATCGCCTGGCGCGCAGCCGCGAGAGCGGGCGCGGCTCGGGCCTCGGCCTCGCCCTGGTGCGCGAGATCGCCCGGCGCCACGGCGGCGAGGCGGTCTGCCTTGCGGCAGACGGTGCAGGCAGCCGCTTCCGCATCGACCTGCCTGCGACGTAGTCTCTGTCGTCCTGAGCGCAGCGAAGGACCTAAGGCTTCAACAGGGTCTTCGGTCGATCCGCTAGGTCCTTCGCTGCGCTCAGGACGACAGAAAGAAGGAAGCGGCCATGGATTTCGACATTCCCGCGGAGATCGCGGCTTATCTGCGCGAGCTGGACGCGTTCATCGACCGCGAGATCCGGCCGCTCGAGCGCCAGGATGACAACATCCGATTCTTCGACCACCGCCGCGAGCATGCGCGCACCGACTGGGACAACGACGGCCAGCCGCGGCATGAATGGGAGGAACTCCTCGCCGAGATGAAGCGCCGCGCCGACAAGGCGGGCCACCTGCGCTTCGGATTGCCCAAGGAGCTGGGCGGCAAGGAGGCCTCCAACCTCGCCATGGCGATCATCCGCGAGCATCTCGCGCACAAGGGGCTCGGCCTGCACAACGACCTGCAGAACGAGAGCTCGATCGTCGGCAACTTCCCCGTGGCGCTGCTGCTGCACCGTTTCGGCACTCAGGAACAGAAGGACCGTTACATCGAGGGCATGTTCCGGGGCACCGAGCGCATCGGCTTCGGCCTCACCGAGCCGCTGCACGGGTCGGACGCGACCTTCATGGAGACGACGGCCACCAGGCAGGGCGGCGACTGGATCATCAACGGCATGAAGCGGTTCAACACCGGCATGCACACCGCCACCGTCGATCTCGTCTTTGCCCGCACCTCCGGCAAGGTGGGCGAGCCGCGCGGCATCTCGGCCTTCCTCACGCCGGTGAAGACGCCGGGCTTCAAGATCGAGCACATGTGGTGGACCTTCAACATGCCGAGCGACCATGCCGAGGTCTCGCTGACCAATGTGAAGGTGCCGGCGTCGACCATGCTGGGCGAGGAAGGCCGCGGCCTCGACGTGGCGCAGACCTTCGTGCACGAGAACCGCATCCGCCAGGCCGCGTCGAGCCTCGGCGCGGCGCAGTACTGCATCGACATGTCGGTGGCCTATGCCAGGAACCGCAAGGTGTTCGGCAAGGCGCTGGCCACCAACCAGGCGATCCAGTTCCCGCTCGCCGAGCTGCACACCGAGGCCGAGATGACGCGCGGGCTGGTACGCAAGACGGCGTGGCACCTCGACCGCGAGCACCACATGAACGTGAGCGAATGGGTGGCGATGTCGAACTACCGCGCCAACCGCCTCGTGTGCGACGCCGCAGACCGCGCCATGCAGGTGCACGGCGGCATCGGCTACTCGCGCCACACGCCGTTCGAGCACATCTATCGCCACCACCGCCGCTACCGCATCACCGAGGGCTCGGAGGAGATCCAGATCCGCCGCGTCGCCGGCGCGCTGTTCGGCTTCTGGGGCGCGCAGAAGGCCTCGACCGAACCCAAGACGCCCAACCCATGAAGCCGCCCGCCCGGCGCGGGACAGGCGACGCGATCATGCTCGTGACGGCCCTGCTGATGGGCTCGAGCTATCCCTTCGCCAAGGACGTGCTCTCGGTCATGAGCCCGCTGCTCTACAGCGGCTCGCGCTATTTCGTGGCCGCGCTGTTCCTGTTCCTGGTGCTGGCGCTGCGCCGCCAGCCGATGGGCCTGCCGCAGCGCGACTGGCTGCCGATGATCCTGCTGTCGATCGTGGGCGTCAGCCTGTTCCAGGCCTGCTGGGGGCTGGCCATGGCGCGCAGCGCGCCGGGCCTGGGCTCGATCGTGATGACCACGACCACGGCCTTTTCCGCCATCCTGGCCCGCCTCGCCGGCCGTCGCCTGTCGGCGCTCGGCTGGGCGGGCATCGTCATCGCCTTCGCGGGGGTCGTGCTGGTGGTGAACAACAGCCTGAGCCAGGTGACCTTGGCCGCCACGAGCCTCGACGGTGCGGCGATCTGGATGCTCTCGGCCTTCGCCTGGGCCCTCTATGTCGACCGTGCCGTGCCCTACAACGCGCGGCTGGGGACCTTGCGGGTCTTCGCGTGGACCACGCTGATCGGCTCGGCGGTGCTGACGCCCTTCTCCCTGATCTTCGACTCGCTGGGGGAATTCGCCCGTCTCGACGGCCGCCTGCTGGGCTTCTGGTTCTACACCGCCATCTTCCCGGTCGGCGTGGCCTTCCTCGGCCTGACCGCGGGGCTGGAGCGGCTCGGGGTCAGCCGGGTCATGGTCTACATGTACCTGATCCCGGTGGCGGGCGTGGGCCTGTCGGCGGCGTTTTTCGGCGATCCCCTCACCCCGGCCCGCGTCCTGGGCGGCCTGATCGTGCTGTTGGGAGTCATTCTCACGCGCGTCGCGCTCGACCGCGCCGCCCGCCTTCCTGTAGAAGGAAGCGCAACTTAGAGGGATTCCAATGGCCCGGAAGGCCGTGAAAAAAGCCGCCGCGAAGAAGGCCGCCCCCGCCGCCCAGGCAGCACCTGCGCTCACCACGCCGGGCACCGGCGGCCGGCGGGCGTCCGTCGCGCGCCAGACCAAGGAGACGCGGATCTCCGCCGCGATCAACCTCGACGGCACGGGCAAGTACGACATCCAGACCGGCATCGGCTTCCTCGACCACATGCTCGAGCAGCTCTCGCGCCACAGCCTGATCGACATCACGCTCCGCGCCGAGGGTGACCTGCACATCGACTACCACCACACGACGGAAGACTCCGGCATCGTGCTGGGCGAGTGCCTGCAGAAGGCGCTGGGCAATCGCGCCGGTATCCGCCGCTACGGCAGCGCCGTCATCCCGATGGACGAGACCCTGACCGAGGTGGCGCTCGACGCCAGCAACCGGCCGTACCTGATCTGGAAGGTGAATTTTTCCAAGCCCAAGCTCGGCACGATGGACACCGAGTTGTTCAAGGAATGGTTCCAGGCCTTCGCGCAGCTCGGTGGACTCACGCTGCACGTATGGAACCACTACGGCGACAACAACCACCACATCGTCGAGAGCTGCTTCAAGGGCGTGGCGCGCGCGCTGCGCACGGCCTGCGAGGTCGACCCGCGCCAGACGACCGCGGTGCCCAGCACCAAGGGCGTGCTCTGACGCCGCGATGACCACCCTTTCATGACCGTCGCCATCGTCGACTACGGCTCAGGCAATCTCCGTTCCGCCGCCAAGGCCTTCGAACGCGCCGCCCGCGAGAGCGGCACCAACGAGCGCGTCCTGGTGACGGCCGAGCCACGCGAGGTCGCGGCCTCCGACCGCATCGTGCTGCCGGGCGTCGGCGCCTTCGCCGACTGCCGCGCCGGCCTCTATGGCGTGCCCGGCATGGTCGACACCCTGCAGCGCGAGGTGGTCGAGCGCGGCAAGCCGTTCCTCGGCATTTGCGTGGGCATGCAGCTGATGGCCACCCGCGGCGTCGAGTACGGCATCCATGCCGGCCTCGACTGGATCGCGGGCGACGTGGTGCGCATCGCGCCGGCCGACAAGGCGCTCAAGATCCCGCACATGGGCTGGAACGAGCTGCTCGACCTCGCGCCCCATCCTCTGCTCGCCGGAATCGCGGCGCACGATCATGCTTATTTCGTGCATTCCTTCCAGCTCGTGACGGCCAGCCCGGCGACCCTGCTGGCGCGCACCGAGTACGGCGGCCCACTCACCGCCATGGTCGGCCGCGACAACATGGCCGGCACGCAGTTCCATCCCGAGAAAAGCCAGGCCACCGGCCTGCGGCTGATCGGCAATTTCCTGCACTGGAAGCCTTAGGCAGGCAACCGCGCCGCCGCGCCCGCGTTGCCTGCCTTGTGGCAGAGCGGGCAAAGCAGCCGGCTCGAGCCCCAGCACCGAGCAGCAGGAGATCGTCGTGGAAGCGCCCCGTCTCGAACGCCGGCTTGTCGCTGTCCTTGCGGCCGACATCGTGGGCTACAGCCGCCACATGGAGCACGACGAGACAGGCGCCCTGGCCACCCTGTCGCGCCTGCGCGTCGTTGCGGACGAGCTGATCGCCAGCCACAACGGCCGCATCACCGGCACCGCCGGCGACAGCATCCTCGCGGAATTCTCCAGCGTGGTCGACGCACTCGACTGCGCGGTGAAGATCCAGTCGGGCGTTGCCACGGCGGGCGCCGACCAGGCGCCGGACAAGCGCATGCAGTTCCGCATCGGCGTCAACGTCGGCGATGTCATGGTGAAGGACGGCGACATCTTCGGCGACGGCGTCAACATCGCCGCTCGCCTCGAGACGCTGGCCCGGCCCGGCGGCATCTGCGTGTCGCGCGGGGTTCGCGACCATGTCCGCAAGATGGGCCGCTATGCCTTCGAGGATCTGGGCGAGCAGAGCGTGAAGAACATCGCCCAGCCGATTCGCGCCTTCCGCCTGCACGGCGCCGAGGAAGGCGTGCCCGATGCGGCCGTGCCCGATCCGCCGGTCGGCCTCGCCGCCACGCCGGCGCCGCCCATAACCACGCCGGCGCCGTTCGAGCTGCCGTTCTGGGACGCCATCAAGGAGAGCAGGGATCCGGCCGAGTTCGCGGCCTACCTCGAGAAATACCCGAGCGGCGTCTTCGCCTCGTTGGCCGAGGCGCGCCGCGAGTCCCTGCTGGCCGAACAGGCCGAGCCCGCGGTTCCCGCGGCCCCGCCGTCGGATCTCGCGACCATGGAGCTGGCCTTCTGGGAGTCGATCAAGGAGAGCACCGATCCGGTCGAGTTCGCGGCCTATCTCGAACAGTATCCGGAGGGATCGTTCGCCACCCTCGCCGAGGCCCGCCGCCAGTCGTTGCTCGAGATCGAGGCGGCGCCCCCGCCCGAGAACACCGAGGCCGACACGACGGAGCTCACCTTCTGGGACTCGGTCAAGGACAGCGACAATCCGGCGATCTACTCGGCCTATCTCGAGAAATATCCCGAGGGCGCCTTCGCCACCCTGGCCCAGGCGCGCATCGAGGAACTGGCGACCACGGCCTGAAAGCGGCGAAACTCGACAGGTGCGCCGGGCGTTGAAGAGACAACCCCCTTCACCGCAAGGAGACGCCCATGCACGCCGAAGCCATGATGTCGGTCCATCCCAAGGTCCATGGCGAGGTCGACCCGGTCCTGACCCGGTGCATCGAGGCCTGCATCGACTGCGCCCAGGTCTGCCGCGCGTGCGCCGATGCCTGCCTCTCCGAGGAGATGGTGGCGATGCTACCGCGCTGCATCCGGCTCGACCTCGACTGTGCCGACCTGTGCGACGCCACGGCTACGATCCTGGCGCGTCGCACCAGCAGCAACGACGAGGTACTGAAGCACCTGGTCGACATCTGCGCCGAGGCCTGCCGCATCTGCGCCGACGAATGCGCCAGGCACGGCGCCCAGCATGCCCATTGCAAGGCGTGCGCGGAGACCTGCCGCGCCTGCGAGCAGGCCTGCCGCGACGCCTCGCCCGCGATCCTGCTGCCGCGCCAGTGACGGATACGGATTGGGCGGCTACTTGCCGGCCAGGATCCACGCCTTGATCTTGTCGACAGTCTCGCGCTCGATGCCGTAGTAGCCGTGATGGGCATAGGCCTCGCAGTCGTCGCCGGTCGACTTGCCGCCGTCCATCTCGATCAGCTCGGTGCCGAACTTGTTGTGCGACGAGATTCCGGCCGATGGGCTGGTCACCCTGCAGGCGTCCATCTTGTGCAGGACGATCAGGTTGCGGCTCTTCAGGCCGCGCGGATCGAAGCTCGAGATGGCGTTCATCGACGAGCTATGAACAAAGCCTGCGACCTGCCCGTCGAGCGACTTGGCCAATGACATCGTGCTCTCGGTGCTGCGCGAGGTGCCGATCACGTAGATCGTGATCTTGCCGTAGCGGCGCTCGAGATCATGCACGATCGCCATGATGCGGTCGGGCGTCGTCGTGGCGTCGGTCGAGGCGGTCACGAACTGCTGGCCGGCGAACTGCTCGCGCGAGCGGATCAGGAAGTTGCCGCCGCCCGAAAAGGCAATCTTCGCCCCTTCCATGTGGGGACCCATTCGCCCGTTGCCGCCCGGCATCAGGATGACGCCGTAGTGGATCGTGGCCGGGCTACGCGTCGTCAGCACATAGTTGAGCTTGCCGCCCGACGCGAGATCGGCGCTCGCCAGCTCGTCCGTCGCCAGCGCCGTGCCGCCGCTGGCCGCCAGCAGCAGGAAAGCGGCCAACAGAACGTTCTTCATCAACGCTCCCGGTTGTCGATGTCGCGCGCCATGACCTCGCGCTTGCCGACGTGGTTGGCCGAGCTCACCACGCCCTCGCGCTCCATACGCTCGACGATGCGGGCGGCGCGGTTGTAGCCGATCTGCAGGTAGCGCTGGACGAAACTCACGCTGCACTTGCGCTCGCGGGCGACCAGCGCGATCGCCTGGTCATAGAGCTGGTCGCTCTCGACTTCCTCGCCGCCCTCACCCGAGCCGGGGCCACCCGCTTCGGCGTCGGGATCGTCGGTGACGGATTCGATGTAGGCCGGCGCGCCCTGGGCACGCAGGTGGCGCACGACGTCCTCGACCTCGGTGTCGCTGACGAAGGGACCGTGTACGCGCGCGATCTTGCCACCGCCGGCCATGTAGAGCATGTCACCCTGGCCCAGCAGCTGCTCGCCGCCCTGCTCGCCCAGGATGGTGCGGCTGTCGATCTTGGACGT
>Ga0105240_10004642_pt1 | contig 20812 bp, 16 predicted proteins | sample KBSC54metaG_FD_80426 | JGI IMG/M metagenome (GOLD analysis project Ga0105240, IMG submission 80426) | Corn rhizosphere microbial communities from Kellogg Biological Station, Michigan, USA - KBS C5-4 metaG | ecosystem: Host-associated > Plants > Roots > Rhizosphere > Soil | place: Michigan, USA... | reverse complement strand
GAGGCGCCAGTGGCCATGTTGCGGGTGTACTGCTCGTGGCCGGGGGTGTCCGCGATGATGAACTTCCGTTTTGGCGTGGAGAAGTAGCGATATGCGACATCGATGGTGATGCCCTGCTCGCGTTCGGCGCGAAGGCCGTCGGTGAGCTGCGCGAAGTCGATCGCGGCATTATGCGTGACCGACTTGATGTGGTCGTCATAGACGTTGTGCGAGTCGTAGAGGAGGCGGCCGATGAGGGTGGATTTTCCGTCGTCGACGCTGCCGGCGGTGGAGAAGCGCAGGAGATCCTTGCGGAGTTCGGCTTCGAGGCGCTGCTCGATGGACAATGGCGCTTCGTCTGGCTGGGCTGCACCGGGCACTTCGATGACGTTGTTCTCAGTGGAGATCATCAGAAGTAGCCCTCACGCTTCTTGAGTTCCATGGAGCCGTCCTGATCGTGATCGATGATGCGGTTGGCGCGCTCGGAGTTGCGCACAGCCATAAGCTCCTCGATGATCTTGGGAACTGTGTCGGCTTCAGAGCGGATTGCGCCGGTGCAGGGGCTGCAGCCGAGCGAACGCAAGCGGCACTTCACAAGCTGCTCTTCGCCGGGCAGGCCCTGGATAAAGGGCTGCTCGAGAGGGATCAGCGAGTCGGCGCGGACAAGCATCTTGCGGGGCTTGGCGAAATAGAGGGGAACGATGGGGATGTTTTCGAGATGGATGTAGTGCCAGATGTCGAGCTCGGTCCAGTTGGAGAGCGGGAAGACACGGATGCTTTCGCCGGGGCCAATCTTGCCGTTGAAAACCGACCACAGCTCGGGGCGTTGATTCTTGGGATCCCACTGGCCCGCGCTGTCACGGAAGGAGAAGATGCGCTCTTTGGCACGAGACTTCTCTTCATCGCGGCGAGCGCCGCCGAAGGCTGCGTCGAATCCTTGAGAGCGGAGGCCGTCGAGCAGGGCCTGGGTTTTGAGGAAGCCGCAGCAGCGCTGGGTTCCGAGCTTCACGGGATTTGCGCCGTTGGCCAACGCTTCTTCGTTGCGCCAGACGATCAGCTTTAGTCCGAGCTCGGCGGTGTAGCGGTCGCGGAATTCGAGCATCTCGCGGAACTTGTAGCCGGTATCGACGTGCAGGAGGGGAAAAGGAATCGGGCCGGGATGAAAGGCCTTCTGGGCGAGTCGGAGCATCACCGAAGAGTCTTTGCCGATGGAGTACAGCATTACGGGGTTCTGAAACTCGGAGACGACCTCGCGAAAGATGTGGATGCTTTCAGCTTCGAGGAGCTGAATGTGATTGAGCCGGTCGCGCGAAATGTCCGTGGCGGGAGCTGCGGCGAGATTGCCGTTGCTGGCTGAATCGGGTTCGATAGCGGCGGTTGCTGTCATGTTTCTCCGGATGTTGAGGGCAATAAAAAACCCGCGGCGGCAGGGTGGCTGCAGCGCGGGGTATGGGAGATTCCGGTAAGTCTAGTGGCGGCTTATCCCATAGTCCGGCGCGGCGCACAACAACATGCGCAACAAGCGACCGGCATGGAACAGCAGAAAGCCATTGCTCTTACTATACGGGTGAGCTGGTGTGAGGTCAATCACCTAAGGCGAAGACGGGGCGAAGCGAAACGATTTAGCTCGACGAGTTCGAGGGGTCAGTCTTCGTGGAGCACTTTGAGCGGATCCACTCTGGTGGCCCTTATTGCGGGAACCAGACTGGCGGCAAATGATACAAAGACGATGACGATTGTGGCGGCGGTGAATGTGGCTAGATCGCGTACGCTGACTCCGTAGATAAGGCTGGCGGCCACGCGCCCAATGGCAAAAGCGGCGACGAGACCGATGGCGACGCCGACGAGCGTAGGCTTCATGCCTTGGACGATGACGAGGCTGACGACGTCTTTGAATCCGGCACCGAAAGCGAGGCGCAACCCGATCTCGCGCATGCGGCGCTTTACGGAATAGGCGAGCACGCTGTAGATGCCGATGGTGCAGAGGAGGAGCGCGAGCGCTCCGAAGATGGCGAGCAACTGCATGTTGAAGCTGCGTTGAGTGAGGGTCGTGCCGATGAAGTCTTCGAGGGTGATGACGTTGTCGACGGGGATGTTCGCGTTCACATCAGCGATGGCCTTTGTGATTGCCGGAGCCATGTTCTGCGGCGGCGTGGAAGTTCGGACAGCCAGTGAGATGCCGAAGGAGCGCCAGGGGCCCTGGGCGGAGTCGCCCACTTGCGCACGCGGCCAGTAGAGGGTGGCGATGCCGGAGGTTGTGTCGAGTCCCTGCTGCTTCACATCGCCAACAACACCGATGACAGTGCGTTCTTTGTCGGGGAAGAAGGTCAACTTGAGGTGATGGCCGATGGGGCTCTGGTTGGGCCAGAACTGCCGTGCCATCGATTTGCTGATTACGACGACGGCGTTTGCGTCCGCGGTGTCACTGTCCTGAATGCGGCGGCCTTCGAGAAGCGGAATCTTCATGGCGTCGAAGTAGCCGGGCGTGACTTCGCGGACGGAGACTTCGGGCTGCTCGGCCATAGGAACGAGAGGCTGACCCTCGACGGCTACGGGCTGGTTGGATCCACCAACGAGGGGAAGGTCGTCGATGCCTCCTGCGGATTCAACGCCGGGCAGGGCACGTATGCGCTGAAGCAATGCTCCGAGGTATTGATGTTCTTCGGCGGGTTTTGTGAATTGGTTTTTGGGAACCTCGAGGGCCATCGTCAGGACATTGCGGGCCTCGAAGCCGGGATTTGTGTTCTGGAGGTTCCAGAGGCTGCGCAGCATAAGGCCCGCGCCGATGAGGAGCACGATGGAGAGCGCGACTTCTACGGAGACCAACGCCGAACGCGTGAGGCTGCTGCCGCCATCGGAGTCCATGCGGCCGAGACCCTGCTTGAGTGCTTCGTTCACGTCGCCCTTAACCATGCTGAGCGCGGGAAGGAGACCGGAGAGAAGGCCGGTGAGAACGGACAGACCGAGCGTGAACCAAAGCACGGATTGGCTCAGTCCGATGTCGCCCATGCGTGGCAGCTTGTCGGCGAAGAACTTGACGAGCAGTTGAATGCCGAAGTGGGCGAAGAGCAGGCCCAGCGCGCCGCCGCAGACTGCCATGATCACGGACTCTGTCAGCAAGGGCTGCACGATGCGGCTCCGGTTTGCTCCGAGAGCCGAGCGGATGGCGATCTCTTTGCGGCGGCTGAAGACGCGGGCGAAGATCAGATTTGCGACGTTGGCGCAGGCGATGAGGAGAACGAAGCCGACAGCGCCGAGCATCATGAGGAGCGCCGGGCGGACATCGCCGACCAGGTCCTCGCGCATGGAAATAACCGTTGCACCCCAGCCTTTGTCGTCGGCCGGATAGGCTTGCTCGAGGCGATGGGAGATGGTGTTCATCTCAGCCTGCGCCTGCGAGACGGTGACGCCGGGCTTGAGGCGGGCAATTGCAAGGAAGTGATGTTCGCCGCGGACGGCTGCTTCTTCGGCGGTGAGTCCGAGGGGCGTCCACACGTCGGCGTAGTCGGGCTTGGTCATCTTGGGGCCCATGATCCCAACGATCACGTAAGGGGAGTCATCGAGGGTCACGGTTCTGCCAACGATATTGGGGTCGGCGGCGTAGCGAGTCTGCCAGGTCTTGTAGCTGAGGATCAGCTCCTTGTTGCGGCCGGGCTGGTCTTCCTCCGGAAGGAAGACACGACCGTAGATCGGCTGAACTCCCAGGACTGAGAAGAAGCCGGAGGTCACGCGGCCCGCGTGGATGGTCTCGGGCTTGCCGTGTCCGGTCAACTGGTAACCACCATGGCTGTAGAGAGCCATGCCGCTGAAGACTTCGTTCTGCTTCTGCCAATCGAGGAAATTGGCCGCCGAAATGGCGAAGCGCGTCATGCCCGGGAAGCTGGATTGGGGTGGTACGTGCCAGAGCTGGACCAGACGGTCGGGGTCCTGAAAGGGCAGGGGCTTGAGGAGAACCGCATTCACAACGCTGAAGATGGCCGTGTTCGCCCCGATGCCCAGGGCCATGATCAAGACGGCGATGAATGTGAATCCAGGGCTCTTGAGCAGATGTCGGATTGCGAATTTGAGATCCTGGGCGAATTTGGACACGGATGACCTCCCGCTTGGAGGAGAAATCATGCAAGCGGCGGACCAATTTGTAAGGAGGATAACGAGCTTTGCAATCAGCGCGATTGAGGATCGTGTAGGGGAACTGCCTGTTCGCGCGCGGACGCGGTGTTCACGAGCGCACAGTACCGGTCGGCCCCGGACTACTCGCAGCGGAGGGCGATAAGGGGGTCGACCTTGGTGGCGCGACGGGCGGGAAGCCAAGCAGCAGCGAAGGTCATGACACCGACGACCACTGACGCGGTAAGGAAAGCGGCCGGGTCTGTGGCGCTGACGTGAAAGAGCTCGCTTTTGAGGAAGCTGGTGAGACCTCGAGCAATGCCGAGCGAGACGGGAATCCCGATGAGGAGACCGGCGAGGAGCAGAGTGAGCGACTCGCGGAGGACCATCCAGAGAAGCGCGGGAGCCTGTGCGCCGAGGGCCATGCGGACGCCGATCTCGCTGGTGCGGCGGGCGACGGAGTAGGAGATGAGGCCGTAGGTTCCGATGGCGGCGAGAAAGACGGCTAAAGATGCGAAGAAGGCGGAGAGCCACCCTATGAGGCGCTGCGTTGCGATGGAGCTTTCGACCTGTGCGGAGAGGGGTTCGGCCTGAGCGACGGTGATCTGCGGGTTGACCTCGGCGATGATACGGCGGACGGCTGGGATGAGCGAGGCACCAGAGACGGTGGATCTGACCGAGAAGTTGCCGAAGTACTGGACGCGCTGGGAGTAGGGGAAGTATGCGGCCATGTGCTGACCTTCTCCCATGCGCATGTATTTGGCATCGCGGACCACGCCGATGATCTCGATGTCGAAGTCGAATTTCTGCCCGTGAGCGTTGGGATCGCAGATGCAGACGTGACGGCCGAGAGCTGATTCGTTGGGGAAGAAAGTGCGCGCGAGTGTTTCGTTGACGATTGCGACGTGCGGACTTGTGGCGTTGTCCTGCGCGGTAAAGTTACGGCCGGAGAGCAGGGGAATGCTGGCTGTCCGGAGGTATTGGGTGCCGATGACGTTGTAGAGGACGTCGTCGCTGTTGAGGGTATTGGGAGTGACGTTCTGCGCAGTCATGGGGCTGGACCAGGCGCCCTGATTGAAGGTGAACATGGAGAAGGCTGCGGATTGAACTCCGGGGAGGGCCTGAACCTTTTGTTCGATCTGCTGCTGCAGCTGAGTTAGTCGCGCATCGAGCGGGAGATTGGCAGAGTATTCGTCGAGAGAAAAGACGGTCACGTTTCGGGGATCGAAACCGAGATCGACGCGGGTGAGATTGCGGAGGCTGCGGAGAAACAGTCCTGCGGCGGCGAGGAGGAGGATTGAGAGCGCGATCTGTCCGACGATGAGAGAGCGCGAGAGTGCTCCGCGGGAAGAGGCGGAGGAAGCGCCTCGGCCGTCGCGAAGCGTGGGAGTGAGGTCGATGCGCGCGGAGCGGAGTGCGGGAGCGATGCCGAAGAGCAGGGCCGTGAAAACGGTGACGAGCAGGGTGAAGCCGAGTACGCGGTGATCAGGCGAGAGGTCGAGCAGAGGCATGCTCCGCGTGCCTTGCGAATCGAGCGCGAGGAGCAAATGGAGTCCACGGAAGGCGAGAAGCGTTCCGAGCGCAGTACCTAATCCGGCCAGGAGGAAGCTCTCTGTAAGGAGCTGAACGATAATGCGGCGGCGGGTAGCGCCGAGGGCCTGTCGCACAGCTAGTTCGCGGGCGCGAGCGACTCCGCGGGCGAGAAGCATGTTCGCGATGTTGGCGCAGGCGATGAGCAAGACGAGCGAGACGATGCCCATCAGGACAGTGAGCGGAGCGGTGTAACGAAGCTTGAGGCCGGGAAGACCGCCGGATGCGGAGACAAGATCAATGCGGGCGCGCTGGAGTCTGGCAAGGTCATTTGGGGAACCTGCGCCGCCGAGGAATTCAGAGCGCACCAGTTGGCGAAGGAGGAGCGTTGCGGACTCGCCGGCCTGCGTCAGCGGCACGCCCGGCTTGAGACGTCCGACCAGATAGAGCGACTGGAACTTGTAATCGTCGAGGCCGTTCCAGCCTGGAGAGATCTCTTTCTGCATGGAGAGAGGGATCCAGAGGTCGGCGGGTTCGGCGGGAGCCAGGCCGGTGAAGCCGGGCTTGGCGACGCCAATGATGGTGTAGTCGTGGCCTTGAATGTGGACGGACTGCCCGATTGCGCCGGGATTGCCCTGAAAGTGGCGCTGGAACCATCCCCAGCCCGCGACGGCGACCGGGCCGGCGCCGGGTGCGCCGTCATCGCTTTCGCTAATGAGACGACCGAGGGCAGGAGGGACCTCAAGCACGTTGAAGTAGGTGCCGGAGACGAGGTCGATTCGAACCTGTTCGGCTGCGCCTCTGCCGAGGACGATGTGGCTGCCCATCTGGATGCTGCTTTGCGCGGCGATGCCCGAGAACGATCGGGTCTGCGCCGAGAAGTCTTTGAAGAACGGATAGGAGTAGAGCTGCCAGGGACGGTTTGGCATGTCGTCCACGCTGCCAACCCAACTGCCTTTGCCGAAGAGGTAAAGCTGCTCGGGGTGTGAGACCGGAAGCGGGCGAAGCAGAACGGCGTTGATCAGCGTGAAGATTGCCGTGTTGGCGCCAATGCCGAGGGCGAGAGAGGCGAGCGCGACGACGGTGAACGCGGGAGTTTTGAGAAGGCCGCGGATGCCGATGCGGAGATCTTGTAGGAAAGATTCCAGGCGGGATTCCCAGCGCGAGGACCAGACCTGATGCTTGACGGAGTTGCGGCTGCCGGTCTGAAGGAGGGCGGCGCGGCGGGCCTGTTCGGGAGACATGCCGCGACGCTGGTTGTCAGAAGTTGCGGCGTCAGCAAAGGCCGCGAGGTCGTCGTCGAGTTCAGATTCGATACGGCGTTTTTGGAAGAGAGAACGGAGGCCCGTGATGAAGGTGTTGATGAGGCTCATGGTTGACCTCCGAGGCGACTATGCTTCGAGGATGCGTGCGATTGCGGCGGTGCGGCGCTCCCACTGCTCGGTTTCGGTTGCGAGTGCTTTGCGACCTTTAGGGGTGAGGCCGTAGTACTTGGCGCGGCGATTGTTTTCGGTTGAATGCCACTCCGACTTGACGTTGCCGGCGCGTTCCATGCGGCTGAGCGCGGGGAGAAGAGAGCCGGCGTTAACGCGGAAGACGCCGCCGCTGATCTGTTCTATTCGGAGAGCGACGCCGTAGCCGTGCATGGGCTCGAGGGCGAGGGTTTTGAGAATCAGCATCTCGAGAGTGCCCTGGACGAGATCGCCGTTTGCTTCTGGTTTGGCCATAGCCTTCGCTCCTCTAGATGGACTAGAGTAGAAGGATTGCGCGATTCCTCTAGATTGTCAATAGGTGAGCGACGCGCCCCGGCTAGTTATCAGTTGTCAGTCCTCGGTCGTCAGTTCTCGGGCTCTCACGGTGGTCGATGGATCTGCCAAGATGAGCCGGGGCCGTTTCAGCTTGCGCGGAATGTGATGAGTAGTGACGAAGCGGGCGCTCGGGAGATGGGTGGAGTTGGTTTCGTGCGAGAATCGATGGACCGGGCTTCCCCTGGAGGTCGTCATGGAGAGTCGAAATGAGCGCGGGAGTGGGACGCTTCGCGGACTGCTTTTTTCAGTTGCGATGCATGGGGCGTTCTTCGCCTGCGTGTTCGTCTTTGGTGTGCGCGCGCCAGTGGTGATGGTGAAGAGTGTGCATCCTCAGAGGGTCGCGGATCTGGCTTACGCGGGCGGGTCACATCGGATCCGGATTGTGCTGCCTACGGCAGAGACATCGGCGCATGTCAAGGATCCGGACGCTCATGCGGAAGCTTCAAAGAAGACGGTGATTCCGATGCCGGTGCCGGAGCAGGCGAAGTCCGGTGGCGGGTCGACGAAGGATCCGCATCATGGCGACAGCACCGGCAAGGCGATGCGGGGGAACGGCGCTGACCGGATTGATATGACGCCGGCGTTTCCGGTGTACTCGCCGCATCCGCCGATTCGCGATCGCGCGCTGCTGCCACAGACAGCAGAGAAGATTGTGATCGATGTGGATCTCGATGAGACCGGGCTGGTGATGAAAGAGACGCTGGTTAAGGGGCTGGGAAATCAGCTCGACGCCATTGTGCTGGGAATCGTGAAGACGTGGAAGTTTCAGCCGGCGAAGATTGATGGGAAGCCGGTCGCGAGCCAGGCTGAGGTGATCTTTCCGCTGGATCGGAACTATCCGGTGGCGGAATCTTAAGCAGTTCACAGTTCTTAGTTTTCAGTTCTCGGTTGCTGGGGGACTCGCGTCCGGCGTTCTGGTGTGCGAGGCTTTGAGGCGTGGGTGCTGAGCTCGATCCGAAATTGACAGAAACATTTGGCGCGAAGCTGGAGGCGACTGGGACATCGCTGCATTGGCTAATTGTGCGCGTGCCGGTTGATCTGCGGAAGGCGTGGCCGATGTGGAAGAGCCGGCGCGTGTTCGGAGAGATCAACGGCTTTGCGTTCAAAACGGCGCTGATTCCGGCGGGGAAAGGTGAGGGGTTCACGCTCATCGTGAACAGGAAGATGAGGGCGGGAGCTGAGGCACAGGCGGGCGACACCGTGCGAGTCCGGCTGGCGCCTGATCTCGGGGAACTGGTGATTGATGCGCCGGCGGAGCTGGCGAAGATATTGAAGAGCGATCGGGCGCTGAAGAAGTTTTTTGAGGAGATGAGCCCGTCGCTGCGGAAGGGGTTTGCTGGTCTTGTTGGGGATGGGAAGACGAAGGAGACGCGGCAGAAGCGGGCGGAGGCGATGGCGGAGGCTCTGATGATGGCGATGGAAGGGGAGTGGGAGCCCCCGCCGATTCTGCGTGTTGCGTTCCAGAGACAGCCGGAGGCGGAGCGAGGTTGGAAGCTAATGACGCCGACGCAACGGCGGAATCACCTGCTGGGGATCTTCTTTGTGCAGACGGTGGAGGGAAGGGAAAAGCGGGCGGCGCGGGCGGTAGAGGAGTGTGTGAGGGTGGGGAGGAGAAAAGGTGCTGGCTAGTAGCTAATAGCTGCTAGCCTCTAGCTCCCTGTTGAGGTTCATCGTCTCCCATGTCTCCAGAAGAGGAAGACATGGGGCACCCGACATCTTGATGCAATTAGCTTCGGGTCGTGGCAAATAGACTAGAGGGATGGACGTTTTGTATGGCGTGCATCCGGTGGCGGAGGCGCTGAAGGCGGGGCGGAGGCGTTTCGATCACGTGCTGGTGGCGGCTGAGCGGCATGACGATCGGCTCGCGAGCCTGGTGGCTCATTGCAAGCAGCTTGGCGTGCGGGTGAGGCAGGAGGCACGCGAACATCTGACGCAACTCGCGGGGACGGCTGCGCACCAGGGCGTGGTGGCGTTGGTTCGTCCGAAGGAACTTCTGACGATTGAAGATCTGTTTGAGGCGCCTGACAACGGGCAGGGGAGATTGCTGCTGGCGCTGGATGGCGTGGAGGATCCGCAGAACCTGGGAGCGCTGCTGCGCGTAGCGGATGGCGCCGGCGTGGATGGTGTGATTGTGACGGAGCGAAGGTCGGCCCCGCTGAGTCCTGTTGCGGTGAAGGCCAGCGCGGGGGCATCGGAGCACCTGAGAATTGCGCGCGTGGTGAACCTGGTGCGTGCGCTCGAGGAGTTGAAAGAGCAAAACATCTGGGTGATCGGGCTGGATGAGCGCGGCGAGACGGATTACGACCGGTTCGATATGACGGGTAATTGTGTGCTGGTGATGGGACGCGAGGGCGCGGGGCTGCACGACCTGGTGAAACGGACGTGCGATCATCTGCTGCGGATTCCGATGAGTGGCGGGGTGAGTTCGCTCAATGTATCGACTGCAGGGGCGGTGGTGCTGTATGAGGCGGCGCGGCAGAGGCGAGCGAAGGAGAGGGGTGCGGTTGGCGATGGGGCGAGCGGCGCGTCCAAGAAGAAGCAGAAAGGTTTAGGTTCATGAGGTTGATGTTGGGCCGTCGTGCCGCGGTGATGGCGTTTGCGGCGCTGATGGCGGTAGTGGCAGGACGGGCGCAGAGTCCGGCGAGCACGAATCCAGATCAGGACAAATCAAGCGGGGCGCAGAGCGGTTCAGAGCAGGTGAAGAAGCCGGGCGGGAAGGTGCTGTTTGAGCGGTCGCTGGACGGCAGCGGCAATGCGGTGAGCACGACGGGGGCTGAGGCGAAGGCGGGAGCCAAGTTGCTGGCGAAACCGGTGGCTGATGACGCGGAGCGATCGGCGACGGCGGTGACGCGGCTGGATCTGGATGTTCGGCTGAATACTGAGGCTCAGCAGATTGCGGTGCGTGGAATGGTTACGGTGCGCAACGCGGGGAGTGCGCCGCTGAATAGGATTCCGCTGGAGATTTCTTCTTCGTTGAACTGGGAGCGGATTCGCGTGGCGGGGCGTGAGGCGTCGTATTCGGTGGCGACGCTGAACTCGGATTCGGATCACACGGGGCAACTGCATGAGGCTGCGGTGGAGTTGGCGCAGCCGCTGCTGACGGGCGCTTCGATTGACTTGGATGTTTTGTATTCGGGAAAGATTGGGCAGACTGCGCGACGGCTGATTTCAGTGGGGACGCCGGAGGATTCGGCGGCGCATTCGGACTGGGATGTGATTGGAACGGATTTCACGGGGCTGCGTGGATTTGGGAATGTGGTCTGGTATCCAGTGTCGAGCCTGCCGGTCATTCTGGGCGATGGGGCCAGGTTGTTCGATGAGATTGGGCGGCTGAAGCTGCGTGCGGAGGGATCGGCATTTCGGCTGAGACTGACGGTCGAGTTTCCGCATGGGCAGGCGCCAACAGTAGCGGCGGTGAACGGGCACGCTTTGAAGCTGAAGGTTGTCGACGTGGAGGACGCCGGAACAGATGTGCCGGGTGTGGCGACGGCGGATACGGGTGAAACGAAGCTGAGTTTTGAGTCGCCGAGTTTGTTTGTGACGACGGAAAAGCCAAATGTAGGAACGCATCTGACGGTGTACGCGCGCGGTGAGGATGACGCAGCCGTGAAGAGTTGGCTCGTGGCGGGGAAGAGTGTGTCGCCAATGCTGGAGCGGTGGCTGGGGCTGCAGGCTCGGACGGAGCTGACTGTCTTGGATCTGCCGGATGCGGATGACTCGCCCTGGGAGTCGGGTCCGCTGCTTGCGATTCCGGTGCGGGATGGAGAGCCGGAGCAGATCGGGCCGCTGCTGGCGCACGCGATGACTCATGCATGGATGGCACCGAGTCCGTATTGGCTGAACGAGGGCGCGGCGAATTTCATGGGAGCTTTGTGGGACGATGAGCAGCATCGTCGGGATCATGCGCTGGCGACTCTCGAGAGCGGCAGGGGAGCATTGGCTCTGGTGGAACCGGCGAGTCCGGGCGAGGCGGTGGGACAGCCATTGGCTAAGGCGAGTTCGCCTGTTTACTACCGCACGAAGGCGGCCTGGGTGTTGTGGATGCTGCGGGACATGTTGGGCGATGAGCCGGTGAGCGCGGCTCTGCGGGCGTCGAATGCTGCGGAAGATTCGGGGCAGACTTTCGAGAGCGCGTTGAAGGCTGCGGCTCCGAGGCGCGATTTTGGCTGGATGTTTTCGGATTGGATTGATGCGGATCACGGGCTGCCGGATTTGAGTATCGAGAAGGTGTTTCCGAATGCGGTGCAATCGGGGAACTGGCTGGTGTCGGTGACGATTTCGAATGCGGGGTATGCGGCGGCTGAGGTTCCGGTGACGGTGCGATCGGCGACGAATACGACGACGGAGCGGGTGCTGGTTCCGGCGCGGGGGACGGTGACGCCGCGGTTGCTGGTGCAGGGAAAGCCGACGGAGGCGCAGGTGAACGACGGGACGGTGCCGGAGACTCAGGCTACGGTTCACGTGACGCATCTGGATGAGACGGCGGAGACACGATAGTTTTCAGGGGTCAGGGGTCAGGGGTCAGGGGTCAGGGGTCAGGGGTCAGCCTTCAGCTGTGAGTTTCGGCTAGGCTTCCCGGCCATCCATCCAAAGTTCGATGCGCGGGTGAGACTGTGGTCGGATAGGATGAGCAGACCATGGGCGCTCCATCGCAAGTTTCGAAAGAGTCGAAGATAGCAGCGGCAGTTGCTGAGACCGCAGCTTCGTCTGTATTGACGAAGCGGCAGATGGGCGTGTGGGCGGCGACGGCGGTAGTGACTGGCGAGGCGATCTCGCTGGGGATTTTTCTGACGCCGGCGGGGATGGCGAAGTCGCTGGGATCGCCGGTGCTGCTGGTTGCGGTGTGGTGCGGGATGGCGCTGATCACGCTGGCAGGGGCGCTGTGCTTCACGGAACTGGCGGTGCGGAATCCGCAGGACGGCGGGGAATATGTGTACCTCCGGCGCGGATTCGGACGGCAGGTTGCGTTTTTGTATGGATGGATGGCGGCGGTGGTGATGTACCCCGGTGTGGCGGGGGCGCTGTCGGTGGGAATTGTGCCGTACATCCGCGCGCTGGTGCCGATGCCGGAGCGAGCGGCGGGGGCGATGCCTGCTCTGATTCTGCTGGTACTGGGAGCGCTGAACTACTTCGGGACGCGACTGAGCAGCGGAGTGATGGCGACGCTGAACTGGCTGAAGGTTCCTGTGCTGGCGGCGCTGGTGGGATGGGCATTTCTGTCGGGACACGCGGCGATGGCGAATGTTCTGCCGCTGGCGACGAGGAGGGCGGGATCCGATCCGATAGTGGATGGAATTGCGGGGGCAACGATCAGCGCTTTCTTCTGCTTCGGAGGCTGGTGGGAGGCGGGGAAGATCGCGGGAGAGGTGAAGAATCCATCGCGCAACCTGGCGGTTGCATTTTCAGGCGGAGTGCTGATTGTGACAGCGATCTATCTCTTGCTGAGCCTGGCGTTCGTAGCTGTGGTGCCGATGGAGCGGATCGGATCGAATGCCGCTTTTGTGGCTCTGTTTGGAGAGGCGCTGTTTGGCGGGGCGGGCGGACGGGTGCTGGCGTTGTGCGTGGTGCTCTGCGTGATGGGCGGTCTGATGGTGCTGACGATGGCAGTGCCGCGGGTGACGCTGGCGCTGGCGCAGGGCGAGGCGGAAGAGGCGAAGAGCGGAGCGCTGGCGGTTTTTGCGAGATTGCATCCGCGGTTTGGGACGCCGGCGAATGGTGTGCTGTTGCAGACGGGAATGGCGCTGGTAGTGGTGTCGCTGGGGGCGTTCGACAAGATTCTGGCTTACATTATTTTCCCGTCGGTGGTGTTTCTGGCGTTGACGGCGGCGACGTTGTTCCGGGGGGCTAGCCCGGTGCGGAGATGGTGGTATCCGGTGGCGCCGGTTGTGTTTATTGCGGGGAGCGGCGTGCTCGGGCTGATGTTGCTGATGCATAGTCCGGTGGCGGCGCTGCTGGGGGCAGGGATTGTGCTGTGCGGGTTGCCGGTTCGGTGGATGCTGACGCGGGGTGACGGGACTACGTCACGGGTGACGGGCGGCGCTTCGTACTGAATGCGGTGAGGTGATCTTCGCCGAATTTCCGAGAGGATTAGTGGTGATTCGGTCGCCCCTCCGGGGCGAATCTCTCAGTTATGGCGTTATCGCAGGGTTTCGCTGCGCTTCATCCTGGGCTACCCTCGCAGGTTCCCTCCGGGACCGGCACGCTTTACGCGAGCCCTCTTCCGAACAAGCGCTTGCTGTGCAGAAGCGGGTAGCTCTTCCGGCGAAAAGGCTCGGCTCTATTCTGATTTTTCCGCGTTGCGGGCTTTGACTTTGAACCAGATGGGGGTGCCTTCGAAGCCGAAGGCGGCGCGGATCTGGTTTTCGAGGAAGCGCTCGAAGGCGAAGTGTAGTTTGATGTTGCGATCGGTGAAGAGGACGAAGGTGGGCGGGGCTACGGCTGCCTGGGTCATGTAGAAGATGCGGATGCGTTTCGCCATCGGAACGGGCGCGCGCTGGAAGTCGATCTTATCGAGGAAGCGGTTCATTTGGCCGGTGGTGACGCGCTTGCGGCGTTCTGCTGCCAGTCGTTTCACATCTTTTAGCACGCCTTTCATGCCTTTGCCTTCCTTTGCCGAGAGGAAGAGGATGGGGGCGTAGTCGAGGTATTTGAGAGCGCGGCGGATCTGTTGTTCGAAGATATCGCGGTCGGCGGGAGGTTTGCCGTCGGTGCGGTTGGTGGTGACGGCGTCCCACTTGTTGACGACGAGGATGACGCTGCGGCCGGACTCGTGGGCGTAGCCGCCGATGGTGGCATCAGCAGCGGTGACGCCCTCGGTAGCGTCGATGACAAGGAGCGCGACGTCGGCGGCTTCGAGGTGTCGACGGGCCATGACGACGGAGAGCTTTTCGGCCATCAGGTTGGTTTTGCCTTTGCGACGGATTCCTGCGGTGTCGACGAAGCGCAGGGTGTCGCCTTCGTATTCGACGGTTTCGTCCACGGCGTCGCGGGTGGTTCCGGCGATGGGGGACACGATGGCGCGGGATGTGCCGGTGAGGGCATTGAGGAGGGTGGATTTGCCGACGTTGGGTCGGCCGATGATGGCGACGGCGGTTTCGTGTTGTTCGAATTCGCCGTGGGTGCGATGGACGGATGCGTTCTCAGGGGCTAAAGCTCCGTCATCTTTTCCAGTGGTTCGATCGGCACGACTGAAGTCGTGCCCTGACGTTCCTCGCTTAGATGTAGCGGTCTCGGGTTGATCTGCACCACTGAAGTCCACCCCGCCAAGCAACTGCGGCTCCGGGGCCCCGGTGAAGTCGTGCCCTGACGCTTCTGGTTTCGGCGTGGAGGTCTCGCCCATTGTGGCGGAATCGAGATCTTCCGAAGGTGTTTCCGGCTGTTCGGGGATGGAGGCGGTGACGGCGTCGAGGAGTTCGCCAATGCCGAGGCCGTGTTCGGAACTGATGGGGTAGAGCTCGCGAATGCCAAGGCGGCGGAAGTTTTCGGCTTCGAGGGCCATGGCTTCGCCTTCGACTTTGTTGACGGCGAGGAAGACGGGCTTGGAGCCGCGCGTGATGATGCGAATTAGGTCGTAGTCGGGACTTGCGAGCTCGGTACGGGCGTCGACGACCATGACGATGGCCTGGGCTTCGTCGAGGGCGACTTTGGCCTGGTTGTAGATTTCGGTAGGGATGAGCTCGGCGTCATTGGGGACGATGCCTCCCGTGTCGACGAGGCGGAAGCGGCGGCCATTCCATTCAAACTCGCCGTAGATGCGATCGCGGGTGATGCCGGGCTCGTCTCCGACGATGGAGCGGCGGCTGCGGGTGAGGCGGTTGAAGAGGGTGGATTTGCCCACGTTGGGACGGCCGACGATGGCGACGAGCGGGAGGCTCTCAGCACCAGGGCGGGAGGGGATGACGGATCTGCGATAGGTGGGCAAAAACTTACTCCGAACTTAGCCAACAGAGCGAAGTGGCTCTTTTCAGTCTACGGGAGACGCTGCGGGGAGACCCAATTCGGGATTGATTGGAAACGGGTTGAGTCTGTCAGGATTTCGCATTTCGTTCGCCATCGGAGTTGGACCTATGATGGAGGGAGTATCCGGCGTAGATGGCCACCTCTCAGACCTCAACTCGAACACTTCCGACTCTGCATGAGTTCTTCTCTCCGGGGGGAATCCTGTCGAAGTCGCCGCTGCCCTATGAGTACCGGCCGGGGCAGCTGGAGATGGCGAAGGCTGTGGAACGGGCGCTGGAGGAGCGGCGGCACCTGATTGTGGAGGCCGGGACGGGCACGGGGAAGACGCTGGCCTACCTGTTGCCGGCGCTGCGGACCGGGCAGCGGGTGATTGTGTCGACCGGGACCAAGGCGCTGCAGGATCAGCTTTTCTTTCGGGATGTGCCGTTTCTGGAGTCGCTGTTGGGGGAATTGCGGGTCTGCTACATGAAGGGGCGGGCCAACTATCTATGCCGGCACAAGCTGGTGACGCTGCGCGATCAGCCGATTTTGTCGGGACTAGAGGAGATTGACCAGTTCCGGCAAATCGCCGAGTGGGAGAAGATTACGGAGACCGGGGACCGCTCGGAGTTAAATGAGCTGCCGGAAACGAGCGCGCTGTGGCACAAGCTCGATGCGCGGAGCGAGGCTTGCCTGGGTTCAACGTGTCCGGATTATCGAAGATGCTTCATCACGGAGATGCGGCGGCGGGCGCTGGAGTCGGACATCATCATCGTGAACCACCACCTGTTCTTTGCGGATCTGGCGGTGAAGCAGGAGGCGGCTGGCGCGCCGGATGCGGGGATTCTGCCGGAGGCTGCGGCAGTGGTATTTGACGAGGCGCACGAGCTGGAGGAGGTGGCGTCGAGCTACTTCGGGCTGTCGGTGTCGAATTTGCGGTTTGAGGAACTGGCGCGGGATACGGAGATGCAGCTGCGGGGGAAGGCGGGGGCGGAGAAATTTCCGGCGGCGACGCAGCAGTTGCGGGATCGCGCGCGGATGTTCTTCGCGAATCTGCCCATGAGCAGCGACGGGCGGCAGCCGTTTGAGAATCGCGAGGAGTTTCTGGAGACGTCGGGTGATTTGTATCTGTCGTTGCGGAATACGCTGCGGCTGCTCGAGTCGGAGATGGAGCTGCTGGAAGATATTGATGAGGCTCCCGGGTTGCGGAAGCGCGTGGCGCGGCTGAGGACGGAGCTGGAGTTTTTGCTCGAGTCGAATGCGAGCAACATGGTGTATTGGCTGGAGCGGCGGGCAGTGGGCGTCGCGGACAAGGGTGGAGGTCGGGCACCCGGGCGGGGGCAGAACCGGCATACGTTTGTGCAGGCGACGCCGATTGATGTTTCGGAGCTGCTTCACGAGATGGTGTTCGAGTCGATTCCGACGGTGGTGCTGACGTCGGCGACGCTGACGGTGCAGGGCGGTTTCGAGCATGTGCGGAAGCGCGTGGGAATGACGGAGGCGCGGGAACTGGTGGTGCCTTCGCACTTCCGGTATGGGGAACAGGCGCTGTTGTATCTGCCGCCGACGATGCCAGACCCGCGCGATCCGGAGTTTCCCGAGGCGGCGGCGAATACGATCCGGCGGGTGCTGGAGCTGTCGAAGGGGCGAGCGTTTTGCCTGTTCACGAGCTATGCCCAGATGCGCGATCTCTATGAGCGGCTGATGCCGGTGCTCGAGTATCCGATCCTGCTGCACGGGACGGCTCCGCGGAAGGCGCTGCTGGAGGAGTTTCGGTCGACTCCGAATGCGGTGCTGTTCGGGACTTCGAGCTTCTGGCAGGGAGTGGATGTGCAGGGCGAAGCGCTGAGCTGCGTCATTATCGACAAGCTGCCGTTTGCGGTGCCGAACGATCCGGTGGTGATGGCGCGAATGAAGGCGATCGAGGAGGCGGGCGGGAAGCCTTTCTTCGACTACCAGGTGCCGTCGGCGGTGCTGACGCTGAAGCAGGGCTTTGGAAGGCTGATACGGTCGCTGGAGGATCGCGGGGTGCTGGTGCTGCTGGATCCGCGGATAAGGAAGCAGCGGTATGGGCAGACATTTCTGCAGAGTCTGCCACCTTACCGGATGACGGCGACAATCACGGATGTGGCGGAATTTTTTAAAGACAGGGATTAGGGAACAGGGATTAGGGATTAGGGCGGCGACTGGGGACTGGGGATTGGGCTCGGCCTCACGGGGGACGGGCTTGGATAAGGAAATATGCAAAGAGATTCCAGGGATGTGTTGATTGTTATTGATGTGCAGAATGATTTCTGTTCGGGGGGACAGTTGGCGGTTGCGGCCGGGGATGAAGTGGTTCCGGTGATTCGACGGGCGGCGGAGCGGTTTGATCATTTGGTTCTGACGCAGGACTGGCATACTCCGGATCATTATTCGTTTGCTTCGGCTCATGCGGGGAAGAAGCCTTATGAGCAGATCGAGTTGGGCTATGGGATGCAGACGTTATGGCCGGACCATTGCGTGCAGGGCACTCGGGGTGCGGAGTTCCATCCCGATCTGAATCTGACGTGGGCGGAGTTGATTGTGCGGAAGGGGTTCCATCGGACGATCGATTCTTACTCGGCGTTCTTTGAGAACGACCACACGACCGCGACGGGACTGGGCGGGTACTTGAAGGAGCGCGGGTTCACGCGGGTCTTTCTGGCGGGGCTGGCGTATGACTTCTGCGTGGGGTATTCGGCGCTGGATGCGCGGCGGCTGGGGTTCGAAGCAGTGGTGCTGAAGGATGCCTGCAGGGCTATCGATCTGCATGGATCGTCGGCGGCAATGGATGGGGAGTTTGCGAAGGCGGGTGTTCAGGTGATGAACACGGGTGAGCTCAAGTAGTTAGGCGGAGAATAGAATCGTCAGTGTGGCCGGCGAAGCGAACAGGCTGCTCCGGGTGCCGCGAGTCGGATGACTAGCAGGGGCTGAAGCCCGAGATTTCCAGGACGGCTGTATAGCCGGCTGAAGCCGTCCCGTTGTTACAAAGCTTCTGCGTGCGGCGTTTTGTGGGCTAGTAGCGTGCGTTGTTCAAATCAGCCATGGTATCGGTTATGTCGCGGAATTTTTACATCTTGGCAGGGGCACTCGCTTTCTTCGCGCTGGTTTCAGCAGGAATGATGATTATCCCCGCGAGCTTTCAGCCGGGGTTGCCGGCGAATGGATCGCTGTGGCGAATGGTGGCGCTTGTGATGTTGCTGGCGGCGCTGGGATGTGCGCTGATTGCAGTATTCAGCAACCTATTTGAACAGGTGGACCGCAGGAGCGAGGCCGAGCGGGTGGATGCGCGTCGGAGGCGGCGCGAGGGGAGAGGGACAGAAACAGGGACTCGGGACTAGGGATATAGAGACCTGGAGGCTCGCGAGGGAGTGGACAGAACAACTAGAATACGGGAGGCGGGGACGTATCCCTGCGAGGACGTGATCGCTGATGTTTGAAGTTACCGTGGAGGGCGGGTTCTCCTCCGGACACTATCTTCGTAACTACCGGGGCAAATGCGAGAATCCGCACGGGCACAACTATAAGGTGCGTGTAACGCTCCATGGCAAGGAATTGGATGAGGCGGGGTTGCTGCTCGACTTCAAGCTGCTGAAGCAGGTGATGCGTCCGGTGATTGACCGGATTGACCACCAGATGCTGAACGATCTGGAGCCGTTTACGACGCTGAACCCCTCGGCGGAGAACATCGCGAAGTATTTTTACGACCAGACGAATGTGCAACTCGCTGAGATGACGAAGGGGCGGGTGCGGGTGAAGGATTGCACGATCTGGGAGACGGATACGACGACGGCTACTTACTTCGAGTAGCTCTTCTGCCGGATGGCGGAACATACCCGTTCCAAAAGGCGTGCTACTGGATGCACTATCCTGTGCAAAGGTTGCCCTCACATCAAATCCTGATTCAGTTTTTACAGGCGCTTTTCTCTTTTTCCATTCAGCTCAGATGGGCTAAACTCCGATCATCTGTAAACGGGTGTACGCATGAAGGATGCGGGTCTGCTGTTAGTGGTCGAGAACGAGCCTAAGGACTTGAAGAATGCGGCAGATTCGGCGCGAGCCGCCGGCTTTGCAGACGTCGAAGCAAAGACGAGCCCCTACGCTGCACGAATTTTTCTTGAAGACCGACTTGCAAACGGTCCGAAGCTACCGGATGCGATTCTGCTTGATCTCGACTTCGGAATTGAAAGTGGATACGAGTTGCTGCGTTTCTGGCACAGCACTCCGAAGCTGCGAGCGGTTCCGCTGATCGTCTGGTCGATTCTGGGAGAAGAGCAGAAGCAGATGTGCGGTCTGTTCAAAGTGAACAAGTTTATAGGTAAGTGGGAAGGAAATGAGGCATTGCAGGACGCTTTGAAAGAAATCACGCAATCGGCGAACTAGCGCAAGATCATTTCTCAACCGAGGTCCGCAGGCCAATCCCCTGACCACGCCGCCTGTGGTTTGAATCAAATCATTAATCCAAATCAAAGCAGTTCGGGAGAATTCAATGAACGATTTGGCTGAGATCATTTCTCAGAATGAAGAGAAACTTCGCTCGGAGTGGATCCGCACGATGTCGAGTGCGGTGGAGCGATCGGACTTGATAAGCAAGGCTGAGCTGGATGAGCAGTGCAGCTCGATCCTGAAGGAAATCGTGGACGGGGTCAGGACGAGTGGTCCCAAAAACCTGAGCGGGGCCGGGTGGAACGGTGCGCGGGAGTTGCTGAACTCGATCTCCGCCTCGCGGGCGCGGCAGGGATTCTCGCCGACGGACGTCGCGACGTTTGTGCTGTCGCTGAAGCAGCCGCTTTTTGGGCTGATTCGCGAGAAGATGGCGAAGCAGCCGGATGCGATGTTCGAGACGGTATGGTCTGCGACGCAGTTGCTGGACAGACTGGGCCTGATGACTACCGAAACGTACACGGCCACGCGTGAGGAGCTGATCATGCGTCAGCAGCAGGAGCTGCTGGAGTTGTCGACGCCGGTGGTGAAGCTGTGGGATGGGATTCTGGCGCTGCCGATCATCGGAACTCTGGACAGCGCGCGGACGCAGGTGGTGATGGAGAGCCTGCTGCAGGCGGTCGTGGCGACGAATTCGCGATACGCCATAATCGACATTACGGGCGTGCCGACTGTGGACACTCTGGTTGCCCAGCACTTGTTGAAGACGATCACCGCGGCGCGGCTGATGGGGGCCGAGTGCATTATTAGCGGCGTGCGTCCGCAGATTGCGCAAACGATTGTTCATCTGGGCATCAATCTTGAGGATGTGATTACGAAGGCGAAGCTGTCGGATGCCTTTGCCCTGGCGCTGCAGCGGAGCGGGCGGGCGGTGGTGAAGACAGCGGCAGCTGCAGCGAGTCCGCTGAGCGGGCTGTTCGGCAGGCGGGAGGAGTAATGGAGCGCATTCCTGTTTTGCGGATGGGGTCACTGCTGCTCATCACCAT
>Ga0105240_10004641_pt1 | contig 20815 bp, 17 predicted proteins | sample KBSC54metaG_FD_80426 | JGI IMG/M metagenome (GOLD analysis project Ga0105240, IMG submission 80426) | Corn rhizosphere microbial communities from Kellogg Biological Station, Michigan, USA - KBS C5-4 metaG | ecosystem: Host-associated > Plants > Roots > Rhizosphere > Soil | place: Michigan, USA... | reverse complement strand
TTTTTGTTTAAGGAATTCCGGATCGCCATCCTGATTTTATTGGTGGCGGTATTGGGCATTTCAGGAAGTTATCTCGCTTTATATATTACAGGCACTCCATTGAATGTGGGCAGCTATACCGGGTTAATCATGATTGTCGGAATTATCGGAGAGAACGCGATTTTTACATTTCTGCAATTTAAAGAAGCGTTGCTGACCCGGTCGGTGGATGAATCTGTGGTATACGCCATCTCGACGAGGCTCAGGCCAAAGCTGATGACCGCACTCGGCGCCATTATTGCGCTGCTCCCCCTCGCTCTGGGCATCGGCGCCGGCGCGCAGCTGCACCAACCGCTGGCCATTGCGGTAATCGGCGGATTCATCATTGCCCTGCCCTTGTTGCTCATTGTTCTTCCCACCCTGCTCAGAATTTTGTACCGGCATGAAAAGGATCATCCCGGAGATATAAGAGTTTCATCTTAAATCAATTTAAAATAAGTATTATGAAAAGCAAACATTGTATCTTTTTATTCTCCCTGCTCATATTTGGCGGGATGACCGGTGAGTTGTGTGCCCAGCAGCATTTTCAGGTTACCAAATCATTCCCGATCGCCAGCGCGGGTGGCTGGGATTATATTGCGGTGGGCCCTGGCAATAATCGCCTGTATGTGTCCCATGGCACCCAGGTAAATATCCTGGATGAAACAACCGGAGATTCTGTAGGGGTGATTCCCAATACCACGGGTGTTCACGGAATTGCCTTCGTGCCTTCTTTGGGGAAAGGGTTTACCAGCAATGGCCGGCTGAATAACGTAACTGTTTTTGATTTGAAAACGAATGAAGTGAAGGGGCAGATTGCCACCGGGCAAAATCCGGATGCCATAATGTATGACGCTTTTTCCAAACTCATCATCACCTGCAACGGGCGGAGCGCCGATCTCAGTCTCATTGACCCCGTTACGGAAAAAGTTGTGGCAACCATTCCTGTAGGAGGGAAACCGGAAACGGCTGTAGCGGATGAAAAAGGAAAATTGTATGTGAATATTGAAGATAAGAGCCAGATTATAGAAGTGGATATCAATAGCCGTACGGTGAAAAACCGCTGGCCGCTGGCTCCCTCAGAAGGCCCGACGGGCCTTGCAATAGATTTAAAAACCAGGAGGTTGTTTGCAGGCTGCGATAAAACGCTCGTAGTGATGAATGCAGACAACGGTAAAGTGGTTGGCCGGGTAACTATCGGAGATGGCTGTGATGGCGTAGCTTTTGATCCGGAATTAAAATATGTATTTGCCAGCTGCGGGGAAGGTAAGCTCAGTATTGTTCAGGAAGAAAGCGCTGATAAATTCAGACTGGTGCAGGACCTGTTGACAAAAAGAAGTGCCAGGACGGTTGCCGAAGATGCAAACACACATACAGTGTATTTACCTGCTGCGGATTTCGAAAAAACAGCCGCAGCGGGCCAGCGGAGACCACCCATGATTCCCGGAACGTTCCAGGTGCTGGTGGTGAAGCAATGAGTTGCTGAGAAAAAAATGGAAATCAGCTGTCTCTTCCTGCAGCAGGGGAATTCTCTTCGGGCGCATCATCCTTTGAGTTCTTAAAATCGAGTTTGCCGAATTTCCAGGTGAAATTGATTCCGAAGGATCGGTACGGAATTTTCCGGATGGAACTCATGGTAAAGTCCGGGCCGAATAATTCCGTCCTTTGATTCACATAGTTGCTGAATGGATTGCTGGCGGTAAGGGCTATGCTTCCCTTTTTATTCCAGAATTGTTTGCGCAGGGCGAAACTGTAACTGGTGAAGGAGGGGTAACGGCCCTGCAGTTCATTGCGGGGAGAATTGAAATTTCCGAAAAATTCTCCGGCGAGAGATTCAGCAAACCGGTAACTGAGGTTCATATTCAGGCGGTAATTAAAACTCTTTGCATCAAGACCCTGGTCGAGCGCGTTAATGGTATGCCGCTGGAACAGGAACACATTGGTTCTGCAATCGAACTGCGGGGTTACATGGATATGCCCGTACAGGCTCAGACCGGCATCTTTTTCCAGCCCGATATTCTGACGCGTATTCATACTTACGCTGGTATAAGTGGTGTCCCCAACGGTCAGTTCCGGATAATAAACGATATAGGGTTGAATATCGTCCTTGGATGTCCGGTAAAAAGCGGAAACCATCAGGAATCCGACCGTATTCAGATTATAATCATAGCTTAATTCAAAGCGGTTGCCGATCTGCGGTTTCAGATAGGGATTTCCGGTTGAGATGTTTTTCGGGTCACTGGTATTGATAAATGGATTCAGATCATAATAGTCGGGTCGCCGGATTCTTTTGGAGTAGCTGAATTTCAGGGATTGATCTTCGTTTATTTTTCTTAAGAAGAAGGCCGAAGGTACCCAGGTATTGTATCCCGGTGTTGCAACCTCCGTTTGTGCGTTGGAGAAATGGGGATTGAGTTCTGTGCGTTCATACCTTGCTCCGATTTTCATATCGAATAAAGAGAAGACCGGCAGACTGATTTCAGAATAGAGCGCATATATCTGCTGATGATAGGTAAGCTGATTGGAAAGGCTGCTGTCGTAATAATAGTCATTCGTTTCCGGATAAAGGCTCAGCACGTCGGAATGATTGCTGATATCCCGGAAATTTATTTTTCCGCCGGCGTTCAGCATGATTTTTTCACCAAAGGGCTGGGAGTAATCCACCTGAAATTCTGTTTCCCTCTCAGTTCCTGCGCTTGTGTTGTTCCGTCCGTAGAAAAGGGAATCCTTCGGCAGGGCAAATTGCCGGTTATCTGAAATGATATCGCTGTTATCGCTGCTGGTCCGCAATGCAATTTCCAGTTCCTGGTCTTTTGTATCGAACGTCCTTTTATAATTAAGGCTCGCATCTATATTATGCGAGGAATATTCGTGATTGCTTTCATTGGAGATCAGCGATTCATTGACCAGCGTTCCGGCGGGCAAACTGCTGGTGGTCTGCGACTGGTTACCCGTTCCCTCGCTTGTGGATCCGTAACTGCCGTAGTTGAGTGAACCGGAGAAATTATTTTTTTTCTTCAGAGTCCAGTCGAATCCAATACCGCCCTGCATGCCATTCCGGTCGGAACGGCTGCTGCGATCCTGGTCCAGCAGGACGGTTGTTTTCGCCAGGGTGTCCTGGGAAGTTCTTGTGGACCCGGATGGCGTGGCGGAGGCCAGACGGATATTCCCTCCTGCATATGCGTGGATGCCGAAATTGCCCCTCCGTGCATTCAGGTTGAAGGATCCGTTTTCTGTTCTCGTTCCGGCAGAAAGAGAAAGATTTCCATTGATGCCGCGTACCGAACTGTGTTTTAAAATGATATTGATAATGCCGCCGAGTCCTTCTGCATCATATTTTGCGCCTGGATTCGTAACCACTTCAATGCTCTTGATCTGGCTTGCCGGAATGGACTGCAATACATCGGTAATATTACTCCCAAAGGCGGTGGAGGGCTTGCCGTTAATTAAAAACCGGATGCTGGAACTGCCGGCGAGTTCCACATTCCCGTCCACATCCACACTCACCATCGGCACTTTTTTAAGAATATCCGTTGCAACGCCTCCCTGGGATGTAAGGTCTTTTTCCGCATTAAATACCATTTTGTCAATCTTGTTCTCCACAAGGTTGGTAGGCGCGGTTACGACGACGGCCTGGAGGCTGGTTTCTTTTTTAGCCAAAAGGATTTTTGCCAAATCCGGACCGCCCGATTTTTTATCCAGGAAGATATGTTTGATGGTATAGGATTGATATCCGAGCGATTCAAACAAAATGTTAAAATATCCGGATGTCTTCAAATGGATGCTGAAATGACCCTGCGAATTGGTTATAGCGCCATTGCTTCCTTTTTTGCTGCCTTCCGGAATCAGGGTTACCGTGGCGTATTCAAGCGGGTTTTTTGAAACGGAATCCATTATCTGTCCGGCTACAATGCCCTCCTGCTTTGCGTTTGCGGGGGACTGTGACATTCCACTGATATGGGCAAGAATAAAAAAAACAGGAAGGATATACTTTGAATTCATGATACAGTTTAGGAATTGCTGCAAATGTAAAGGGCAATTCCGGAGGAAAATGGAAGTTAAAAAAAATATTTCCTCCTGAACGCATGTAAAACAACGTGGCCGTCAGATTATTGCGCGGACTTTCTTTTTTTCTTCGGTTCGTTGAGATCTGCTTTTAAAGATTTCAACAGATGACCATAACCCTTACTGATGAGATGGCTGTAGGATGAATGGTCGAAACCCTGCATTTCACCGGTGAATTTATCAACCATCGTCAGTCTGAGCAGGTTTTCTTCTGCCAGCGACAAAGCCAGGTCGTATTTCAAAAGTATCTGTTTTAGTTTGGTGGTATTGCGCATAAGTGGAAAGCAATGTATTAAAAAATACCGGGAGAAGCCATCGCAGTGAAAGCATTTTCCCTGACGATCCTGGAGAATCTATGCAGGGTCTATGCGGAAATTCTTCCGGAAATCAAAACCATTATTGAGGCAAGATGGGACCACGAAACGCCCACGTTCCGGAGCCGGGCGAGGACAATATTGCAGAAAAAATAAGGCTTCCCTATTCCGCGATATTTACCGATTGATTACATTTAGTTGAACGCTTATTTATGGTAACAGTACAAGCAGCCCGGGAACTTGCCTTAAGCTTTGAAGCAACGGATGAGAAACCACATTTCGACCGCTTTGCTTTTCGTGTGAAAGGGAAAATATTTTGTACGCTCTCGGAAGAAAGAAAAGATCTCAACCTGAAACTTACACTCCATGAACAATCCGTTTTCTGCAAAGCGGATCCGGAAGTGATTCATCCGGTCGCCGGAGGATGGGGACGACAGGGCTGGACCACGATCCATCTTTCCAAAGCCCCGAAAGCTTTTTTCCGGGATGCGCTGACCACGGCCTACTGCAATATTGCGCCTTTGAAGCTGGCGGAGAAATATAAATCTTACGAATAACCAGCTTAAAAAGCGGACAGCCTGTGCATCAAAAGCGGACAGGTCGGCTGAAACCTGATCTGTAAGAATTTGATTCCCAGGTTATTAATTTATGGCATTTTTTTTAGGGTAAACCAGGGCCACCGGATCAATGATCTCCCATGATTAGAAACTACATGCTCATTGCGCTGCGCCAGCTCGGCCGGCACAAGCTTTTCTCTGCTTTGAATATATTCTGTCTGGCTATTGGTATTTGCTTTTGTATACTGATCGGGCAGTATGTATTGCATGAAAGAGCGGTGAATGGCGGCCTGAGAAATATTCATCAGCAATATTTTATTACCAGCAACTGGAAAGTGAAAAATACGGGTCCGGATATAACCACGGTAGGGCCGCTGGCAAAAGCATTGAAACAAAAATTCCCTGACCTCGTAAGTAATTATTATCGGTTTAATCCCGTTGCCAACGTGATATCGGCCGGTGACCGGCATTTCAAAGAAGATATATCCATTGGGGATACCAGCCTGGTCTCCATGTACGGGTATCCCTTATTATATGGCGATCCGCACAGAGCATTTCAAAACAACCGCTCTGCGGTTATTACTGAAGCAATGGCCGTTAAACTGTTCGGCGATCGCAATGCGATGGGAAAGACCATTACGATGACCAATGCGACCGGAACAAAACAGGATTATAAGGTTTCGGCTGTTTTAAAATCCGTTCCTTTCAATACGGTTAGTACATTGTCCGTTAAAAAGGATGGATTTGCTGTTTTTATTCCTTTTGAAGGAAATGACTATTACCCTGGCGGAACAGGTGAAGAATTATGGACAAGCTTTTTCACAGTTGGTTTTGTAGAATTGAAACCGGGCGTGCGTCCCGAACAGCTAACTGGACCGGTTAAAAAGCTGCTGGCTTTAAATTCGCCTGAGAATATCAGCAGGAACCTGGAAGTGAAATTCAATCCGCTGGATCGGTATTATTTGGAAAGCGGTGGCGGGGCTGTTGAAAAAACACTTACCATACTATCCCTGGTTGCACTTGGAATTCTGCTGATGGCTATTATTAATTTTGTGAACATCATGATCGGCACTTCCGCCTACCGTATCCGGGAGATTGGTTTAAGAAAAGTGTTTGGTGGAAGAAAAGGACAATTGGTTTTCCAGTATCTGACAGAATCTATTGTGCTGACTGCGGTGGCTGCATTGTTGTCGCTTTTATTATATAGTTTATTCCGGCCGGTGTTCAATGAGATCCTTCAGACTTCCCTTCCGGTGGTAAATCATTTTAATATTGAGCAGGCAGCCTTGCTGGTAACTCTTGTTGTCCTGGTTGGATTAACTGCAGGGATCTATCCCGCATTTATTTTGAGCGCTTCGGAAGTGATTGCTTCCGTTAAAGGAAAACTGAGTTTGGGTGAAAAGGGCGGATGGATGCGAAAGTCCCTGCTGGTCGTACAGTTTTCGGCAGCCATTATTGTATTCATTTTCTCCCTGACCATTTCAAGACAGGTGAATTATTTCTTTGAGAAAGACCTGGGGTATAACAAGGATCAGCTGATGATCCTCACGGCCTTCCCCAAGCAGTGGGATTCCTCGGGAATAGCTAAAATGGAAATGATCCGCAGCGGTTTACTGGAAATCCCTTCCGTAAAGGATGTAAGTCTTTCCTTTGGTATACCCGGGGAACAGCCCTTTCAAATGCCAATGGTGCCTGCAGCTTCCAAAGACAACCAGGCATTGAATATTCCGACGATCACCGTCGATGAGAATTTTGCATCCGCCTACGGCCTGAAATTACTGGAAGGAAGGTTTTTTAAAAAGAATGAAGGCGGATTCGTATCTGGTGAAATGGTCATTTCTTCATCCGCCGCCAGATCATTCGGCTGGAAAGATGCCATTGGCCAGAAAGTACGATTCAGCAGCGGAGGATCTTTTGCGGATGGAGGGGTGCTGACCGTGGTTGGGGTGGTAAATGATTTTAACTATTCTTCTTTGCATGATCCGGGTGGACCGGTGGCTTTTATTCATGTGAGAGATGCACTTGCCTACCGGTATTTATCTGTTAAATTACAGGGTGGCCAAATCAGCAACAGTATTGCACTGTTAAAGGGCAAATGGAAGGAACTCTCTCCTGGTGCACCTTTCGAATTTTTTTTTATGGATGAGAAATTTCAGTCCATGTATCAGTCGGAGATAAACCTGAAAAAAGCAGCGGGTATCGCAACCGGTCTGATGGGCCTGATCGTATTGCTGGGTGTTTTTGGAGTACTGACCCTGGCGCTCACCAAAAGGACAAAAGAAATTGCGATGCGGAAAGTACTGGGCGCCGAGGTTTATCATATCATCATTTTGTTTTTAAAGCAGTATGCGATGCTGATTGCCATCGCAATCCTCATTGCCTGGCCGCTGGCTTATTGGTTAACCACCCGCTGGCTGGAACAATATGCCTACCGGATCGGACAAAGCGCAGGATATTATCTGCTGGTGGGCGCGATTGTCTGTTCGATTTCCTTTTTGCTCATCGGGCTCCAGTGTTTGAAAGTGGCGGTTACAAACCCGGTTAACAGTTTAAAGAATGAGTGAGCAGGATATAAGCTATTGTGAGCCAGGTACAGGAATGACAGCGAGGCAACCCGTAAACGGTTAAACCCTCGTTTTGGAAAGAAGAATTCGATGCGAAAAATTATTCTCCAACCTTACGCCATTTGGATGGTAAAGCTTACTTTTGCTCCCCGCGATAAAAGCGTTCGGGGCGTAGCGTAGCCCGGTCATCGCGCCTGGTTTGGGACCAGGAGGTCGCAAGTTCGAATCTTGCCGCCCCGACATCCTCGTAAGTGTTTAGATCCAAAGGCCTGCATAATCAGATGATTTGCAGGCTTTTTTTCAAATTTCCATATCATTTTGTAGCAAATCGTATCAAGTTTCTGGTGACCTGATTGGTGACCTGGTTCTTGATAGTATCTTCTGGTTCACCAACAAACCATAATCATAGTAATGATTATGAATGAGGTCACCGGATAAAAGGTCAATTCATTTTTCGTGTGCAGGCTGGATTCTGACGAAAGAGAATTTTTAAACGAAAAAATGAAATTAAAATGAGAAGCGAAAACACCTCGCCGTGGGTCGCTATTAAAAAAACAGAGCTAACAGCAATTCTCGCCTACATGCTGCTTAAACAATCTTATTTATTCCCGGTATGCAGGCTGATTACGCGGGTTATTTGCCATTGGTGGTTATTGTGTCGCCAAATGATGATAAACTTGTCGGGTCTCGATATGTGGTTGTTTTCCGCATGATTAATGAACCGGTGAAGACCGATCTCGACAGCGCCAAAATCAGGTATCTGGTAAACCTCGATGCTTCCCTTTACCAACACGCGGGTCACTTTGCCGCAGATATTCTCCTTAATCGCTGCTAACAGCGCTTTTTTTGAAGTCTCCAGGCCGCTGCCGTCATGATAAAATTCTATACTGTCGGCATAAATAGCGGCTTGTTTATCCATGTCGCAGGTATTGTAGGCGTTAAAATAGACACTGTCCATATGAGCAATCGTATTATACAATTCCTGCGATTCGGGTTTGTAGACATAGGTATCCTGGCTTTGAGCGGATGCACTGATCGAAGTAAAGAGACTAATAAGCAGGGCCAAAACTGTTAATGAGGTGTTTTTTTTCACGATTCTTTTTTAAAATCTCATCGCCAATGCTATGCCAATTATATAATCCGGGCGTTTCATGCGCATACAAGAAAATATCATCCGGCAGTATCATTCTGACCGCAAGCTCTTCACAGGATTTATCAGTGCAGCTTTCACGGACTGGAAACTCACTGCTAACAAAGTGATGAGAAAAATCGATATCCCCGCGATAACAAATATATCCGCGCCGATATGGATGCGGTAAGCAAAAGCATTCAGCCATTGGTTCATTGCCCACCAGGACAAGGGAAATGCTATGAGTGTTGCAATCAATACCAATTGCAGGAAGTCTTTTGATAACAGCAGCACAATGTTGTTCACTGTGGCCCCTACTACTTTCCGGATGCCAATCTCCCGCTGTCTTTTCTGAGCAGTAAAGGCGGCCAGCCCGAAAAGCCCCAGACAGGAAATGATAATCGCAATACCTGCAAAGTATTTTGACAGGGCCGCAACTCTTTTTTCAGATGAATAGAGCGCCTGGTAATCGTCATCCAGGAACCTGTATTCAAAAGGCTGTCCCATATCGTAATTCTTATAAAATTTTTCCAATCGCGCGATTGTCTCCGCTTCCTTTCCCGATTGAATCCTAACCATAATCTTCGACGCCCCCTGACTCATCGTGAAATCGAAGAAGCAGGGCTTGATATTCTCATGCAGGGATTGGAAATTAAAGTTTTTTACTACACCTATAATTACCCTGTCTTCGCTTCCTAAATGTACTGTCTTTCCAATGGGTTCTTTAAGGCCCATGACTTCAATAGCCGCCTCATTGAATATGATAGTTGATTTCTCATTTCCATAGGACCTGGAAAATGTTCTTCCCTGCTTCAGGCTGATCCCGGCCGTTTCAATAAAATCGTAGCCTACCGCCAGGTCCGTAAAATCGATGCGTGTATCGGGCGCTTTTCCCGCCCAGGAGAGATCGTAAGTGCCTCCATTCCGGTTCGTAATATTATGCCTGAAATTAGCTGCATTAATGACCCCGGGTATGTTTTTAACTCCTTGCAGATAATTTTCGAGGTCCGCCTCATATTTGCCACCAGGTGCATAGTCCTCTTTATTGTCCGATATCACTCCGCCCTTTTCAAAATAGAGGATATTATCTCTGTTATAGCCCAGGTTTTTTGTCTGTATTAAATGCATTTGCCTGTACACGACCAAAACCGACACAATGAATATGGTCGAAAGTGTAAATTGAACCAGCACCAATCCTTTTCTGACGAATACCTCACCCACAGCCGTTTTGACCCGGCTCTTCAGTATGGCGGCAGGCTTGAACCCCGACAGATACAATGCCGGATAGCTGCCGGACATAATCCCGGTCAGGAGCGTTATGCCCGAGAGTGCCAGTATAAACCCTGCATCTGGTTGGATGCTCAGCTGTTTGCCTGTTATCTGGTTGAATTGAGGCAGTAACAGAATGACCAGACCAATCGCTGCAACTACTGCCAGAAAAGTCAAGAGGAAGGATTCGCCCAGATACTGAAATATCAGACTTGTCCGGCTCGCGCCCAATATTTTTTTTATTCCTACTTCCTTCATCCTGGCCGCCGCCTTAGCCGTGGCCAAATTCATAAAATTGATGCAGGCAATGATCAGTATAAAAATAGCGATGATGGAAAAAAGCTTCACGTATTCAGCTCTTCCTCCGACGGGCGCTCCATTTTCGTAATGATTGTGGAGATAGGTATCGGAGAATCGCTGGATAAATAAAGTGACTTTCGAATTTCCCCTTTTTCCTATAATTAAACTCGTTATTTTATGGTTGAAGTTAACAAGATCAGTACCTTTTTTCAGGACAACATAAGTGCTGGGATCATTATTTCCCCATTTTTGCAGCTTGGCATTTTTTTCCAGAAACAGATCATAATTAAAGACAATGTCAAATTGAGCCGTCGCGTGTTCAGGCGGCTTTTCGAAAATCCCGGAAATAAAATAGAGCCCATCATAGTCTTTTTGATTCCATTCAACATATTTTCCCACCACATGATCTGTGGTATTGAATAGTTTCAGGGCGAGTTCTTTGGATATAACAATGGCATGTTTGTCCTGAAGTATCTGATCCTTATCGCCTGCGATAAGCCGGTAAGAGAAAATTTTGAAATAATCCCGCCCGGCGAATTGGCCATTTGCAGTGATATGCTGGTCTTTTCGGGAAATGAATCCTTTTTTATCAAACCAGGAAACGGGAACGACAGCTGTTGCATATTCCACTTCGGGCATTTCCCCGGCCAGGCTGGTTGCCAGCAGCCCCGGAGTGTGCTCGTCAGTCATTATGCCGTTGGGCGTTTGCGAATTTCTCAATACCTGAAAAAGCTGGCTATCCTTAGCGTTGAATTTGTCGACATGTAATTCGTCATTCGCCCATAGCCAGATCCCTACCGCGCAAGCTATTCCTGTGGAGAGACCTATCAAATTAAGGAACGTAAATTGGCGGTCTTTTACAAGGTTACGCCAGGCGATTTTGAAATAGTTTCGGAGCATAGCACCGGTTTTTTTGCAAAAAGGATGAGACCCAAATCCAACTGGCGAAACAAGAAAGATGCCAGCTTCCTATCGTATTAATAATCTATTATTTATGATCGAATATTTTGTTTGGACTGTTCGGTTATGATGCACAGCCTGTACAATCCTGACATAAGGTATTTCAGTGCAGAATTATGGCTCAGGTTTTCAATGGTCGTAAAATAATGATAGAGGTCTTCGGCTACGCTGGGTATTACTGCTTCCAAGGGAATATCCGTTTTTTATAAACGTGTTTCAGGAATGCGGTAACCTTATCCCTGGTCATATTCCATTTTCTTAAGGTCCGGATGGCCCGGCTGCTATGATCCACTTTTTCTTTAAACCGGCTGACGTAAATGGTAAAGGCTCCCAGCAGGGTTTTCTTTTCGGGCTTTTCTTCCCGGTCTTCCACCGCGACAACCGGTTTTCCCTGGTAGGCTTTTTTGAGCATGTAAGGGGTGACCGATTCGAATTGAGCGGAAAGAACCATTATTTGTCCGGGATATAATTTTCTGAATGAAAGATCAAAATTTATTGCCAGGGGAAGTTCTTTTTATTGGAATTACCCATTTCGGTTATTGTATCCGGAAGATCCAGACCAAATTGTTGTTTCCGGTGTTGGAAATCATCAATGATCATCAAATGAGAATATGTTGATCATCAATAATAATATGATAGCGCTGATAGACAATTCTCTGGCTAAGGATCAAATAACTATCAAAAGAGTACATGTATAATTAAACCTAAATTAAACCTAATGGAACCTTTCAAGCTGCTTTTAAAACGATGAAAAACGGCTAATATCTTTACCAGATAAGAGTTTCCATAGTTTTTGTTCTAAATGAATGCTCCTTTACCCCCCTTACCATTTTAGCGGGATTGATATGCTGTAACATATCCATTTTATGTGTTTGCAGCTGAATTGACTTTATGTGGCTTATGAAGGATTGTGCCCCTGCTGTGATAAACTGGCTGATTTGGATCTTTGTTTCTGCTTTTCCAGGGATCTTTACCTTGCAGCATGCAGATTCCTTCTGGTATTGTATTCAAGTGCGTGATCTCGTTTGGCCGCTTTATTTAGAAAAGATCTGTATATCAATTCTTAAACTTACTATCATTCATTCTCTGTTGTATATATTCTTTCAACTCCGAATATTGTCCGGGTTCCATGCATTTTTCCGGAAATAAGTAAGAACCATTGACACTGCTTCGGAGAAAAATATAATTAGCTTTTATAGAAACATGATTTATGGTTTCCCATTTTTCAATACTGGTTTCATCTACGTTGGAAATTTCGATACAATCCTGACTAACGGTTAGCCATTGGCTTTGATATTTGCGCAATCGGTTTAGGTATTTATCAGATGATTTTTTCCATTTTAAATAACTTTGGGACCTGATAATAGTCCGTACTGTCAATGTCAGTGATACGGCAGAACTGAGGATAAAAAGGAAAATCCAACCTGTTTTGGGGAACTGGATAGCAACCCCATAAAGAAAAACGGATAAGATGATGGAAATGATTGTGAAAGGAATATAACGCCGGGTGGCCTTATAAGTGAAAATGCTGCCATTACCGTCCAGGTAATAAATTGCCTTTATGTTTTCATAACCGTTTTTAAGTTCGATTTTGAGTGTTTGCATTCGTTCGTTGCCTGATCCCATTACAAGATAGATCTTAAATCCGGAAAATCGAAGGCAGAGCGATACCTGCGTTATTCATAGGCGCTTCAATTGGAACCTTTAAAAATAATGGTGCTTTACCATGGTTACCCTATACGGTTCCAAAACGGTAGCCTTTTTTCTTTAATCCTTCGATTGTGCCGCCGCTTTTCAAGTGCTTCCGGATGGCTTTTTTATCTTCCAGCATTTTCTTAAATACGGCGATTCCTTTAGGGATCGCTTTCTTCTTTTTTTTCACAACTGCTTCCATACCTGACGATTTACTGAAATTTACAATAAAACCGATGCTTTTACAAAGTTGAAGATAGTCAGGTTTACAGCAAATCTGCTGCCCGATTCAGGGGTGGCGCACTCCTGTTCAAAAAATCACCTCCTGGCAGTTGCAAGACCTATATTCTTCATCCCCTCTTCCATGCTTTTTATTACAGCCTCCGTCTTTTCAGTCAGATGATGCCGGCTTACGAGCCAGGACGCTTCATTATAAGTCAGCCAGACTTTTCCCGCTTCGTCCTGCCAGGCCAGTGCTTTCACCGGCAGGTCAATTCCAGAGATCTGATTATCCTGCATTAAAAAGGTTCCGGCCTTGGGGTTGCCGAAAATGATTAAGTAGGTGGGACGGAGGCTGAGACCCGCCTGCCTTGCATTGGCGGCGTGATCGATACGTGCAAACACGCTTAAGCCTTTGGAGGTAACGATTGCGGCGAGCCTGTCAATGGTTTCCTCCACGGAAAAATCACTGGGAATAGTTGTTAGTCCGTTCACAGGTTTTTAGTTTGTATTTCCAGCTAAAGATCGGATTTAAATTGATTTTCACCATCCGCCGGTTGCCACATTCTGATTCTTTATTAATTTCGCCGGCAATGAAAATCGATACCATCATTTTTGATTTTGGCGGGGTGCTCGTTGACTGGGACCCGAAATATGTTTACCGGCAACTTTTTGATGAGCCGGAGAAAATGCACTGGTTCCTCGAAAATATCTGTACCAATGAATGGAACCTGGAGCAGGACCGGGGACGTTCGCTGGCAGTAGGAACGGAAATCCTGACGAAGCAATTCCCCGAACATGATGAACTCATCGGGGCCTTTTATGGAAGATGGAAAGAGATGCTGAGCGGCGAGATCCCGGGAACGGTTGAAATCCTGCTCGAACTGAAACGAGAATATCCTGTTTACGGATTGACGAACTGGTCCGCGGAAACCTTTCCTGTTGCCCTGGAACGTTTTGATTTCTTTAAAGTTTTTGACGGAATAGTCGTGTCCGGAACGGAAAGGCTGGTGAAACCCGACCAAGCAATTTTTCAATTGATATTGGATCGCTACCGGCTGAAGGCGGAAAATTCTCTGTTTATCGACGACAATGTAAAGAATATCCGGGCGGCGGAAGAAATGGGCTTTCATGCCATTCATTTTGAGTCGCCGGAGAAACTGAGGGCAAAGCTGACGCTGATGAAAATTCTCTGATGGGTTCAAGTTTATTATCCATCTTTCCTCAACCCGGGTTTCCCTAACGTGCCAACGGATGCCAAAATATTATCATCGTCTAACTTTTTTCGTTATAAACACTCAAAACAAACTTTAAAAGAACTTGCGCGCACCGGTAAGGTTGTGAAACCAACATAGTTTTCATGAAAATATGCCTGGGGAATCGGGTACCGGCTTTTACCTGTAATTTTTTTCGACGGAAAGATTTTTAAATTTCCTAACTTAGCCGACTCCTTAACGATTGCTGATTGATACACCGGAACTTACATAACGAGAACGAATTGCTGCAATTAACAGGCATGGGGGACGAGTCAGCATTTACCCGGCTGTTTGAATTATACAGGGACAGGATTTACAGTATTGCCCTTAAAGTTACCCGGTCAAATATCATTGCCGAAGAAATTGTCCAGGATGTTTTTTTAAAAATATGGCAGAGACGGGATAAACTGCACCTCATTCAAAATTTCAGCGCTTATCTTTTTGCAATGACAAGGAACGATGTCTATAAAGTGCTGAAGGAGATCGCAGGGAATTACAGAACAACATTACTCACAGACGAAGATTCGTCATTGGCCAGTGCCTATACTGCCGACCTTATAATGGCGAAAGAATATGATCAGGTATTGCAAAACGCCATCGACAGGTTGCCCAGCCAGCAGAGGCGGGTGTACCATTTAATAAAAGATCAGGGCCTGAAACGGGGTGAAGTGGCTGACCAGCTTCAAATCCAACCGGAAACGGTTAAATTTCATCTGGCACAGGCCATGAAGAATATAAAGGCCTTTTGTACTTTATATCTCGGCGCATTTACCGGGCTTATTATCCTCCTCTACTGCGTATTTAGAAACATTTAAAAAAAATTTTAGGGACCACCCACCCACTGTTACCCTGTAAGCACTCTTATAGGAGAAAGGATATTTTACCCCACCTGTATTTAATTCAGATCATGCCTGAGTCACGTTTGGAGCAACTGTTCAATTCTTATATAAACAATAATATTACAGATGCTGAGGAAGAGGAGCTAATGGGGCTGTTGGCGCAGGCGGAAAATGAGCCGGATGTTCAGGAACTCATCGATCGTGTTATTAAAAACACCGGTCCGGAAGTACGGATGGACGCCCCGGCAAGTGCAGCTATTTTGCAAAGTATCCTGCAAAAGGATAAAAGCAATATTGTTCCTATTACCGGCAGGAAAGCTGTTTCAATATCCTGGGCGGCTGCCGCTGTGGTCGTCTTATTAACGGGAGCTGCTGCTTATTGGGTGCTAACGGAAAAACAGGATGGACAGGCAAAGCTTGCTGCGACCGTCAAAAAGGAAAACCCTATCCTGCCGGGAGGAAACAAGGCAGTTCTTACAACATCTGCCGGAAATACAATTGTCCTGGACACTGCAAAGAACGGCGCATTGATACAAACCGGGGCAACCCGAATAAGCAAACAAAACGGACTGTTGGTTTACAATGCCGGCGCCTCCCATCCTGCGGGAATCCCCGTCACTTATAACACGCTTACAACTCCCCGTGGCGGCCAATACCAGGTGCTTTTGCCTGATGGAACGAAGGTCTGGCTGAATGCAGCGTCTTCATTATATTTCCCATCAGCTTTTGAAGGCGACAACAGGCAGGTAGTGCTGACCGGGGAAGCCTATTTTGAAGTGACCAGGAATAAAGAAAAGCCTTTTATTGTAATGGTGGGTGGTATCCGGGTAAATGTGTTAGGAACCCATTTCAATGTCAATGCCTATCCCGAAGAGAAGGCTGTAAAGACGACCTTACTGGAAGGAAGTGTGCGGATCAATAAAGGGAATATCACCGGTTTATTAAAACCAGGGCAGCAGGGGATTTTGGATAATGATAAGACGGTAGTAACCGTATCGAATGCCGATATAGAGGAAGTAATGGCATGGAAGAATGGCCTGTTCCAGTTTGATGGTGCCGATATTACGACTATCATGGAGGAGATAGCACGGTGGTATGATGTAGACGTTGCGTATCCCGGCAAAGTGCCCATGCACCGGTTTCAGGGTAAGATAAGCCGCGAGGCTCAGTTATCAGATGTGTTGAGAATACTGGAGCTAAGCAATGTTAAGTTTACCGTGACGGGCAAAAAGATCATTGTACAATAATCATCGTTATCAACTATCAAATTTATATATCGAATGAATTAAAATTAAATTTCATGAAGTGACAAATATTTACGATTTCGTACGCACGGTAAATTGAAATTTTACCTAAAAAAAACCAGCAATGTTCGTGGCATCGCTGGCTAAAAGGCTAAAAACTGTCGTCAAACAAATTCTTAACCAAAATCAATCAAAACTATGATTTTAACTGTAGGTCGCCAAAATAAAAATGGCGCCGGATCTTTAAAAGCAAAAGCGTGGAAGATCATGAAACTAACAGCTTTATTAATGTTATTTTTTACATTCCAGGTGAACGCAGAGGGCTATGCCCAAAAGATAACAATAGTTAAAAAACATGCCAGCCTTGCAGAGGTTTTTAAAGATATCGAACAGCAAACGGGCTACCTGTTTTTTTATGACAGGGACCTGCTAAACCCGGAAGAAACAATTGACATTTCCCTTAAAAATGTTACGCTTGATGAAGCTTTATCGGCCTGTCTCCGGGAGAGACAATTAACGTACACGCTGGTGAAGAATACGATAGTGATCCGGCGGGAAAATCCTTTCCGGCCTGCCAGTATCGATGTGCCGGGCAAAATTGTCCTGCCGCCGCCTGTTGAAATAAAAGGAAAAGTAATAAACCAGGATGGTGAACCCCTGGCAAACGTATCGGTGATAATACCCGGTACCAAAACAGGGACCACCACCGGCGGGGATGGCAGCTTTTCACTCACGGTACCGGATAACCGAAATATCGTGCTCGAAGTTTCCAGTATAGGATATCAGACAAAAACAGTGAAAGTTGAGAGGCAGACTGGCATCAGCATCACGTTACAGGAGGTGGCCTCAGGCCTGAATGGCGTGGTAGTAGTTGCGTATGGCTCTACAAAAAAGAAAGACCTGACGGGATCAGTGGCGCAGGTAAGTAACAAAGACCTGCAGTCGGTACCGGTATACAATATCGGCGAGGCGCTCAAGGGTCGCGCCAGCGGCGTAAGTGTTATCAATAACTCCGGTCAACCCGGCGCCAGGGTACAGATAAGGATACGCGGGGGCAATTCCATGATCGGGAGCAATGATCCCTTGTACGTGGTAGATGGCTTCCCGCTTACCGGCGGCATCAATTTCCTGAATCCTTCAGACATTGAATCCATTGATATATTGAAAGATGCCTCAGCCACCGCCATCTATGGTGCCAGAGGCGCGAATGGCGTTGTTATTATTACGACCAAAAGAGGAAGGCGTGGGCAAAAAAGTGCCATTACGGTTAACAGTTACTATGGTACGCAACAGGTTGCCAAACGATACCATGTTTTGGATGCCAAACAATATGCTACGGTGGTAAATGAGTGGCTGAAAAATGGCGGACAACAACCCTACTTTAATGTGGATACGATCACTGGCCCGGGCACCGACTGGCAGGATGCTATCTTTCGTGTTACGCCCATTCAGAACCATACGCTTACCCTTTCGGGCAGTTCTGAGAAAACCAATTATTCCTTGTCGGGGAATTACTTTAAACAGGAAGGTATTATTATCAATTCAGGAGTACAGAAAGGTTCCTTCCGGCTCAACCTGGATCATGAAATAAAAGACTGGCTCGATCTGGCAGTGAACCTCAATTTATCCCGCCGCGAGCAGAACACGGTGCCGGTAGACAATGGAGTATATGGAAATACCATGCTTACCGGCGCGTTGTCGGCCCCTCCCACACTACCGGTATATGATGATAACGGCATACCGACCCAGGTCGGCCAGGTATATTCCTTTGCTTCCGCAACCCTGCAGAATCCCATGACATGGAAGAAGCCCTATAAAAATCAAACGCAAGCCAATACCATTCTCTTCAACAGCGCCTTAAACTTCAAATTCACGAAAGATTTGTCGTTCAGGACGAGAATAGGACTGGAATACGAAAATTCTTTCAGCAACTCTTATACCCCGCTCATATATCCCAATGACAGAGGCGGCGCTTCAACAGGAAACGGTTACTGGAACTCGCTTCTCAATGAAAACATTCTCACCTACAACAAAAAGTTCAAGAATGACCAGCTGCTGAATATCATTGGCGGTTTTACGTACCAAACCTACGTGGTAAGGAACTCGGGCATTTCCGTTTCCGGCTTCTCCAACAATGCAACTAACAACTTTAACCTGGGGTCAGCAGAAACGGTTTATCCGCCTTCATCCAGCATTTCCGAATGGAAGCTGGCTTCGTGGCTGGGAAGAGCCAATTACTCCATCCGTGATAAATATTATGTTACGGCAAGTATCAGGGCCGACGGATCATCCCGGTTTGGAGAGGACAACAAATGGGGTATTTTTCCATCAGGCGCCCTGGCATGGCGGCTGTCAAAGGAACCCTTCCTGAGCAGTTCATCTTTCATTAACGATCTGAAATTAAGGACAAGCTATGGCGTAACGGGGAACACGGCGTTATCGCCTTATCAATCGCTGGACAGGCTGGCAGCCGTTAAATACATCTATGGCAACCACACGGAAAATGTGGGATATGCACCTACAGGCATTGCTAACAGCCAGCTAAAATGGGAAACAACCAACGAATTTGACATTGGATTCGATCTCAGTATCATTGATAGCCGGATAGGAATTACGTTCGATTATTATGACAAGCACACGCAAAACCTGCTGGCTTCGGTTCCGCTCCCGCCCTCTGTGGGATTTGGATCCATTCTCCGGAATATTGGTGAAATCCAAAACCGCGGGCTGGAATTCAGTGTAAGCGCAGACATTTTTACCAGGGCCTTTAAATGGAATGTGACCGCCCAGGCATCTGCCAATAAAAATAAAGTGCTGAAAATTGCGGGCGGAAGTGATATCGTTGCATCAGGTGTGAATACAGGCCTTCCGGGAATGAACATTGCCCGGGTAGGTGAACCCCTGGGCGCTTTTTATGGATATCTGGAAGACGGCCTCGATGAAAATGGCTATATCAAATTTGTGGATATAAATAAAGACGGGGTTATCGATCCTTCAGATCGCGTTATACTGGGAAACCCCTATCCCGATTTCTCCTTTGGATTCAATTCAACGTTCTCCTATAAAAATTTCGAACTGAATGCATTCCTGCAGGGAAGTTATGGCAATGATATTTGCTTCAGGACAGCGTATACCAACCTGAATTCTTTCCAGCGGGGCACCAATCAATTTACAGACCTGATTGGTAACTACTGGACGGCAGATCATCCTGATCCGCATGCAAAATACCCCAAAGTGAGCAGCAATAGCGCCCAGCGCCCGTCGGACAGGTTTATTAAAAACGGAAGCTATATCAGGATGAAGTCGCTGGAACTGGCGTATAATATACCGGTGAAGAACATAGGTCTTTCCTGGTTCAGCACTGCCCGGGTGTATTTGAGAGCAACCAATCTTTTCACGCTCACAAACTACCCGGGGCTCGATCCCGAATCAAATACTGCCGGGAATGATTCCCAAACCATAGAGAACCGGCTGCAGATCGGAATTGATGAAAACGGATACCCAAATGCAAAAGTGTTTGGAGCAGGTTTGCAGCTAAGTTTCTAACATTAAAATCAGGAAAAAATCATGAAAAAAATAATTATATTTCTTCTGGGTGTTGTACTGCTCTCTTCCTGTAAAAAGGTATTGGAAGAAGTTCCCAAAGATTTTATTTCAAAAGCCAACTATTATAAAGATGCCTCCGATGCGCAAGGTGCGATTACAGGAGCCTACTCATCGCTTACCACCAACTATAATATAGATTACTGGCTGTTCCTCGTGCTCCATACCGACTATGATGACGGGCGGGGATCACAGGCGCCCATTTCATTTTTTGACCAGATACTGGACCAGTCCAATATTGACAGGGCAGGAAGGATCTGGAGTTCTTTTTACCAAACGATCAACCGGGCCAATTCCGTGATCGGCAATGTGCCCCCCATCACCATGGACGAAGATGCTAAAAAGATCATTTTGGCTGAAGCCCATTTCCTCCGGGCAATGGCTTATTTTGATCTGGTCAGGGGGTTTGGTCCCCTGCCCATCAAAACACAGGAAAGCGTAGACATCAATTCCATTGCGAGTCCCCGGAAACCCGTGGATTCTGTTTACCAGCTGATTGTTGCAGATGCCCTGCTGGCAGAACAGGGATTGCCCCCGTCGGTGGGCACGTCTACCGGTAAGGCGTCCGTTTGGGCAGCAAAGATGCTGCTGGCAGAAGTGTACCTGACCACGGAACAATGGGACAAGGCCGCAACGGAAGCAGATGATATCATTCAGCATGGGCCTTATTCGCTGGTAAGAGTGCAGCAGCCAAATGATTTCTATAAAATATTTGCCTCGGAAACTAACACGGAAGATATTTTATCGATTCATTATTCGGCCACGAGCCAGTCGGATGAAGCCACT
>Ga0105240_10004638_pt1 | contig 20816 bp, 13 predicted proteins | sample KBSC54metaG_FD_80426 | JGI IMG/M metagenome (GOLD analysis project Ga0105240, IMG submission 80426) | Corn rhizosphere microbial communities from Kellogg Biological Station, Michigan, USA - KBS C5-4 metaG | ecosystem: Host-associated > Plants > Roots > Rhizosphere > Soil | place: Michigan, USA... | reverse complement strand
GGCGGCCTCAGCGTTCGCATATTCGGCCAGGCATTGGAATCCTGGCGCACGACTGATTACTCGGGCCAGGGTCCCACGCAACTGATCGTTGTCTTCCACGATGGAAACAGTAATATTCATGACATTTTCAACGGTTGTCCACCGGCGCGGTCAGGCCAACCAGAGTGCCGCCTCCCAGAGATCGCCCGATAAAAAAACTGCCTCCGATGTCCTCCATGCGTTTGCGCATGTTCTTCAATCCGTTCCGGCCTTTCTTTTCGTCGGCAGCCTTGAGTCCACGGCCGTCGTCTTCGATTTCGAGAACGAAAAAGTCCGGATGGAGTTGAAGCCGGAGCCAAGCGGAGGTGGCTTTGGAGTGTTTCACGACGTTGTTCACGGCCTCCTTGGCCGCAAGGAAGGCGTTGTGGCGGAGCTCGGGAGAGATGGGCAGGCTGGGGAGGTCGGAGGGGACTTCCAGCCGGTAGCGCAAGCCGGCCAACGCGAGGTACTCCTGGGCGTACTTGCAGACATAGTTGATTAACCCATCGAGGGTGTCGTTGGAAGGATTGACGGTCCAGACGATCTCGTCGAGCGCGCGGGTTGTGTCGCGGGCCGTCTGGGAGATCTGGCGGGCGTGCGACTCGACCTCCTCGGGGAGTTCCTTGTCGCTTTCGGCCAACTCTCCCAGGAGGGCCACCTGGGTCAGGTTGGCGCCGAGCTGGTCGTGCAGGTCACGGGCGATGCGCGCGCGTTCCCGTTCGAGCGCTTCTTGCTGGCGCATCGATGCCAACTGGCGATGGAGCTTTTGGGTGGAAACATAATGAACCGACCCGACCACGAAGCCGAGCAGGCAAAGCGAGGTTGCGGTGACAAACCACCAGGTCTGCCAAAACGGCGGGAGCACCACCACCGCCAGTGAGGCCCCGGCTTCATTCCAAACTCCATCTTCATTGCACGCGATCACGCGGAAGTGGTAATGGCCCGCGGGTAATTTGGGGTAGGTGGCATACCGGACGTCGCCCGGGCGCTCGGTCCAGGTTTTCTCATGGCCCTCCATGATGTATTTGAAAAACCCTTTCTCCGGCGCGGAAAGATTCAGGCTGGTGTAAGAGATTTCCAGGCTTTCTTTGCCCGCCGGCACCTTCACCATTTGGGGCGGGGTCGTCCGCAACGCGTCGGTATTTTGCAATTCGCCGTCGACGCGAACTGAATCGATCACCACGGGGGGTGGGTTGGTGTTGATCTGCAGCTTTGACGGATCAAGCACCACCAGGCCACCGATGGTGGGGAAGTACAGGACCCCAGCTCTCGTACGACAGGCCCCCGGCTGCGATCCGGAACTGCACTCGCTGGTCGGTAACCCGTCGATCTTTCCAAAGACCCGGCACGGGATGGATTCGGCGGCCGTATGCTGGCGGGCAAACTCGTTGAGCGCGGCCTTGGCCACGCGCATCAGACCCGCATTCGAGCCCAGCCAAAGGAAACCGAGCTGATCCTCGAGGAGGTAGCCGATCTTATCGCTGGCCAGGCCTTGGCTAGTCGTGTAGCGGGTCCACTCGCCGTGCGCATACCGGCCCAGTCCCAATGAGGTGCCAATCCAAAGCACATTTTGAGGGTCAACGTAGAGCGAGGAGATGCTGTCGCTGGGAGGACCCTCTTTCATCTGGCGGCGGAACACCTCGAAGTTGCCATCGTGAAAACGATTCAAGCCGCCCCAATCGGTTCCCACCCACAAATTACCATCTTGATCTTCCGCGAGGGCTCGAACCGAATCCGAGGAAAGACCATCTCGAGTCGTGAACACCTTCCAGCCCGCCTCGTCCCTTCTGGCCAGGCCGGTTTGGGTGCCGGCCCATAGGACACCCTTGCGATCCTGGAACATCGCGAAAACTTCTCGGTTCATCGGCTCACCGTTGGTGAGCGCTGAGAATCGTCCGTCCTGGAGGCGCAGCAGCGGTGGAAGAATCCCCGGCAGCTCCGTTCCACCGCCGACCCACACTTGGTCCGATTGATCCACAAAGACCGTGCGGGCGGAGAAACGGGTTAAACCGGGCACGAGCGGAGCGCTGGACCAGATGTTGGTGAACTGCTGGCTAGAATCGCCGGTTAAGTGGTCCAGACGCTCGCTGTTATTGCCCACCCAGAGCCCTCGATGCGAGTCCTCGCAGACGGATTGCACGGTGGAGCCCTGGGTCCCCGCGACGAGATCGAAGCTTTGACGTTTCACGCGGTTCAAGCCGCCGCCATTGCTGCCGACCCATAAACTGCCTTCGTGATCGACCGCCAGAGACCAGATGAAGCTATGAGGCAGCTTCTCCACTCGATCAAACGTGCCCTCGTTGTTTTGCCACCAAACGCCGTCACCGAAAGTGCCCACGATCAAATTGCCCTGCCGATCTTCACAAGCCGCCAAAACCGGAACTTGAGGATTCCAGGGAAATTCCCCGAGGTCTTCCTCCAGTCGGTCTTCCGTCCATCTTTGGATGCGGCCATTGCACAGCCGCCAGTAACCGCCACGCTTACGGGGGAGGAGAAATCCCAATTTTCCGACCGGCGTTTCGTAAGAGACGGAAAACACGGGAGCGGGCGAGGTGTTGGTAATGGGTCCAAGCCCGATCAGTCTGCCATCCGGTGTTCCGACCCAGATGAGGCCCGAGTTTTCCGCCAACAATCCGCGGGTGGAATTGAGAACCAGGTGTGCTTTACCGCCGGCATACCAATAGAGCTGTCCCTTGGCCATGGCGAACCAGACAGCGCCGGCGCGGTCTTCACAGATGTTGATCACGGGTCCTTCGGCTGCGGTAGCGGCCAAAGCGACCCGACTTATTTTGCCATCCGGCCCCAGCAGAAACACGCCTGCGGTTTCGGTCCCAACCCAGAGGTTCCCTTGGCTATCTTCGAAAAGTTTGACGACCTTGCCACCCCCCAGGCCAAGGGCATCGGGCTCTTCGTAACGTTTGAAACGGACCCCATCGAAGCGGGACAACCCGTCGCCGGTGCCAAGCCAGAGATATCCGTCGCGGGTCTGCAGGAGCGCGATAACGGACATTTCGGGAAGCCCCTTTTCGGTGTCCCACTGATCAACGGCATAATGCCCCGCCCCCGCCGCGAAGGGAAGGAAAGCAAAAGCCCCAAGCCAAAGCCACAGGGCAGCGAGGAATGATTTTCTCGGCATAACCGTCGACCCATAGTAACCAGCGCGGACGGGCTTGCCAATACAAGCAAAAAAGGCCGCCTCGTTTTCACGAGACGGCCAAGAGGCTTGTGGAGGCGAGCGGCAGCGGCCAAAAGGCCGCAGCTACATCACGGAAGGGTGATTACAGCCGGCGCTTGCCGGCTACCACCTTGCGCGAGGCGCCATTGCCACGGAATTTCGCTCCCGCCGGTTTGGCGGAGGTTGCATCTTCGAGGGCGGCCTGAGCCGCAGCCAAACGAGCAACCGGCACGCGGAACGGGGAGCAACTCACGTAGCTGAGGCCGATCCGGTGGCAGAATTTCACGCTGTCAGGGTCGCCACCGTGTTCGCCGCAAATGCCGAGTTTGATGTCGGGGCGAGTGCTCTGGCCTTTCTCGACGGCGATCTTCATGAGCTGTCCGACGCCCGCCTGGTCGATCGAGGCGAACGGGTTCTTTTTGACGATTTCCAATTCTTGATAAGGCGGCAGGAAGGATCCGGAATCGTCCCGGCTCATTCCGAGGCAGGTTTGGGTCAAGTCGTTGGTGCCGAAGCTGAAGAATTGGGCGGTTTCGGCGATCTCATTGGCGGTCAGGGCACCTCGGGGCACTTCAATCATGGTGCCGACGAGATAGGAGAGCTTCACCCCTTTTTCCTTCATGACGTCCTTGGCCACGCGATGAACCAATTCGACCTGCAGGTCGAGCTCGGCTTTGAACCCAACCAGCGGGATCATGATCTCCGGTTTCACCTTAATGCCTTTCTTCTGCACCTCGGCCGCGGCCTCAAACACGGCCCGGGCCTGCATCTCGGATATTTCCGGATAGACCAATCCTAACCAGCAACCACGGAAACCGAGCATCGGGTTGAACTCGTGCAGTTCCTTCACACGCTGGGAGATTTTTTCCACCTTGATCCCCATTTTTTCCGCGAGCAGGTTTTGCGCGGCGTGATCGTGCGGGAGGAACTCATGGAGCGGCGGGTCGAGGAACCGAATGGTAGCGGGCAGGCCTTTCAACTCTTCGAAAATGCCAGCGAAGTCGCCCTTCTGGTAAGGCAGGAGTTTCGCCAAGGCCGCTTTTCGCTCTTCGATTTTCTCCGCCAGGATCATTTCGCGCATGGCGTCGATGCGATCCCCTTCGAAGAACATGTGCTCCGTGCGGGTCAGCCCGATGCCGGTCGCACCAAAAGCCACCGCGTTGGCGGTCTGCTCAGGCGTATCGGCGTTCGTGCGGACCTGGAGTCGGGTCACCTTGCCGCACCACTCCATGAGCTTTTTGAACATCTGGTAAGTGGGGCTGGCCTTGGGATCCAACGATTTTTCGACCAGAACCTGCACGATTTCGGAGGCAGCCGTCGGGAGTTGTCCCGAGTAAACATTTCCCAGAGTACCGTTGATGGAAAGATAGTCGCCTTCTTTATAGGTCACTCCCTCCACCGTCATGGTCTTGGCGGTATAATCGATCTGCAAGGCGCCCGCGCCGCAAACGCAGACTTTGCCCATCTGACGGGCCACCAGCGCCGCGTGTGAACTGACGCCGCCTTTGGCAGTAAGAATGCCTTCCGCAGCGATCATCCCGCGCAGGTCCTCGGGAGACGTTTCGGTGCGGACCAGGAGAACCTTTTCACCTTTCTCGGCAGCGATGACCGCCCGGTCGGCGTTCAGGAACATGCGACCGGAAGCGGCGCCTGGGCCGGCCGGTAATCCTTTGGCGATAACCTTGGTGGCCTTCTCGGCTTTGGCCTCGAAGATGGGTGCCAGGAGCTGATCCAATTGGTCCGACGGATTGCGTTTGATGGCGGTTTTCCAATCGATGAGCTTCTCGTCGACCATATCGATCGAGAACTTCAACGCCGCAAAGGCGGTGCGTTTACCATTGCGGGTCTGGAGCATGAATACTTTGCCCTCCTGGATGGTAAACTCAAAATCCTGAACATCCTTGAAATGCTTTTCAAGTGTCTTGCGGATGTTCTCCAGTTCGTCGAAGGCGGCGGGAAGATGATTCTTGAGCTGGATGACCGGCTCGGGGGTCCGGACACCGGCGACGACATCTTCGCCCTGGGCGTTGATGAGGAATTCGCCGTAGAATTCCTTAACGCCGTTGGCCGGGTTACGGGTGAAGGCTACACCCGAGCCGGATTGGTCACCCGTGTTGCCATAAACCATCGCCTGCACGTTGACCGCGGTTCCCCATTCGGTCGGGATGTTGTATTTGCGCCGATAGACAATGGCGCGATCGTTCATCCAGGAGCCGAACACGGCGCCCGAGGCACCCCAGAGCTGCTTCCAGGGGTCCTGAGGAAATTCTGTGCCGGTGCGCTCCTTAATGAGGGCTTTGAAGCGGTTCACCAGTTCCTTGAGGTCGCCAACGTTCAGCTTCGGATCCTCGATGTCGGCGTGATAACGCTCGTGCTTGAGCTCGTGGATAACCACTTCAAACGGCTCGTGATCTTCTCCGGCGCGCTTTTGCACGCCCATCACGACGTCACCGTACATTTGGACAAAGCGGCGGTAGCAATCCCAGGCGAAACGCTCGTTATTGGTCGCTTTGACCAAGGCGAGGACCGTCGCATCATTAAGGCCGAGGTTCAAAATCGTGTCCATCATGCCGGGCATGGAATCGCGCGCGCCTGAGCGGACGGAGACCAGCAAGGGCATGGCCGACTTGTCGCCGAACTTGGTGCCCATGATTTTTTCGATGAAGGCGATGCCGGTTTTAACCTGAGCATCCAACTCCTTTGGGTAGCTCCGCTTATTAGCGTAATAATAGGTGCAGAGCTCGGTGGTGATGGTAAAGCCAGGGGGCACCGGCAGACCGATGCGGCTCATCTCGGCCAGGTTCGCGCCCTTGCCGCCGAGCAGAGGTTTCATACTCCCGTCGCCATCCGCTTTCTTATTTCCAAACAGGTAAACGTATTTTGCTACTTTTGCCATAAAACGATTTCAATGATTCAGTTGTTCAGCGTTTCACCGGATAAAATCCCCAGAAACAGTTCGCGCACTCTAACAACTGCAACTGACGTGTCAACGGACGAGTGCCCGGGACCGGGAGGGGGCCGAAAATCTCAAACTCGTAAATCGCTCTCTTTCAATGGCTTCCTGGCGCAGTCCTGGGATGGGGCGCAAGAAAAGCTAAGACTTCCGCAAAAAATGGGACCAGGAAGAATGGGCTAAACTCGGAGTATCGAGCCGAACGCGAACTCAAGTTCGTTTAATTCGGGGATCCGCCGAGGAGCCAACCGAGGAGCACTTCAAACTCAAGGCGTTGAACTTCTCGGAGCTGGACACTGAAAGCATCCGACCCGGGCCGTTGCGCGGCTTTTTCGCACGCGTTGATGAAACCAAAAGGGTCCCACCTTCCGTGCGGAACCAACTGCTGCTTCAAAGTTTGGTCCGCGAGCGATCCGAACGTCGCTTCCACGTGCCGGGCCAGTTCGGCAAAAGCTCCATGCTTCCCGGTTCGACGGAACCAATAGGTGGCATTTCCGTAATCAGGTTCCCGGCGGTGCACGATGCCGTGGACGAAGGCGCCGTCGGGGTTATCGATTCCCTGGGCAATCGTGTGAGCCGCGTCGAGGTGGTCGTGCCACAGGAGGATAAGAGCCCGGGCAAGCTCCTGCTGGTCGCGGGAAAGTGTTGCACCCGCCGAAAGGCCCTCGATCTTCGCGCGCAGCGAAGCTTCGGATTCCACGTCCGGGCGAGGTCCGGGCCCCAGGTCAGCCAATTGAGAGGTAGCAAGCAAAGCCATGAACCCGGTTTGGTTGGACATGGCCGCAAGATTGCACAAAACGAGACCCTCTGCCACCGAACAAAATGGCCGGTCAATTGTCAATATATCGTCCGGGCCTGTGTGGCGGCAGGTGCCCTACGAGGCGGGAGCACGTTCGTTTTCCGGCGGAACAGAAACTTGCGTCGGGACGGGCGGCAGGCAAAGATGATGAGATTCATGTTTGATTTTGGAAAACGCCTGACTAATGAGAGGCAGGATTCGCGACCACGCGGGGCGCGGGGCCCAGCCATGTCCACGTTTTTCGCCTTGGTCCTGGTCTGGTCACTTCATGCGACCACCACGTTGGCGGCGACCATTACCGCGTCACTAGATCGTGACACGATCACCCTGGGCGAGACGGTAACGCTCTCGCTGGCATTCGTCGGTGGCCAACCGCAGAACCCGCCCTCTCCCGCGCAAATCGCAAATGTGCAAATTGCGTATATCGGTCCTTCGAGCCAGTTCAGCGTGATCAATGGCCAGGTGAGTTCCAGCGTTACGTACAACTTTACGGTCGTCCCCCACCAACCCGGTGATTACACCATCCCCGCCCTAAGCGCTGACGTGGGAGGGGAAAAACTCAGTTCCCAAGCCCTGAGCCTGAAGGTGCTAAAACCTTCCGCGCCGCCACCCGACGCGGTGAATTCGGGTTCACAACTGGCCTTCCTGAAGCTGATGGTGCCCAAAAAGGAGATGTATGTCGGCGAAATCCTGGCAGCTCAATTTCAGATTTATGTCCTCAATCGCGTCCAAGGCCTGAGCGGTCTTCAGATCACCTCTTTTCCGGCGGAAGGTTTCAACGTCGGGAAGATGGTGGAGGGACAGCGGCGCTCGGCGCAAATCGGCAACTCGGTGTACACGGTGATCCCGGTCGGATTCACGCTCAAGGCGATCAAAGGCGGGACGTTGACTCTTGGCCCAATCACCGCGAGTGCCACGTTGGAGCTTCCGTCGGCCAGCGGGCGAAGAGATATTTTCGACGCCTTCGGAATGCTCGGGCGCGGCGAACAGCGGCAAGTGGTTTTGGCGACGGACCCGGAAACCGTGCAATCGCTGCCGTTGCCGCGGGACAACGTGCCGGCCGGTTTCGCCGGTGCAGTTGGGACGTATACCCTGGCGCTCACCGCCGGGCCTACCAACGTCGCCGCCGGAGATCCGATTACGGTTAAAATCCAAATCGCCGGCCGTGGCTCGCTCGACTCGCTGACGTTGCCCGAGCAACCCGCGTGGCATGATTTTAAAGCGTATCCGCCCACCACCAAGGTGGACCTGGCCGATTCGTTAGGCCTGCAGGGGACAAAGACCTTCGAACAGATCATCACTCCCCAGAATCCAGATATAAAGGAACTGCCTGCGGTCTCGTTTAGTTTTTTTGATCCGGAACAAAAGAGCTATCGCACGCTCAGGCAACCGGCGGTGCCACTGGTCGTCCGGCCAGGCGGATCGGCACCGGTCCCCACGGTCTTAAGCGCAAGTCGTGGCACACAGGACAATGCGCCGACGGCGCAGGATATTGTCCCCCTCAAGCAGCGCCCGGGTTCGCTGGCGCAGATCAATGCGCCATTGATTCAACAGCCCTGGTTCCTGGCTTTGCAGGGCGTGCCGGTGCTGGCGTTCCTCTCGGTCGTAACCTGGCGCCGTCGGACTGAGCACCTGGCAAACAACCCGCGCTTGCGCCGCCAAAGACAGGTCAGTCAAATTGTGCGCGATGGACTCCAGCAACTCGAGCGCCTGGCGCGGGAAAACAACTCAGACGAGTTCTTCGCCACGCTTTTCCGGTTGCTGCAAGAACAGCTTGGGGAGCGGCTGGATCTCCCCGCCTCCGCGATCACCGAAGCCGTCATCGACGAGCGTCTGCGGCCGCGGGGCGTGCCCGACACAGTCCTGGCACCGTTGCAAGAGCTGTTTCAGGTTTGTAACGTGGCCCGGTATGCTCCCGTGAAAAGCAGCCAGGAACTGGCCGCTCTGATTGCCAAACTCAAGGGGGTCCTGGATCAACTGAGAGGGCTGAAGGTATGAGTGGCCGCCCCTTGAGGTATTTCGCCATCGCATTGTTTTTCTGGCTCGGCATTGGCCCCGGCAGAGCGGCGAGCGATCCGGCCGGCACCGCGTTCGATGCCGCAAACAAGCTATACGAACAAGGCAAATATGCCGAGGCTGCCTCGGCTTATCAACAGCTCCTGAAGTCCGGTCAAAGCTCCGCGGCGGTGTATTTCAACCTGGGTAATGCCTGGTTCAAGGCCGGCCAGATGGGAAGAGCCATCGAGGCTTACTCGCGCGCGGAGACCATCACCCCCCGCGACCCGGATGTGCGGGCCAATCTACAGTTTGCGCGCAACCACGTGCAAGGGCCGACCTACAGCTCCCCGCTCTGGAGGCGTTGGTTGGGCAGACTCAGCCTGAATGAGTGGACCTTTCTGGCCTGCGCTGTCGTTTGGGTTTGGTTGTTGCTGCTTACCGTTCTGCAATGGCGCCCTTCCCTGAGACCGATGCTGCGGGTTTACACGATCGTGCTGGGAATGGCGGTCGCATTGGTCTGCTCCCTCTTGCTGGTAACCTGGCGTGAACATCGCTCAGCTCAGGCTGCGGTGGTCATCAGCAAAGAAGCCAACGTCCGCCAAGGGCCTCTGGACGAATCGCAGTCGACCTTTACCCTTCACGATGGCGCCGAGGTTCTGGTGCTGGACCGTAAGGACGACTGGCTTCAAATCTCGACGGACCCCCGGCGCATCGGCTGGGTGAAACAGGACCAAGTGGTCCGAGCGCCTAATATATAGATAGGAGCGCGGGCGCCTTCGCCCGCGCGATCTGCCAGCGGAACACTAGGGCGTGCTAACGAACACGCGGGCGGAGGCGCCCGCGCTCCTATATAGCTGGCGACCGCACGGGCTGCAGGCCGAACCCTTCCGGCCTCCATTTCGCGCTGTTCCAGCGCCATCGTTTGGCATCCTTGACCAACCCTGCCTTTACCGGGTTGTTCTCGATATAGTGAACCGTTTTTTGGTAATGGGCCTCGTCGCGAATGTAGCGATCGAAGTAGTCAGCTTGCCACCACGGTCCGGAACGCCCCAGGTACCGGTTAGCAAATCGCGCTGAGAGCGACTTCCAGCACCCGACCAATTTTCGGACCGGAGTTGTCCAAACTTCGACGAGAAGGTGCACGTGGTTGGGCATAACAACCCAGGCGAGCACTCGACACCGGACGTTGTCATCGTTGAGGCAGATTTCTTCGAACCGGTGAGCGATCTCTGGAATTGCGAGTTCGCAAGCTCCATAGCCCTTGTCCAGGTAGGCCTCAAGTCGAATCCGACGCTCTCTGTCGTCCTCGATTTGCAGGATAGCTTTCCACTCCATCCGGCGCTCCTGAGGGAGGGAGTCCGCGAGTCGGAAGTTGAGCATCTGTACCACACCTGGCGCGTCGAAATGAGGTAGGTATCCGCGCGTGTGCCAACCCTTGAAACCGAGTTCTTTCTCCTCCGTGGAGACGGGGTGGTGCCACTGCCTTTTCATGGCGATGAGCCAGCGGATGTAAGCACTCATCTTTCACGAACACGCGGGCGGAGGCGCCCGCGCTCCTATGCCTTGCTACCTTCGGCGGAGCAAGGGCTTCAGATGTTTCACTGAGCGCTCGGCTTGCTCGACCGTGCCGCATTCCACGGAGAGCACGATATCGCGCGGGCATTCCTTGCGCACAATCCGAATGACCTTTTCCCAGTCGATGACACCATCTCCGCAGGCACACCCGACGGGTGTGCCGGTGACCCGACCGCGTTCCGCGCCGGATTGCTGGAGAGAGATGTCTTTGGCATGCAGGTGGACCAGGCGTTTGGAAACACGGCGTAGCCACTGGTAAGGATCGTGTCCGCAAAGAAAGGCGTTCCCGGTATCAAAATTGATGCCGATACTTGGGCTGCGCACCAGCTTATAGATGCGGTCCAGGCCGTCGGGGTGCTTGCTGTATTGCTGATGGCACTCCAGGCCAATCAGAATGCCTCGGGGCTCCGCGACCTGGGCGGCTTCGAAAAGGGTATAACGCATCAAGACAAAGTCCTCGGCTTCCGTACTCCATTTGGGTTTGGGCCCCTCGTCGGTGTTGATCACCGGCGCTCCGCACTCGGCGGCGAAGCGAATCGCTTGTTTGAGGTATTCGGTCCCAATTTCAGGCTTACAAAGCGGTGTATGTGACGAAAGACCGGAGAGTTTGACTTCGGCCTTCTCGCACGCTCGTCGGATTCTCAGCGGATCGTCCAGCATTGAAACACTGTGGAAATAGCCGGCTTCGCTCAACAACTCCCGGCCCCAATGAACCATGGGCTCCACGTGGGTGTAGCCGAGACGGGCGGCGGTTTCGACACCCCACTCGAACGATTTGTCGTTATGCCGCACAAATTCGAGATTTATTCCGATCGCAATTTTACCCATATAATTCCAATGGCTGTTTTCTTTATTTCACTTCCAGCCCGGCTGCCCAGGCGCAACCATGTCGAAACAAATCCTGCACGGCGGGAACGCTCAAGGCCTTGGCGTCGTGGCCGAGCGGACAATGGAAGGTGCGGCCCTGGCCGCAAGTAGACACAAATGCCATTGGATAATATTTCCCATCCACTTTGGATTTGGCCTGGGCCAGGACCTCGATCGGATGTTCGCCGGTCAGGCAGGTGTACAATTCGTCCTGGGTTTCAAAAGCCGTTAGGCCGCGCATAATCGGGTGGTCTGGCTTCGCCACTTCGACGGTGAAGGTGCCGAAGGGATCGTGTTGACGGACCCCCTGCCCCGCCCAGACGCGTCCAGCGAGGTCTGCGAATTCAGGCCATTCCCCATGCCAGGCGCCCGAGGCGAAATGCAGGAGAACCAGACCCTTGCCGCTTTCGACAAATTTTCGGAGGTTCTCGCGCGCCGCTGGTCCCGGTCCGGGCTGCTCCCAATTCTGGAAGTGCAGCACGACGACGTCGTACTTATGGACCCCGTCGGAATCGAGGAAGGCGGGATCCTCCACGGTGAACACGCTAAGTCGTGGGTCCTTCTGAAGCGCGCCGGCCAGGGCCGGGGCAGTTTGCCTCCAAAGATGTCCCGGGTAGTCGACGCCTGTTACCAAGAGGATCCGGGCATGTCTCTCGCCCGCGGATGAGTTGGTGGTCGTTTGAGCAAAGGAAGAAAGGCAGATCGACAAGACGGACACGGAGCAGAGGTGCCATAGAAATTTCATAAACCACCTGGAGGCTAACCCGCTAGAGTAAAACTGTCCTCCCCGGCACCGGAACCGGGTAGCTCCCGTCTGACCCCGGTTTGGTCGGCGGTTCCATGCCGTCCTGGCAATCTTCCGGTTTGGGCGGGTAAAAGAACTCGGATTTATTGACCTGCTCCCAAGTGACCTCTTTGCCGGTGTAGCAAGACAATTGCCCCATGATCGTAATCATCGTGCTGCGGGCCATGTAGGCTCCGCAGTTGATCGGAGCCCATTTGCCCCGCACGCCGGCGAACAGCTGGTCGTGTTCGATCTGGTAGGGGTCGCACTGACCTTGCCACCGCCAGTTGGTCTGCCCCCAAATCCGGCAGGCTTTGATCGAGGCTTTGCCCTTGCTGCCCAAGACCAGGCTTGAATCCTCGTCGTAACAGCCCGTGGTGGTCCTGGTCAGGGCATACACGCGAACGCCATTTTCAAATTCATACACCACCGAATGGTGGTCGAAAACGTCACCGTAGACCGGCTCGGCCATCGAAGACCGTCCGCCCAAGCCGTGGCATTTCACGGGGACCTGGTTGCCCAGCACCCAACTGGTACGATCCAGGTTGTGCACGAGCGGTTGCGGAACATCGTCACCGGACAGCCAGCGGAAATGATATTGGGTGCTGCACTGCCACTCGAGTTCCGTAAGCCCGGCCTTGCGCTCCGTGACACCATAGGGTGATCGGAGGAAGTTTTCCTCGATCGAAACCACGTCGCCAATCGCTCCGTCCTGGATGCGCTTCATGGTCTCGATATAGCCCGTGTGAAACCGGCTGTGCAGACCCGAAACAATGCTCAGCTTCTTCTCTTTGGCCAAATCACACGCCCGTTGCATCAGCCTCACACCCCGGGGATCGATGCCGTGCGGCTTTTCCACAAAGACATGTTTCCCGGCTTCGATGGCCGAAAAGGCGTGGAGCGGGTGGAACTTGGCGGCGTTGGCAATCAGGACGACATCGCAGGAATCGATCACGTGCTTGTAGCCGTTAAACCCGGTGAAGCAATGGTCGTCGTCCACCGCGACCTGGTCGCCTTTGGCGGCTTTGATCTCCTGGCGCTTGGCCTCGATGCGATCTTTGAAAATGTCGCACATGGCCACCAGGCGTGCCCCGGGGTCAGCGGTGAGCGCTTGCGCGGCCGCACCCGCGTTCCGGCCGCCGCAGCCGATCATCCCCACCTTGATTTGGTCGCTGCCCGCCGCATGGGCCGCCTTTTCAACTGAGAGAGCCGCCGCACCGAGCGCGGCTGCGGCGGAAGCGGCAACAGAGGAAGAGCGAAAAAAGTCCCGGCGCGTCATAGGTTTCGGGGGAGGAGTTTCGTTGTTCATATCTGGAGTTATTAAAAGTCTATTTTGAGTTCCGCCAAGGTCGCCCGGAGCCAGGCCAGGGATTGCTCGATCATCGGCCCTCCCTGCCCTTCGCACTCGATGCTCAGAACACCCTGGTACCCCGAATCGCGCAATCGGATGAGGCACTGGCGGATGTTCTCGGCATTGACTCGCGCAACCGAAACAACGAACGCGTCTCGCGTTACCAGGACTTGCCTGGCAAGAAACGGAGGGCCGCTTAAGTGATCAGGGCGAACGCCTTCCGCAGGGCTGCGGCGGAGGCCGCACACGCCTCGTCCTTGCTCATTTTGCTGACCGCCTGATTGAACGGCTCAGACCGGACGGGGCCGTCGTAGCCGATTTGGTTGAGCGCGTTGAGAAACGCGCCCACATCGATCACTCCCGTAGAGCAAGGCAACTCGCGGCGATTGTCCACCTGCTGGTCCTTGGGCAGCCCAGCGGGGGCATCATTTAAATCAACGGCAATCACGTCGCGAGCCTGGAGCGAGAGGATATCCTCGGCTGTATCGCCCGCATGCCACCAATGCCAGCTGTCCAGCAGGAAGCCAACGTTGTTGGCGCCGATCTCAGCGATCAGATCTTTCATTTCCCCCATGGTATGGATAAAGGGATAACGCCGGCTGGCCCAGGCGGTTTTCGGGCCGACGTACTCCAACCCCAACCGAACCTGGTGATCGTTCAGAACCTTGGCCACTTCTCTTAAGCGCACCGCGTGCTGGCGGAAGTTCTTTATATAGGTCACCTGCCCATCGCACGGAGTGAGCCAAGTGGCGATGCGGTCCACTCCCGCGCGCTGAAGGCCGGCCGCAACTGCGGGCAGACCCTTCATTGAATCTTCAAACTTGGCTTGATCCTGGCGGAATTCCACCGGCAGCCCGGCGGCTCCGAATTTCAAATTCTTTTCTTTCAGGGTCGCGTTGAGCTCTCGGACTTGCGTCTCCGATAGGGAAGCCAAATAGCCCACGTCGACACCTACGGATTCAAAGCCATGGCGCGCCGCCAAATCAATCGCCTCCGGCTGTTTGGCGGAGACTCCAATGGATCCACACATCAAATCGATCGTCATCTTCCGGGTTCTTGTTTGGCTGGCCGGCTCTGCCAGTGCCGGAAACAAGACTCCGGCGGCCAAACTCGTCAACGCAGTTCGTCGGATAAACTCCCTTCGATTTGAATCGTTCATGAATCCAAGTATTGGCATTAGCTCTGAACTCGTCGAGCAGGATTTGGTAACGGCTCGACACGCTGCTTGTGCACCCGGCGACCAGGGATCTATGCTGCGGCCATGAAACCGAGAATCGGTCTTCGCACAACCCCTCCCCGCTCGAAGAGCTTCCTCGTCCTGGCGGACGTCTGCGCGTGCCTGCTGACGTGCTCAGGCAACTCATTCGCCGCCGAAGCCGATTTGCAAGCCGGTCTTGCCAAGGTGGACATTACACCCGTCCAACCGGTGAAGCTTGCGGGATACGAGAGCCGCAAGGAGTTTTCCAAGGGGGTGCACGACCCGCTCGGAGCACGAGCGCTGGCTTTTGAGAAGGGCGGAAAACATCTCGTCCTCGTTTCCATCGACAACCTGGGATTTTATAACAACACCGCGGAGCCACTGCGCCAGGCGATCCTCGACCGATGCCGTCTCCAGCCCTCCGAACTGCTGCTGTGCGCGATTCACGACCACAGCGCCCCTACATTGACGCTCAACGTGGAAAAAGACGGGGCCCCGAATGCGGAGTACACCAAGGCACTGGCGGGCAGGCTGGCCAACCTGGTCAGCCAGGCGTTGGAAGATCTCAAACCAGTCCAACTCAGCCTGGGCTTCGGTTCTTCTCCGGTCGGGGTCAACCGGCGGGAGGTCGTGCCGAACACCGGCGGAACGTCGAAGATCGTTTTGGGCCGCAACCCATGGGCCATCACCGATCGGGAAGTCCAGGTTCTCAGAGTGGCGCGTCCGGGCCAGGACAAACCGGTCGGGGTGCTCTTCGATTATGCAACGCACAGCACCTCCCTGGGGCCAAACAATTACCTGGTGAGCGGCGATATCCACGGTCTGGCCGAACAGTTCCTCGAAAATTATTTCGGAGCCGGACTGGTGGCACCCGGCTTCGCCGGCGCCTCGGGAAACATCGATCCGTGGGTTCGGGTGCTACCCGATTTCAAGACCAACAACGGCTGGGTTCCCGAGCCGGTGCTCATGGGAACGATGCTGGGGGAGGAAGTGGCGCGCGTTCTCGAAGGAGCTCAAACTTCTCTCACGAATACGATCGTTCGGTCAGCATCCAAGACGATTGATTTGCCCGGCAAGCCGAGTCCCGAGAAGCAGGCGGCGAGCGGCAGCACTTCGCCCATCAACATCACGGTCGCTCGAGTCGGCGACCTCGCGTTTGTGGGCTGGGGCGGAGAGGTCTTCAATGAAGTGGGCAAAGCGGTGAAGTCCTCCTCACCGTTCCGTTGCACGATGATCATGACGCACTGCAACGGAGCGGCCGGATATGTGCCGTTGCGCGCCAGCTACGTGGAGGGAGGATACGAGGTTCAGAGCAGCCCGTTCGGACCTGGCGCGGACGAAGCCCTGGCCGACGAGACGCTGAAAATGCTGCGGGAGTTGCATGACTCAAACCGCTAACGGTTCTTTGAGCAAGTCATCCATGAATGTCCTAACACGGACGTGGGTTCGCTGGTTCTCCCTGCTTCTCCTGTGCCCGTCTGTGGCCTCGGCCGCTTCCACCTCCCTGCCCTACCGTGACCCGTCCGTGCCTCTCGGAGAACGCGTGGAGGACCTGCTCAGCCGCATGACCCTCGAAGAAAAAGTTGGGCAGATGAACATGCCCTGCGTCTACGAAGAAGGGATGGGCAAGACGATCGATGAAAAGACCGCTGCGGTCCAAAAATTTGCGGCTGGCACTTATGTGAAAGGGATTGGGCCGGGCGGCGGTTTTTTTACTCTGCCCAATACGATCCTCCACAACGGGCCACGACAACAGGCGGATTTCCTCAACCGCCTGCAACGAATCGCCCTCGAACAGACCAGGTTGGGGATTCCATTGCTTGAGACCGAGGAGGGCACCCACGGCTTGATGTGCACGGGCGGCACGGTATTCCCTGAAGGCCCATCGCTGGGCAGCACCTGGAATATGGAGCTGATCACCAATATTTACGCCAGTGTCGGCCGCGAGGCCCGCGCCATCGGTGTTCACGAGAACTTTACGCTGGTGATCGAGCCCATCCGCGACCCGCGGCTTGGAAGAAACGAGGAAGCTTTCAGCGAGGATCCCTACCTGTGCTCGTGCATCGCCCGGGCCATTGTTCGCTCCGCGCAGGGCAACGATCCTTCGGCTCCCGACAAAGTGGTGGCCGGGCTTTGCCATTATCCGGGCCAAAGCCAACCGGTGAGCGGCTTTGAGCGCGGCGCGATGGAAATCTCCGAGCGAACCTTGCGAGAAGTATTTCTTCCCTCGTGGCAGACGGGAATCCAGGAGTGCGGCGCGCTGGGCGTAATGGCCACCTATCCGGCCATCGACGGCATGCCGACTCATGCGTCTGAGAAGCTTTTAACGCGTATTCTGCGCGAGGAATTTGGCTTCGATGGCCTGGTGCTCTCGGAGGGCGGTGGCATTGGCACGCTGGTCTACGAAGGCCTGGCGGCAACTCAAAAGGAGGCGGGAGCCCTTGCCCTCGCGGCGGGGGTGGATGTCGGCATCTCTTTTGAATCGGGCTACATGCAGGACTTGATCGCCAGCGTCGGCGAAGGAAGGGTTTCGACCAACCTGGTCGATCGCGCGGTGCGACGAATTCTCAAACAAAAGTTCCGCCTCGGCCTTTTCGAGAGGCCGTACGTCGATCCCGAACGAGCCGACCGGTTGGTCCACCAGGCCGCGCACCAAGACGTGGCGCTCCAGGCCGCGCGTGAGTGCATCGTGCTACTCAAAAACAAGCACGACCTTTTGCCCCTGAAGAAAACCATCCGATCCATCGCGGTGATCGGTCCGAATGCAGATGAACCACGGAATCAGCTGGGGGATTATGTGCCCACAATCATCCCACAACATATCACCACGGTTTTAGAGGGCATCCGCCAGATGGTTTCCGCCGACACGAAGGTGGTTTATGTGAAGGGCTGCGAGGTGATTGGACCGGGTGAGGACCGCCTGGCTGAAGCCAAGGCGGCCGCGGCGTCGGCCGAGGTCGCTATTGTCGTGGTGGGCAAGAATGAGCGGCGTACGCCGCGACGCACCGCTACCGACGGCGAAGGGTTCGACTCGGCGACGCTTGAGTTGACGGGTTTGCAGGAGCAACTGGTGGAAGCCGTCCAGAGCACGGGCACGCCCACCGTCGTGGTGCTCCTGAACGGGCGTCCGCTGGCGACCCGCTGGATCGCCGAACACGTGCCCGCCTTTGTGGAGGCGTGGCTTCCGGGCGAAAAGGGCGGACAGGCCGTCGCTGAAATCCTGTTTGGTGATGTTAATCCTAGCGGACGTCTCCCAGTCACTGTCCCTCGGCATACGGGGCAACTCCCGGTCTATTACAACGCCAAGCGATCGAAGGAGCATTGGGTAAAATCGGGCTGGGGCCATCCCTATGTCGACCTGGAGCCCACGCCGCTTTACCCCTTCGGCTTTGGACTGAGTTACTCGCGGTTCGCCTATAACCATCTCCAACTCGGCGCGCGCACCATCCATGCTTCCAATGCCATCGATGTCAGTCTCGAGGTCAAAAATGTAGGCTCACGCGCCGGCGCCGAGGTGGTTCAGCTCTACGTGCAGGATGTTGTGAGCAGTGTATCCAGGCCGAGCAAGGAGTTGCGCCGCTTCACGAAGGTGTTCCTCCAGCCAGGCGAGTCCAAGACCTGCACATTCAAGCTGGTTCCCGAGGACCTTGCCCTTTACGACAAAGACCTGCGTCGGACGGTCGAACCGGGCGAGTTCCGTGTTCTGATCGGCGCCTCCTCAGAGGATATTCGCCTGGAAGGAACCTTTGCTGTGGCTCCGGAGGGAATCTAAACCTCCCATCCGGGCCGATTCTTCCGGGTCCGCAGATCGTTCGCCTCGGCCGAATTGGCGAATTCGAATTTCTCTGAATTCCAGAGTAGCTTCTTGTTCACGCGCTGCGCGACGGTGCCCAGCAAAATCGTTTCGGCGAAAGGATAGGCATGTTCGAAATTCGCGTCCGCCGGGTCACCGCCGCGGCACGCACGAATGAATTGATCCAGTTCTTCGCTCGGACGCGGCAGGCTCTTCGGCGGTTCTTTAAAGTCCTTCATCCGCGCCTTGGGTATCAGCCGTGGTTTTTCGCCGGTAAAATCGGCGAGTATCTTCCCGTCATCGCCCACGAAGAGCATACCCTCTTCCGGCATTTCCTCCCCATCCCGTTCCAATTCCTGGAGCGGTGCCGGCCGCAGGCCACCGTCGTACCAGTGGAGAGTTACGGGAGGCAAACCTTCCCGGGCGGGAAACTCCCAGTGAATGAGCGAGGCCTGAGGGTAAGCCACACGGTTGGATTGCTTGCGCCAGGTAAAGTCCTCGATTTTCCAGAACTGGCTCGCGCTGGCATCCACGCTCAAAGGGGTGCCGAGTTTCAAGATTTTGAAAATTTGGTAGAAGCTATAATGGCCCATGTCGCCGAGCGCGCCGGTTCCAAAATCACACCAACCGCGAAAGACGGCGTTGGTGTAGGACGGATGGTACGGTCGATAGCTGGCCGGCCCGAGCCACAGGTCCCATTCAAATCCCTCGGGCACCGGCGGCGTCTCGGAGGGCTGCTGCGTCATCCCCTGGGGCCAGAACGGACGCGAAGACCAATTGTGCACCGCGCGCACCGGTCCGATGGCGCCGCTGCCGATCCATTCGCTGATGGTGGGGGTGGATTGTGCGCCCGCCGCGCAGAACAACTGCGTGGCCACACCCGATTCGCGCGCCGTGTCTCGCACCGTACGAACCTCGTGCAGGATGTTGGAGATCGGCTTATGCGTGATCACGTGTTTTCCCGTGCGCATCGCCCGAGTCGTGACAAAACCGTGCAGGTGCTCCGGGGTCATATTATAGACTGCGTCCAGATCCTTCTCCTTCTCGAGCAGTTCCCGGACGTCCACATACGCGCGACACGAGGAGATCTGTCCGGACCGGTTCGCTTTGGCGTAATGCCGGTTGACCACCTCCAACCCCACTTCGCGACCGCACAGACCGCCACGCGCCCCTTTCGCCCATTCCGGGTCATCCAAAAACTTGCGAATTTTATCGTTCACCTCATGCCGGCTCCATTCCGGGTAATTGTCGCTCTTCCGATTCGGGTCGCAGACGGCTACAATGCGGATCTCCGGCTTTTCCAGCGCGGGCATCATCTGTCGCAGGCCTTGGGTCCCGCACCCGACGTACGCAATGTTGATCTTCTCGCTGGGCGGGACATATTTGGGTCCTCCCAGGACATGGCGCGGCACGAGGGTGACCGCAGCCGCGGTGGCGCTGGCACCGGCCAGGAATTGTCGGCGCGTGAGTTTGATGGAAGGGGAGTTAGTTGCCTCAGGAGTCTTCATATGACGCGATTCTGTTCTTCAGACATGCACACAAATCGGAAAAATGAAAAGTCTTTAACGCCGAAGATTCACAACCTATGATTTCGCCTCAATGAATAATCTCCGGCATCTTGTTGCCTACGTATGAAGGCCCTGGTTTTAAAGGAGTACAAGCGTTTCGCCTACGAGGAAGTGCCGACGCCCTCGCCGGCTCCGGAGGAAGTCCTGGTCTCGGTGAAGGCCTGTGGAATCTGCGGCAGCGATGTCCATGGCATGGACGGCAGCACCGGTCGACGCCGGCCACCCATTATTATGGGGCACGAAGCCGCGGGCGTCATTTCCCGTGTCGGAGGCGCCGTGCGCCAATGGGCGCCTGGTGACCGGGTGACGTTTGACTCCACCATTTATTGCGGACGCTGCGCTTACTGCCAGCGCGGAGACATCAACCTTTGCGACAACCGAAAAGTACTCGGTGTCTCCTGCGAGGATTACCGCCAGCACGGCGCGTTCGCGGAATTTGTGGCGGTGCCGGAACGCATTCTGTACCGCGTTCCCGAAAAGTTACCCCTGGAACATGCGGCGCTGGTCGAACCCTTTTCAATTGCCCTGCACGCCGTACGGCGCGGCCCTCCCTCGCTCAACGATGCGGTCGTGGTCATTGGAGCCGGCATGATTGGTTTGGCGTTGGTGCAGGCCTTGCGGCACACCGGCTGCAGTCGGTTGATCGTGGTCGATGTCGCTGACGATCGTCTTAGCCTGGCCAGGACCTGCGGTGCGACGGATGTCGTTAACTCAGCGACCCAAAAGCCGACTGATAT
>Ga0105240_10004637_pt1 | contig 20827 bp, 17 predicted proteins | sample KBSC54metaG_FD_80426 | JGI IMG/M metagenome (GOLD analysis project Ga0105240, IMG submission 80426) | Corn rhizosphere microbial communities from Kellogg Biological Station, Michigan, USA - KBS C5-4 metaG | ecosystem: Host-associated > Plants > Roots > Rhizosphere > Soil | place: Michigan, USA... | reverse complement strand
GTCGATTTCTGGGCCGAATGGTGTGGGCCATGTAAGTTTTTAAGCCCAACCGTTGACGAACTAGCTGGTGAATATGACGGGAAGGTTGCTGTTCACACCGTGAATGTTGATGAAGAACCAGCGTTGTCGCAAAAATACGGCGTCATGAGTATTCCAACCTTGTTGTACTTCAAAGACGGCAAGATTGTTGATTCGACCATCGGCGCGCTCCCGAAAGACGAGCTAAAGAAACATTTTGAAAAGTTAGTCGCTTAGTCAAGCGAGCTGCGAAAATCGATCAGACCGGGTATAATGCTGGTGCATGAAATTACCAAGCACTCGGCCTGATGAGCAGGTAGCTCAAGACTTTACGGTCTCTACTCACTACACGGTTGCCCAAGCAATCTTTTCATTGCTACTGCCAGTACTATTGTTTGGGCTCGCAGTGTTTCTTGGCTCGCTCGGTTTTATTCCGCAAACATTGGCACCACTGATTCAGGGATTATTTGTCGCGATTGGTGGGATTGCTGGCCTGTATTTATTACTTGGCGCCATTTACCTACGGTTGGCGCGTCATTACTTTGTGACGAACGAACGTATTCTTCAGATAAACGGTTGGCTAGCCCAACAAGTGGTCAGCGTTGATTACAACACGATCACTGACATGACAATCCAGCAGGATGTGCTTGAACGATTCTTGTTGCAGACCGGAACGATCATGATTGACACTGCTGGGCAGCCGTCGGAAGAAATTGCACTGCACCACATTGCCAACCCAATGGCTTTGCGCGATCAGATTCTTGGGCAGATCGAGGCCTGCAGAGTTCGCACCGGCAATCCAGTTGGCGTGTTTAAGAGCGCGACATCCGCTGGCGCCACCGCTCCTGCAGTTCCGACTCCGCCAGCGGTCCAACCACCAATCGAACCGAAGCCATCAATCACGCCACCAGCTGTATGAGCAAACGCACTCGTAGCTTTATCAGTCTCGTCTTTCATTCACTCACCGAGCTTTGGATTAATGCTCGAAGCGTAGCGGTGAGCAAAATGATCTTTCTGACGTTCTTCTGGGGAAGTTTGGTTATTGCCGGCAATGTGCTGGCAATGCTGTTTCGGATCAACGCGCAAATGTCGGGGCTACTGGGTATTGGCGTTGTATTATTCTTTATCCTCATGACCGCAACCTGGATTGTGGTGGCGTACGAACAGACAAAGACTGAGTTTACTCACCCAGAACAGACACCGCGCGCGCTTATTGCCGGTATTCTCGCAATTATTCCTACATACATTATTGCCGTGCTGTTAACCTGGTCGGTGAGCACCTATGCGCTCCTGACACTCTCGCAACCGCTCCACCCGCCAGTTACGAACTTCACTTCGTGCGTGAAAGCTGGTGGCGTTGTATTACAAACGTCGCCACAACAGTGCGTCACCACTGACGGCACCTTTACGGAAGGACAGTAATGGATCCACTCGCATCAGTGATTGCCATCCATGGCTACCATGGCGTAGCCAACGATGCCTGGAGGCCGTGGCTCAAGCAAGAACTCATGGCTCGCAATGTAGCGGTGGCAATGCCGACCATGCCCACACCAGCTCACCCGATTGAAGTTGAGTGGCTCGACGTCATTGATACACTCGTAGCTGCTGCTGAGGAGCCGGTCATCCTACTGGGCCACAGTCTTGGCGGCCTAGCTGCGGTTCGCTGGCTCGAAACCCGCGCTACTAAGCAAATTCACGGCCTGATTATGCTCGGAGGCGTGATCGATGCGAGCCAGTACGGTTTTCACGATACATTCAGTTCGCCCTCGGATTGGACGCGAATTCGTGAACGGGCGCGGCATCGAATTGGCATATACGGTCACGACGATTCGGCCGTTCCATTTAGCGAAGGTGAAACGTTCGCGAAACAGGCTGATGCGCTCTTGCTAGATGTGCGTGGCTATGGCCACTTTGATGCCGGCAGTGGCGTGACCGAGGTTCCGGAACTTTTGCAAACTATCGATCAATTAATCCAACTCGCAAAATGACCAACAATCCTATTCAACTCAGCACTGTCCGCGGAAAGTTAGTGCTAGCTGCCACCATCTTCGCATCGGGAATGGCGTTTTTAGACGGCTCAATTGTCACCGTGGCGTTACCACGGCTACAAAACGTATTCCACCTAACCCTCGCCGGCATTCAATGGGTCACCAACGGCTACACGCTAGCCTTGTCGGCTCTAATTCTCACGGCAGGCGCGTTGGGTGATCGCTATGGTCATCGCCGCGTATTTTCGATTGGCATTGCACTATTTACTATTGGCTCGACCATTTGTGGACTAGCACCCACCGGAAGTTTTTTGATTGGCGCCCGAATTTTTCAGGGCATCGGTGGAGCACTAATGGTGCCAGGTAGTCTGACCCTTTTGCGAACTAACTTTGCGGCCAACGAACAGGGGAAAGCGATTGGTTACTGGGCCGGGTTCTCTGGGGGACTAGCTGCCCTTGGACCATACCTTGGCGGATTAATTGTCACACACCTGGATTGGCGCTGGATCTTTTTGATCAACCTGCCACTAGGCATTGCTGCGTATTTGCTAACCGAACGGGTTGTGCCAGCTGATGAACCAAATAAAGATCACGTTATCGACTGGGCTGGAACGTTGACGATTATTATTGCGCTATCTGGCTTATGCATTGGCCTTATTCAGGGTGAAGCAACCAAATGGGGAAGTCTCAGCATTGCTGCTGCCGTGATTGGGGTTGTATCGCTGATCGCGTTCGTTATCGCCGAAGCAAAAGCTAAACACCCAATGGTGCCATTGAGCATGTTTCGAATTGCTGCGGTCAGCGGTGCTAACATTGCCACATTCTGCATTTACGGCGCGCTCGCAGTCACTAGCTTTTTCTTGGCACTCAATTTCCAGCAGCTCCAAGGTTATCCGGCCGATCAGGCAGGACTGGCGTCGCTTCCGCCAATCCTCATCATTACCTTTTTGTCTGGACCATTCGGCGGATTATCAAATAGGTTTGGCTTGAAGGCGCCGCTAGCCCTGGGTACCGCAATTGTAGGAACAGGCATGGCACTCTTGGCGCTCAGTCCCACGCACGCATCGTACTGGACCAACTTCTTTCCCGGACTGGCACTCTTTGGCCTTGGTATGTCACTCGTTATTTCACCAATCACCCAGGCGGCGCTGACCGTACCACCAAGGAGCACTGGCGCAGCATCGGGTATGAATAACGCGGTCGCCCGGTTTGCTGGACTCGCAGTCATTGCCGCACTCGGCGCCATTGCCGGCACCCGCTTTAGCAGCGAACTAGCCAATCGACCTGCAGCAATTTCTTCGTCAGAGCGATCAGCCATTGTTACCGAAGCCGATTCATTTGGTGGCGCTACCGTTCCTGCATCAGTCGCTGCATCGTCACAGTCAGCTGCAAAAACATTGATTCAAGAATCGTTCCACGCCAGTCTGCAACAAGCAGTCGGTAGCGCTAGCGCACTCGTATTCCTCTCGACAATCATTATTCTTTTCACCATTCCAGGACTATCGAAGAAACCAACTCCAACATCCTAATGCCAGACAACGTCGAATCATCATTCGTATCACCAGCCAATCATCCCGACATCGATCGGGATGTCTTGGCGAATTTGAACGAGGCCCAACGAGCGGCGGTTACCCACGAAACTGGACCACTGTTGGTGGTAGCAGGAGCGGGAACTGGCAAAACGAATGTACTAACCCGGCGAATCGCGTGGCTAATCGAAACAAAGCGAGCTAAGGCGGACGAAGTGCTAGCACTCACGTTTACCGAAAAGGCCGCTCAAGAAATGCAGGAACGCACCGATATTCTATTGCCGATGGGCGTTACCGATACCTGGATTCACACCTTTCATTCCTTCGGCCGACGAATTCTTGAAGAAGAGGCGATTCTCGCGGGCTTACCACCCGACTTTACGGTGATGAACGAATCGGAACAGCAGGTGTTTCTTGGGGATCGGTTGCCAACCTTAACGAATTTAACGGCGCTGCGACCATTGGGGAATCCGTTCAAGTTTGTCGCGCCAATCGTCAAATTAATTAGCCGCGCCAAAGACGAACTGGTTTCGCCAGCCGACTACACTGCCTATGCTCAACGACTGACCGATGCCGCAACCGAAGAAGGCGAGCAGCAGACGGCAAACTTGCAACGCGAACTGGCGTTAATTTACCAGCACTATGAACAGTGGAAAGACGAAGCGCATGCGGTCGATTATGGTGACTTGATCGCAAAGCTAATGCAGCTTGCTCGAGCCAATCCATCACTCCGACAGCGGCTTGCGCAGCGGTTCAAGTACATTCTGGTCGATGAATTTCAGGATACCAACGTTGCCCAATACGAACTGGTGCGGCTGCTTGTCGGCGAAACGAAAAATTTAACGGTGGTTGGCGATGACGACCAAGCCATCTACAAGTTTCGTGGCGCGGCAGTGTCGAACATTCTCGGTTTTCTTGAAGATTTCCCGAATGCCGAGCAAGTAATTCTGACCGAAAACTACCGGTCGACCCAACCGATTTTGGACGCTGCGTACCAAATGATTCAGTCAAATAACCCCGATCGCCTTGAAGCAAAGCTTTCCATTAGCAAACGACTAACGTCACAGACAACCGCGCCAACTCCAGCGGTTGAATTTGAGCACTTTGCCACTGAAAGTGATGAGTTACGTTGGATTGTAAACGCAGTAAAAACTGCCGACCAATCCGGTGTGGCACTTAATAATATTGCCGTATTGGCGCGCGCCCACGCCCAACTCGATGATGTAGCCAGAGTGCTCACCATTGCTGGCATTCCGGTGCAAACGCCGAATGACCGCACGTTCATCCATCGTCCAGAAATTCGCGGGCTCGTTGCCTTCCTTAAAGTGCTGGCTCATCCGACTGATTCGCTCAGCTTGCTCAAACTGGCACTGTCGCCGTATTACCAAGCCAATCCTGAATGGCTACTGCATATGAACGATGCGGTGCGAGCACGAAACCAGTCATTTCACGAGGTACTCAAAGACGAGGAACGACCACCGTGGGGCGTACTGCCCGAAGACGGGCGGGTAATGATGCGCCGGCTACGCGATGAACTGGCGCGGTACCGCACCGAAATTTCGAATCGAACCGTTTGGGAAATTTTGTATCAGTTTTTGCACGACCATGGTGCACTTGCCAGCGAAACCCCCGAAGATCAACTGCGGGTTGCAAACCTTGCGGTGCTCTTTCGCGCAATAAAATCGTACAGCCAAGCTGGGCGTGATCCACATACGTTGGCATTTGTATCGTACCTCGATCAACTGGTCGGCACGCTCGAATCTCCGACCAACGATGTCGGGCCAAACGAATCGGCAGTCAATCTGCTAACAGTTCACGCCGCAAAAGGTCTCGAATTCGACACCGTGATTGTGCCGAGCTTAATTCAAGGTCGGTTTCCCGGCATCAATCGCCATGACCTGCTAGAACTACCAACCGAACTGATTAAAGAGCGACTTCCCGAGGGCAACGAGCATCTCGAAGAAGAACGGCGATTATTTTATGTGGCAATGACACGTGCAAAGCGCAAATTACTTTTGTCTGCTGCTGAACGATATGGTGGGGGACGCCCGCGAAAGGTTTCGCCATTTGTCATGGAAGCACTTGGCAATGTTGAGACAACGGCCCAAATCTACCAGGGCGAGAACTTCCAGGCACTCGTGGAATTTGCGCCGCTTACGCACGATGCGAAACCGCTTCGCTACCCAGAAACAAACGGGGTTATCACATTGAGCCCAGCTAAAATTGAATCGTACTTAAAGTGTCCGAATGAATTCTATTGGCGCTACGTGTTGAATGCACCACAAGTCGCCACCCCAGTATTGACGTACGGAAATGCCGTACACGCGAGCATTGAAACGTTCGACCGTTTGCGACAGCAAGGTGAAACAAATATTGACACTCTGACTGCAGCCGCCATTGAGCGTTTTCATCAAGGTTGGACCGATGAAGGGTTCGTTAGCATGGAACAATCTCGCGAAATGCTGGTGCGCGGTGAAGCAACGCTGCAGCGGTTTATTGCACAGAATATTATCAACAAAGTACCAACCATGGTGGAACATTGGATTCACCTAACCCTGAATCCAGGTATTGCCATTCGCGGACGAATTGACGCACTCTGGGTAGACGGTGAAATCGAAATTCGTGACTACAAAACAAGCGAAGGGGTTACCACCGAAAAGAAAGCGCTCGAACGAGCGAAAGAAAATGTGCCTCTGAGAATTTATGGCTACGCAATTCGTGAAGAAACTGGGCGGATGCCAAATCGACTGGTACTCGACTTTGTGGAATCGAACGTTCTCGGAGTGATCGAGCCGAAAGATGGCGTAATCGATGACGTGGCCGATGTTGTTCGAGATGTCGTTGAAGGAATTCGTGCCGGAAAATTTGACCCGAATCCCGGCCAACATTTTTGCGACGTCTGCGGAAAAATGTAGCGTATACTTACCCTATGGAAATACTTCTTATCACCCTGATTATTTTGGTAGCGCTTGGCATTGGCGTTGGTTTCGCCATTGTGCTCGGACGATTGAAAACAATCGATGACGCACGAGCCAACGATCAGTCGGCCCAGCTTCTGAACCAAAATGTGGTAGGTATGCAGCAGCGCCTTGACGCCAACACCAACGCCATTAACGAACGTCTCGACGGAGCAGCTCGAGTAATTCAAGGCGTGAGTCGTGAGCTTGGAACCATGAGCCAAATTGGAACACAGCTTGCTCAGTTCCAAGACTTTTTGAAATCACCAAAGCTTCGCGGTGGGCTAGGGGAGCAGGGGTTAAAGGAGTTGCTGCAACAAGCACTACCGGCCGAACTGGTTCGACATCAGTACCGGTTTCGGTCTGGCGAAGCAGTCGACTCAATTATCAAACTCCATGCCGGGATCGTACCGATCGACGCCAAGTTTCCGCTCGAGAATTTTAACCGCTACCTGCAAGTGTCAGAAGAAGACGAGCGCACAGCCTACGCGAATGCGTTTCGCCGCGATTTTCGCAATCGGGTCAACGAGATTTCTCGAAAATACATTCTGCCCGATGAAGGCACGGTTGAATTTGCCATTATGTATGTGCCGAGCGAAAGCGTGTACTACGAACTCGTAACAAATGATCGGTTTCGTGATTTGTATGACTATGCCGCCGCAGAGAAAGTGATTATTACGAGTCCCTCAACATTCTTTTATTACATGCGCACCATTATGATTGGGCTCGAAGGCCAACGTATGAACCAAATGGCTCGACAAATGCTACAAACTGTTCGGGCAATTCAGCAGGAAACTCACAAATTTGGGGCCAACGTTGGGGTACTGGCAAAACATGTTGGGAACGCGAAAAATACTATGGATCGAGTTGAGGCAGACTACATGCGACTCGAAAGTAAGGTCGACGGCGTCATGCAGTTAGAAGAAACAGCCGAGGCAGATCCAACCACACTCATTGAAGACGGTGCAAAGCAGAATTAATTATTTTGCAACGAGCGGGTTGAAGTAGCGACCAAGCCATTTAAGCACATCTGGTAATTGACTCCGCCACAAGTCCCAGCCGTGCTCACCATTGGCAAATTGAATGCTCGCTTGGATATTCTGTTTGGCAAGTTCTGACTGAAAATTATTAAGCTCTTGTCCATATTCATCGCCCGATTCACTCGCAAGATACAGGGCGGGCAACTTGACCGTTGGTTGATCTTTAATCCAGTAGAGCGGCGATTGTACCCGAGCGTAAGCAACGTCGTGACCGAAAGCAAAGTTGTTGTCCGCAATATCACGGGCTACAAAATAGCCACTCAATGACGCTGCATAAGGGAAACGGTCTTGATAGTGAATAGCAATGTTTACGGCACCATAACCACCTTCGGATAACCCAATAATCGCGCGCATTGTAGAAGCATGGTAATGAGTTTCGATATATTGCGGCAGTTCCGTTGCCAAATAATCCATAATTGGAGCTGTACCATCGCGACGATTCACAAATTCAGTTGCTTGCGATGGATCATTATCAACTTCAGGGAACACGGCAATGACTGAAGGGAGATCACCACGAGCAATACTCTCATCAAGTATTGATTTTGCATTACCAAGGTCTAGCCAGTCTCGATAATCACCTGGCGTACCGTGCAACATGTAAATAACAGGAAGCAGAGTCTCTTTTGAGGAGCGTATTGCAGGTACATACACCCGCACTGGAAGTGTTTTATGTAGTAGGGATGAATGAATCACAATTTCATCAACACGCGAGCTCCGCGTTGCATCAACAACATCAGCTTGGTCGTTTGCGGGCTGATTTGCCGCCTGATTGGCGAATCGAAGCAGCGGAACCTGCAGCAGTCCGTACAACACAATAACAACTGCTACAAATAGGGCGATTCCCAAAAACCGTTCAATACTTTTATCCATAGATCGCCCTTATTAGACCGGACTACTATATAGTAGTATATAGGGTAACGAGAGGATTTCGTACATATGGAATCGCCGCACCGACGAAGAACTGTGCTCCAAGCCAGGGTAAACGCTGCCCTCGTCTTTTTACTAGGGGCATATAATGTATTTTCGGCCGTTACGCCGAGTTTTACTGCCCGACATCGAGAGCTTGTATCGGTAGTGCCACTGGCCGTTATTAACGGTAGTCGGCTTGCCTCGGTCTTTGTTGGCTTTGCCTTACTGGTGGTTGCCAGGGGATTGTGGCGACAAAAGCGCAGCGCATGGATGATTGCACTTGGCGCTCTGATTTTGGTGAGTATTTTCCATGTCCTCAAAGGACTAGACATTGAAGAAGCAGTTCTTTCGCTCAGTTTGGCAATCCTGCTGTGGCTTACTCGAAAAAACTTTTTTGCAGCTTCCGACCCACCATCATTTCGACAAGGAATAACTGCGGTCATCCAAGCCAGCATCTTTACGCTGTTCTATGGAATTCTTGGCTTTAGCCTGATCCAATTTCGTCATCATTTGCCAATCAATTTGCCGCAGTCGCTCAATTTAACTTGGCAAGCGTTTGGATCGCTTGCGGCTCCACCACTTGAAATTAATACCCGGTTTACCCGACTCTTTGCTTCGAGTATATCGGCCATTGCCATTGGTACATACACTTACGCCTTATTCATTCTGCTACGGCCAGTTCTACTTCGACGAAATGCAACAGGCTGGGAACTGTCGCGAGCCCGGACAATTGTCGACCAACATGCTTGCGATGGCCTCGCGTATCTTGGATTGCTTGATGACAAATCGCTCTTTTTTTCTCAGGGAGGATCGGTTATTAGCTTCGTCGTAAAGCGGGGTGTGGCGCTGGTACTTGGCGAGCCGACTGGTCCGCATGCCGACCAGGCTGCTTGTATTCAAGCTTTTCTTGACCACTGCCGATTGAACGATTGGATTCCAGCGTTTTATCAGGTGAGCAGTGAATCATGCTCGGTATTCGAAGCGGCTGGCTTTCGAGTAGTTGAAATTGGCAGCAACGCCGTGGTAGACACTGCCCATTTCAGTCTGATCGGAAGCGAAATGAAGCCACTACGTGCTCCAACGGCTAAATTTGAGCGAACCGCTGCATCATTTAGCGTCTTAACACCACCGCATCCGGTGAAAGTATTACAAGATTTGGCCCGAGTCAGTGACGAGTGGCTGTCGCTTGTACAAACTCGCGAAAAGCATTTTTCACTGGGTTGGTTTGATATCGATTATCTCGAGACAGTTCGAATAGCCACGGTAAAGAGTGCTGACGGCACTCTATTAGCGTTCGCTTCATTGTTAGAAATTCCGAACTTAAACGAAGTGAGTATCGACCTGATGCGAAAAACGGAAAACGCTCCCAGCGGAATTATGGATTACCTCTTTGTATCACTTATCGAATGGGCGAGTATGCACGATATTGCTCGGGTTAATCTTGGCCTGAGTCCACTTGCGAATATTGGCACAAGTACCGAAGACCCGACTGCTCAGCGAGCAATTCACTTTCTCTACAAACACCTCAATCGATTCTACAATTTTCAAGGAATTCACCAGTTTAAACATAAATTTAAACCAAACTGGGAGCCACGATTCCTGGCACTGCCATCACTTGCCAATCTGCCAGCCATTGCTGATGCGCTGGTTCGAGCCGACACCGGTGACGATTACCTGCTACACTACGCAACTCGTAGTCTGCAGTCCTTGAAGGAATCCTGATGATTGAACCCAAAATATTGTTTGAAGACCCATCACTAATTGTCATTGTTAAACCGGCTGGTATTAGCATGCACGCCACGAACCCCGGTGAAAACGAGGGAACGCTCGTTGAGTGGCTTAGCGCACGTTACCCAAACCTGGAAACCGAGTTTCCGAAAACCGGTGGGGAAATTTGGCGCCCTGGCATTGTGCACCGACTCGACAAAGATACCTCGGGCGTCGTGGTTATTGCAAAAACCGCTGCTGCACTTCAAAATTTGCAGGATCAATTTCGGAATCGCACAACCAAGAAGATCTATCGAGCGTTGGTTGCTGGCGAAACAGGGGAGCAAGGTGAATTTTCCGGATTAATCAGCCGAAGTGATACCGACCCAACCAAACAGCAAACAAGGCGACTGTCATTCAGCTGGTCGAAAGGCACACCCAAGGAAGCCGAGACCACCTACGAACGGATTGCGTTCAACAAAAATAGGGGAGTGAGCTTCGTAAAGCTGACTCCGAAGACTGGCAGAATGCACCAACTGCGTGTACAGCTTGCCGATGCCGGTTGGCCAATTCTTGGCGACGAACGGTACGGAAATAAACTGTCGCAACGACTGTCACAAGAGCTTGGTATTCAAAGGCAGCTTCTCCATGCAAAAAAACTTTCGTTCAATCATCCACTCACCGGTGAGCGATTGAGCTATACCGCCGAGTATCCAGAAGATTTCCGGTCGGTTCTTGAAGCGCTTTCGTTCCCACTCGAAGCGTGATACCGTACGCCTATGCAACGCGGACACCTGTTTATTTTGGTGGCTCCATCAGGAGCCGGGAAGCGAACGATTATCCATGCGCTGAAAACGTTGCTCCCACACCTTGTTCAGGTAAAAACACTGACAACTCGTGACCCACGCGACGATGAACAGGGTCCAGAAGCAGAATATCGATTTCTGTCAGCTGATGAGTTTTTAGCACTCCGCGAGCAGGGCGGCGTTTTGGAATCAAATCGATATTCAGGTAATTGGTATGGCACTCCGAAAGATGGGGTTGAGGCCGTTCTGAATCAAGGAAAGCTCGCCATTCTTCAAATTGATGTTCACGGAGCTCTTGCCTTGAAAAGCCTGTACCCGGCCGAGGTTACGACCGTTTTTATTGCATCAACAATCGAAGAGCTCGAAGCTCGCCTCAATAAGCGGGGAGCGAATACTCAGGAAGAAATGCGCGAACGTCTTGGTATTGCTCGACAAGAGTTAGCTCGGCAAGATGAATTCGATTTTGTCGCTGAAAACCACGAGGGAAGACTTGAGGATTGTGTTCAAGAAATCTATTCATATATTAGTGCGCAATATCCAATCGATACGATAGTCGCTTGAATCAAGGATAGCGAACTGATAGAAAGGGGAATATGAAATTTATCATCCTGGCTGGCGGATCTGGCACGCGACTCTGGCCACTTTCAAGAAAACATCGCCCAAAGCAGTTCACCAAGTTGATGGGTGAGTTGACTATGTACGAAGAAGCGCTCAATCGCATTCTCGGCCATTGGTCAGCTGATGATATTTACGTTTCGACCAATCCAACTTTTGCCAAACTCATTCAAGATGTTTCGAGCGAAATCGCGCCGGATCACTTTATTGTTGAACCATCGCGGCGTGACACCGGCCCAGCCATGGGCTTTGTCGCAGCTATGCTCGAGATTATGAACGATCCTGACGAGCCGATCGCGTTCATTTCGAGCGATCACCATATTCAAGACGTGCCACTGTTTCAGAAAGCCTTTGAAGTTGCCGACGGCATTATTCGTGAACATGGCGTGCTCGTTGATATTGGGGTTGCGCCAACGTTTCCAAACGTCAATCTTGGCTACACCAAAATTGCCAAAGAAGTAGCAGACACCGACGGAATTCATTTGTATCAGTTCGCTGGCCACGTAGAGAAACCAGACCGCGCCACGGCTGAGCAGTACATTGCGGCAGGTGATTATCTGTGGCACGCCAACTATTACATGTGGACTCCGCGCAAGTTTATGGAAGCCTATGAAACGTATGCGCCAGAACTCGGCAAACAGCTACGGGCCATTCAAGCGGCGAAACAGGCAGGGGACCAAGCGCAGATTGAAGCAATCTACAATCAAATGGAAAAGATTTCGATTGACTACGCAATCACCGAAAAGATGGATCCAACCAACGTTTGGATTATCAAAGGTGAATTTGGTTGGAGCGATCTTGGAACCTGGGACATGTTCTACGAAGAGCTGCAGCACGAACACGACGATCACAAGAACTTAATCCGAGGCAATTGGCAAGGAATCGATACGAATGGCACGGTAGTATACGGCAACGGCCAAAAGCTGATTGCAACCATTGGCGTGAACGATTTGATCATCGTTGACACCGAAGATGCGCTGCTGATTGCTGACCGCGATCGTGCCCAAGACGTGAAAAAGATTGTTGAAAAGCTCGAAGCTAACGGAGCAACAGAAGTTTAATGCGAAGACAACTCTTTTGGCGATTGGGTTTTGTAGCAGCGCTGGCAGTGCTGACCGGCTTAGTTGTGTGGCCAAATAGTACCCATCTGCCCGCCCTCGACCAGTACAGCCTACATGAAGGACTCGATTTGAAGGGTGGCACCCAATTAACCTATCAGCTTGATTTAAGCGGCATTCCGAAAGATCAGCAGGCTGATGCAATCGACAGTGTTCAGAATGTCATTACTAACCGGGTAAACGGACTAGGCGTATCGGAAGCAGTTGTTCAACCCGGTACCGCTGATGGCAATCACACGTTGATTGTTCAACTTCCAGGGGTAAATGATATTGATCAAGCCAAGCAGCTAATTGGTACTACTGCCAAACTCGAATTCTGGGAACAGGCCGGGACAGCCACCGACGGTTCACCAGCCTGGCAGCCAACTGGACTCACCGGTAACAACTTGCAGCATGCACAAGTAGCGTTCGATCAACAGACCGGCAATCCATACATTGCGTTGACCTTCGATAGTGACGGCGCAAAGCAGTTCGATGATATTACCAAGCGAAACATTGGCAAACCGGTTGCAATTATTCTTGATGGGCAACTAATCACGGAGCCAACCGTGCAGGCGGAAATTTCATCGGGTGACGCACAGATCACGGGGCAATTCACCGTTCCTCAGGCTAAAACGATAGCGATCCAGCTGAATGCTGGCGCGCTCAAAGTGCCGCTGAGCCTGATCGAACAGCAGACTGTTGGTGCAACCCTGGGTGCTGCGTCAGTCCGCGACAGTTTGATTGCTGGTGTGATTGGACTTGGGCTCGTGATGCTTTTCATGGTGCTGTACTACGGAGGAATTGGCGTTCTGGCATCAGTCGCGCTCGCGTTGTACACGCTGTTTATGGTTGGCTTGATTGAATCGATTCCAATCACCATGTCGTTGGCTGGCATTGCTGGCGTTATTCTTTCTATTGGTATGGCCGTTGACGCTAACATTCTTATCTTCGAACGCATGAAAGAAGAACGTCGCGCTGGCAAAAGCGTGGCCGTTGCGGTTGACGAAGGTTTTCGCCGGGCTTGGCAAAGTATTCGCGATTCAAACGTATCGTCACTTCTGACCGCAGGTATTCTGTACAGCACGACAACGGGTTTGATTCGAGGATTTGCCATTACGCTCGCGCTCGGTATTGGCGTGTCGCTCTTTACGGCAATATTTGTAACACGAACTTTTCTCAAACTCGCGCTACGCGAACGAAACTAGAGGACGTATGTCAATTCTTAAAACTCGCTGGATCTGGTTCAGTTTATTCCTGATCTTACTCGCCGCTAGCCTTGGCGCACTTGCCAAATGGCATCTGCAGCCTGGGATTGATTTTGTTGGAGGAACCTCGGTTGAATACGCCTACAGCGAACCCGTTGAACAGGGGAAAGTCCTCAAAGCGCTGACTGCTGCTGGTTTTCAAGACTCAACGGTTCAGCAAACCAGCTCGGACACTGTGTTAGTCCGCACCCAGGCGCTCAGTGAATCTGATCAGCAGAAACTTTTAACGACGTTAAGCGGAATTGGGCAGGGGAGTGAGCAAAAATTACAGAGTGTTGGGCCAACTATTGGCCGTGATTTGACGAAAAAAGCAGTGACCGGCGTTGCATTGGCAATTGTCGGCATTATGTTATACGTCGCCTGGGCATTTCGAAAAATTCCAAAACCACTCAATTCTTGGGAATTCGGGTTTGCGGCGGTACTGACCCTTGGACACGACGTGCTCTTTGTTCTAGGGCTATTCGCCGCCCTTGGGCACTTCTATGGCTACACGGTTGATTCATACTTTATTACTGCACTGCTAACGGTTATGGGCTTTTCGGTTCACGATACAATCGTCGTCTTCGACCGAATTCGCGAGAACTTACTGACGCACCGCGATTGGTCACTGGCTCATATATTTGATGCCAGCGTGGCCCAGACTGCCGCCCGATCGTTTAATACATCACTTACTGCCATTATTGTGCTAGTAACGCTGGTTATTCTTGGCGGTGAATCGATTCGACCGTTTGTTGTGGCGCTCATTGCTGGCATTGGCGTAGGAACCTACAGTTCGATCTTTGTTGCTACGCCGTTACTGCCCGTGCTGGCCACACGGCCACAATGGTTACTGAAACTTCGACGACGATCGAAGTAGTACTCACAAACAGAATTCACGGGCAACACAGGCGATTGTAGGGCTTTTGAACCTGTTATTTTACATAACCTTATAGAGAGTTTTGGTTTACAACAGGGTAAATTGATTCAATATCTGGTTTTTTAAGAATAGAACAAAATGTAAACGTCGTACAATGTATGTTCTGCGACGTTTACAAGTACCTCATCAAAATCAGCTGGAAATTCCCAATAACCGTAATTGGGTGAAATAGCGTTATTTTCGTATCTTTCCACTAGATTACCCTTGGCTAGTCATACGACGAAAAACTGTGTGATACGCTGGAAAGTACTCCCCTTTGACTCTCCCCTACAAAGAGGGAAGTGGGGAAGTTGCATAAATCAAATATGCATTTGGCTGAGCGCGCTATTTATTGGCCAACACTCACAATGCGGCTGTATAAATAAATGTAATATCTGTGCCGATTTCAAACTGAAAATGATTAGTTGCCGATTTTTTTGATGAATGAAATTTTTTACTGACTCCCCTGCCCGCAAAAAAGAAAGATAAAGAAAGCCAACCATGTCTACACTTTCTAATGTCGCCCGTTCGCTCGTTGCCCCCGGCCAAGGAATTTTGGCAGCTGATGAAAGTACGCACACTATCGAAAAACGGTTTGCCGCGGTCGGTCTCCCCTCTTCTGCCGAATCGCGCCGCGGTTTTCGCGAATTACTCCTGGCTACCCCTGGAATTTCTCAATACCTTCACGGCGTAATTTTCTATGACGAGACGTTTCATGACGCGACATCAACCGGTGAAACGTTTGTGGCCCTCGCAGAGCAACTGGGTATTTTCCCCGGCATTAAGGTTGACCTAGGCACTGAACCACTCCCCGACTCTCCAGAAGAATTTCGAACAAAAGGTTTAGATGATTTACCCGTTCGATTACGGGCCTACGCGGCCGAAGGTGCCCGCTTTACCAAATGGCGTGCCGTCTTTCGCATTGGCGAAAATCTACCGAGCGCAGCGGCGATTGTGACGAATAGCCAACAGTTGGCCGAATATGCCATGGCTGCACAATCGGCTGGGCTCGTGCCGATTGTTGAGCCAGAGCTACTAACCGAAGGTCGTCATTCGCTCGCCCAATGCGCTGTTGCTACTGACGCTATTCTGACCGGCGTGTTTTCCGCACTTTCGAGCGTTGGTGTAGATTTTAACAGCATGATACTTAAGCCAAACATGATAACGGCAGGATCAGATAATCCAGCCAGTTCTACCAGTGAAGTTGCCGAGGCGACCATTCGAGTATTGAGCGCGACCGTTCCCCATACCGTCGCTGGTATTGCCTTCCTGTCAGGTGGCCAATCAGCAGCCACGGCTTGCGAACGGCTTTCTGCAATGAACCAGTCGACCTTACCGTGGCCGCTCAGCTTCAGCTTCGGCAGAGCACTTGAGAATGAGGCGCTCAAGGCTTGGGCAGGCCAAACTGACAAGGTTCCCGACGCTCAAGCAGTATTTCTTCATCGAGCGCAGTTAGTTGGTCGTGCCGCCCTCGGTCAATATTCACCAAGTATGGAAGTTCGGTGACAGGCAAAACCCACCAAGCTATTGGGTTTGCGGCTGCGAGCACTTTGTATTTTTATCAACATCCAGCACAGCCGCTTACCTGGGCGATTGCCGCCACAGTAATAGTGGGTTCATTTATTGGATCGCTTTTACCCGACATTGACCAGCCAACGGCAAATTTTTGGCAATCAATTCCCCTTGGATCACTCGGCCGGGGTGTGGTTCCAAGGGCTCTGGGTGGTCATCGCCATATTAGCCACTCACTTCTAGGCGCACTTCTGTTTTATGGAATCAGCGCTACGGTGACTACCTACCTACTGTCCGGAAATATTGATCACGTACTTTTACTCGATTCTCTGTTAGCAGGGTTTCTTGCCCATTTGGCGGCCGACTCACTCACCGTACAGGGTATTCCCTTGTTTTGGCCGCTTTACCGATCGTTTGGCTTTCCCCCATTCCCCTTTCAGGGTCTCCGGATTGTTACCGGAAAATGGTTCGAGAACTTCGTAATACTACCAGTGTCCTTTTTACTCATCGGCTTCATTCTTCTGAGCCATCAATCGGCACTCTGCTCGATTATTCCCCTACTCTGCAGTCGTTAATAAGACTCGTCGATTGGAAGCAGTTCTTCCAGTTCTTTTGGCGTAGTCGGTTTAGCGTCAGCTGACTCTATTTCATGAATACCAATCAATGAATTGCTACTCGACTGTCTCTCAGTTTCGTCTGGTTTCGATGAATCATCTTCTTGGATTATCTCGGTTGATGCTGAGAGTAGCCGCGGTCGTTTTGGCTGTTGCTCCACCACCAGTTATTCATTCAAGGGTTCCGCAGGAACAACGATATCGGGATTTGCTGGAGCTAGAATTACTGGCAATTCAGGGCTTGGGGTCTCATTTTCTTTTTCAACACCAGGTAGTTTTGGCACGGATTCATCGGTTCCGTACCAAACCACACCGTCGCCACTTTTACCAAGCCGACGGTACCGAGGTCCCGCGGGCCGCTCAGGAACAGTTGGTTTACTCGTCGGTTCATCGCTCGGGCCAAATTCATTCGTGTGACCGCCGGTAGTCGGGTTCTGACTAATAAGGTGTGAACCTGCTCGAATCATTTCCTCCACTTCATCACGGGTCTTGGCGTAGCGCGAACGTGATTGGTCAACAATTCGCGCCCGATTTTCGTTCGCTCCTTTAAATGGCGGAAGTGTTTTTGCCGAGAAGGCTGGCCGCGTGACGCCATCGATCGACATCTTCAGGTAAATATGGTATCGGTCCAGGTTCACGAGATCGTTTGCGTCGAATACCGGCTCAAGCTCTTTCGTGAGCACAGCACCGTCGCCAGAACCCACGCGGAATGAAATTAGCGTGCCGATATTTCCAAAGATTGCCTTAGCAACTTCTTCTGGCATCTGCGCAATGTATTGGTTGGTTAACACCAAGTTAAGGTGATACTTTCGCGCTTCCGATAACACCTTAGCGAACGATTCAGTCGCAAAGTTTTGAAACTCATCGACGTACAGGTAAAAATCAACCCGATCCTCTTCGAGGATATCAACCCGAGTCATGGCGGCCAACTGAATTTTCGTAATCATCATGGCGCCGAGCAACGCTGCGTTATCTTCCCCAATTTTTCCAGTTGAAAGATCGAGCAAAAGTATCTTTCGTGAGTCCATGGCCTGACGAATATCGAATGAACTCTTTGGTTGGCCAACAATATTCCGAATGGTGTCAGATGACAGGAACTGACCAACCTTGTTCTGGATTGGCGCAATCGCCTCGGTTCGAAACTTTGGATCGTACCGTTCGAATTCATTCAGAAAGAAATCGCGAATAACTGGATCTTTTACATGCTCTAAGACTTGTTTTCGAAACTTCGGGTCAACCAACAATTTCATGATCTCTAAGAATGTGGCACCCGGATATTCTAAGAGTGCCATGACGGCATTGCGCAGAATGTATTCCATTCGAGCTGACCAAACGTTCGCCCACAGCTTGGTAAAGATACTCATCAAGCCTGAGGCGGCAATGTTTTTCAGGTCTGGATCAAGTGATTCGAGCAGGTTAAATGCTACCGGAAATTCTCGGTCAGCCGGATTGAAGTAAATAACATCATTAATTCGATGATCGGGAATGAAATTCAAAATGTGATCCACAAGATCGCCATGCGGATCAACAACCGCAACGCCTTTGCCCTTTTGAATATCATCGATGATCATATTCTCGAGCATGGTTGATTTGCCCGTACCAGTTTTTCCGATGGCATACATATGAAGTCGACGATCATTTTTTAATATGCCAAATCGTCGATGAACTCCTCGGAAATCAGTCTCGCCGAACACGGTCAGTTCGTCGGGTGCTGCATGGCCTTCAAATGGCAGATTTGGAGGTGGTTCTCCTTTCTTGCTACCAGCCCACGCAATATTTGGCGTTTCTACGCTAAGAGCCGGAAAGTGGTAGAGGCTCGCTAGTTCTTCAATATTCAGCACGTCTCCATCGCCCAGAAATACTCGATTCCGGTAGTCGTCGATTAAATCGCTCCCAACACTAATCTCACTCGAGCGGAACCCGTTTAGGTTGGTGGTGTTGAACTGCTTATAGGCACCCGTCAGGCCTTCGATCCTGCTTCGAGCACTAATTTCATCGCTGGCAATTGCTGCAATTCGAATAGTGGTCTGGTATCCAAGCTTGGTAATTTTCGTTTCAATCCCCTTCACCGCTGCTTCTTCTGGCGCAGCAAGCTTGGCAGGCGCCGCCGGTTTTGATGCTTCTTCAGCTTGCGTATTGAAAAAGCGAATCACGGAACCAATAAAGCCAAAAATCGTCGTCAGCAACTGCTGCCACTTTGGTGGTTCGCTCGTCGACTCCCCTGCTCGACGCGATGACGCAAAACTGATTCCCTTTAATTGCCAGTCGTCAGAAACCGGCCGTACGATGATTTGAATCCAGGCCTGTTCGTCTGGAGCAGTCTTTCCGAGAACAGCGGTGATTGCCGACATTGGGTCAACGTCGAAGCTCTGGAATGTTTTAATTGGGTACACGTCTGGTTTTGTCAGGGTCAGTTGACTCGTAGCCACCACCTGGCCAGCCAGATCATGTCGGGTGTAATCGTCAATTTCTCGAATTTCGACGGTTGGATACTGGGCGTACATCTGACCTTCAATGAAGTCTTTCAGATGCGTTGGAACATGTAGGTAAAAGTGAATCAATTGACCAAATGATGCAATCTCGAAACTCATTTGGTACTGATACGATTCTTTTTCGCGATAAATACCATGTAAGGATGCCAGCATCTGCTCGGCAGCTAACGGCGACTTTTCATTGTTCTTTGGCACTAACACTTCGAGCGTTGAGTAGCGCTGATTCGCTTCCCAGGCCAAACGTTCCTGGCGCACCCGCATTCGCTGATATAAGACAAATGCAATGAGCGGCCCGCCAATGAGCACGCTAAAGATGATGAGCTCTAAAATTAAGAGGCCAATATTCATAGCTCTATTCTCAACTGATCACGGTCGATGCGCAAGCGTTGATCACCCATTGGCCTCCCGTGGTGGTAGTTCTGGGAGCGATGTTTTACTTTCGGTCAGTGACCGTTGCATACGTTCATCAAACGCCGCTTCGACGTCTTGTCGGTCTTGGCCATAACGCAAGCGTGAAAGCTGCCTGAGTGCTTCGCCGAGTACTAAATCGGGTTCTGTAGGACTTTTTATTGTTCGCATTGAAAACGGTTTGGTCGGAGTGCCATTAACCAGAATTTTGGCATACGTGGTGGCAAACGTAAGATTCACCAAGTCGTGCTGCGACACATTTGGAAACTCTTTCGCCATAAATTCGGCATCTTGCGCACCAATTCGAAAGCTAATAAGTGTACCAGCGTTGCCTATAACTGCGTCGCGAATGTCCTCTGGCAGCTGGGCGATGTACTGGTTCGTAATATTGAGGTTTAGGCGATACTTTCGAGCCTCGGACAGAATTGTCTTAAAGGTATTCGTCGTAAAGTTTTGAAACTCATCGACGTATAAATAGAAGTCGGGTCGAGATTCTTCCGGTGTATCAGCCCGCTGAAAGGCTGCCACCTGAAGTTTTGAAACTAAAATCATACCGAGCAGGAACGAGTTGGTCTCGCCAATTTTCCCTTTTGAAAGATTGACCAGGAATATTTTCTTGCTATCCATCATGTCGCGAACATCGAACGAACTTTTCGCTTGACCAATCACATTTCGAACCAGGTCATTCGTCATAAAGCGACCGAACTTCGAGTTAAAATAATTCAACATTTCCGATTTGTGGAAGTCGGCAGTCTTAGCCATTTGTTGGTTCCAGAACGCAAGTACCACTGGATCGGTGACAAACTGAAGTGCATATTCGCGAAACCCATCGTCGGTAAATAATCGTGGAATATCGAGAAGTGTTCCGCCACCAGGAATACTCATAACGGTCAGCGACGCGTTGCGCCCCCAGTGTTCAAACTGCGGTCCAACCATGCCAGTTCGATTTGGGTCGAACAGTTTGTAGAAAAT
>Ga0105240_10004636_pt1 | contig 20832 bp, 30 predicted proteins | sample KBSC54metaG_FD_80426 | JGI IMG/M metagenome (GOLD analysis project Ga0105240, IMG submission 80426) | Corn rhizosphere microbial communities from Kellogg Biological Station, Michigan, USA - KBS C5-4 metaG | ecosystem: Host-associated > Plants > Roots > Rhizosphere > Soil | place: Michigan, USA... | reverse complement strand
TCGCAGCCGGCTCTCGAGAGTCGCCCGAGATCGGAAGCCCGCCCGGAAGGAGAGAAGGCGGGCGGCGAGGAATTCCGAAGCGGCGGTTTTCGATCCGCGTCCGGCGCTGCGCGCCTCGGAGTGGAAGATTGGGCGAGGGTGCATGCAGGCGGACCGGAGGTTCGATTGAGCTCCTTGGACGGGTTGATCGCAGCGGCGGGAGGGCGACGACGCCTTGGGGCGTCCGAGGGTGCGGAGCGCCGCTGGACGGGTCGGAGGGGGACTCACTCGGTCGGTGTCTTGGTAGAGTCCAGTCGGACGGCGGCTAACCCGTCCAGCCGGCGATTGGGGGCGGTGTATGGATGCTCGGGTGCTCGAGTCTCGCATTGCGCGCCCTATGTTCAATATTCGGCCGGTTAAAAGGCCGCCGCCGGCAGGCGTGTTTGTCGTTGCATTCGTGGCCAACGAGTGTGGGTGAGCGTCGAATCCCATGAGCTACGATTTGGTCGTGTTTGATCCGAGAGCGGAGTTGCGCGAGCGCGCGACATTTATGGCGTGGTACGACGCACGCACTGAGTGGGAAGATGGGCTGGACTATAACGAGCCGTGCAATGCATCGCCCGCCTTACGGGACTGGTTCCGGGAGATGATCGCGACCTTTCCGCCCATGAATGGGCGGCTACGTCCGGCCGACTTTGCCGATAACGACTGGACCGCCGACTACTCGATTGCGCGGGATCTCATTCTCGTCGCATTCCCTTCCAGCAAAGGGATGCATGCATACGAACTCACGCGTCACCTGGCCGGGAAGCACGGTGTCGGATTCTTTGATGCCAGTGGGGACGGTGGCGCTTGGTTCCCCGCGGGGGGAGAGACGCTTGAACTGGCCCATGCGAGCGATCCGAGCGAGGGCGGATACGCAGGCCTCGAGTAGCTTTTGAGGCGGATGGAGCGAGCGTGGAAGAAGTCTTGACGACGGGGCATGGAGGCCTGGAGGGTGCGACTGTTGCCAGCCTGCCGCATTGGCTCACAGCGAACACACGGTGAGCCAGAGCAGCAGGTCAAGGCGGCTCCATCGTCTGGCCATACGTGACTCTAGCTATAAAGCAAAGGCCTGCTAGCTTGGAGACTAACTCACGCGCCGCCGCGACGCTTTTGGTTTGCACTCTTGCCGGGGTGCCAGACAAACAAGCATCCACTGCTTCCTTTGCGGCTGCCAGGCCAAGAGAAGAGCACTCTCGTATTGCCTGCGTTGCGGACACCTTGAGCGCACCCTCCAGCCCAAAAGTTCAACTTCGGGATTGGGCGCGGCATTTGCGTTGCCGCGGCAAACGAACGCCTCCACAGATTCCGACGTGGGCCTGTGATAGCTGATGAAGACCGGGGACGCCCCATTTCGTGCAACGAAGATTGGCGCATTTCCTACCAGCATGTCTCCCGGGTGTTTCGTCACCACATAATGCGCAGACTGGTAGTAGAACACCCAGCCGGCGTCGAATTCCTCTGTATTGGAATCGACGAGCACGGCAGGGACTTCGCTCATCGCAAGGTGCGCGACGGCTGCCTCTCGAGCTTGTCCTGCGGTTCTCATCACCGGTCCAAAATATATCTCAGGAAGTTGTTCGCTTTCTCATCGGATGGAGTGCGTCGCACATACTCGTGAAGCTCGTCTATAAACCGGTGCTCCCTCAACGCTATTTCGATTGAGAGTCCGCGCGCCCGGTTCGGTTGGGTAGCCCGCGCCAATAAAGATAGTTCGTTCAGTCTTGGCTCTTGGGATCCGACAGTCCAATCCACAACATAACACGCTGCCGTCCTCCAACAAGACGCGGCAGACCATGGTGCCACCGTCTGGGGGCTATTGCTGAATCAATAAATCGCCGCATCTTCATATGCCTCGAGTCCTACACGACCCGGCTGCTGAGCTTAGCATCGATGTGATCGCGAAATGGACGTCTACTATTTCGGTTCTTGGCGACCTCTGTCAGATATTCCCGAATGGCAGCAAAGGAGCCCTGAGCGGTCCTTCGATCGAAGCGATCGGGAAGCCGATCCGCATTCGGCGCTTCGCGCCTGAGAGCCGATGGTTCAGCGAGGGATCGGTGGACTCCCGGACTCTCGCGACCGGCCACACAGTGAGGCCGGTGAGTTGTTGGCGCTGTCCATTCGACGTTAACGTCCGAGCCTCGGAATTCCGTTACCGGCGGCGCCGCCGATGGCAGTCCGCTCTCGAGAGTCGCCCGAGATCGGAAGCTCGTCCGGAAGGCGGGGAGGCGAGCGAGAAATTTCCGGAGGCGCTGTTTTCGATCCGCGTCCGGCGCTGCATGCCCGGAGTGGACTGTTAGGCGAGCGGTTGGATCCATTCGATCTGCGCTCGAACTCGCGGTGACCCGGGTCGCTGAGGACTGGGCTGGTGCGAGTGCCTCCTGAAGACGGGTGGCCGGCGTAGGGCGGCGACGCCTCGGGCAGAGTCTGAGGGCGCGGAGCGCCGGTGGCGGCTCCATCGGATTTCTCACTCACTCGCGGGTCGGGCGGAGTCCGGTGGCACGGTGTTTTGGCCGCTCAACCAGCGGTCGGAGGCGGGTCGATGTTTCGGGGACGCTGTGGGAAGGTTGGGGTGGCGCGCGAGACCTGGGATCGGCGGGCGTCGGGATCGTCTCGGTTCGGCCATTTGTGACATTCGTCACATCGCCTGGATTGCCCAAATCCGTCGTTTGGAGGCTACGCTAGCCTAGCCGCAACCTGATGCTCCCGGACTTTCCCCGTGAAACGTTCCCTAATCAAACTTACCTCTGTGGTGCTTGGACTTGGTGTGCTGTCGGCCGCGATCTCGATGACCGATGCGCGAGAGGAGGGATGGCTGACAGCATTCTTCCTATTGTTCATATTTGTCGGCATCCCACTGCTGATCCTGACCTGGGTGGATTTTGGCCGGCACTTGCGGGCAGCAAAAAACCCTACAGCCTTAGTGAAAACGTTGGCGTTTATATTCACGGTGCCGCAAGTGTTGTTCGCCATCTTCGCAATAATTTGTGGGATTACTCTCACAGGCTGGGTGACGTACAACTCGCTTATCAAGCGCGTTCCTGAGTATACCGGCGGGTTTCTCACCTTCGGCATAGGACCCGCGCTTATCTCGTTTGGTGTACTTTGGCTTAGGCAGGCACGGTTTCGGCGTCCGGCCGGTAGCAGCCACCGAAAGGGAGCAATGAAAGCAGACCGCTTGTGATGATGATGATAACAGTTCGTATCATCGGGACGATAGTCGGGGCGGCATTCGGGCTTGTTATCTGCCATGCGCTCTTACCGGCTCTGTGCGGCGGCAACACGCTCGCTGCAGGCTTCCTGTTTCTACCGGGAGCAGCAGTAAGTCTCATAGCGGGTGGGATCGCTGGAGCGATATCGGCCACGCGAGTCGCAATGCGCTTGGGTGAGCCCGTGACGGCCGCCGAGCGACGTTCGCGCCGCATACTGGTTCTGTCACTCCTGCTAGGGATCCCGAGCGCTTTCGTCGCTGTAGTCTGGATCGGCAGGGAAGCAATGATGCCACCCTCCGATGCGGCAATGCTGAGGCACTTCGAGCGCCACGAGGCCACGTTTGCAGCGCTCGCCCAGATGGCGATCGCCGATAAGGGGTTAGATCGCGTCGATGATAACTGGACAATGCCAGCCGACACAAACAGTGTTGGTGTGTCAACAGAGCGACTCAGAGTTTACCGCAGATTATTGAGCCAAGCCGGTATTCCACGAGGCTTTCAGGTATCGAAATCTCGTGACGGGTTTGACTTCTTCTATTGGCTGGTAGGCTCAGCCATTTCGGACGACACGGATAAAGGGTTTGCCTACCGAACAACCCCGCCGTCAAACACAGTTCAAAGCCTGGATGGCATTCGCGCGGCCTCCAGGGAGCCCTTTGTTGCTTATCGACACATCCAGGGAAATTGGTATCTTTTCTACGAGTTCATTCCTGACTAGCGATATTGGTCAGCGAGCAGGCGGTCGATCGGCATGATTTCAAGGCGCCTGAAAGCCGTTGTTTGCCAAGGCCCGAGGGATCGTGAGCGGTCCGTTGCTCGAGGCGATCGGGGAGTTGATCCGCGTCCGGCGCTGCGCGGCCGAAATCAGATCGTTCGGCGAGGGGGAGGAAAGCTCTCGCCGGGTCGCCGCGAGTGTCTCATGGAGACTGATGGCAGGCGAAAAGGAGTGTATGGCATCCCTTGACTTCGAGTTTGAAAAGGCCGCGTTTCGCGGCTTCTACGAACAGAATGCGGAATTGCTGGAATCAGCCAAGGATTCCTACAGTGCCTTAGTCAATGCGCTGGTGGTGAACCCCGGCACGATCGCGGTGTCCAAGATCGAGGGCCGGGTGAAGGACAAGGAAGAGTGCATTCGCAAGTTTGCGCGGAAGTATCAACCGGGGCTGGAGGAACGGAACGTGCCCTACGAGATCCGCGCTTACATAACGGATCTCATCGGGCTTCGGACCGTGTGTTTGTATGAGGACGAGATCGACCGGGTGGCCGAGATCCTGCGCTCGCACTTCGAAGTGATTGAAGTTACCGACAAGGTGTCGGCGATGGAGGAGACGGAAGGCTCGTTCGGGTACAAGGGACTGCACATGGACTTGCGGTTGAATGCCGCGCGCAGTGCCTTGCCCGACCAGTTCAACAGCGTGATGAAAGACAACCTACCACTGGTGAAGCGCTACAAACTGGCCTTCGAGGCGAAGGACTCCACAAACAAGTTGAATCCGTTTACGGTGATCCGGCATTGCCTATATTTGAGTGATAAGGGGACGTTTTCGAAAGCGTTGACGAAATTGGCGCGGGAGTCGTTTGAGGCGTGGCTCAAGACGAATGAGCCGGCGAATTGAGATGTGGACCGAGGAGCATTCCGATCCGCGGCGCTGCGCGCCCGAAAAGGGGACTGTTGAGCGAGGCGAAGTTTAGGGCGGATGGGGGTTTGCGCGCTCACTGGAGTCCCCGCGGGCTGGTGGTGCGAGGGGCGGGTCGGTGCCGCGGTACCCGGTCCGTGTTCGGCGCTGCGCGCCCGGACAAGACGGTTGAGCGGTCCGGTGTATTTGCGAACCCAAGACGGTCGATGCTGAGGGCTCGGTCAAATGATGGGGCGTTTATAATGATTGTCTGTAGGGGCTGATAGTTAGAGCGTGCGACAAGCGCTGAAAATTGCGATTGCTGTAGTGGGTGTCTTGCTGGCGGCGCTGTGGTTCCTTTTCTCATTCCGGCTCGTCGCATTGCCGATATTGATCGCGCTGTTCGTCATCCTGTCGCGACGCTCACTGCGGTCACGACTCCGGTTACACGTGAGCGCGTGGATTGCCTTGTTCGTCATGACGATTCAGCCGTTTGACGTGACCCTGCGGACCGTACCCGGTGGACCGCATATCGTTACGTGGTGCCCCGGTTCTGTTCCCCATCGGGATTACCGCGATGCGCTGGAACGGGATCGCCGTGGCGAATGCCGTTTTCGCACCGACTTGTTTGTCGGATACGAAGCCACCTATTTTCTGGTGTGGTGAGCAAGTGGTGAAGTCGACCCGCGTCCTGCGCTGCGCGCCTCGGAGTGGGAGGTTGGGCGGATCGGCGAGATCGAATTCGCGGCGAGGACGTGGTGGAGGGAGCACATTGCGCGCCGGGCGCCGTCAAACAATCATGGTCGTTGCAGGCGGGTTGCTGTTCTGACATCACGATTCCCGAGTCTCGATCCTCTGGGGCGATCCGGTCGGAAGGGACGTGGAGGCGGAGCAGTCCGTTTTGGAAGCAGGCGGGCGTACGGGGCAGAAATGTGCGGAACGATGTGGGAAGCGGAGTGAGCGGAAGCGATGAATGCGGGCGAGCGACAAGGACGGCGGCGGCAAAACGACTGCGCGCCGGGAGGTTCAAGCCCTGGCTGAGATCCTAATCGCTGTCGTTCAGTTACTCGGCGAAATATTGTTGCAAGTTCTCGCAGAAGTCTTGGCGGAATCCGGGCTCAAAGCACTTCGTGAGGCGGTAAGACCCAGTAAGCCCGCTCGGCCCCTGGTCGCTGCCATCGGCTACATTCTGCTGGGTGCGCTGTTGGCTTGTCTGTCGCTATGGCCACTTCCATACAGCTTTGCGCATCATACGTGGCTACGGCTCGCAAACCTCGTGATCGCGCCCGCAATAGCCGGGTGGGTCCTGGTTGCAGTGGGCCGATGGAGAGTGGGCCGCGGACAGGACGGATTGCATTTACACCGGTTCGGTTACGGATATTTGTTGGCTTTGACTTTTGCCCTCGTCCGATTTGCCTTTACGTCCTGATCTCGCTGATGGCGGTGATTGTGGTCGTTAGGGGACAACTCGCCGCGTTCTCGCTTTGCGAAGAGGCGATAGTCTTGGAAAGACCCTGAAGACTTGGGCTCGCGGGCTAGTCGATATTAACTTTGGAATCGGCTGATCGCAAAAATACAAGCCGCGAAGTGCTTCGGCTTCGCGCTCGCGTTCAGGCGTTCGGTCTGTACGTTGTTACACTGACGTCTCGAAGCGATCGGGGGAGTCGATCCGCGTCCGGCGCGGTGCGTCCCGAGTTGGGAAGTTTGGCGGTCTGGAGTGAATCGCAGATCCGCTCACCGAGCCGCAGTCACGGCGTCGTGTTTGTGTTTCGACCGCCCGAGACTCGAAATTCCGTTATCGGCGCTGGGGCCGATGGCAGCCCTCGCTCGAGAGTCGCAGCCCGTCCGGAAGTCAGGAGGCGGGCGGTGAGAAAACGCTGAAGGGCAGCCTCGATCTGCCTCCGGCGCTGTGCGCCCGGAGTGGAAGGACGGGCCAGGGAGCATGCAGGCGGACCGGACCGGGTGGTCGATTGAGTTCCTTGGACCGGTTGGATCGCGCGTGTGGCGGGTCGAGGTTGGCCGGTGCCGGGCGCCCGATGGCGCGCAGCGCCGCTGGACGGGTCAGAGAGAGGGCTCACTCGGTTGCTGTCTTGGAGAGGGCTGGTGGCGGGAGGTATCGGCCGGCGGTCCAACAGGTGGCCCGGGTAGCGGGACGGGGTCGGTGCTGGGACAGGTGGCAGAGTCTCGATCCTGTGGGGCGATCCGGTCTGACGGAGCGGCGGCGCGACTCTTTCAACCTGTTTGGAATCGGGTCATGATTCTGAGCAGCACGATCGATCGCATTGAAACTGGGGAACTCCGACTTTGAGCGCAAGCAATGAATCCACGGTAGGACTGTACGAAAAGGGCGGAGTGGTCTTCGAGTCGATGATTCTGTTGACGCCGGAGTCCGCGCGATGCCTCTGCGATGCCCTTCGATTGGCGCTCGAATCCCCGGAGGCTGCGGCTCAGTCTGCGTGGCCTGGGACACTCTGTGCTTTCTCTGTTTCCCCTCAGTTTCGCGGGAAGGAGCAGTACGTCTCATTTCATCTCGACGCGGGTTCGAAGCCGTTGTCGCCCAGGGGCGTGCGTTGGCGGCGTGCGAGAGACACCGTCACATTCCTTTTAACGGGACTGGGATTCGTGTGCCTTGTTCGCTGGTTACTGAGCACATTGGGCGTTTGGCACGCCTGATCCGACGGGTGGCGATCGGGGGAGTCGATCTGCGCCCGGCGCTGTGCGCCAGGAGAGGGAGGTTGGGCGAGGGGTTGGATCGGACGGATCATCTTGGCTTGGAGTTGGGGTGATTCACTGACGACCGCGTCCTCGGTGTCGGCGAGCGCTCCGCGGCGTCCGGCGCTGCGCGCCCGGAGGGAGAGGTTGGGCGAGGTGAGGATCGGTTGGATCGGATTCGAGGCCAGCGGTGGAGTTCGCATCGATGCGCAGGGCGCGATAGTCGGTCGCAGTCTTTGCCAGTGAGTGGCTGTTCTCACTTGCCGATGCCGGAGTCTCGATCCGCTGGGGCGATCCGGTCGGGCGGAGCGGAGGCGGAGGTCGAGCAGTCCGTTTCGGGTCCCGGGGGTTCCCATTGCGAACTATGCTCGGCCTGCAGTCCGGATCCGCGTCGGAGGCTCAAATGTGCGAAGTGCGGCGCGCATTGTCGGGATGTTTGCTGACCGGCAAGATAGTTAGCGGCGTTCAGTCCGGAAGCGGTGTGCGATTACCCAATTCGTCCCTGCGATCAACGCGCGCATAGGCTCTTTTGCGCCGTGCAGCGGCACTGCCGAATAGCGCACGTCGTGGTGTTCGAGAACTGACTTCACTGTCTCCACAATCGGCTGGGGCGCTCGCAGCAGTAGTCCGAAGCCTTCTTCGAGCGCAGTTTGCGCATAGCCGCCGTTGAGATAGTGAGACGCCGGGCGCCAGTCATTTACCAACGCACTCACCGCCGCCCCGATGCTCGCAACAATGGCGGCGCTGTCACGCGTGGCCGTGGACACGTACAGGTTCAACCATTGGGCCGCATAGTCGAGCAGCAGGGGGTGCTCATCGACAACGCTGAAGGCTGGAATGATCTCCTGTGAATAGTGCCACTCGGCCTTTCCCACAAAATGAACACGAGAAGTTCGGTGCTCGTTTGTGAAATCCCAAAACGTAGTCTGTCGGCTCGAGATGATGTAAGACACGGTTTCGTCCCTGTGCACGCGGTCACGCCGTCACCGGCACGGTACCATTGCGCAAAACGATCGGCGAGTCTCGCGATGCAGGCGTCCGACTCTCGAGCCGTGCTGGCGGCAGTTGGATGCGAAGTGCGGCAGGGGCGGCGTGATGCGCGACTCAAACGCTTCTGCAGGACGTTCACGGAGGCATGTCAATGTCCAAATTTCTGGCACTCGAGCAGGCAAGGGGAATTGATGAGTCCTACCTGATGACCTTCAATCCGGGCGACTTTCAACGGCAGCGCGAGAATCGCACGCTCGGCTTTCGCAGTCATCTGTTCGATCCCGATTTTGAATGCATCATCGTTCACAACGGCGTCGCGATCACCTCGGCGGAGTTGGTGCCCTAACTGTGAGCCCCCTCTTCCGGCCGGTTTGGGACGCGATTCATGGAGCAGGGCGGGCAGAGGTACGCTGCCGGGAAAATGGTTGGACAAAGAGGGCGGTAGGAATGATGTGGCTCCGAAGAGTTGGGCTTGCGCTGTTCCTTGCGGGCAGTCTCCTGTTATTGTTGGTCCCGATGTTGGGGCATACCGTTCTGCTCGGATCCGTCGCACTCTCAATGATCATAGGAGGGGCCGCGTTGCTGGCGGCCGGTCTGAAACGCAGGCATTCCGGGGACAGCGGCGCGGGCGGATCGTACGGAGATGCCTCGGGTCTCGATATCGGCGACGGCGGTTTCCATCATCACGGCGGGCCCGATGGGGGACATGGCGGTGACGGAGGACACTAATGTCCTATCGGGAGGTTTGGCTCGCGTGATCGAGCGTCGCGTCTTTGGGCCGCGCCCTGTCGTTGCCGCTCCTGTGTGCATCCATATGCCCGAGTCTCGATTCTTTGGGGCGATTCGGTAGGAAGGAGCGGCGGGGAAGGTCGAGAGGCCGCGGGCGGTGAATGGGAGGGCGCGGTATGCAGGTAGTCTGGATCGCGAGACAGTGAACGATATGAGAGCGTGGAGTCCAGGGAGCGTTAGAGCAGGCGCGTGGCTTCAATCCGCCTGCTCTCTACCAGATGTTCATGACGTGGGATAGCATTTACCGAAAGACTCGGAAGTGGACTGCTCATGCTTCGATCCTACACAAAACACGGATGGCGGGATCACATCGCATCGCTCAGACGACAAGCGACCGCCGGCAACGTCACCGCCATGAGAGATTTGGGTTTGACTTTCTTTGAAGGCATTCAGGATCGGAAAGGAAGGTCGCTCGTTCGCCGCATCCTACGATGGCGGTCACTTGGTTTTGTAGGGCGGCGAGCCACGGGGACTCTACCGCGATCGGTTCTCTAGGCTACGCCTATGACGTGGGGCTAGGAACGCAGAGAAATGTTGAGCAAGCGATCCGTTGGTATCGGCGCGCGGCGAAATTGGGCGACGCCGCTGCCGCGTCCAATTTAGCGACGGTGTATCGCGATGCTGGAAAACCCCGGCTCGCGTTTCAATGGTGGACGCGAAGCGCAGGCATGGGTAATGGCGACGCCGTGGTCGATGTGGGCTATTGTTATCAATACGGTCTTGGTACCAGAAAGGACGTAGCGGGTGCACAGCGCATGTTCAGACGCGCCATCGCGTCGAGAGACATCTCTCAGTACGGGCGCGAAGAGGCGATGTATCACCTCGCGGTCCATTTTATCGATGAAGGACAGTTGCGGTTAGCGCTGCCTCTATTGAAACGCGCGTGCGCCGACGACGACTTTCCCGAAGCGAAATCGTTGTTGAAACAAATCAAAACCCAGTCAACATGTGTGCCGTGCCGCTGTAAGCGACACATCAAAAAGGCGCTGCGCGGACACGCAACGTGTCGACTGCACCCAAGATATATGATTTGGTTACCGAAAGTCGCCCGGTGCCTCTGAAAGGCAGTAGGGTCGTGAGCGCTCGGTCGGTCGACGCGATCGGGGAGTGGATCCGTGTCCGGCGCTGCGCGCCTCGGAGTGGGAGGTTTGGCGAGGTGAGGATCGGTGGGATCAAATTCCAGGCGATGCCTCGGTGGATTCGCATCGACGAGCCGGTGCAATTGACACAGCCGCAGTTGTTTGCCAGCTCTTGCTGTTCTCAATGGCTGGTGCCCGCATCTCGATCGGAACGTCGTCAGGATTCCAACGAGGCCGCCCGTGGCGTGAACGCGTGTTGCTCTGTTCAAACTGGCCGGGAGTTTCGGCTCAACAGGCGCAACCAGAACGCCATCTCGCAACCGACTCAAGCGGCGAGTAGTAGAACCGCGCCGGCCATTCCTGCTGTTTCGAGCGCAACCGCGGCGGCCAGCAGTACGGCTGTCCAGATGTGGTGTTTTGTATGGGCGATCCTCGTGCCCAGAAAACGGATATTACTCCTGCTGAGGACGCATGTTCGATATTCCGTTATCGGCGCTGGTCCCGATGGCAGCCCGCTCTCGAGAGTCGCCCGAGATCGGAATCCCGTCCGGAAGTCGGGGAGGGAGGCGGCGAGGAAACACTGAAGGGCAGTTTCGATCTGCGTCCGGCGCTGCGCGCCCCGGAGTGGAAGATTGGGCGAGGGTGCATGCAGACGGACCGGATGGTCGATCATTCCTTGAACGACGTGGTGCCGGGCGTGCGAGGGCGCGGAGCGCCGCTTTACGGGTTGGAAGGGACTCACTCGGTCGCTGTCCTGGAGGTGTCTGGTCGCGCGGCGGTTCGGTGGTTCAGCCGGCGGTTGGGTGGGGCGGGTAGCCGTTTGCCCGGGTGGGCCTGAAGGGTCGGGAGGCGGGGCGGAGATCGGCTCGAGTCCGGCTCTGCGCGCCGTTGATCCGATATTCCGCCGGTAAAAAGGGCTGACGCTGGCAGGTGTGTTTGCCGTAGCATTCGAGGCCAACGAGAGTGGCTGAGCGTCGAATCCCATGAGCTACGATTTGTTCGTGTTTAATCCATTTTCTCACGCTTTATACGATTGATAAATGTGAAATCTGATGAACGCACAATGACGAACATGATCGAAATTCTGACCGTCGCGGATCATTTTGACATCACGGGTCGAGGCTTGGTTATTCTTCCAGATTTCGACCCGCCGAACGAAGGCAGGAAATGGAGAGACTTCTCCGACTCAGTTGTCGTATTAACCCCAACAGGGCAGCGCTTGGAAATGCAGGCGGACTTCGTGCTCGTTCATTTCAACATTCGCGAGCTGAATGTCGACGTGAAACAACGCTGGCGCATCCACGTGACACTTCCTGCCGGAACAAAACAGAAGGTTCCAATCGGAAGCAAACTTCTATGCAGCGACAATGTGAGATCCGTTCTGCTGGGTCTTGGTCATACGTAGCGACATCAAATGGCCGATATTACAGAGCTCCGCAAGCCTGAGCATCGTTGACCGCTGCGAATAGAGGAGAAAGAGCGCGCCGATGAGCATTGCTCTTGCATACAAGTGTCGATCCGCTCGGGTGATCCGGACGGAGCGGCGGAGGTCTAGCAGTCCGTCGCGTGATCGTCTGCTGCGGGATCACGACCGGCCGGCCTGCAGCATGATCGGCTTTCCACAAAGCGCTGGTTCAGGCAGGCTCACCCAGTCGAAACAGCTTCGATCCGAGCTTCTCATGTTGAGCCGAAAAATCTGGATAACGGGACTAATGGCATTCAGCCTATTCGGTGCCAGATTGCAAGCCAACAACGAAGTGGCGTTCTGGAACTGGTTCATCGCGAATGAGCCGCGTCTGTTTGTTTTTGAATCTGACCAGGATTCCATTTTTAATGCGCTGACTCAACAGCTGAACGGTGTGAATGCCGACCTCACCTTCGAGTTTGGTCCGGTGACGAATGGAGGAGTTCGTCATCAGTGCCGGCGGGATCAGGGCCGCCTTCCCGGCGGTTTATGCTCTGTACGATAACGCCCCGGTTCTTCCGCGGTGGACATGGGTCAAAATCCGACCGCGTCGGCTGCCGATCCACGATGTAGATTTCGGAGGCAAGAAGGTCAGGGCTGAAGACGTTCGTTATCTGCTAGCAAAGGATGGCGAGAAAGTAGGAATCGTTCTTTTCTTTGATGGCTACAACGAACCGCAGAAGGCAACATACGGCCAGATCGGTTACTTGTTCCTCGATGAAGCCCTCGGGGAGTACGCCGTGGAAACCCAGGTGGGATTCATAGAGTTTCACTCACGTGAGCCCGCTATTTCGGCCAATCGCACCCGCTCAATGAGTTGCCGCGCGAGTTTGATGAATATCTGGCTCGGCGGGTTCGCGACGGACAGCACCGGCCCTAGCATACGGACGACCGCCGCGCAGGTATCACTCACACCGGTGCGCTGCGGTGACCTTTTTTTTTGCGGCCCCCAAGTCTGCTTCGGGGTCGTGAGCGGTCGGTCCGTCGTTCGAGGCGATCGGGGAATCGATCCGCATCCGGCGCGCTGCGTGCCCGGAGTGGGCGGTTTGGTGAGGTCGGTAGGATCAGTAATTCAATCACAGAGCCGCTGGTCGCCGCACGGTGTTTGCCGGCAGTGCTCGTCAGTGAACGGGCGGGCATTTTGATTTATAACTGTTGCCGCCCTCTCTCGAAACTCGCCCGAGATCGGAAGCCCGTGCGGAAGGCGCGGAGGCGGGCGGTCGGGAATCCGGGGAATTGGTTGATTAGCGAGTGGTGGGGTGGGCGCCCGCGGCGGCGGCAGTGCCTTGGTTGCCGGCCGATGTTCGTTCGTTCGAACCGTGTCCGGCGCTGTGCGCCCCGGATCGGATCAGGACGGCATTTCGGCCGATGTTTCTCGCCTGGCGTACACACTGTGGGATCCGCTGCGCTGCCGACTCGCGTTGGAGGAGTGCTAGGATAGGGCAAGGTCGCAGTTCGATATAAGAAGAGCGAGGGTCGCAGGGATGAATGGCGGTGCAGGGGCACGGAGAAAACGCTCGAGACGACTCATCAAGAAGCTGCATCGGCGCTGGCTCGACAACGTGATGATGGATGCGAGTCAATCCGGGTACTGGCGGGGTCGCCTGTTCGACGCGACACTCGGCGACGTCTTTGAGATCTCGCGGCGAAATACGTCGGGGTTACCCGGCCGGGTGACGGAGGCGATCCAAAAATATGGCCTGCGCTTTTCGGTATCCACTGTCTCGTCGGTCGAAGCCGAGTCGTGGCTGAGTCAAGACGGCAACGTGGTCTTCAAGTTCTGGGCCACCGAGTTTCCCAGCGTCACGCGATTCAGCGGGAACAATCCGGCGTCTCGATAGAGCTGCGATCGTTGGCAATGTTGAGTCCGGCGAGCGACGGTTGAACGTGTTGGAGTTCTGCAGTTAGGTCGATGCGTTGAGGGGTAGGGAGAATCCATCGTGGCGTAGACGCCCGGGTCTCGAAATGCCGTTATCGGCGCTGGTGCCGAGGGCAGCCCTCTCTCGAGAGTCGCCCGAGATCGGAAGCCCGTCCGGAAGGCGGGGAGGCTGGCGGACAGGGAGCGCTGGAATCGAATGACCGTCGGCCAAAAGACCGAGGGGAAGGCAATGGCGAATGTGCCGATGGGCTGTTGACGGCACCGCCTTAGCCTCAGTCGGGGGCCGTGTCTCCGGCATCACCGCTTAGGAATGCCGCCGCTCCAGGCGGATCTGCACAGGCCATTGCGCGCTTGAGGCGTGTCAGGAGATGGGTGGCAGCGCACAACCGTCATATGGTGCCGGGTGGGATACTGTGGCTTGATGATGTGTGAGGACGGAACAGATGGGACACGGGTCTTCAGTTCTTGGACTGGTCATTCTGCTTCTGCTCGTGTGCGGCGTCGCGGTAGTGACGCTGCGGAAGAAGCAGACCGTGAACGCGGCATGGCCGGTATACGCACGTCCCGTGATGTCTGAGGTTGAGCGGCAACTGTTTCGTCGGTTGGTCGAAGCCTTCCCGGAAAAGCTCATCCTTCCCCAGGTCCAGCTGTGTCGGTTCGTGGAAGTCCAGAACGTGCGCGGTCGCCTGGCGATTCTCAATCGTTACAATCGGCTGAGCGCAGATTTGTTATCTGTAATGCGGACGCAGCGGTCGAGCGCGTCGTGGAACTCGACGACCGATCGCACCACCGGGACATCGCGCGAAGTCGAGATGCCAAGAAAGATGGGGTACTGAGCGCGGCTGGCATTCCCGTGGTCAGGTTTCACGTAAAAGCGATGCCCGCGGCCCCAGATCTTCGGCGGCTGGTGTTCGGCGAGCAGCTCGTTGAGGGTGTGGCACCGGGAAAACAACAGGGCGCCAAAGTTGAGCCCACGATCTCCATCCCGTAAAAGACACGGATGCAACAGCACCCTGACCCCTACCGGACGGGTTGACGACTCCTAGGCGGGAATCGACCCGCGGCTGGCGCTGCGCGCGCCCCGATCCGGATTGTTTGGCGAAGTGAGGATTGGCAGGATCGAATTCGCGGCAAGCCAGTGGCGGAGTACGCATCGATGCGCAGGGCGCTATGGAGTCAGCCAGTCATGCTGGTCGTCGCTGATCTAACTTACAGGTGCCAGAGTCTCGATCCTCTTGGGCGATCCGGTCTGGCCTAGCGGCGGCGGAGGTCGGGCAGTTGGTTCGGGCGCGGGCGGTCAGCGCGCGCGAAAGAAGGCATGCGGGTATGTTGGGCGAGGTGAGAATCGGTGTGGGATCGAATCCGCGGGAACCGGTCGCGTGCGGGCCGAGTTGTCCCGGTACCGGCAAGCGAGACGAATCGACTGAAGTTCAACGCCAACACGCTGTACAGGTTAGTGCTCGACGTAGCGCAAGCAGTCCCCGGGTGTGTCTGCTCTCGGCCCAGAACTGGTTGTTCAAGGGACTTATGCGCCGTTGGATGACGGATCGTCGTCGAACCTTGCAGACCACAGGCTTGCGCTGCGTGACCACCAAGACAAGAATGTCTGGCGCGACTGGCAGTGAGCGATGCGGTCAACCAATCGAGCCAGCGATCGTCGGGACGCCTGGAGGGACGTATGTTAACGAATATCGAGGTTCTCCGGTGGCCCGAGGCCATCAGGCGCCGTCCGGAGATGTACATTCGGGATAGGGGCCCCCTTGGCTTAAGGTTTCTGGCGCGAGAACTGTTCGAATGTCCCCAGTCGCCGCGGAAGCTGAGCGTGGTGATCGAGGGTGCGAAGTTTGAGATGTTGGCAGTTTCGGCCCCGGTTGCAGTCGAGCCGCGCCAGGCAGGCAAACCAATCTACTTGATCGAGGTTGCGAGCGGTATGCACGTCCCGCTCGATGATCCACCGTCGATCTCGGCGGCTGAGATTCTTGACCTCCAGACCAAGCCAGCAGTCTTTCGTAGGGCCGACTTCGCGCCGTCCGCGATCGCGATTGCGAACGCACTGTCGAGCGAAATGAAACTTGTTTCCTACCGCGCTGGAGTAGCTACCGAAGTACGCTTCATGCGCGGCGCTCCGACCTCTGATGCGATCATGGCCCCCAGCACCTCAGAGGATGGTCTGGAAATCGCGTTGGTTCTCGACCTGGAAATCTTCCCGAATACCTCGTTCAGTTTCAAGGATCTCGCCGCGGAGCTGCGGGATTTTGCCCTCCGACGGCGAGTCTGCGTTGAATTACGCCACGCCAATGCGCGAGACCTCGTGTTCGCGATGACAGGCGCCGTTTAACCCAAGACCTCCACGCTCTCTGGTGACGATTGACAGTGGTGGCGTCCGAAATTGCCGACCGGGCGTCTACGACCTATGGTCGGTAGCGGGCCGCTCTGGGTCCGTGAGCGGTTCTTCGATCGAAGCGCTCGGGGAGTCGATCCGCGTCCGGGGCTGCGCGCCCGGAGCGGCGCTCTGCGCATTGTTCACCCTGGCTGTGGCAAGATGCGACGCAATCTGTGAATGGAAGCTGACCAAGTATCGAGGGATCGAATGTGAATGAAGGGGATGTGCCTCCGTCCATATCAGTAGTCTCTCGGGTGGCTGTTTTGGGTGTTCTCGGACTGTTTGTGATCCTGTTTGCCTGGATGGCCAGCACGCTGTTACTGCCTTGGATCAAAACTGGTTCGCCGCCACCGCCCTTCACCGGAGCGACCGTCTGTGTAGCGGTTGTAGGGCCGTTTGCATTTCTGGGGTGGTGTGGCGCCCATATCTACAAGATTTTCAACACGCACCTGTCGGTCGAGGGGATTTGGACGCCCACGCTGCGAGGTCGGGTGCTGGTGCGGTGGTCCGATATCAAAGGGGTTCGCGTCAAGGGCCAGGAACTCCGGCTGTGGAGTTCGACCTTGTCCATTGCCATCAACGTGTGGTGCTACACCCGACCCGACCGTGTTCCGGCGTTTGTACAGGGCCATCTTCCTGCTCATTGTGTAAGTCAACTCGCAGGTTAGATGAAGGCAATCGCCAAGTTGCCTTGGTCGCTGGGTGTGCCCGAGTCTCGATCCGCTGGGGCGATCCGGTCGGAGAGGGCGGGGCGAGGGAGAGCAGATCGACGATTTCGGAATGGAGTGCATGTTTGTCGATCGTCAGCTCTCGGGCCAGCAGCGGACATCGGACGAGGCCGGTGCTGTCGCAGCTGCTGCCAATAATGCGATGGAGTCAATCCAGAAAGTCGACGGGAATGTCTCGAACGTGTTTCTTTGCCGCATCGACCAGAGCTTCCCACTCGGGCGCTGGGAGAGACGAAATACCTCTCTCCAGAAGAGCACGTTCACACAAGTCCTGCAGCGCCCAGACCGCTCTTTTTTCGTCCTCGCTCAAACTATCCATGAAAAGAGTAGCTGACAGTTTGTTCGACAATACGTCCCAAACCGCAAGCAGGTGGCCGACGGAAAGCTTGAGGGAAGATTCGCTTGCTAGATTTTGATTCGACATCACTTTGCGAGTCCTTGGTAGCGAGGGTTGCGTCGACGGACCTCATCCAGTAGGTCTTCATTCCGATTTCCTTCATCCCTGTGAGAGTATGTCGCGCCTTCGCGAATGTCTGGCACGATGATCTCTAGGATGCTACCGCGGTCGCTGACGAGGGCTGTTCCGATGTTCATAGTCACAGACTAGGGGGCCTGGGCCTCTGTCCGCAATGGGTCGACTGCGGTCCCGTCGGTCGAGACGATCGGGGAGGCGATCCGCAGCCGACGCTGCGTCCCAAGTCGGAGGTAGAGCTCGGGGACATTTCGCGGGGTGTGTTGCTCCACTAGAGCAGATAGGAGCGGCCGCCGATCGGCTAGCGGCCCGAGGCGAGTTCAGAGATGTACACGCCGTCATTCGGGTGAGAACTGCTGCGACTCAATCCATGCTCCCCCAAGAAGTGGCACTCGTATACGACAGCTGCCGACTTTGAATTCACTCGGCAGGGTGGTTACGACGTTCATCCGAAAGCGTTCGCCTGGAGAGATCCGCGTGATCGACGATGGACCATCGACGATGTATGGCGAATCCGACTCCGTAGCATCGATATTCGTGCACGTTGCTGTCGGTTGGTCCGTGTCTTGTAGGTAGATAGTACGACTCGATTTGTTCTCTAGTAGTAAGAACACACCCGAAGCTGACTTGCCATCGTAACGAACATCGATTAAACCTATGGGCGGCATTTCCAGCTTAACCTCTACGAAGCCAACGGCAACCAGGGCAAGCAAACCGCCCAAAACTACATTGAAGCGCTTCGAGGTATCACTCGGGGGCGCCAGCGCTTTGAAGCAAATTGCGAGCAGAGCCGCGTGCGCCACGAACAGCAGTCCTCTCCATTTGTACTCCGCTGCGCGCGACCCAGATGGGAAGTCGTCTAAACTCGCCCAAGCGATATAAAGGTCGGCAAAAAGGGTATTCCAAATCAGGATGCCGGCAAACAACATAATTCCGGTCCATCCGATGACTCGCAGTGTCCGGCTGTGAATCAGGGACCCTACAAAGCCTGCGGCGAGCAGGACGAAGACGCTGGATCGAAACCACGGTGGGGACGGTTGCCAAAGTACGCCGGGGATGGTCAACTCACAGAGGCCCACTGCGATCAACACAACATAGCTGCCGAGCAAACGAGCTCGGTTCCCGGTAATCAAGGAAAAAACACCACCAACAATTGCGTGAGAATAGACGGCCATCTCGAACTCCTTTGCCTCGAAATATGATTGCCTGTCTCTCTGCGGGCCGTGTAAAGATCTATCAGATACACGCGAGCCGGGCGAATCGCGGTGATGAGCTCATCCGAAGATGATGGACACAAAGAGGCACCGTCACAAGGATCCCAGCGTCTGATTTTTGGGCAGATGCAGCCGCTTTTTGACGCCCCGCGCTATATTATTTACGCAGCTCATCGATCCGGGCAATGCGGCCCGGGACTAAATGTGCATTCTTGATTCGACGGCAGCGTTCTCGGAGTCGTCGTGTTCTCAGCGGTGAGTTCGGGACAGTGGCGAAGGCGTTGAAGGTGAATCCGATGAATTGTTCAATCGATTTGCATGCGCATCCTGACTCTGGCAGCCCAGTCTGTGATGAGCGCACAGCAACTGTCCATCGCGGGTGAACACGGTATCGACTGAAAAGATTGAGTTCCGGCTCGAAGTCGAAGACGGCTTCCCGCCCATCTCCATCGAGTCTCTGAATGCGCGTCTCATTGACGGCGATCGCTTCGAAATTCTGAACACGCCGTTTTTCGCGGAGAGTGTCGCCTACGGGGATGTGGTGGTCGCGTCGCGACAGCAAGATGGCCGGCTCGTGTACGAATCCGTTGAGACGTATTCAGGATTTAGGGCGATCTCCGTCATCCTTTTCGATACGTCCCTGGATGCTTATCTGATGGATTTGCTGAGAGGGCTTCACTGCGTCATTGAATACGGAGAGTTTGGCGCGCTCAGAATGCTGGCGGTGGGGATTCCCGCAGACGTTGATTACGGCCCTATTAGGGGATCGCTGGATGAATTTGAGCGACTTGGGAATCTCAGTTACGCTGAACTCGTGGCCTGAGTCATGTGATCGACTCCCGCGAGCGGCGCCTGGATGTCGTCGAGTTCGTGGCCGTGGCGAAGGCGCTCAAACAGTATCCCATCGATCTGTTCTCGCGCTTCGATGTAAGGACTCCAGTAATCCCGTTCTTGTGGTCGGACCCGCGGCCGTGTAGGCGTCGGCCCGGGCGGTGAGCACCTCGGCGCCGGATCAGCGCCCAGACAGACGTGGATTAGCCGGATCGTTGGGGGAGCAACAGCTTCGATCGCGCCTCCTGAGTCTCATCGGCCCAAGGGTTGGTCCGTGTCTGGGGAAATGCCGCGGGCGCAGCTGCCCGGCGTCGGGCGCTGCGCGCCCCGGATCCGCAGATTGGGCGGTGGTCTCAGGGGCGGATTGAATTATCTAAGTTGTCAACTTCAAAGCCCGCCAGGTCCAACACGCCCGGGGTGGCGTTCGCGATGACGCAGAAGCAGACACGGTGAGTCATCGTCTCGTAGAAGCAGCGCGGTGTTTTCCCCGCTTTCAGCTGTGTCTGTAGATTGAGGTGCCCAGGGCTTCGATACGCCTCATAGCGGTATGCCCCGTCCGTCGTTGGCAGCGCAGGAGATTGAAATAGGCCCACGAGTTGGTTGCCCATATAGATATCAGCTCTCCCGGTAGTGGACGCACCGATCGCCTGTTCGTCTTCTGCCATTATCGAATGATACCCACAGAATGGTGTGAACGTCGCGATCGTCTGCTCTGAACCGGGTGCTGGCCGCCGCGACTGGCTACATTCGAATAGGCAAAGGATCGGACCCGGCTGTGCGGGTCCGATGCCTCTGGATCGCGAACCGCGTCCGGCGCTGCGCACCTCGGATCCGAACCGATCGGCGAGGCAAGGAATTGTCGTAACCGGCTAACGGCTACGCGCTCTCCTGATTTCGGGAAGCGGTGTCGGTCCGCGAGACGCGGCCGAGTTGTCGATCACGTCCCCGGCTCCGAATATCCGTGATCGGCTCGGACGGCGGTCGGCGGAAGAAATCTCGAGTCCGTCCGCGGGAGGATCGGCGGGGGCGAGATCGAGGAGAGGTGAAAGGCTGGGATTTGCTCCTAAAGCATCTGGGGCAATTACCCGGCTTCCGCACCGACTGGTACACCGCCGTTACGCGTCCCGCTTCTGCACTCAAGCTGATCCAGCACGGCGGGGACAATCTCTCTTACTCTCAAGGCATTTCGGTCAACGCGGCCAACAGCGCCTGGGCCAGTCGGCGCGGTCCACGACCGTGGGGGTTGTCGAGATCGGCGCTCTCCCGACACGCCTCGATGAACAGGTCGCCGACGGAGCCGGGTGCAGGCAGGCTCAACTGCTCACGCATTTGTAGACAGGCTTGAGCGACTTCGAGGAGTTCATCGGCGTCCCTCCTGAATAACTTCCGCCGCATTTATTCAGGAGGGACGCCGATGAACTCGTCGAAGTAGCTCAAG
>Ga0105240_10004634_pt1 | contig 20838 bp, 17 predicted proteins | sample KBSC54metaG_FD_80426 | JGI IMG/M metagenome (GOLD analysis project Ga0105240, IMG submission 80426) | Corn rhizosphere microbial communities from Kellogg Biological Station, Michigan, USA - KBS C5-4 metaG | ecosystem: Host-associated > Plants > Roots > Rhizosphere > Soil | place: Michigan, USA... | reverse complement strand
GTGCGCGATCGCCCGGTCTATGTCATTCAGTCCCTGTTCGGGGATGCGCGTGGTTCGGCGAACGACCGGCTGTGCCAGCTGCTCTTCTTCGTCGCCTCGCTCAAGGATGCGGGTGCGGCTCGAGTCACTGCATGTGTGCCTTATCTCGCCTATGCGCGGCAGGATCGGCGTACCGAAGCCCGCGACCCCATCACGGCGCGCTATATCGCGCAATTATTCGAAGCCATGGGCGTCGACCGGGTGCTCGCCCTCGACGTGCACAACCTCGCGGCCTTCGACAACGCCTTCCGGTGCCGATCCGTGCATCTCGAGGCGGCCACCCTGTTCGTCCGGCATTTCGCCGCGCAGTCCGCCGGCCATGAATTCGCCGTGGTTTCCCCGGATATCGGCGGCGTCAAACGCGCGAGGCACTTCCAGGAGCGCCTGGAGGAGGCTCTCGGCCGCACGGTGAATTTTGCGCTCATGGACAAGAAGCGCAGCCACGGCGGCGTCAGCGGCAGCTTGTTCGCCGGGGATGTCGCGGGGCGGTGTGCGATCGTACTCGATGATTTGATCAGTTCCGGAACGACCGCCGCCCGCGCGTTCGGCGCCTGCCGCCGTGCGGGTGCCGTTCGCGTCGAGTTCGCCGCCACCCATGCGTCCTTCGCCGCCGAGGCGCGGCGTCTGTTCGATCAGGACCCGCCGGATAAGGTGCTCGTCACCGATTCAGTGGATCTCGGCGAGAATTTCCTGCCCTATTTACAGGGGCCGCTCGCGGTGCTCAGCGTCGCACCGCTGTTCGCCGAAGCAATACGAAGGCTCGAAAACGGCGGCTCGCTGTCGGAACTCGGCGGGTTGTAGCCCGCCCGCCGTCATTTTCTCAATGGCAGCGGCTTTTTTGGTTCGATGGTCTCGCAGCAGCGAAATCCCAGGTGATAATTGGCGTGGCTGTGGGTGTCCATCACGCGGGTGCCGTGCCAGTACGGAGCCCGCCAACGGCACCAATCCTCGTGCGGCCGATACGTATCGAAAATGAACCAGCTCCCCTTCATCTCCGTATAGCCCAGCTCTTGGCTGCCGAGACTCGCCATCTGTCCTGTGTTCAACGGCAGATTCATGTGTTCCGCGGCATTGCCGTTGAGGTCGTAGACGTTCAGCGGGCTGCGGCAGGCGGGGAAATCGCCGGTAGGATACGTGTTTGATCCACACAGCTGCCATCCGCCGCCGGGACATCCGGGGGTTTTGAAGCTGCCGGTGGCGCACACGCCTCGTTGGTACTCAGGCCCGTAGCTCCACGATTTATCCGCTTGGTGCGCTGCATTGTGCGCAACGCGCATGCGGTGAATGGCAACCTGCGGGTCCTGGCCCCGGGCCAGATCGAAGCGGTAATCCGGCGGCTCCAGGCTTCCCGCGCACGCCCCCTCCCATTCGTGGGCGTCGCAGAGGCGCTTGCCCTCCGCCTCGCATAGCTGCGCCGCCTCCCGTGCCTTGACCCAGACCACCGGATACGCACAGGGGATGTCGGGAAATTCGAACTGATCGATGCAGGCCTTGGCTTGCTCGGCGCCGGCGGTTTTCGGGTCATAGAGCGGAGCCATGTATTTGCGTCCGCAGATCTGCTCAAATCGTGCATTGTCATAGCGGATTCCGGCCTTCTCGAGCTTGGCCGCGCACTGTTGGGGCGTCACCGGATGCTGGGTGATGGCGGGATTGCCCTGGCCGAGGACGCCGGAATGGGCGAATATCGCGCGAATATTGCGCATTTGCTCATCCGTCAACCCATGAACCTGCTGCAATTGCTCGAACAGCAGCTCATTCTGTTCACGCAATGTGATTTGCGGGGCCGCACGCTGCGCCGCCGCACCCTGCCCCGCCGTACTCTGCACCGCCGCACTCTGCGTCGCCGTACCCGGCGCAGCCGTACTCTGCGCCGCCGCACCCTGCGCCATGCCCAGCAGCGCGCCCAGCATGAGTATTCTCCTCATGGGGCTGTCGGCTTTCGAGTGAGATAGAAGAAATCCCGATCGTCGGGAAAGCTCAGGAATCGAGGGGCCAGTTCGCTGCCGCCCTTGCGGTCGACCTCGGCCATGCCTTCGATCAAATGCTGCACGACGATCCTGCCGTTCCTGTGCGAATAAACGGCAAAATACGTATGCTCCAGCGCATTCATATCCAGGTGCATGGCATACCGGCAACCATAGGCTTGGAAAACGCGCGCCATCGCGCTCGGCGTCGCGGTGGAAAAATAGCCGTAGACCAGAAATCGCCGCCCACCGGAAGCCAATAGACACGCACCGGCACGCAGGGTGCGCAAGTGTTCCTCGCTGGAACCCGACCAGTTGCCGGCCCCCCAACTATTGACCAGGGGCCCGGGCGAAGAGACCGCCGTCTTTTCATCATACTCGATCAAGGGTACCCCGTTCTGCCGCGCGTACTTGATGTGCGGCAATTCTGCATCGTCGGTGGGAGCCCAGGTCTTCATCTGCACGGCGCCGCTGTCATCGACGAACAGCGTTGCCAGGCCGGGCTGCAGCTTGCTGAAGATCACCCCCTGTTCGATGAAGCCGTAATGCGAACCGTGATTCCGCAGCGCCAGCGGGCCGTACCGAAAGGCACCATGCTCTCGCTTGAATCCGCCGGCAAATGCCGCCGCCGCCCGTTCGACCGTGGGCGGGTTGACCATTCCATTCACGACCAGCGGCGCCGCGCTGCCGATGCCATCGGGCCCGGGGAGCTTGGGATTACGCGCCGATTCGAGCACGCGCTGCGACCATTCCACGCGCGGATGGTCGGTGCCGAGCGCGAATCCGAGATCGAACTGCGACAGATCGATGGCCACCATGTAGTCCAACGCGGCCGCCTCGACCGAATCCAACTCGTTCACCCTGCGCCCTTCCTGGCGTCGCGCGGGTGCGGCGAGCGCCTCCGGCTGAACGACGCTGATGAACATTCCGGCGCTGTCTCGAACGCCATACCACTGTCCCTGCAATAGTCCTGAGGGCCCCTGCCCGACGTCGATTCCGAGATGTTCGGGGACCACCGCGTGCAGGGCAAAGGCCGCGTCGATTTGCGGCGGCGGCGGGGCGCCGGCCGCTGCCGTGCGCGCTTCCGGCATCCATCCCCTCCCCGCTTCGCCCCTCTCCAGGAATGCGTCGGCGAAAAATTCCTGCTTGACGAATCCCACGATTTTCTCACCGCCCCATACATGATCCCGCAGAAAATTCGTGATGCGCTCCAGATGCGTGTACGTTCCCGCGACGGCATTACGCAGGTAAAGACGATCCCCGCACAGCGGCGCATACGGCAAACCCGAACTCTGTGCCTGCTGCAAGGCGCCCCACTGCCCATCCGGCCACAGCGAACATTCCATGTCGCGGCCGTCGGCAGAGACCCGAATGCCGTCCCGGCGCGCGCTCAAGGTCAATGTTTGCGCGTCGGGGCGCGGATTCTCCACATGATAGGACACTGGTCTTCCGCCGGTGCCCGAACGCAACGTGAGCAAGAACCATGCATTGACGCGCGGGTTGAGGTTGATCAGGGTCGCCACGCCCCCTTCGCCGGACATCTCCACGCTCGCCGTAGTTCGGAACGGCTGCAATTCGACGATGGTCTTGGGAACGTCCGCTTGGTATTCCGTCCACTGCGACGCCGCCGTCTCCCGGTCGGAAGGCCCGGCGACAGGACCGTCCGCGGCGGCGGTCAGTATCGCAATCCCGCCCAGAACCACCGCGGCGGCTCTCACCAGCGGCGCCGAGAGGCTCATAACGCCAATGCAGCGAATGACGCCATGCCCGCAATAGTCCAGAGACTGACTCGGTCGGATAGCGCGAAGATCACGGGGTCTCCGACGATGCGCCCGCGCGACGCCATCATCCACAAGTAGCTGATCCAGTACAGCAATAGCAGGCAGATGCCCCAGAAATAATCATGCCGCGCGTACAAATGCTGGCCGATTTCCGTATTCGTGTACAGGGCGAGCACCATCACCGCCAGGTATCCGCTCACGATACCCTGCGCCAGCAGCAGTGTTTTGTCCTGGCTCACATAGCCGCGTGCGTGTACCCGTGCGGTGCTTGCCGTCGATTCCAGAACCACCAGCTCCGCATAGCGCTTGATCAGCGCCAGGCTGAAGAACAGGAACACGCAGAGAGTCAGAAGCCACGCGGAAATTCGAATCTCCACCGCCACCGCGCCCGCCGCCACGCGCAATGCATACCCGCCCGCCAGCACCAACACGTCCACCAGCGGTATGTCCTTGAGTTTCAGCGAATACCCGATCATCAAGACGGCATACAGCCCCAGTACGCCGGCAAATCCCATCGACAGGTGCCACGCGATCGCAAAAGCGCCGATGAGCAGCATCGGCATCATCGCCAACGCATGCACGAGCCGAATCCGCCCGGTCGCCAGCATTCTTTCCTTTTTATGAGGATGTCGCCGATCGGCGGGCAGATCGAGCAGATCATTCAGCAGATACAGACCGGAGGCACAGAGATTAAACGCAAGGAAAGCCAGCAACGCCCTGCCCAGCAGAGGGGCTTCGAAGAGGCGGTGCACGGCCGCCAACGGGACGAATACCAGGACGTTTTTGATCCAGTGAGGCGGGCGCAATGCGTCGAGATAGCCCTGCCATCGCGGCCCCTGATCGGCGAAGACTTTCTCGATCGGGGTGTTCCTGGCAACGGTTTCAACGAGCCGCGACGAGGACGACGTCAGCAGCGCCCGACGCGCCGCCCGCCACACGCTGCCGTCACGAGCATCATTGCCGATGTAGTCGAACCCCTTGAGGCCAAACGCGGCAACCAGACGGTCGCGTTTGCGCTCCCCGCTCAAATTGACGGCACCGTCGCTTGCGAAGACCTGGTCGAACAGGCCGAGTTCCGCATTGATTTTCCGGGCCACCTGCGCATCCGCGGCGGTGGCGAGAACCAGGGAGCGGCCGAGGCGTTTCTGCTCCCGCAGAAACGTGAGGAGTTCCGGACGATACGGCAGCCAATGGACGTCGGGTATTGCCAGTGCGGCCAGCCTCTGCTTGAAGTTTGCGCGTCCCTTCATCAGCCACAGGGGCAGCTTGAACATGCTCGAAGGCCGCGCCCGCACCAGCACGAATATCGATTCGATCAGGGAATCCGTGCGCAGCAGGGTTCCGTCGAGATCGACGGCCAGAGGCACCGGATCCGGCGAAATCCCTTCCGTGAGACCCTCCTGTGCGGCGGCGTGCATGGGGCTAGAAGAAATACTTTGCCAAGGTTAGCGCGCCCTTCTTCCAAGGGACACGATGCGTCACGCCCGTCTTTCCGTGGTATTCCCCGCGATGTCCGACGTACCAGTCATAATTGCGGATGAGCGCCATGCGATTCGAATAGTGAGGAGTGAAGTCGAGCCGCGACGCCAGGCGTTCAATCGAGACGAAACTTTCGCGCGCGGCCGTCTCATAAATCCATTGGTACAGCGGCGACAGACGCATGCCCTCCAGCAGCTTGAGCGCAGCGATCACCGGCTTCACCGGCATGGCGATGACGTGCTTGCCGTGGCCGGCGCGGTCGAGCACGGCCTGAAAGTTGTCGCGCATGGTGCCGAATTCCTTGGCGCCCACGTTGAAGGTATCGTTGACCAGCCGCACATCGCGTGTCGCGCACCGGGAAATGACCTCGCACAGATCCGCGACATCGAGCAGCTGATACCGATTCTCTCCCGAGCCCAGCACGGGGAAATTCCTTCCCTCGTAGGCCCAATCGTAAAGCAGCTCGAAGACGCCCAGCCGCTCGGGTCCCACGAAACTCTTGGGGCGAAGGATCGGAACGCAGCCGCCTTTGGCGCGGGCCTCGAGGCACAGCTGCTCCGCGCCGATCTTGGCGGCACCGTAGGGTCCCACCCCCTGCAATCGATCCTGCTCGTAGACCGGGTGGTGATCCGGAATGCCGTACACCGACGTCGACGATATGTAGATGAACCGGGCGATGGCGTGTCGAGCCGCAATCTCCAGCAGGATTCTCGTTCCGCCGACGTCGGTCGTCTCGATATCCTCCCTGCTCGCCAGCGGCAACGCCGCCGCGCAGTGAACCACCATGTCCATTCCCGTCATCGCGCGCTCGACCGCGGCGGGATTGCGAATGTCCGCCCGCATGGCATCGACTTGTCCCCGCTCCGGATAGTCGAAGTCCGCGATATCCATGGATCTCACCCGGTATCCCCGTTCGAGCAGATGGCGGCACAGATTGATGCCGAGAAACCCGGCGCCCCCGGTGACGAGAATCGACGGCTGCATGGCCGGTGTCCGCTACGCCTCGGCGCCCATGGCCGGCGAATGTTTTTGCTCGGGTTTCTCCGTCATGGTGGCCTCGGTGAGCAGCAAAACACTGGCGACCGATACGGCATTTTGAATCGCGATACGCACCACCTTCGTCGGATCGACGATCCCCGCCTCGAACAGGTCGACATATTGCTTGCGCGACGCGTCGAACCCCATGCTGCCGGAGGCCTCGAACATCCTGCTGACCACGACGCCGCCGTCGACGGCGGAGTTTTCGGCGATTTGCCGTGCGGGAGCCTCGAGCGCTCGCCGCAGGATCTGGACGCCGGTGCGCTCATCGCCCTCGCATTGCATCTCGATCGCCGCCAGCGCGCCGCAGGTCTTGAGCAGAGCGAGTCCGCCGCCCGGCACGATGCCCTCCGCCACCGCCGCTTTCGTCGCATTTATGGCATCATCGAGCGCGTCCTTTTTGGCCTTCATTTCCGGCTCGGAAGGTGCTCCGACGCGGATCACCGCCACGCCGCCGGCGAGTTTGGCCAGCCGCTCGCGCAGCTTTTCCCTGTCGTACTCGCTCGAGGTTTCGTCGATCTCGCGGCGAATTTGCCGCATGCGGTCCTCGATGGCCTTGCGCTGGCCGGCTCCGCCGATGATGGTCGTGCTGTCGCGATCCACCACCAGGCGCTTGGCACGCCCCAGTTGTTCCAGCTGGACTTCCGCCAGCTTGACGCCGAGTTCCTCCGATATGACCTGACCGCCCGTGAGAGTCGCCATATCGAGAAGCATCGCTTTGCGGCGGTCGCCAAAGCCCGGCGCCTTCACGGCGGCGCTTTTCAGCACGCCGCGGATCTGATTTACGATGAGAGTTGCCAGCGCTTCGCCCTCGATGTCGTCGGCCACCAACAGGATGGGACGGCCCGCCTTCGCCACCTGCTCGAGCAGCGGCACGAGGTCCTTGAGAATGTTCAGCTTGCGGTCGCTCAACAGCACATAGGCATCCTCCAGCACCGCCTCCATTTTTTCGTTGTCGGTGACGAAATAGGGCGAAATATAGCCCCGGTCGAATTGCATGCCCTCCACGACCTCGAGCGCGGTTTCGGTCGTCTTGGATTCCTCCGACGTGATCACGCCTTCTCCGCCCACCCGCTCCATCGCTTCGGCCACGAGCTCACCGATGGCTTCGTCGTTGTGCGCGGAGATGGTGGCCACCTGGACCTTCTCCTTGCGCGTCTTCACCGGCTTCGACAGCTTCTTCAGCTCCTCGACCACGACCCCCAGAGCTCGATCGAGACCACGCTTGATGTCGATGGCGCTGGCGCCGGCCGTGACGTTGCGCACCCCATCCAGCAGGATGGCATGCGCCAGAATGGTCGACGTGCTGGTTCCATCGCCCACCGCGTCGCCGGTTTTCTCGGCCGCCTGGCGCAGCATCTGGGCACCCAGATTCTCCTCTGCATCCTCGAGGCTCAATTCCTTCGCGATGGCGACGCCGTCATTGCAGACGATCGGAGCGCCCCATTGCTTCTGGATCAGCACCGATTTGGACTTCGGTCCCAAGGTGATGCGAATGGCATCGGCGAGCTGGGTGGCGCCGCGCAGAATCTTCTCGCGCGCCGCCGAGCGAAACATCAATTGTTTGAATGCCATGAGAGAATATCCCGATTGGTGCCGACCCCATGAAGTGTGGGCCAGCTGCGCGGTGTTTCTCTACAGGGAATCAACCTACGATGCTGCAGGTTGTCCTTAGACGCTGTTGACCTGCGGCACCTGCGACGGCGGTATCTACAGGACGGCGGCGATCCGCGCCCGCGCACGGGCATCGAGCGTTTCGATCAATCCGACCGCATTCTCGATGACTCCCTCGTTGCTGAGGGCGCGGGCCAGGCGGCCATCCTGCATGACGTCAAAAATGGATCTCGCTTTGCCGTCGATGAACACCCGTGTGCTGATCAGCCGCGCGCCGTGGCTGTAGTCTGCATAGCGCCAGCCGTGGACGGTACTCAGGGACTGAATCGGTTTTCCATCCGTCAATTGCCAGCCGTAAATCGCCACCCGGTCGAGGTGGCTCCACAGGCGATTCGTCAACACCAGATCCTTCTTATCGCCGGCGACCAGCGACCCCAGCGAAACGTCGAGCGCGGCGCGTTGCGCTCCGACCAATTCATTGTGGCGCAGCGAATATTCGGTTGAGCGCATCTCGCTGCCGGCGGGCAGGGGTTGCGGAACAAAATGCGCCGCTGCCTGCGCATAAATGGCATCGACCATGCGCGGCGTCGGCAGAGTGAAGCCGAATTCCCCCGCCGTCGACAGCGCCGTCGAGAGGCGCATCGGCATCAGCAGAAAATCATCGTTGGAACCGATCGCCAGATAATCCGGCGCCACGCAAATGACGATATCGACCGGCGCGCCGTTCCCGGCCGCCGACCGGAGGCGGATGGGTACCAACGCACGCAGGAACTTCGGGATGTTCCCCGCCCGCAGCTCGTGTTGAATACGTGACTCCCGCTCGTCGTCGCTGAGCCCACGGATGGCCTGCGCGAACGCGTGTCCGCCGGGCGCATCCGCCGCGCGCGTCGGTATGCCCTGCGTCAACGAATCATCGCAGGGGCCGCGCAATGCAGCAGCCCGCGCGGCGTGCGAGCCGACGACCCAACCGATTGTTGCAATGCAAATACAACTGCGCACGGACATCGAATCAGTATTGCAGCAAGCCATGCCGGCGGCAACCCCACGGCGGCCATCCCCTAGCCGGCCTGGGACATCCGCGAGTATCGGAGAGCCGAAGGATTCACTACGATGTTTTTGGGTTTCGTAAACAATGGGTGGATTCGAACGTGATGACTCCAACGACGGTCGATTCCGCTCCCCACGTGGATTCGTCCCCTTTCTCGCCTGCCGATCTGCTGAGGCCCACTGCATTCCCGCACGCCGCCGAACGATTGGAAGTGCGCGAGACGAATATCTCCTGGGTCATCCTGACCGGACCGTTTGCCTACAAGATAAAAAAGAGCGTCCAGTTGGGCTTCATCGACACGACGACCTTGGCGCGGCGGCGCCTCCTCTGCGAGGAGGAATTGCGGCTCAACCGGCGTTTGGCCGCCGATCTGTATTTGGATGTCGTCGCGATTACCCGGGAGGCGGATGGCCTGCGCATCGCCGGCAAGGGCCCGATCGTCGAATATGCGGTGCGAATGAAGCAATTCGAGGCCTCGCAGGAGCTGTCGGCGCTGCTCGATCACGGCGCCGTCAGCCCTCTGGAATTCGTCGATCTCGCGCGGCGATTGGCGCAATTTCACGAACTTGCGGCCAAACCTCCCGACAGCGGGGACTTCTCCCGCACGCAGCACCTGCACGACGCCGTGCTCGGCAATCTGGCCACTTTGCTGTCCCACCTTGACGCGGATACCGCGCTGCCCGAGTTGGGAGTTCTCATAGACTGGACCCATGACTATCTTCACGACTCGTTGGATCGCCTCCGAGAGAGAGAGAGTGCGGGCTACGTCCGCGAGTGCCACGGCGATTTGCATGCGCACAATGTCGTTCGTTGGCAGGGTCGGTTGGTTCCCTTCGATTGTCTGGAATTCGACCCCGATCTGCGCTGGATCGACGTGATGAACGATGTGGCGTTCCTGGCGATGGATTTGACGGCACGCGGCCGCCGGGATTTGGCCTGCGCATTTCTGAACGCCTATTTGGAGTGCACCGGCGATTACCGTGGCGTTCGGCATCTGGCGTTCTATTCGGTTTATCGCGCCTTGATCAGAGCGATGGTCGACAGCATAGGCGCGGAACGAGATGACGCCCGCCGGAGCGATTTCCAAACTCGACTTCGCGCCCGGGTGAGAGCCGCGGCCGCCTATATAGACCGCCCTGCTCCCGCGCTGATCATCATGAGCGGTCTGTCGGGTTCGGGCAAATCCTGGATGAGCGAACAGCTTGCATCGCAGTGGGGCGCCATCCGTATACGATCCGACGTGGAGCGCAAGCGCCTCGGCTCCGAGTCCACCGCCGTTGCCTGCGCCGCCGGATACGATCTCTATACGCCGGAGATGAACCGCCGTACTTACGCCCGCCTGCTCGAAGGGGCAGAGAGCTGTCTGAAGGGAGGGATGGATACCATCGTCGATGCGGCGTTCCTCATCGGCGAAGATCGGCGCCTATTCCACGATTTGGCCGCACGAATGGGCTGTCGATTCATGGTGCTGGCCTGTGAGGCGGATCCCACGACTCTGGCTCAACGCATCGAGAAGCGGGGTCTGTCGCGCACGGATCCCTCGGACGCCACCGTCCAGGTTCTGAATCGGCAGTTGCGGAATCACGAGCCGCTGACCGCGGACGAACAAGCGGAGGCCATCAGCATCGATACGGCGCTGCCGCAGGCCTGTGAAAAAGCCATCGCGGCGATACGCGGCCGTTTGGGCCAGGGTGTCCTAGCGCACGTAAAACCAGGGCAGCCACAGCGCGAGGATCCAGCAACGCGGCCAGCGTAAATGTGCGCACGCCCGCCGTTTTGGCGGCGGTGCCCGCAGGCTGCGCGCGAATCCCACAGCGTCAACAAGGGTGCGGCATCAGGCGGCCGACGCATTCACCCGCGTCACCGAGGGAGCCGCCTTGCCCCGCTGCACCAGACCGCGAACCAGCATCACCGGGACCGTGGCGCCGCGCAGAACCTGTTCGGCATCGCTGCCCATGGCGAGCCGGGCCAGTCCGCGCCGTCCGTGCGTTCCCATGACGATCAGATCGGCCTGCCACTGCTTGGCCTGGGTCAGTATCAGATCGGCAGCCACACCGCCGATGGATTCGATCAGGACGCTTTGCGCCTTCACTCCTTCGCGCTTCACCGCCTTTTCCGCCATATCGAGCACCTCCCTGCCTCCTTTGACCAGCGTCTCGATCAGATTCCCGGCATAAATTCCCGGCGCATAGGTGTAATCGATGATGAATTCATTGACGATGTGCACCAATCGCAGCTCACTGCCCTGAGCCTTGGCAATCTTGATCGCCTCATTGAGCCCCCGCGTCGAGGTCTCGCTGCCGTCGACCGGAACCAGAATTTTACCGTACATGGTGACCCCCGATTGTTGACCATGATCCGATCAGGCACCCGCCCGCCCGGCGACAATTGATTTGTCGAGCACCTTTGTACCATCGCCCATGACGGGCGCCCGCCCGGAATTTCCACCGCACCCTTCGGGTTGTCCTCATTGTTCGCAGGGCTGATGCCGAGCAATCTAGGCTCATCCAGCCGATGAAAGCCCCGGTCTATGATTGGAATATTGCATATTGCTTACAAGCTACTGGTGAACGACCGGGCGAAGTACGCAGCGCTGTTGGTCGGAATCACCTTCGCCGTGTTCCTGATGATCGAGATGACTTCCCTATTCGCCGGAATTCTGAGCCGCTCTTCCGCCACCGTCCTCAACATCGGCGCCTCGATCTGGGTGATGGACCCCGCGATTCAGACGGTCGCCAACACCATTCCGCTGCCGGATTATGTGCTCGATGAAGTGCGGAGCATACCCGGCGTCAAGTATGCGGTGCCATTGTATTCCGGCGCGGCGCTCCTGAAGCTGCCGGACGGCGCGTACCAGGCCGCCAACATCATTGGGCTGGATGACAGCAGCCTGTTCGGCAGACCCGCCCTGGACGGCGGAAACATCGAAGACATCTATGCCGATAACGCCTTCATCGCCGTCAAGGACTCGGAATTCCACAAGCTCGAGAATCCGAAGGTCGGAGCCGAGTTCGAGCTCAACGATCATCGCGGCGTGATCGTCGGCATCGCCCATGTGGCATCGAGCGGCTTGTTCGGCGTACCGACGCTCTATACGACTTATAACCGCGCGCTTCAGTACATACCCAATACCCGGTTCACCATCTCCTATTTGCTCGTGGAACCGAAGTCCCGGGACGACGTGACGCTGATCAAGCGGCAAGTCGCGGCAGCGGGGTATCTGGCGCTCACCAAGGATGAATTCATTCAAAAGATCTCCCGCTTCTACAAGTACCAAACCGGCATCGGCACCAATATGCTCATCATGACGGTGATCAGCTTCATCATCGGATTGTCCATCTCGGGGCAGACCTTCTACACCTTCGTGATAGAGAACTTGGAGAAATTCGGCGCGCTCAAGGCGATCGGCGCGAAGGGCCGCGAATTGATCTCCATGATCCTGTTTCAGGCGGCCTTCGTGTCCTTGACGGGTTACGGCATCGGCGTCGGGTTGTGCGCATGCATCATATGGCTGGCTCGCCTTTATCTCCCGGACTATGCGGCGATCATCACCTTCTCGAACCTCGTGTTGGCCTTCAGCATGGTGGTGGTCATTGCGGCGATCTCCAGCTATGTGGGGGTGCGCAAAGTCCTGAGAATCGAGCCCTTCGACATCTTCCGAGGCTAGCCCATGGCAATAACCGCAATCGAGGCCGTGGGACTCAACAAGTGGTTTGGCGAAGGCAGCGCCAAGACCCACGCCGTGAAGGACGTCAGCTTCGAAGCCTACCTCGGCGAAATCCTCTACGTCGTAGGGCCCTCCGGAAGCGGAAAAACGACCATGCTGAGCATGATCTCCGGGATCCTGCGGCCCAATAGCGGGACGGTGAAGATCGAAGGCTCCGATATTTGGAGCCTCGGCACCGATGCGCTGGCCGAATTCCGATTGCACAAGATCGGCTTCGTCTTTCAGGACTTCCATCTCTTTCCACGGCTCACGACCGCGGAGAACGTGGCGATTCCGCTCATTCTGCAAAAGCGCGATTGGGACGCGGCGCTCGAGGAAGCGCAGGCCGATCTGGACATCGTCGGGTTGAAGGACCGGGCGCAATTGCCGCCGGTCAAGCTCAGCGGCGGGGAGCAGCAGCGCGTCGCCATTGCCCGGGCCATCGTCAGCCGGCCCGATCTCCTGATTCTCGACGAGCCCACCGCCTCGCTCGACGGCGATACCGGCCGCAACATCGTCAAGTTCGTCCGCGGCCACATTCTCTCGGACCGGCGCTGCATCGTCATCGTGACCCACGACAGCCGCATCTACGAATTTGCGGACCGCATCGTGAAGATGGAGGACGGGAGGATGACGCAGATCGAGCGGACCAATTCGGAGAATTTGAATGCGCAGTAGGATCATCTTCATCGTATCCGGCATGGGCCTGACGTTCGCGCTCGTCAGCGCCTTCATTTCCGGGCAGCAGCCGAAAGCTCTGGCGCCGGCCTTCAATCCCGCGGCCAATCCATATGCCAAAGGAATCTATGCCAATGGAATCATCGAGAGCGTCCAGGCGCAGGGCCAGAACATCAACATCTATCCCGAGGTCGCCGGACCTATCACGCAGGTCCTGGTCGCCGAGGGTGCGAAAGTGCACAAAGGCGACCTTCTGCTGACGATCGATGACACCGTGCAGCGCGCGACCACCGAACAGCAGCAATCGCAGGCGGATGCCGCGAAGGCGCTGCTGGAGGAACTGAGGGCGGAGCCGCGGCGGGAAACCTTGGCCGTCGCCACCGCTCAGGTCGACAATGCGCTCGCCACGCTCAAGAACGCCCAGGACCAGCTGGCCAAACAGGAGCAATCCTACGCCATCGAAGCCAAATCGGTGAGCCGCGACACCTTGGACAATGCCAGGAATGCCGAGAAAATAGCGGCCACGAACCTGGCGGTCGTGCAGAAGCAGTACAGTCTCATCAAGGCCGGCGCCTGGGTTTACGACATTCGCAATCAGGAAAGACAATACGCCGCCCTGTCGAAGGCGTACTCGGCGTCGGCCGCGCTGCTCGACAAGTACTCCATGAAAGCCCCCAGCGACGGCGTCGTGCGCTCCATCCAAGCCACGGTGGGCAGTTATGCCTCGACACAGGGAGTCTACGATACCTACACCGGGGGCCTCAATCCGCTCATCGTCATGAGCACTCCGGACGAGAATCTCCAGGTGCGGGTCTATGTCGACGAGATATTGATCCACCGCCTGGCCGACACGGCCAAGATGAGCGCCGAGATGTTCGTCCGCGGAACCAACCTTCACGTACCGCTGACGTTCACCCGGATTCAACCCTACGTCTCACCGAAGATTGAACTCGCGGATGGGCGCCGAGAACGGGTCGATCTTCGCGTGCTGCCCTTGATCTTCCGGTTTGCGCAAACCAAGGCTCTCAACCTTTACCCCGGTCAACTGGTGGACGTCTATGTCAGCGCGAACTAGGCAGGCACGCCTGTCTATGCGACGTACGCTCGGAACTGCGCTGGCGTCCCTGGTCCTGGCGCCGTCCTGCGCCGTCGGCCCGAATTTCCATCGTCCGGATCCACCGCCCGTGGTGAAGTACACGCATCGCGCGGACCCCACCGCAACGGCGGCCGCGAACGGCACCGCGCAGCGATTTCACGCGGGCGAGTCGGTCACGGCCGACTGGTGGCGATTGTTTCAGTCCGCGCAACTCGATGGGCTCGTCACCGAGGCAATCGCCCATAATCCTGGGCTCGATGCCGCGCAGGCGAGCCTTCACGCCAGCCAGGATAACCTGCGCAGCGGGTACGGCATTTTCTATCCGGCCATCGATGCCGATGCGGCCGCCACACGCCAGCGATACTCACCCGCCCACATCGGCCAACGATCGCCGGGAACCGTGTTCAACCTGTTTACGCTAACGACGACGGTGAGCTATGCATTGGACATCTTCGGCGGCCAGCGGCGTCTGGTCGAGGGTTTGCGCGCCGAGCTCGATGTGGCTCACGCCAACGAACAGGCCGCCTACATCGCGCTCGCCGCCAACATCGTCGACACGGTAATCGCCAAGGCGGCGTATCGCGCTGAAATCAACGCCACCATGCAGCTCGTCGATCTGCAAAAAGAGCAAGTACAACTCGGCGAGGTTCAGGCGCAGGCGGGCACGGTTGCGTATTCGACCGTCTTGAGTTTGCGCAGCCAGCTCGCCTCCAATCAGGCGACGATTCCGCAGCTCGAGCAGAAATTCTCTCAAAGCGCGCATTTGCTCGCGGCGCTCACGGGTCATGTGCCCGCGGAGTGGTCTGCACCCGGGATCCGCTTGAGCGATCTGACTCTGCCGAGCGATCTGCCGGTCAGCCTGCCGTCCGCGCTCGTGCGCCAGCGCCCCGACATCCTTGCGGCAGAAGGCGTCGCCCATGCGGCCAGCGCCAATATCGGCGTCGCCACCGCGGCGTTGTTGCCCAACTTCACGCTGAGCGGCAGTCTCGAGGCTGCGACCAACTCTAGCCGGCATTTGTTTCCCGCCGACGGCAGGGCTTGGAACTTCGGCGCGGGCGCCACCGCCCCGCTGTTCGAAGGCGGCACGCTGTGGTACAGGCGCAAGGCGGCGACCGCTGCCTATACGCAGACGATGGCGCTTTATCGTCAAACCGTGCTGGGTGCCTTTGAACAAGTGGCCGACTCCCTGCGGGCCCTCGATCACGACGCCCAAACACTTCTCGCACAGGAGGAGGCGCTCGCTGCCGCGGACCAAGCTCTGCGCCTGATTCAGGCCAACTACCGCGCCGGTCTCGGGACTTATCTCGACGTCTTGAATGCCGACGCGCAATTCCACCAGGCGACCATCGCCGAGATTCAAGCCATCGCCGTGCGCTACCAGGATACGGTGGCGCTCATCGCCGCGCTCGGCGGCGGCTGGTGGAACACCGCGCCGGGCGCAGGAGCAGCCGGCGCCCGCTGAGCGCTAAGCAGGGTCCGCAAAAAATTCACGCGTCTTCGCCGCGACCTGCCGATCGGTCATCCTGTCCACCGTCTCCACCGCGGCTACGCGTCCCCCGAACCCGTGCTTCTCCAAGTGCTTCCTGAGTTCTCCCTTGGCCTCGCCGGGGCCGCAAATGAGCAGCGACTCGACGTTCCGGACGGCCGCCAGCACCGCGTCATAGTAGACATTGAGCTCTCCGGTCAGAGCTCTCTGGCGCCGATCGTCGGCGGGTACCTGGCGCGCCTCATAGCGCCCGTGCATAGGCGAATCGCCCGAGCGCTCCGGATGCTTTTCGACCTTCGAGAGGATGACGGATGTGCGTTCTTCGGTGGTACCCACGGTCGCGATCACGGCCTTGCGGTGGTCTATCCAAACGCCGGCTTTCGTCGTCATCGCACTCTCCACTTCGGTTCCTGAACTATGGGCCAGTATGCGCGCCCACGAGGCGCTCGCGACACAGTACAGGCCGGCGCCTGGCACGGGAAATTACGTATCGACGGCGTGCGGCGGTGTATGCGAGGCTAAACGAGGACTTTCGAGAGACGAGGAGATGGTCATGAAAACCGATGCAGAAATTCGACGCGATGTGGAATCCGAGCTGCAGTGGGACCCGAGCATCGACGACAAGAAGATTGGTGTCATCGTCGACGGCGGAGTTGTAACTCTCACGGGTGAGGTTGATCATTATGCGGGAAAGTGGTCGGCCGAAGATATCACCAAACGGGTGAGCGGCGTCCGGGCCATCGCGAACGACATTCGCGTCAAGATACCCGTGTACGGCATGCGCACCGATACCGACATTGCGCAGGCGGCGGCCAATGCACTGCGATGGAATTTCTCGCTCGCGGATACCCAGGTCAAACCCGTGGTCAAGGACGGCTGGGTCACGCTCAGCGGAAAAGTAGCCTTCGGATTCCAAAGAAACTCGGCGGCGAATGCCGTGCGAAGCCTCATCGGCGTAAAAGGAGTCACCAATGACATCACGGTGACCCCCTCGATCAAGGCGGCCGACGTCAAGCAGAAAATCGAAGATGCATTCAAGCGGCATGCCATCCTGGACTCGAAGGACATCGAAGTGAAAGTGGATGATTCCACCGTCACGCTCAAGGGGCATGTCCACACCTGGCAGGAACACGTGGATGCCGACCGCGCCGCCTGGGCCGCACCGGGAGTCGCTTATGTGGAGAATCGCCTGGTAATTCAATGACCCGTTGGCAGCCGGCGCCGTGCTGACGGTCGACTCAGGATGGGTGCTGTTGCGTCAATTGGCGCTGGACCTTCGCTGGTCGTGGAATCATGCGACCGATGCTCTATGGAGCGAACTGGATCCGGAACTCTGGGCGCGGACGCACAACCCGTGGGTGGTTCTACGAACCGTATCGCAACAGCGCCTGAGGCAGCGCCTGGAGACCCCGGAATTCAGCGGCACCGTCCAGCGGCTCGCGCGCATGGCGGACGATGCGGCTCGGGCACCCGCGTGGTTCCAGCAGACGCACGCGGATTCCGGGCTGATCCGCGTAGCCTACTTCAGCATGGAATTCATGCTGAGCGAAGCGCTGCCCATCTACGCCGGCGGCCTCGGCAATGTAGCGGGCGATCAGCTCAAGGCCGCCGGCGATCTCGGCGTGCCGGTCGTAGGTGTGGGATTGCTCTACAGCCAAGGCTACTTCCGCCAGGTAATCGGCCGGAACGGCGAACAACAGGCTCTGTTTCCCTACAATGACCCGGGTCAGCTTCCGATCACGCCGTTGCGCAAGCCCGACGGCGAATGGCTGAGGGTGGAAATTCATCTGCCGGGTTATAGCCTATGGTTGCGCGCATGGCAGGTGAAAGTCGGCCGATTGCATGTCTACCTGCTGGATAGCAATGACAGCGCCAACTATCCGGCACATCGCGGCATCACCAACGAGCTCTACGGCGGAGGTCCCGAGCTGCGGCTGCAACAGGAGATCGTGCTCGGGATGGGCGGCTGGCGGCTCCTCGAAGCCTTGAACCTCGCACCCGACGTCTGTCATTTGAACGAAGGTCATGCTGCCCTGGTCATTCTGGAGCGGGCGCATTCGTTCATGAAGGCGGCCGGTGTGCCCTTCGATGCGGCACTCACCGCGACGCGGGCGGGCAACCTCTTCACCACGCACACGGCGGTATCCGCCGGATTCGACCGGTTCTCCCCCCGGCTGGTGGAGCAATACCTCGCGCATTTTGCGCGCACGGCGCTCGATCTTTCGATTACTGAACTGCTGGCCTTGGGCCGGCAGACGCCGAGCGATGCCTCGGAGCCCTTCAACATGGCGTATCTGGCGCTGCGCGGCTGTGCAACCATCAACGGCGTCAGCCGCCTGCACGGCGAGGTGAGCCGGCGCATTTTTCTGCCGCTGTTCGCCCGCTGGCCGGCCGCGGAAGTGCCCGTGGAACACGTGACCAATGGCGTCCATACCCCCAGTTGGGACAGTCCGGCGGCCGACGAACTATGGACCGGCTGTTGCGGAAAGGACCGCTGGCGGGGCGCCCTGGAATCCGTCGGTGAGCGCATTCGGTGTGCGGCCGATTCGGCAATCTGGCAATGCCGAAGTGCGGGACGCAAATCGCTGGTCGAGTACGCCCGCGAGCGGCTGTCGGGCCAGCTCGCGGCGTCCGGGGGCAGCGCAGAGGAAATCGACGGCGCCAAGCACCTGTTCAACGCCGACACTCTGACGCTGGGTTTTGCACGCCGGTTTGCAGCCTACAAGCGCCCGAATTTGCTGCTGCACGATCCGGAGCGGTTGGCTCGCCTGCTGAGCAGCGCGTCCCGGCCCGTTCAGCTCATTCTGGCCGGCAAGGCTCATCCCGCCGATGCCGGCGGCCAGGCCTTGATCCGCGACTGGGTGCACTTCGTCCGCCGCTACGATGTACGTCCCCATGCCGTGTTTTTGAGCGACTACGATATGTTGCTGACCGAGCGGCTGGTCGAGGGCGTCGATGTCTGGATCAACACACCACGGCGGCCATGGGAAGCATGCGGGACCAGCGGCATGAAAGTGCTGGTCAACGGCGGACTCAACCTATCGGAGCTCGACGGCTGGTGGGCCGAAGCCTATGAGCCGAGCGTGGGCTGGGCGCTGGGCGACGGCCGGGAGCATGGCGAAGACACGGCCCGGGATGCCGCTGAAGCCGAGCAACTCTATGAGCTGCTGGAAGGGCAAGTGATCCCCGAGTTCTATTCGCGCGATGGGGACAATGTCCCGCACGCCTGGGTGGCGCGGGTGCGCGAAAGCATGGCGAGCCTGACCCCGCGCTATTCGGCGAATCGCAGTGTGCGCGAATATGTGGAGCGCTGTTATATACCCGCCGCCGAGGCCTACCGTAACAGGTCGCAGAACGGCGGCGCGCTCGCCATCCAAATGAGCACATGGCGGCATGCGATCGACTCGGGATGGCACACCCTGTGCTTCGGTCACGCCGCGGTCGAGACCCGCGGCGATCGGCATCACTTCACCGTGGAGGTCGGACTCGGAGTCCTGGATCCGCAATCGGTGCGCGTGGAACTATACGCGGATCCCCAGGGTGACGGCCATGCCTTCGTGCAGCCAATGACGCGCGTTGTCCGCTCCGACGCTGTCGGCATGAATCTTTACACCGCCAGCGTCGCCGCGATCCGCTCCGCGGGCGATTACACCGCGCGCATCGTGCCCTCTCACGCCGGAGTCCGCGTTCCCTTGGAGGCGCAGCATATTCTATGGCAGCGATAGAGCGCCTTCCGGACCGTTCGCCCGCGGGCGCCGTGGCTATTACGTGCGCCGCGCGGCCGATCAGCGATCGTCCGATCCCCGCGTCCTAGAGTGGGCAAACCCGGGGCTGGCCTGCTCGGGCTCGGTTTGCAGCGTGTTCTGCAGCCGGAGCAGCGCCTGTGCCGGATCGTCCGCGTAGTGAAACAGCTCGAGATCTTTGCGGTCTATCATGCCATGCCGCGCCAGGGCCTCGAAATTGACGACTTCGTTCCAATAACTGCTGCCGTAGAGAATAACGGGAATCGTGCGCTCCAGTTTGCGGGTCTGCGCCAAGGTCAGGAATTCGGTGAGTTCATCCAGGGTGCCGAAACCGCCGGGAAAGACCACCAACGCGCGCGCCAGATGCGCGAACCAGAGCTTGCGCATGAAGAAGTACCGAAACTCGAACGACAACTCTCGTGTCACATAGGCGTTCGGACGTTGTTCGTGCGGCAAGCTGATGTTGAGGCCGATGGTCCTGCCGCCGGCGTCGGCGGCACCGCGGTTGGCCGCTTCCATGATCCCGCCGCCGCCGCCGCTGCAAACGACATAGCGGTGAGCGTGCGACGGCAAGCCTTTGGACCACAGGGTCAGCAGCCGGGCCAGCTCGCGTGCTTCGTCGTAATAGCGCCCGAGCGGCCCGTCGCTCGACAGCCGCGCCGAGCCGAAGAAGACGATGGTGTCGTGAATATTGGCGCCCCGAAAGCGATGCAAGGGCCCCAAATATTCCGCCAGGATGCGCAGAGGCCGGGCGTCCTCGGTGGCAAGAAAGATTTCATCCGCGTAGGCGAGTTCGGGAGACAGCGGCGGGATTTTGGATTGCCCGGGCACTAATGCACGCGCTCTAAATCGATGAAGCCGCGCTCGACATCCGTGTGAATCAGGTTGACCCGGCAAGGATCGCCCACTTCCAGGCCCGTGAATCCCTCGGCCACCCGCGCGGACCTCGGGGCCGCGGCGGAGAACTCCGGCAACATGCCTCGCTCCAGCATGGCCCGCCGGGCAAGACTTTCGAGCAGTTCCAGATCGGCCGCATCCGACGGTTTCATTGGTAGACCCTGACTCTTATGCGGCCCAAAGGCAACAGGGAGGAATCAGGGCCCCCTACCAAACCGTGCATGCGGATTTCTCGCACACGGCTTACCAGTGATCGATTAGACGACAGC
>Ga0105240_10004633_pt1 | contig 20850 bp, 15 predicted proteins | sample KBSC54metaG_FD_80426 | JGI IMG/M metagenome (GOLD analysis project Ga0105240, IMG submission 80426) | Corn rhizosphere microbial communities from Kellogg Biological Station, Michigan, USA - KBS C5-4 metaG | ecosystem: Host-associated > Plants > Roots > Rhizosphere > Soil | place: Michigan, USA... | reverse complement strand
TAACGAGCTGCGACTTTGGCTCAAGGCCGCCAGTCAGTAAGGCGGAGGTGCGGAGTGGTTGGATTTAAGCTCACATATGGACGCGGAGCCCCGGCCGTGTCGTTCCATTGTCTTTGACGATAGATATTGCGGTCCGACCTGCAATAAAAAGCCGGAAGCTCTGGCCACCTCGCGGGCGGCCGCGCATCGGTCCCAGACAAAGCAAGCTTTGTACTAGAGCGGCAAAAACTTCCGAATTGCAAATTTGGCGAAGTTACTTAACCTGCAGATTTTACAATAGTTATCGATCTGGCCCTTCATCGGCAGCAACAATTGTGCCTTATGCCGATCTATGCAAGCCTCGCGCTGGTCATTGCGAGTGTATTTGCCGCCGGCCGAGAAATCTACCCGCAGCAACTGGGCGTTGTGGAAAGTACTATTCGAAGCGGTGTCACAGGCGTCTTTGCATGGTTCGGTGAACTGGCTCTCTTCTGCTGGCGATTAGCCCGCGTAGCATTCGCTCCGCCCTGGGAAGGCGCTGAACTCATTCGTCAGATGGATTCCATTGGTTCGAAGTCGCTGCCCTTGGTAGCACTGGCTGGCGCTGCCACCGGGATAGTCTTGTCTCTGCAAACGCGCGATACCCTCACGCAATTCGGCGCAAGATCAATGTTACCCGCCGTAATCGTCTTCTCGATCGTTAAGGAAAGCGGTCCTGTGATCACCGGCCTGATCGTGAGCGGGAGAGTGGGCGCAGGTATCGGCGCCGAAATCGGTTCCATGAAAGTGACCGAGCAAATCGACGCCATGGAGGCTTCGGCCGTCGATCCCTATAAGTATCTGGTTGCGACCCGGGTTTTAGCGTGTATCGCAATGCTTCCTTTGCTGACGTTGGCGGCGGATTTTTGCGGAATTTTCATGGGCTGGGTCAGCAACACTCTTGTGCAACCCATTTCCTTACGGCTGTTTTTTGAAACCGGCACGAAAGGAATGGAATTTAGCGATTTCCTGCCGCCTACCTTCAAAACCACAGTTTATGGACTGATCATTGGGATCATCGCCTGTTTTCAAGGCATGCGTACAGAGGGCGGCACGGAAGGCGTAGGGAAATCAACCACCAGTGCAGTGGTGCTGTCGTCGCTCTTCTTGATCCTGGCGGACGTGGTGCTGGTTCGATTGATTCAGGTGTTCTACCCGTAGGGCTTTTATGCAGCAGGACAATAACCCCTCTGACATCGTTACTGAAAATCTTGCAAAGTCCTTCGGTACGCAGAAGGTCTTGAGCGGCTTTAATCTCAAGGTGGCGCGCGGGGAAACGGTGGCGGTGCTGGGCCGAAGTGGAACCGGGAAGAGCGTGCTGCTGAAACTTCTAATCGGATTGCAAAGGCCGGATGCCGGCTGCATTCAAATTCAGGGGCAGGAGATTACGACACTGGATGCGAAGCCTCTCAACGAGATCAGGAAGAAAGTTGGGTTTCTATTTCAGCAAGGGGCGCTGTATGATTCGCTGACTGTCGAAGAAAACGTGGAATTTCCTCTGCGGCGCCACACTACTCTCAGCGCGGAAGAACAAAAGAATCGGGCACGAGAATTGCTACGAAGCGTTGGCATGGATCGCGATGCCGAAAAAATGCCGTCGCAGATTTCCGGCGGGATGCAGAAGCGTGTAGGGATCGCTCGCGCTCTGGCATTGGACCCGGCCATCGTGCTCCTGGACGAGCCGACGGCCGGGCTGGATCCGATCACCGCCGCGGAAATTGGAGAGTTGATCTCACATTTGCAGCAGAAGCACAAAACGACGTCGCTGGTTGTGACGCACGACCTCCTGGGAGCGAAGCGCTTCTCCAATCGTCTGTTAATGCTCGATCAGGGGAAGGTGTTGTTCGAAGGAGGTTTTGCAGATTTGCAACACAGTAAGGATCCGTTCGTAATCCGATATCTTAAGGATGCCGGCGAGGGGTAAGATCATGTCTAAGGAAATCAGGCTGGGCCTATTTATCGTGGCGACACTCGCAATTCTGATCGCAGGGGTATTCTTGATCGGCAACCGGGAGACACGATTTCGTCCGACCTACCGGGTGAAGGCCGAATTCGAGAATGTTTCCGGCCTCAATGAGGGCGCTGATGTTCGCGTAGGAGGGATTCACGAAGGCGCAGTAAGGAAGATCGAACTTCCCGATAAACCAGACGGCAAAGTGACGGTGCTGATGGACCTCGAGCGCGCGACTCACGAAGTTGTGAAAAAGGATTCGGTGGCCGCCATCAAGTCCGAAGGCTTACTGGGGGATAAATATGTGGAAGTTTCATTCGGTTCTAGAGAAGCGGAGCAATTGAAAGGCGGCGAGACCCTCAGCAGCGAGCCGCCCCTGGATATTTCGGATTTGCTGAACAAAACCAATCAAATCCTCGATACTACCAAGACCGCTATGGAGGGCGCCCAAGAAACCGTGAGTAACCTGCAATCGATCTCCTCTAAGATCGATCGCGGACAGGGTTCCATAGGAGCCCTAGTGAATGACAAGACAGTCTACAGTCAGGCCAACCGGGCTGTAACCAATCTCTCGGAGAGCACGGAGGCATTGAAGCATAATTTCTTGGTGCGAGGGTTTTTTAAAAATCGCGGATACGAAGATGCCGCCGACTTGACGAAGTATCAGATAGCCAAACTTCCCGATGGGCCGACATTGAAGAGCTTCAGTTTTCCGGGAAAGCAGCTTTTTGAGAAACCGGACGCCACCAAGCTCAAGAACGGAAAAGTGTTGAACGATGTGGGTAAGTACTTGGAGCAGACCAAGTTTGGGTTGGTGGTGATATTGGCGAAGGCAGGCCTTAAGGGTGATTCGGAAAAGGATCGAATCTTGACGCAAGGCCGGGCGTTAGTCGTTCGCGACTATCTGGTCAAGAACTTCAAGGTAGATGACACTCGTATTAAAACTATGGGATTAGGAAAAACCGATGCAGCAGACGATGAACGCAAGGTCGATATTCTAGTTTACCCGGACGCCAATGCCCATTGACTGTCGTGATGTGAAGAAGTGCTGAACCACCTCGCCGGTCGTGGCAAACCTATACGCACTTCCGCCGTGGGAGGCTTCATGTACCGGCGAGCAAGGGCATTATCATCCCAGGTAAAAGTATTTTTTGGTGGCGGAGGCTTCGCGCACACCCTTGGATTGAACCTTGTTCCGCTTCGACTCTACTAGCTCAGGCTTACAGCGGTTCAGGTTCGAGAAGTTTCTATTTCCGCCAATGCGGCCCGCAATTCGCGCAGCTTGGGGGGCTTGCTTAGCACGCGGTTCACATGGGGCGGCACATCGCCTTCGGCAACGATGCGCTGGCCCCAGCCGGTAAGTAGAATCACCGGCGTGGATGGACAAGACATCTTAACGGCGCTCGCAACCTTGCGCCCATCTACATAGGGCATACCCAGATCGGTAATCACGACTGCAAAAGGCTCCCTGCGAGCTTCGGCAGCCTGGAAAAGGGTAATGCCTTCCTGACCGCCATGAGCGGCAATCACAGCATGGCCGTCGGATTCCAGCGCATCGCGAAGTGATTTAATCAAGAGCGGATCGTCATCCACGATTAGGATGCGTTGCCGGGAAGGGATCACTTCGGTGGGGGACATTTCGGTAGTGCCAGCGTTGGCTGCGGTCACCACCGGAAACCGCATGCGAACTGTAGTGCCCTTGCCATGAATGCTGTCCACTTCTACTTCAGCGTTGTGCCTTTGCGTCACGCCGTAAACCATCGCCAAACCCAGGCCGGTGCCTCGCTCACCTTTCGTCGTGAAGAAAGGCTCCAGGCAGCGCCGGCGAGTCTCCTCGTCCATACCCACACCGGAGTCGGCAACCTCCACCTCGACGAACTGCCGCCCCGGCCCGGCGCTAGTCTTGGTTCGCAGCGTCAGCGTGCCTCCTTCCGGCATGGCGTCCACTGCGTTGAAGACGAGATTGATGAGGGCTTCCCGAATTTCGCTCTCCACTCCTGCGATGGCCGGCAGGTCCGGAGCCAGTTCCGATTGCAATTGAATGACGACACCACGCTTCTGCGGAATGTCGCTCCAGCGCGCCCGCGTGAGATCCAAAACCTGCTGTGCCAGGTGGCTCACATCTACAGGCAAGAGAATCAACTGTGGTTCGCGCTCCCGATAAAATTCCCGCATACGCGCCACAGTGTGAGCAACATCCTCAATCGCGGTCTGCGTGGTCTTCAGATACTCGCGAGTTCGAGTGCTGAGGCCGGGCTCCCTCTCGAGTAGCAATTCGGTGTAAAGCGCAATCGGCGAAATGGCGTTGTTGATGTCGTGGGCGATGCCGCTGGCCATCTGGCCCAGCGCACGCAGCCGTTCCTGCTGCATGACGATCTGCTGCGTTTGACGCAAGTCGTCATAAGCTTGCTGCAGAGCGGCGTAGATCTGAGACTGGTGCGCCGCCAGAGCGACATGCTCGCTAAGCTGCCGAAGAAACTCGCAGTCGCTGCTGCTGAAGCCTTGCGCTTGATGACGTGCGGCGATCAGAAGACCGAAGACCTTGCTTTCGACCAGCAGTGGCGCGGCCACTACGGACCCAAGCCCGCCGCTGGCCAACCGCCGCGGAAATGGAAAATCCAACTGGCTCAGATCGGGTTCGTAAACCAGCTCTCCCCGAACACAGCGGGATAAACCATTCTGATCGATCGAGACATACGCTTCCTCGGTCAGCGCAAGCCGCATCGCTAAAGCCTCACTCCGGATGCCGACGCAAGTTACGGCTAGTTTCTCAGTGGCTGAGTCGTAGAGACAGACGCAACCAAAGTCGATCGGCAGATGATCTTCGAGACTCCGGACCACCACCTGGAAAACGCTTTGCAGATCTTGCCTTTCGCCTATGGCCCTGGTGATCTGGTCCAGCAGGCTTAAACGCTCCAACTGAGTTTGTAATCGGTGTTCAGTTCTCTTGTGGTGCGCGACTTCGGACTCAAGGGCTTCCACCGTCTGGGCGAGGTCGATGGTTCGATCCTGCACTCTCTTGTCGAGATCGCTGTTGGCCTCGCGCAGCATGGCTCGGGCATGCCGCTGCGTGCGAGCGACTTTGGCGATGAGCAGCGAAACACCGATGAGAAGCGTCAGCCGGCTCAAATCAACCGTCGAGAGGCGAAATCCAGGAACTACCGCGGCCGGGAGCGCAACCATTGTAAGCAAACAAGAGATGACTCCCGGGCCGTATCCGGCAAACCAAGCAACTACAAATACCCCTAACAAATGAAAAAACGCGTACGGAAAATCTTTGCCTTTCGGGAGAACCGCCTGCACCATGGCCTGGAGACCGAGAGCCAGTACCAGCACCCCGAGCGGCAGAAGGTAGCGTCTTATTGCCGAATCCAGTATTTTTGGAGTCCGTTCGAGCGACGCTGCCATGTCAATTTTAAATCGGCCGGATTTCATCAAAACTCCACACGTGCGCCTAGTTGAATCACGCGCCCCGGAGCCGCTGACGTAATCGTGCCCAAGGCCGGCGAATCGATGCTGCTTATGGGGAGGCCCAAATTCGTGTGATTCAGGCTATTGAAAAACTCGGAACGAATCTGAACCCGGCGTGTTTCGATGCTCCCTAAGGTAAAAGACTTGCTCAACGCAAGGTCTAGAGTGGCGCTTCCCGGTCCTCTTAAAACGTTTCGGCCAGCGTCGCCATAGGCCTGAGGAGACGGAATCGCGAAGGCAGATGCGTCAAACCAATGGTTGATCGAGCGCTGCTCGGCGGGCAGTGCGGCGATCCCGATAAGGTTCGGTCTACAATTATTGCCCTCTGCATTGATGTCCGCGCACGCCATCACAATGCTAAATGGTGACCCGGTTTGCGCAGCGATAACCCCGCTGACTTGCCAACCACCAAGAATCCCGTCGACGATTGCCGTCACACTGGAGCCCGTGCCGTGGCCGCGGCCGAATGGGATTTCCCAAACCGCGCTGCCGGCGAAACGATGTGTACGATCGAAGCTCGAAAGACCACGATCCTGTGCCCAATCGTTCGGATTCTGCGGAGACTGGCCGCTGGCCGCTGAGTCGTCAGTTCCGTTGCTCTGGTTATCGATCGATTTCGACCACGTATAAGATCCCAGGAAATACAGCCCTTTTGAGAATCGCCGTTCGACTTTGGTTTGTAACCCGTGATAGATCGAATGGGCGCTGTTGGTATACTCCACAACCGCTCCGAGCGCGGATCCAAACGGCCTTCGTGTAGTGGGATTAGTGGGGCCAGGAGGCGCAGCGTTGATGTTGGTAGTCATCAGCAGGCGGTTGCCGCTGGTTCCAACGTAATCGACCTCCAGCATCATGGAGGACGTCATGGCCCGTTGAAATCCGAAGCTCCAGGTCTGGGAATACTGGTTGCGGTCGCTGGGAGCAAGATATCGCTGATCTCCCGTGGGCGAAAGTGGTGAAGGCATCGTTAAGCTGGGCAAAAGACTGCTGAGTCTATACGTCGGAGGCGTGAATGGAAATTCCGTAATATTGTCGCGATAATAAAACGGTATATTGAACTCATTGCTGTTCAATACGCTTGCGCTCCCGATCGGATCGATGAACCCAATGCCGTATCCCGCTCGAAGGACGGTCTTGAAACCCTTGCCGGGCGCGTATGCTAAACCGATCCGCGGCGCCAGATCTTTAAAGTCGGTGACGCGCAGCCGCTCGCTGGTATTTTGTCCAGCGACGAGCATGGTTCCAGTTGCAGGATCGAAGTTGGACAACCGGTCGTCCTTTTCCCTTGGGTAGGGCATGATGTCGTAGCGTGCCCCGAGATTAATGGTCAGTCTGGAGGTAACCTTGAAATCGTCCTGCGCATAAAAACCGAGGCGAGATGAGATGAGCCCCACTGTTCCTGGTGGAAAGTCATCCCGCAAAATCTGAAATGGCGCACCCAACAGGAAACTGGCAAAGGCATTGCCCCCCGGCCGCCCGATGAGAGTGCTGGTGGTGAGATTCAGGAACGTATAATAGCCACGGCCGAAGACCAAATAGCCGGTGCTGCCGATTTCATATTGATCGTCGAAGCCGAACCGTAGCGTTTGACGCCCCTTAATCCATGTGAGTTTTTCGCTGAAATTCCCGTCTGTAGCGGCGATCTTTAGCGGAGTCAGTATGCTTCCGCCCACATTAAAGAGCCCCGAAATGACCATGCTCGAAAGCCCCGAAGTCTGAAGATTCTGGTTCACTCCGGGGATGCCGAATTGCTGCGAGAGGTTCTGGCCATAGTCTTCCTGAGTCAAGGTACTGGCTTGGCGGTTGAGTCCGATCCGAACTTCGTTGATAACCGCCGGCTTCAGCTGATAAATGTGGCCAATTCCCGTATTTTGGTTGCCTGCGCGGGTGGTGCCGGAGGAGGAAAGCGAGCCACCCAAAGGGAGGCCGAAGATGGACGGGGAGATGGCGTCGGTATGCTGGAACGAATGGCGCACGAACAGGGTGCTGATCTGCGAGAACTGATGATCGAAACGGACGTCGAAGGACTGCGTATCGGCGAGGCGTGTACGCGTCACCGCGTAGTTATTGAACGGAAGGGACTGGCCCAGGGAATCGAACTGATTCGGTTGCGGCAGCAGATCCACGATTTTCGCGGCAGCGGAATCGATAAGGTTTGGAGGAAGGACGTTCCCGGGAAACGGCGCCCGGGCGAACGACGATCCGAATGGATTGTAGATCGGGCTTGCAGTCTGCGAAAAGTCCCCCCGACGCTGAGCGGCCGTGGGCACGCTGGTGATCATGGGAACGCCATTGTGGGTAATTGTGGTTTGGTAATCCGCGAAAAAGAAGGTTTTGTCGTGCCGTATGGGGCCTCCCAGCGACCCTCCAATTTGGTTATAGCGAAGCGGGCTTTTGGCTTGGCCGGTAGCATTAGAGAAAAACTGGGCCGCATCCATTGCGTTGTTCCGAAAGAACTCGAACGACGATCCGTGCCAACTATTCGTGCCGGATTTCGACTGCAAATTGATCACCCCGCCAGCAACATTTCCGAATTCCGCTGAGTAAGCTCCCGCCTGGACCGAGAATTCCCGGACTGCTTCGAGTGGAATATTGAAGTCATTGCCCCGCCCTTGCGCCGAAGATGTGATTGAAATTCCGTCGAGCAGGAATAGATTTGCTTTGCTACGCTGGCCGTTAATATTGACTGGGTTTGGCGAACCGCTTTCGGAAGGTGCGCCGGGATTCACACCGGCGCTGAGAGCGATAAGTTGTTGCCAGTTGCGGCCGTTCAGCGGGATCTCGGCGACCTGCTGTTTCGCGACGATTTGAGAAACCTCCGAACTTTCCGTCGATAGCAACTGCGTCCCGTCGGCCTCCACCCGGACAGACTCGCTGGTGACGCCAAGGCTCAACGTGAAATCAACACGGACGGTTTGGTTCACTTGCAGCAGGACCGGGCCAAACACTTCTACCTTGAAGCCAGGTTTCAGCGCACTCAGAGAGTAGGAGCCGGGAATCAAAACGTGGGTGATGTAGAGTCCTTCCCCGTTTGATTCGGAAACAGTCTCCGTACCGCTGTCCAGCGATCGAATCACAAGCTTGGTTTGAGGAACTACCGCCCCTGAGGCATCACGCACCTCGCCTCGAAATAATCCGCCCGAGGTTTGCGCCAGACCCGCGGTCACCACCAGGTAGAAGGCGAAGAAAGCCGATAACAAGCGGACCACTGAGTTCTCCTTTTGGCCATCAATGGCTCGCTAGTCGCATCCGGCAGGACGATAGGCGCACCGGTACAATAATCGGCGGCTCTTTCAGGAAACTATAGCCGGTAATGAAGGCGATATTCCCGGACAATGCCGCTAACTATAAAGGTCTTACGGAAACGGGCCGATGATCACCCGTTGGCTTCCGAGAAGGGCGCCTCTACGACTTGCAAGAAAGGACTGGGAGTTGAGATTCGCGAACCTTAAGGATTCCAGAATCCTAATCGTTGACGACCAGAGTGCCAATCTGAAAGCCTTGACGGCGGTGCTGGAATTTGCCGGGTGCGACAACGTCAGGTGCCTCAATGACCCGCGTGATGTCGTTCCAACTTTTAGCCAGTTCAGCCCGGACCTAATCCTATTGGATCTTCACATGCCCCATCTGGACGGCCTGGCGGTCTTAGATCAGCTCGATATGCTGATTCCCAAGGATGATTATCTTCCCGTACTGGTCCTGACCGGAGATGGATCTTCGCAGGCCAAGGAAAGAGCCCTCTCGCATGGTGCGAGCGACTTCTTGTCCAAGCCTTTGAACCATACCGAGGTGGAGTTAAGAGTTAAGAACCTGTTGCAAACCCGGCGGCTGCACCGGCAGTTGAAAGAACAGAACGTTTCCCTGGAACAGCAGGTTCGAGAAACAATGAGTCTCGCCGGAGAGTTGGCTCAAACGAATCAGAGGCTCAGACAGACACAAGGGCAGCTGGTGCATTCCGCGAAAATGGCTTCACTGGGCCAGTTCGTTGCGGGCATTGCTCACGAAATCAATAACCCGCTGGCGTTCGTAATCAATAACATTTTCGTGGTCCAAGAACAGTTAACCAAGCTGGCCGCGGAAGTGCCGCACGGGCATGCTGTTACACTGCCTGCGATCAATAAGATGCGTACACGAGTCGACCACATGCGGGAAGGCGCCGACCGTGTCGGAAACCTGGTTTCCAAACTGCGGACCTTTTCACGGTTGGACGAGGGCCAGATCAAGACCATCGACGTTCACGAAAGCATCGAGTCCGTTTTATTATTTCTCCAGCACAAGATGGAAAACAGAATCGAAGTGGAACGGTCCTATAACGCAGCTGGCGATTTGACGTGCCTTGCCGGGGAGCTCAATCAAGTTCTCATGAACGTGATTGGGAATGCAGTTGATTCGATCGACGGCACCGGAACGATCTCTCTCGCTACGAACTTACAGGATGGACACTTTGTGATTGCGGTTCGCGACACCGGGAGAGGTATTCCCGACACCATTCGGGAAAAAGTATTTGAGCCCTTCTTCACCACTAAGCCGGTCGGACAGGGCACAGGCCTGGGTTTGGCGATCTCTTACGGAATCATCCAGGCTCATCACGGTTCAATAGAGTTTTCAAGTCAAATAGGAAAAGGCACGGAGTTCATTTTACGGATTCCAATATCTTTTGAAGATGAGGTGAGCGCATGACGTGCAGCGCGATCAGACCCACCATTCTAGTGGTGGATGATGAGCCGCGCATCTTGGAGTCCCTCCGGGATCTCCTCGAAGAAAACTTCGAGGTGATCGCAAGTGGTAACGGAGAAGAGGCGTTACAGCTCCTGCGCACCGCGAAGTTTGCGGTAATTCTCGCCGACCAACGCATGCCGGGTCTAACCGGCGATCAGTTCCTGGCAAGGGCGCAGGAGATATCTGACGCCACTAGAATTCTCGTGACCGGTTATGCGGATATCAATGCGCTAATCCGGGCCGTGAACCACGGTCAAATCTTTACCTATGTTCCCAAGCCCTGGGAACCTGCTGAGCTTAAGGTCACAGTTTTCAAGGCTGCGGCGCATGCCCAGAAAGTCGTCGAACAGAAAGCGGCGGCGGAAACGGTAGCGCGGCAGCAGGAAGCCTTGGCGCAGTCCGAAACGGTGTTACGCCAGCAGACGAAGATTCTCCAGTCGATCCTCGATAGCATGGGGGACGGCGTCATAGTGGCGGACGAGAGCGGCAAGATGGTGTTGCTAAATCCTGCCGCCAGGCAAATGGTGGGGCCGCCGGCGGACGTGCCTCAAACGCAATGGAGCAACACCTACGGCATTTATAGTCCGGACACGATGGAACCCTATTCCTATAGCGAGTTGCCGCTTGCTAAGGCTCTGCAAGGGGAAATTGTCGATGCGACTGAGCTCTATGTCCGCAATAGTTTCCGGCCGGAAGGCGTATTCGTTAGTGTCAATGGAAGACCGCTGAAAGACGACAGCGGAAACACAAAAGGCGGTGTTGCCGTAATACGCGATATCACCGCGGCGAAGCGCTCCGCGGACCTGCTGCGGAAAGCCAAGGACGAAGCCGAGCGGGCGAATCATGCTAAAAGCGAGTTTCTGTCGCGGATGAGCCATGAGTTGCGTACTCCGCTCAATTCCATTCTCGGATTTGCCCAAGTTTTGGAAATGGACGCTCTTACCGCCGAACAACAGGACTCTCTGGCCCACATTATGAAGGGAGGCCAGCACTTGCTCAGCCTGATCAACGAAGTTCTCGATCTTGCTCGAATCGAGGCCGGACGACTCTCATTGTCCGCCGAGCCAATCCATCTCCAGGAGGTCATTCAAGAAGCCTTGGCTTTCGTTCGCCCGATCGCTCAACAACGAAACATCGTGGTCAGATGCGACCCGACGCTCGACATTGAAAGGCACGTGAAGGCGGACCAACAGAGACTCCGGCAGGTATTTCTCAACTTGCTTTCTAATGCCGTGAAATACAATGTGGAAAGCGGCCGCGTGGACATATCTGGCGAGGCACGAGACGGCGGTGTGTTTCGCATTTCTATTACGGACGCCGGTCACGGAATTTCCGAACAACATCAGGAGAGGCTCTTCCAGCCTTTCGAGCGCGTCGGCGACGAAACTCTGGAAATTGAGGGCACCGGTCTTGGCCTGGCGCTCTCCCGAGGGCTAATGGAAGCCATGGGGGGGCGCATCGGAGTCGACAGCAAAATCGGCCACGGTAGCACATTCTGGATCGAGCTCAACGCAGCGGATCGTCCCGAAGATGCTTTGGCCGCTGCGGTTGACGAACCCTATGCGGAGCCACGCGCGGTGTATTCCCGACACCGCACAATCCTATATGTGGAAGACAATCGGGCCAACTTCAGACTGATGGAACGCATTGTCGCCCACCGAAGGGAGTTGCGGCTCATTGGAGCCGAGCGGGGACGGACGGGACTGGAAATGGCGGGCAAGCATTCTCCTGATCTAATCCTCCTAGATTTGCATTTGCCTGATGTTTCCGGGCAAGAGATTCTAGATCGCTTGAAAAACGATCCGGAGACCGCCGGGATTCCCGTGGTCATCGTAAGCGCGGATGCGACTTCTGGACAGATTGATCGGCTTCTTGCTGCAGGCGCCCAATCTTATTTAACCAAACCACTGGACATTGCCTCGATATTGGGCTTATTCGACAAGACTTTCACCTCGAATCTTTCATCTCGCAGCGTGAACCTGGCTGAGTCAGGTAAATAACTGCGTCAAAAACAGAAGCTCCCGCCTAGGGTGTATAAGGTAATTGCCCTGAAGGGTCGATCCCTATATCGGAGAGAGCTCTAACTCCTCCCCGCGGCTTGGCAGAGCGATAGAGTATGAACAAAGAGATCATCTTAAGCAGCAGAATTCTCATCGTTGATGACCAGACCGAGAACGTGCGGCTTCTGGAACGCATCCTCAAGAAAGCTGGCTATTCGCGATTGGAGGGAATTACCGATTCCCGCAGAGTCCTGAGCATCTTCTCCGAGTTTCAACCGGATCTGGTCGCGCTGGATCTGCAAATGCCATTCGTGGATGGATTCGCGCTCTTGAAGCAGTTACGGTCGCGAATTCCCATGGGCGCTTTTGTGCCGATTCTGATCTTGACCGCCGACAATTCGAGAAAGGCGAAGCAGACGGCCCTTTCCTTAGGCGCCAAGGATTTTCTGACTAAGCCGTTTGACGTCGAAGAAACATTACTGCGGATCTATAATTTGTTGGAGACGCGGTGGCTCAATGTGGAGCTGCAAAATCAAAATGCAACGCTTGAGGAGAGAGTCTCGGAGCGCACGCGGGATCTCGAACTGGCACAATTGGAAATTCTTCAGCGCCTTGCCTTGGCCGCCGAGTATCGCGACGACTGCACCGGACAGCACACACAACGCGTGGGTAGTTTGGCGGCTGTCCTGGCACGCGCCGTCGGATTGCCGGCGGAGCAGATTGAATTGATCCGCTTGTCCGCCCCTCTGCATGATGTCGGCAAGATCGGCATTCCCGACGGAGTGTTGCTAAAACCGACCAAACTCACCGACGCAGAATACCTTCAGATCAAGAGGCACACCGAAATCGGCCGCATCATTCTCTCGGGAAGTAACTTTGCGATTCTTCAGATGGCTGAACGGATCGCGCTCTATCACCACGAACGCTGGGATGGTAATGGTTACCACCATATGTCCGGCGACGCCATTCCTCTGGAGGCACGGATCGTAAGCGTGGCAGACGTTTTCGATGTGATTACGCACGACCGGCCCTATAAGAAGGCAGAGAGCCTCGAAGTAGCCATCGATTGTATTCGCCAGGAAAGCGGAAAACAGTTTGATCCGAATCTCGTGGATGTATTTTGCCAGCTAGTTGCCGGCGGAGATCTTGCCAAGTTAGCCGAACTCTTTGATCAGAACATCCAACCGAAGGATCTAGATTTTGTCGTGCAAAATCATAGCAAACTGGCGCGCATCCCCGGCGGCCATGATGCTGACCAGCGTGGCTAATGCCAATCAGAACCATCCACGGCTTGCGTGGCGATTGATCTCAAGATCTCGATCAGATACGAAAAGGCCTCGCCGGCAGCCGCCCGGCCATCAGCGGCAACGGGTGTGCGAACGGCGAGGCCTTTCGATCAAAGATCCGAAGTTGCTAGCTACGGCTTTCCTTCCCCGACATCATCCAGTCTGCTGTTTGATCCCACCACTGATCGATCTTGGAGACCGCATCCGTGTGGTTCTGTTGCAGCGATTGATTGAAGTTCACGATTTGAGATCGTATCGTACGGGCGTCGTTCGCGTGCGGGCCCGAATTAGCCGCGTAGTTCGCAAGGGCGCGGGATGCGGCCTTCAACGCCGCCTGGGTTTCCCCGAAATGTCCGTCCTCGGCGCTTTCCCGAGCGAGCGCCAGATTTTCACGCGCGCGTAAAAGCGGCAGATCGGCCGCCACTGTCGTGACTACGACACTGTCCTGTACGGCTTGCAGCGCTTCGTCGGCACCTTGAAAATTGCCCTGTTGAAGTGCCTGCCTTGCCGTATTCAGATGGTTTTTGGCCGCTTGAACGTCCAAAGCGACGCTAGTATATTGCCCTTCCACATTGCGGACTGTGGTGTGCGCTGCGGTGGCAATATGGCTTGCGTCGGAAGTTTGGCGGTTGGAATTCTGGCCGTTGTTGCTGTTGCGCTGCGTCATAATCGGGCCGAGCACGGAGTAGCGGTCGAGTTCATCATAGAGTTGCGCGTACCGCTGGTGCGGAGAGTCGTTCAGAATCATATTGGCGTTCTCTATGGCGTGATCGATGTGGAACTGAGCATCCTCTATATTGTCGGCCTGCACTGCGACTCGGGCTTCGTTGGTCGCATCGAGCAGATCTCCCACTTCCTTCGAGCGCCGGGTCTTGGCTTCGAATTTAGGAGGCGGCGCGAAAATCGTTGCCGCTTCCACTTCCTCTCCCGAGGGTTTCTCCGCCTTGATGGGTGCGTTCCTTAAATCCCGGATCTGCGGATCCTGAATCGATTTCGCGGATGATCTGGTATTGGCCTCCAGATTGGATGGCATCGAGGGCACGGACTGCCCGGTCAGTTTCGCGAGTTGCACGGCGCGCGGCTTTGGATACACGAATTCGTGGCCATAGTTGTCACCAGGGTAGAACCAGGCACGCACGGCTTCCGGCGAAGTCACCGCCCGCTCGCTGAAATTGATCACACTTTTCCCCGTCGGTTTCAGTCGGTAATCCGGAATCGCAAGCAGTGTCGCATAGACCTTCGTCCCGTCCTGATTCATGATTTGGACAATGTTGGGGGCTTTGAGATCGAGTATTTTAAACTCGTATGTGCCCGCCGAAAGTACTTGTCCCGGAATTTCCACCGGACCGCTGAAGGTAAATCTCGTAAGCTGGTTCGCCGCGTCCGCGGCAACGCGCGGTGCAAGCGCCGTTCCCAGCGCAATCACCGATAATGCCACAAGGCTCTTCATAATTTTAGTTCTCCTTTCTTAAAAGCCATCTATTATTTTTGGCCTCGCGGTTCACAGTCGGCTCGTCCGCGAGGCCGATTTATCAAAGGTTACCGGGCATGCATTTCTTGACTGGGACCCGCTCCTGTTGTGTGCGGCATCGCCGTGGCGCTAATGATTGCGAGCACGAACACCACCACGCCGACCACCATGCTGTTAATAGAGCGGTCGGTACTTCCGTGGTACCCGTAGATCCATGGCGACGCGAACGTCCAGATTCCGAGAGCGCAGTTAATCCAAGTGGCCCAAATTGTTTTCATGGGGTCAGAAAGCCGGATCGCCGCGAGGATCACGATAAGCGCGCCCACGATCCAGTTATTCCACGCGTTTTGCAGCGTGTACGCGCCATATACCCAAGCCGACACGAATAGCCAGATTCCCGCCAATACGTTTATGCCGCTGGCGGTTTTCACTGTAGTCATTTCTGATTCACCTCCACTTAAATTATGCAATCGTGAACGCGAACAGTCGGTGATAAATATCACGTCTGGCAAGCATTTCGCGGTGCAAACTCAGCCGGCAGCGCGGCGCGTGACTTCCGTCACTTAAGTGCCAGCGAAGTCAAGGGACGAATGCCGTGGATCGCGCCGGCAAACTCCCGTAAAGCCTGTACGTCGGGAACCATCACCAACCGTTTGCCCCGCAGATCGATCAGTTTGATTTCGTGGAGGTGGGACAGGGAACGGGACACCACTTCGCGCACCGATCCAATCCGCGTCGCGATTTCAGAACGAGTGAGAGGAAGCTCAAATTCAACTGCGGCACGAGTATCAACGGCGCGATCGTCCAGGAACCCGAGCAGGAATAGGGCTAGGCGCTGGTCCACGTTCCGCAGCGCGAGAGACTCGATCAGTTCAGCGTACAGGCGAACGCGGCTGCTGAGTACTTTCGCAACCTTCCAGAGCAATTCCGGATGTTCATCGCAGATCTGCCGGATTTCGTGATGGTGGATGGACAACACCACTGAGGGGGTCTCCGCAAGTACCGTGCTGAAGTACTGTCCGCCACCAAAAACTGATGCTTCGGAAAGTGTTGCCCCCGAGCGCTCCGTGGATAAGACCTGCTCGCGCCCGTCGAACACCTCGCGAATCGAGCGAAGCTCCCCCTCGGCGACGATAAAGAGTTCCCTCGCCTCCTCGTGTTCCGAGTAAAGCATTTCGCCCCGGCCAAGCCGCCTTACGGCTGCCAGCGCTGCGACTTTATTCACAACATCTTCAGGCAGAGAGGAGAACAGTTCCGTTCTCCGCAGCACTTCGGCGTTGTCCACCCTGGCCTGCGGGCGAAGAGTATGCACGGGTCTTGCCTCTGAAACGGCCGGCCTGTCCGTCAGCGAGAACGCAAGCCCTCCTGTCGGGAACATCGGCTTGATGGACGGTTCATATAAACCATCCAAATATAGAGACGGTCCAACGGCACGTGCTGTTTCTCATTCGTTCGCTCGTGGGTGATTCCCCGGCATCTGATCATTCGATCCAAATTGGCTTCAAGTGCAAAGGTTTTGAACCTCTGAGGCTTCTGCTTTCTCCACAAGAACTGCAGCTGTAACTGCAGTTCTTGCTTGAGAACTTCACTCAGACGCTGAAAATACGGACCTTTCAAAGTTGGCACTGAATCTGCAACGAGCAAGGTGCTGTAGGATTTGCGATGTTGTATTACGGCTCGAGTCTTCCTAGCGATAACCCTGATCCCGGGTTATTTGGGATTCCGGAGGTTGCCTTTCCGTCCACCGAAATATCCAAGATCAGACCGGTGCCCGCATCCTGACTGCTTCCTCGGAGCGACTGCTATGCACTATCCAAAATCGGAACGCCTTGTCATGGCGCTTATCATCACGATGGTAGGCGCGGGAATGAGCACTATGGCTGCCGGGGCCGTTTATTTGTTAGTGCTGTTGTCCCATCCCTAGAGCCCAAGTCACCTCAAGGGTCCGATATTGCTCTGAGATCTAATGCAATCCAGTAAAAGGGCTGAAGCCCGCCGCTGCAAAACGCCGGAACTACGTTCGGGCGTCTGGCAGTAAATGCATGTCAGTCAGGGAAAGGAGCGCCGCCAGGGCGCGAAATGGTGCTTATCGCGGCAAATCGTGGTGGGAGCCGCAAGGACCAGGTAATAGCTGCCCGCTCCCAACGAGAGCCCCTAAGAGCGTCTCAGTTTGTGGGGAGCCTTTGGGAGAAATCGACGTGGACGCGATCTCATTCGCGACTGTCGTACCAGGTCCGATCTGGTTGGTGAGATAGACGCTGATAGGTTCGCCGCTCGCAAGTACGGCGCTGATGGATACGTTGGTGTACGATCCGGTTTGCGTCCAACTCGAGACCAGCATCTGATCGGACTTTAACGATGTATCTGTCAAACTCAAGAGAAATCAAGGAAATACTGAATATGCCGTACTGGTAACACTAAGTCTTTTGCAATCGATGGAGCGACGACGGTGAGGGAAAAACCAGATTGACAATTCGGAGGTTTCGAACCCCTCTGTGAGGCCAACCGACTCCTGATTCGAGCTACGAATCCCTGCCGTGGCAGCACTGGTCAAATCAACGGCGGCCATGCTGACTCTGCTCGTCGGGGCTTTGATCAAGCAAGAAGCGGGCGGAAATATATAAGGCGCTGCCGCGGTGGCGCGATGAGCCTTAGCGGGCGCCTTGCTTGCCCGGCTGCCCAACGCATGGCGGACGGCGCGCGCGGTCATGTTAAAATGGCTAGCAATAGACCCCACTGTTATTCCCCGGTCGTCTAATGGTAGGACAGCGGCCTTTGGAGCCGTGAATCGTGGTTCGAATCCATGCCGGGGAGCCACTCTTTCATTTCAGTAGTTTAGAAGGCAATCATCGGATCCGTGTACAGATTTTGTACCGCACGTCGATAGCGCGCAGTCCGGACTCACTGATGCCGTTGAATGGGAGCACTGCGCATGGATTCGAAACTCGAATCCATGGCAGCGGTGGACGGCCGCCTCCAGTCCGGCTGGCAGATGCGTCATAAGATTCCCGGTCACGTCGAGGCCCGACACCATTGGCCCCCGATGCCAAATATTTGGATGAGACTGTGTATGGCGCAGCGATGAATTATTTCGCAGCCTTCTCGGCGGCCGCTTTTTCTTCCGCGCGCGCGGCCGAAAGGATTCCGATCATGGCGTAGTTACCTTCATGACAGGCGTACTCGTAAACCTTAGAGTCAGAGTGTGACATGGTCATTTGCACGGTCCAGGGCCTGGTATAGGTGGCTGGGTCGTCCACGGTGAACTCGTAGAGTATCGTTTTGGGGTCGGTACGGGTGAAGCGCTCGGTCAAGTGAAGTTTCTCCGAAGTACCGCGGAAGCGAGTCTTATCGTTGAAATTGGTAGTGTCCACTACCAGGGTATTGCCCTCCCAATGGCCTACCGAATCACCCATCCACTGGCGCAGAGTGGATGGTAAATGGGGCCGGTCATTTAGGGGAATGATACGCGCGCTGTGCAACATCTCGATTAAAATAACGACCGTATCCTTCGTTTGGAAGATCTGATAGTTGTTGTTGTAGGATCCGGGCATCATCGGTGGTCCAATCTGGGTCATGTGCAAACAGCGCTCGCCCAAGCCTCGACTTTCGGGTCCTTCATTGAGATGCAGGCGCCGCTGTTCGGCTGCGGCGGCCGCCCGAGCCTTCCCTTCCGCCGTCATTGGAGGAAGTTTCCCGTCTTTTGGATCCGAAATCAGGGATGTACGAAGGGTTCCGGTCACTTGCGTGCCGCGGTCCCACCACGCTTCGTTGTAGGCGGCCGCGACATCTGCCTCCACATCGTTTCCTCGCTTGTCCACGTTATTCCGATCCGTCACCCGCTTTGCCCAAGCCGCCGCTTCCGCAGGAGTAAAGAACTCTTTGCCGGCAAATTCCGCTGGCCGTTCAAGCGGCGTCACCGTGGCATTGGTCCAAACACCCCGCAGATCGGGTTGGCCGTCCGCGGTGCGGGGTGTCGTCCAGGCTCTGCTTTCCTTGCCGGCGATACCTTTAGAAACCGTCTGGGTGGCTTGAGCGCTCAGGATGGGCGCAGCGATGATGGCGGTGATCGCTACCGGCCATCGAGCAAAGTGGCGGAGTTTCATTGAACCTCCAATACCCTCAGCTTATGTCAAAGACGGGTGGTACCGGCGGCGAAACAGCGGCGAATTTGGACGGGCGACTTTGCCAACGGCGCCGGACTCGAGCCTTTTCGGTACAGCTATCCCTGCTGGTGCGGAATCGAAGCACCGCCGCCGGCTGGACAGTTTTGCGCTGATCGCCGAGAAACGCGAATGATCGACCCTTAAATCGTCCATCTTGGGGTCGACATGCAGCATGTAAAGGCTGGTCGAATGTTCGTCGATCGCCCTTTCCAGCTCTTGAAATGCCTCTTCCCGCCGGCCCAAAGCGTCCATAACCAGAGCCATGTAGTAAGCATCGACGTACGCGGAGGCGCGAATTTGCTTCAATTCCTCGGCGATGGCGATGGCTGCACTCCTTTGGCCGTTCCGGGCCAGGCATCTGGCCTCGAGCGCGCGAACCGAACTGATAGCGGGCGCGATAACGCTCGCGTTTCGATACTGTGCCAGTGCTTCCTGAATATCCCCTGCAAATTCCAGAGCCTGGGCGTAATAAGTGCGCTCGAAATGAAGATAGGGATGAATCTTGACCGCTTCCATTCCCGCCTCCACCGCGGCTTGCCACTCATACCGGCAAAGCCGGACCAGAATCTCCGATGCCGAGAGTGAGGCCTGCAGCGGATCGGCCAGCCGCGCGCGATCCAGGCTTTCTAAAGCCGCATCCAACCGCTTGTGAGAAGCGTGTATCAGCGCCTGGCACATGTGGGGGCTCGCTCGCCACGGATCCGCCCTTAAAGAAATGTCTAGATGGGTCTGTGCTTCTTCGAAGTTGCCTTCGACCAGCCAGAGCCCCCAGGCCATGTCCGTATGGATCTGTGCCGTCCAGCCGCCGACAGCTACGGCTCGATTCAGTGCATGCTGGAATCGGCGGTAGACATCACACGGGGCTCCAATGCCGCAGGCCAGCATCTTAAAATAAGAGCGCACCAGACCATAGAAACCTTCCGCATTGGAGGGCTCTTGCTGCGTCATCTCACGGAAATACTGGATCGCCATATCCAGCCCTTCAGGCGTACAGCGGTTTAAAACGTGCCAGCCGGTCCGAATGAGATCTTCCGACCGCGGTAGTCGTAAGCAGTACCCCAGCTTAGGTTTATAGCTGATCCAGTTTCCACACTCGGCCAGAGCGGTGCGAACCGCTCCCACCGTGGAGGCCACGGTATGCCGGGATACTCGCCTGCCATCCCAAGCTTCCCGAAGAAGCTCCTCGTAATCGACGTATTTTCCCGTGTTCCACGCCAAAACCTTCAGGACGTGAAACGCTTGATTCCTGAGTCTGATGGCTATCCCGTCGCGCAAGACGCGGCAAGTCCTCACGTCAACCTGAAACGGTCCCAGCATGATGCGGCTCGGCCGTTGCTGTTCAGGAACTAAAGTGTTCGCTGCTCCGCCGCTGCTGACAAGCACGAAAGCTAGTTTATCACTGCTGGTTCCGCCAAGTTGAGGGGCCCCCTCGGTTGCGAAAGTTCGCCGCTGTTTCGCCGCCCTTCTAATCCTGCTTTGCAGTAAAATCAGGCAAGCGGGGGCGCGGGTGGCGGCCGACCCGCCGGAGTTCGCCTTATAGTGCGTAGTTACCGGCGGCCAGTCTATCTAGCCAAAGGGCTCTCTCGGGTCCGCGGCCCTGCTGTTGCGCTCACGAAGGTCTTGGAGTATTAAAGGAGAAGGTAATAGGTATGGGGACGGTAACGCGTGTTCTGGTCTTTCTTTCGATAGGCGCAATGGCATGGGGGCAAGCGCAGAGTTCAGCACAGATTCAAGGAACCGTCCAAGACTCGTCCGGCTCTGCCGTTCCGAG
>Ga0105240_10004632_pt1 | contig 20852 bp, 24 predicted proteins | sample KBSC54metaG_FD_80426 | JGI IMG/M metagenome (GOLD analysis project Ga0105240, IMG submission 80426) | Corn rhizosphere microbial communities from Kellogg Biological Station, Michigan, USA - KBS C5-4 metaG | ecosystem: Host-associated > Plants > Roots > Rhizosphere > Soil | place: Michigan, USA... | reverse complement strand
TTAGTTGTCGGTAAATTGAAATTACGTAGATACTTTTACAATTATGATGGTCCAGCGCAATTATAGGTCTTTATTTGTATCCGGAAACTACGACGCGCTGCTGGCGGGTCTGATCGGGTTTATTATCATCCAGGCTCTCTGCAGCTATGGCGGCATCGGCGTCTCTCCCGACAGCGTCGTCTATATCAGCACGGCCCAGAATATCCATGACCACGGCGCTATCAATGATTTCACCAATATGCCGCTGATGGATTTTCCGGCCTTCTACCCTATTTTTCTCAGCGGCTTCGTCTTCCTAACGGGGAAGAGCGCGCTTTTCTTTGGGCCGGTGCTGGACGGACTGCTGTTCGCGCTGGTCATCTGGCTCTGCGGGTGGATGATGAACCGTTTCTCCGTCTTCTCCCGGTGGTACAAATGGACGATCCTTCTTTTTATCGTTCTCAGCCCCTGTCTGCTGGAGATCTATTCGATGATCTGGAGCGAGACGCTGTTCATCCTGCTGTCGGTGCTGTTCATGATCGGCAGTTATCGTTATTTTTCGGGTCACTCCATCCAGTCGCTGCTGTTGATGAGCATCATTGCGGGGCTGGCCTGTGTCACGCGTTATGCCGGCATCAGCATCATCGGGCTTGGCGGGCTGCTGATGCTCTGTGACCGCGGTCTGCGCTGGGGTCCGAAGAAGATCGCGCATATCGTTCTCTACGGGACCGTTTCGGTCCTGCCGCTGGCGCTCAACCTTTACCGTAATGCCCATCTTACCCATACGCTTACGGGCTACCGGGAAAAAGGGCTGACGACCTTTGCCGAGAACCTGCATGATTTCGGCGCCGTCTTCTGCGACTGGCTGCCGTTCTTCAATGGCCAATATGATGCTGCCACGGTGGTGGCCGTGGTCTTTCTCCTGCTGATTACGGGAATATTCGGATACCGGTTGGTGCTCCGAAAGGATTTTTTCTCCTACGACAACATCGCCATCGCCTATTTTGTGGTCTATGCGGGGTTCATCCTTTTTACTGCCACTGTCAGCCGGTTCCAGCGACTGGACAGCCGGCTGCTCTCGCCGTTGTTCCTGCCCTGGCTCTGGGGGAGCACCATCTGGATACCTGCGGTGCTGAAGGCGAAGCCGCGGTGGGGGCTTCCTTCCAGGCCGCTGTTGCGTAGTAAATGGCCCGTCATCGGCGCGGTGGCGATTGGCGGCGCCTGTTTCCTCTGGGGCGAGGTCGAGACCTACCGGGAGAACTGGGAGGGCATCCACTATGCCGGGATCCCGGGGTATTCGGAAACGCAGTGGAAGAACTCGGCGACGATGGCCTATGTTCGGGAGCACAAAGATCTTTTTAAGTTTCCGGGCACCGTCTATTCGAATGCTTTTGAGGGGCTTTGGCTGCTGGCGGGCGTAAATTCGGATATGATACCGCACAAGGACATTCCCGACGATATCAGCTATATGATAAAGTCGAAATATTTTATCGTCGTCTGGTTCAACGACGCGGAGAATACGGACCTGCTCGATATGGATTATATCCTATCGAAGAAGACGTTGCAGAAGAAGATGGACTTCAACGACGGTACGATCTATATTTTCCGGGACCCGGGCTTTTGATAGCCGTTCGATCGATAAATCCACTATTTTTAAGGCGATGTTATTATTCTCTCTGGCCGTGGCTCCGGGTATTGCCGTCTGCCTGTTTATCTATTCCCTGAATAAATACGACAGAAGGGCGATCCGTTACCTGGTGATCGCGTTCCTGCTGGGCATGCTGGCGACTTTGCCGGCATTGCTGGTGCAGACCCTGGCCACCGATGTCCGTGAAGACCCTTTCCGGCATTCCATATGGTCCTATCTTTGGTATGCGTTTGTGATCGTCGCGCTCAGCGAGGAAGGCAGCAAATGGATCGTGCTGAGGGTCTATGCGTATCCTAAGATCGTCTTTAAAGAGCCTTTTGACGGGGTCGTCTTCGCGGTGATGATCGGGATGGGCTTTGCGACGGTGGAGAATATCGAGTATGTGCACAAGTTCGGGCTGGAGACAGGCGTGTCGCGGGCTTTTCTGGCGATACCCGCTCACGCGGCGTTTGCGGTGCTGATGGGTTATCCGGTGGGGAAGGCAAAATTTTCGAGTGGCCGGAGGTGGTGGCTGATGGGACAGGGGCTGTTGGTCGCGGTGCTTTTCCATGGGAGCTTTGACTTCTTCCTGTTCCTGCAGCAGAGCCGGCAGGCGGAAAAGTACTTCTCAACTGGAGTGTTGTCGTTCGGGGCCTTTGCCAGTTTTTATATCGCGGTGAGGCTGGCGATGCGGGCGTTGCGGATGCACAGGGCGATGAAGGAAAAAGAGGAGGATCGAATGACCAATCAATCAGTAAATCATAATTCGGGTGAAAATGATGGATGAAACACTGTCGATACGACCGGGGGAGCCGGAAGACATTAATTCGATCGGCTTTCTGGCGCAGCAGATCTGGCCGGTGACCTATGGGGAAATCCTTTCGGAAGAACAGATGAAGTATATGCTGAACCTGTTCTATAATCCTGCCGCCTTGCGTAAGCAGATGCTGGAGGACAAGCACCAGTTCCTGATCGTCGAGCAGGACGAGGAGCCCATCGGCTTTGCGTCCTGGGGCCCCGCGGGTGAGGCGGGGGTATACAAGCTGCACAAACTGTATGTGCTGACCGGTCAGCAGGGCAAGGGGTTGGGAAGGGCGCTGCTGCAGTATATTTTTGAAGCTATCCGGCCGTTGGGTGCGCGTGTTTTGCGTCTCAACGTCAACCGTCATAATAAGGCCCGTCAGTTCTACGAAAGAATGGGCTTTGCCGTGGTCAGGGAGGAGGATGTTCCCATCGGCAACGGGTATTTTATGAACGACTATGTGATGGAGGTCATGGTTCCGGAGGCTGAGCCGGGAGAATAACGGCGGTGTCGGTCTTTTGCTCGCCCATTGCGGCCTCCTTCATTGCTTTGGCCGTGTCGTGTCCTACGTATCTTTCTATGCGGCCTTCTACCAGGTAGATCAATGGTGTTAAGACGATCGCTACGGTGAATTTGTAAAAATAATTCATCATGCCGAAGGCCAGTATCTGCTGCCAGGTGAAGATGCGGCTGAAGGCGATGAACAGGACGATATAGCTGTCCACCAGCTGGGAGACCAGGGTGGAGCCGGTGGCTCTCAGCCAGAGGTGCTTGTTCCCGGTGCGTTTCTTTATCTGGTGAAATACGGTGACATCGACGACCTGGCTGACGAGGAAGGCGACCAGGGAGCCGATTATGATCATATTGCTCTGTCCGAAGATGGCGCTGAAGGACTGCTGGATATTATCGACGCCCTGTTTGCCGCTGCTGGCGATCCAGACATCGGAAGGGGGGATGGCGATGGCGAGGTAGTACATCAGGAAGGCGTAGGCGATCAGGGAGACGGCGGTGATCGATATTCTTCGGACCGCTTTTGGCCCGTAATATTCGTTGACGATGTCCGTCATGACGAACTCGAGGGGCCAGAGCAGGACCCCGCAGGTCAGGTTGAAGGCGAGGCCGCTTTGCCCGAAAAGGGTGAAGTTGGCGGGGTGAAGGCCGAACAGCTTTTCGAGCGAGAACAGCTTGGTCCCGATGGCTTCTGCGATCAGCGCGTTGCAGCAGAAGAAGGCGGTAAAGCCCAGGAATAGTTTGGTCGGACGGTCCTTTAAAATCGCGTGGATCATTTCTGAGAAATTATAAGAAGGATAATTTGTAATACGAAGAACAGCATGTTAATGATCAGCAGCCAGGTCGGGATGGCGGCGGCGCGTAGTCTGCCGATGACGAACAGGAATACAACGGCTATTCCGACGATAAGGTTGAAGATGAGGCTTCCGATATAGCCCAGCTCGAGGATACGTGAAACGAGGAAGCCTTCGGGTGGATGAGGCAGCCATTGGATAAAGGAGGCCAGGAGGAAACAAATATTACAAATAAATGCTACCCGGGAGAGAAGTCTTAACACCTGCATATTTAGCCAAAAATCCGTATTTCCGGGCAAAATACCTAAAACCGGACGGAGTCCGGTTCGCGTCCTCCGGGCGCAGAAATTGGATGGGATTGCGGCCGAAAATTAAATTTCAGACTATTTTTGGCCGCAACCTTATATTTGCGGCAATACTAAGTTTCATAACTATATGAATTCTATTGCCTGGAAAAAGGTGCTCCCGCACGTTATCGCCATAGTTGTTTTCTTGCTTGTCGCCGTCGTCTATTGCCGTCCGGCCCTTGAGGGCAAGGTCGTGAATCAGTCGGATATGCTGCAGTACAAAGGGATGGCGCAGCGGTCGATGGAATACAAGGAGAAGCATGGTCATTTTCCGTTGTGGACGGAAAGCGCCTTTGGCGGCATGCCGGCTTATACGCTGGCGATGGATCATCCGGCGATCCACCTGGGTCCTGTCGTCAATATCCTTTCGCTGGGGCTCCCCCAGCCGATCAATTTCTTCTTTGTCGCCTGTATATGCTTTTATATTCTTATGGTGGCGATGCGTATCAATCCCTGGATCGGGGTATTGGCTGCGCTGGCCTATGCCTATAGCACCTATGACCCGGTCATCGTCGTTACCGGTCATGTCACCAAGATGATGGCGTTGATGTATGCGCCGGGTGTGGCGGCGGGTCTGCTGCTGCTTTTCCAGCGCAAGTGGGTTTGGGGGACCGTGTTGCTGACTCTCTTCTTTGCTTTGCAGCTGACCACGAATCACCTGCAGATCGTTTACTATACGCTGATCGCCCTTGGGGTAGTCACGCTCTTCTATCTCATCGATGCGTTGCGGAAGGGGCATGGCAGGGATGCAGGCATGGTCATCGGTCTGGCGGCGGTGGCGGGGCTTATCGGTCTGGGGACCAGCGCGCTTGGCAATCTGCCTGTCAATGAATATTCGAAAGAGACTATGCGGGGTGGAAGGACCGAGCTGACCAATAACACCAGCAAGCAGGAAAGCCGCAGCGGTCTCAGCAAGGACTATGCGTTTCAGTGGAGCTATGGCGTTGGCGAGACCATGACGCTGGTGGTGCCCAACGTGTACGGCGGGGGCAGTGGTGGTAGCCAGATCGGCGATAATTCGAAGTTTGCGGAGGTGGCGAGCTCTGAGCTGGGGCTGCCTGAGGACCGGGGGGTCGGCTTTGCGAACGGATATGCTTACTGGGGTGCGCAGCCCTTTACGTCGGGGCCGGTTTACCTGGGGGCGATCGTTGTTTTTCTGGCGATCCTGGGGCTGGTCGTTGTGCGGGGCTGGCTCAAATGGGGGCTGCTTGTAGCGATCGTCGCCGGCATTGTGCTGGCCTGGGGTAAGAATTTCGCTGGTCTCAACTATTTTCTTTTCGATCATTTGCCGTTCTACAATAAGTTCAGGGCGCCGGCGATGGCGCTGGTCATCCCGCAGCTGGCCTTTCCGATACTGGCGGCACTGGGGCTGAACGAGCTCTTCACTACCGACTATACGCGCGCGGAGCTCTGGAAGAAATTCCGTACTGCGGCCTATATTACCGGGGGGGTGCTGGCTGTTCTTGTCATCTTCTATTTTACGGCGGATTATGGTACGACGTCGGACACGCAGCTGAAGGAGCAGTTCGTGCAGTACAAGATGCAGCAGCTCTCGCAGGGGAAGCAAGCGGGGCCTGATGTGCAGGCGCAGGCGGCGGCGACCGGGAATGCGTTGATCAAGGCGCTGAAGGCGGACAGGCAGTCGCTCTACGGGAGTGATCTGTTGCGGACCGTTCTGCTTATTGTCGTGGCGGCGGCGCTGATCGTGCTCTTCCTGAAGGAAAAGATCAAGATGCCGATACTGCTGGGGGGACTGATCGTCCTCAGCACCTGGGATCTGCTGGCGGTCGCCAGCCGGTATCTCAGCCCGGAGAACCCGGACCACTATGCGGAGGCGTCGGATTTCGACGGCCGTCTCAGCCCCTCTCCTGCCGACCAGCAGATATCGGCTGACCCCGACAAGAATTTCAGAGTCTTTGACGAGGCTTCGGGCAGTCCGTTCGAGAATGCGTTGACTTCCTATCATCATAATTCGCTGGGGGGCTATTCGCCGGCGAAGCTGGGGCTTTACCAGGACCTGATCGAGAACCAGCTGTCGAAGGGCAATATGCAGGTCTTCAACATGATGAACACGAAATACTTCATCCAGCGTAATCCGCAGAATGGTCAGCCGCAGGCGGCGCTGAACTCAGCGGCTTTCGGTCCGTGCTGGCTGGTGAAGGCCATCCATTATGTCAAGGACGGCAATGAGGAGATGAAGGCGCTGGACAGCGTTAATGTGAGGGATACGGCGATCGTTCAACAGCAGTTTGCGTCCCGGGTGAAATTCCTGCCGGTGGCGGATACCACGGCGACGATCAGGCTGATGACGAATGATGAGGACAAGCTGACATACGAATTCAATGCGGGCAGCAACCAGTTTGCGGTCTTCAGCGAGGTCTATTATGATAAAGGATGGAATGCCTACCTGGATGGCGTGAAGACGGACTATGTGCGGGTGGACTATGTGCTGAGGGGGATGTCGGTGCCGGCGGGGAAGCATACGATCGAATTCCGATTTGAGCCGAAGAGCTTTGCTACCGGGAATATGATCTCTACGTTGTCTGCGCTGGTCGTCTATCTGCTGCTGATCGGGGCGATCGTATGGGAAATCAGAAGGAGGAAGAAGAAAGTAGTGCCGACAGCATGAAGCCGATAAGCTTTGTAATAATTACGTATAACCGGCCGGAGGATGCGCTGGCGCTGGCGGAGAATCTAAGCCAGCTGGAGGGTCTTGAGCGGTGGGTGGAGGAGGTGATTGTTGTCAATAATAAGTCTTCGGTATCGTATAAAGTGCTGGAGGATTTTATTGCGGCGCATCCGGAGGCGCCGTTCCGGTATTTTCTGACCGAGGAGAATTTGGGTGTTTCGAGGGGGCGCAACTATGCTATCCGGCAGAGCAAGGCGCCGGTGCTGGTCTTTTTGGATGACGATGCGTTGTTCAGGAATTCGGATGCGTTGGAGGGTGTTGTTCGGATCTTTGAGGAAAACCCTGCGGCGGGTATTGCTGCTTTTAAGATCTACTATCACAGTACGGGGGAGATGCAGGTTAATGCTTTCCCGCACAAACGGTTTTCCGAACGGAGGGACTGGCATCATTTCGATACCTATTATTTCTCGGGTGCGGCGCATGCGATAAGGAGGGAGGTGTTTGAGGAGGTGGGGTACTATCCGGAGAACTTCTTCTATGGGATGGAGGAGTATGATCTGAGCTTCCGGGCGCTGGATAAGGGCTATACGATCCGGTATGATGACCGGGTGCAGGTGTGGCATAAGGAGTCGCCGACGGGGCGGCTGACGCCGAGGGAGAAGCGGAAGGGGATGTGGCTGAATAAAGTCAAGGTGGCCTGGAAATATCTGCCGCTGCAGTATTTTGTGAGTGTGGCGGTGACCTGGGGGTTGTGGTACCTGGTCAAGAGCAAGGGGGATGTGGGCGGATTTTTGGGGGGCTGGGGGAAGATATTCCGGGTACCGAAGGAAGAGCGGCGGCGGCCGTTGGGAGCGGCGGCGAGGGCTTATCTGAAGAAGGTGAAGGCTCGGCTGGCGTACTAGCCGGAAATGAAAAGACCCCGGATTGACCGGGGTCTCGATATCTTAGGGAGTGTGTTTACCACTTGTCCACGTCTTCGCTGGCTGCAGTTGGAGCGCTGCTGGCGGGAGCGGAGTGACGGACATTGCCATTGACGTTGACGTCGTCGTCTACCTCTTCAGCAACGCTGGTTTCCTGGTAGTTGCCGCCGCCTTCGTTGTCGTTGTCATGGTTGTATGCGTCGAAGTCGAAATCGGGCATCAACTCCGTCTTAACATAATCCACCGCCTCGGTCAACGCTTTCAGGAACTTGTTGAAGTCTTCCTTGTACAGGAAGATCTTGTGCCTGTCGTACCCGTCTTCGTTGAATTTCTTCCGGCTCTCCGTGATGGTAAGATAGTAGTCATTGCTACGCGTAGCCCTCACGTCGAAGAAATACGTCCTGCGCTTTCCAGCCCTGATGCGTTTGCTATAAACGCTTTCCATCCTTTTGTCGTTGTTTTCGTACGCCACAAATAATTGTTTTCTGTGAAAATTTCTAATTAAGCAGTCACAAATATAGTATTGTTTTCGAATTAGCAAAATTTGCGAAAACATTTATATCGTCTATTTGTGGGTTGTTGCTGCGAGTTCGGACGAGCCTGCGGAGGCTATGCCGACGTATTCTCAGTCTGCTGTTGCTCATACAGATAGGTATAGTAGCCGTTGAGGGCCAGCAGCTGCTGATGGGTGCCTGTTTCGACGATCCGGCCTTCTTCCAGCACGACGATACGGTCGAAGTCGAAGAGGGAGAAGATGCGGTGGGTAATAATAATGGCGGTTTTATGCTCTAGATATTGGTATAAATTGCCAAGTATTTCCTTTTCTGTCTTAGCGTCTACGGCGCTGAGGCAGTCGTCGAATACGATGATCTCGGGGTCTTTGATGAGGCCGCGGGCGATGGAGATGCGTTGTTTCTGGCCTCCGCTGAGGGTTACGCCGCGTTCGCCGATCATGGTCTCATACTTGACGGAGAAGTTGTCAATTTCTTTGTCTACGCTGGCGTAGCGGGCGGCCTGGCGGACCTTTTCTTCGTTGGGTTGGTCGAGTCCGAACTGGATATTGCCTGATACCGTGTCGCTGAACAGGAAGACGTCCTGGGGGACGTAGCTGATCTGGCGGCGGAGGTCCTGCAGATCTAATTTGCGGAGGTCGGTGTTATCCATTAGAATCCTCCCCTTATCCGGATCATACATGCGTAGTAAAAGTTGTGCGAGGGTGGTCTTGCCGCTGCCTGTTCTGCCGATGATGACGACCTTCTCTCCTTTTTTGATCTCGAGGTTGAAATTCTTCAGTGCGTGTATACCTGTATTGGGATAGGTGAAATCCACGTTCTGGATGGATATGTTTCCCTGTAGGTGTTGTTTGACGGCGGCGGGCGGGTTCTGGATGGCGGGTTGGGTGTCGAGGAATTCGTTGAGACGTTTTTGCGAGGCGGAGGCGCGCTGGACCATGCTGGCTACCCATCCGATGGCGCTGACGGGGAAGGTGAGCATGGTGATATAGATCACGAATTCGGTGATGGTGCCGATGTCGGTGTTGTGCTGGCCATAGACGACGTAGATGCCGCCGATCATGATGGTGAGGAGGGTGCTAAGGCCGATCATGAGGCCCATGGAGGGGAAATAGATCGATTCCACTTTGGCGAGGCCGACGGCATTTTTGCGGTACTCTTCGCTGTTGTGGGCGAAGAAATTCAGCATCGCTTTTTCCTGGACGAAGGATTTGATGACGCGGATGCCGCTGTAGGACTCCTGGGCGTTGGTGGTGAGGTTGGACAGGAGGGCCTGGATATGTTCGCTTTTTTTATGGATGATGGTGTTGACGTAATAGATCGTGATGGCGAGTATCGGTAATGGCGTGAGGACGTAGAGGCTGAGGAGGGCATCCTTCTTGAGCATGAAGAAGAGGCTGAAGCCGATGGTGACGAGGAGGTTGGCCAGGTACATCATGGCGGGGCCGGTGTACATGCGGACGCGGCTGACGTCTTCTGCCATGCGGCTCATGAGGTCGCCGGTGCTGTGGGTTTTGTAGAAGTTGGTGTCGAGGGTCTGGTAGTGGGTGTATATCTCGTGTTTCTGGTCGTATTCGATGTGGCGGCTCATGACGATGATGGTCTGGCGCATGAGGAACAGGAAGAAGCCGCTGATGAGGGCGAGGACGAGGAGGGTGACGCCGGAGATGACGACTTTTCGGCCGAAGCTGGCGTGGTGGAGGTCGAGGGTGCGGATGAATTTGCGGACGAGGATGTCGTAGTTGGCGGTGTCGCGGGCTGCCTTTTGTGCTTGCGCGGTTGTTGGTGCGGGCTGCGGGTTGTTTGCGGCGGTTGTATTGGGGGACTGGGATTTGTTGGCGGTTGGGGGTTGGTTATTTGGCGTCTCCGGCTGGGTTGTGGCCGGTGGTGTTTGGTGGATGGCGCCGCGGAAGTCCTGTTCGGTCTTTGGCTGCTCCCCTACCCTGTTGTTGGCGGTGCGGCGGTCGGCCTGGATCTGCAGTTCTCTTTCGACGGAGTTGACGACATAGCCGGTGACCTGGGGGGTGAGGATGCGGAAATAGTTGGAAAGGATGACGAAGATGAGGCCCAGGAGGAAGCGCCACCGGTATTTCCAAAAATATTTGTTTACAGCCTTTAAGTGCTTCAAACCAACGATTTTGTGCAAAGGTACGATATGTGGGGGAGATGCGGTCCTGTGAAAAAATTGGTGGGGGTTGGGCGGGGCCGGGGTTTGGGTGGTTGTTTGGGTGTGGGGAGATAAAAATATTTGGCTGTTTACTCCGGGAGCTATTATTTTGCGCCCGGAGAGATGGCAGAGCGGTCGATTGCGGCGGTCTTGAAAACCGTTGAAGGTAACACTTCCGGGGGTTCGAATCCCTCTCTCTCCGCAAACACCTTAATCAAATAAGTACAAAAGCCCGCAAATTCAATAATAGCGGGCTTTTTCATTTTTACCCATTGACAGAAAAACTCAAAAAAAGTCATACTTGTAGTGAGTGATTCGGTGAGTGGCAAAAATGACACAAAAAATCACTCACTGGACGGCCGCAACAAGTTGAACATCAACCCGTACCAAAAGCAAACATCTTGTCTTTCCGGTCGCGCAGTTCTACCTTTATAAATCGCGCAAAACAGCGCACAAAAGTGAGTGATCCGGTGATGGAAAAAAGTCTTGGTATATTATTCTTTCTACGCAAGCCCAAGCCTTTTCGGCCCGGTCCATGGCTGGTGTTTCTTCGCATAACTGTTGACGGTATCTCGAAGGAACTCTCCATGAAAAGAACCTGGGAGAAATCAAAATGGCAACCCAATCCGGGAAGGACAACCAGCAAGGATGCAGCTGGAAAGGCGTTAAATGCGTATCTGGACATAGTTCTGGCAAAGGTCTACGAAGCCCGACGCACCCTTATCGAAACCGGAAAAACCATCTCCGCCATTGCCATCCGCGACATTGTATCCGGCGCCGCCGAAAGAAATCGGATGCTGTTTAAAGTCTACAAGGCACACAACGATACGGTGAAGGCCCTAATCGGACTCGAATGTAGCGATGCCCTTTGGGAAAAGCACGAACGTGTACTAAATTACCTGAAGGAATTTGTCGCACTCAAATATAAGCTTACCGATGTAAGCATCTATGCGGTCGATCACGAGTTTGGACAAAGCTTTTATACCTGGCTACGGACGGTAAGAAAGTGCAGCCACAACACCGCCTCTGCCTATATCGGCTTTTTTAAGAAGATCATCCTTACCTGCATAGACAATGGCTGGCTCCAGGGCGATCCCTTTACAAAATTAAACTTGACACTCGACGAAGTTGATCCCGTCTTTCTTACCGAACAGGAATTGCATCTTATCGCCAACAAAGAGATCAACAACGAACGCCTTTCCGTCATCCGCGACGTCTTTATTTTTTGTTGTCTCACATCACTGGCCTATATAGACGTCAAACAGCTCAAAAAATCTGAAGTTACCGTAGGGCATGACGGGCAGCTGTGGATCGATAAAAAGCGGCAGAAGACAAAACTACCCTCAAAAGTACCTCTCTTGCCACTCACCCGCCGGATCCTCGATAAATACCGCGACCATCCCAGGTGTATCTCAGAAGACTTACTTCTACCTGTGTATAGTAACGCCAAATACAACGAATATCTAAAGGAAATTGCCGCGATTTGCGGCATTGAGAAAAACCTTACGACCCATGCCGCCCGGCACACGTTTGGAACCACTGTCACCACATCGAATGGCGTACCTCTTACTTCCGTAAAAGGTATGATGGGACATAAACGCCTGTCCCAGACCGAACACTATTCAAAGGTAGTTCCGGCGAAAATCGCTGAAGATATGGAAGTCCTTCAGGAAAGGTTAACGAAAAAGAAGTTCCTCACAGAATACGCAAAGACCTTACCACAAGAAGGGGTCACGCAACAACAAAAATAGACAGGCATCAAGCTAGAAATCTTAGGACAACCCTGGACCCCAAAGAAGGATTATACGACGGGTGGTACTGGATATAGCCGTAGCGCTCCAGCTCACGCATGCACCTGTGATAGGTTGCCGTAGACGAAAGCCGGGAAATCTCCATTAACTCTCTCCGGGTTACTGCAACCGTGTTGGTATTGCTTTCGCCTTTTGCCATTGACACAATGGCAAAATAGAGACTTACATGCTGCGGCCTCAACCGGTCATCGCTTGCCGCCATTCGATAAAACAAGATCACTTGCCGTCCCATCCACACCGATTCCATCTCACTAATTTTAAAATCCAGTCGTCAACAGGCGTTTGGCATCGTCCTTATTATAGTAAATCGTCCCGCCTATTTTCTTCGTCCTAATCCGGCCTTCTGCACATAACGACCTCAGTTTGCAAGCCGAACACCCCAACAAATGCCTGACCTCTTTGGTTCGGAAACCTCGCATATCCCCTTGTTCTTGTCGAGCCCCCCGATCAAGCAGTTCCTTAATGTCACCCACGATCTGAAAACGCAGCGTCTGCAGATCCTCCTTCGTCACAAATTCCCAATTCATAGTCTGCAATATGCATCAGGTATTTATCAAAAACTATAGAGGCAATGATGGCTCTATAAAAATGGCTTAAATACTATGTAACACGGGCAAGGTTCTAGCTCCGAAGTCGACGCAACCGAAGCAACCCGTTTAGATGAACTATTCCCTTCAAGCAAAAGATCATCGGGTTATTGATGGGAAGTGCAAAAATTGCTTGGATGGGCGTGCGCGGGATGAGATTCGAACTGAACCTGATCTTCAATATCTTACGTCTGCTGCTCGCCTTTTGTTCGCCGGTCTTCATGACAAGCGACCGGGGACGATTCGTAAAGCCTGTGCCACAAAAATACAGAACCAAATTTATAATGCATGACGGCCGTCTTTAATTCCAGGAGATCTTTTTTGCGCCGTGGATCGGCGTATCGACTGAATCCAAATAGCGGCAGGCCAGTTGTGCCGGTAGACCACAGCCAGGTGCTTTTTTCTAAAGAGCAGATGCAATTTGTGATCCGACTTCATCTAGTTCATCTAAGGCTATTCGAACTTCTTTTCTGGAATATGACCTTTGAAGATGTTTCTGCTTAGGTATGCTATATACACCTACCTCCACCTCATTCAATGCAACATTGTAAAGTGTTGTTGCAATATAGCTCTGCAAAATCGGGAAACGGAGTTCATCTTCCCATTCATTATCATCTCGGCTGAAAAAGTAAACTGAATAACCACCCTTGTTGTTCATCTTGATTAACGGCAATTCGCCTCCTAGTCTTAGCTCGGAGTTCATAGCAATGGAAAGTCTCTTCTTGTGTTCTACATACGTCAACCTCTTCTTAGTCTCGTCTTTAGTGTAAGCTTGTAGCTCTAAGATCCAATCTTCTCGCTCCACTTGATTAGCGGCATTATCAGCAAAATTTTTAAGAAAAGTTGACTCAAAATATTTTATTGCTTTTGCCAAATCGCCTCTATTTTTATGGTAGTGAAAAACGGAATTCTGCCAAGCCATGTATTTCGAGTACCTTCCTGTGCCGCCTTTATCATCGGCAAGCGACTTGGCAAAGGCAATAGGATTTTGCCTTGCTCTTTCTAGTTGACTAAAGGATATTTTATTCATCCTGCGATAGTTAAAATTTGCGGATATCGTCTGAAAACTTCAAAGGATTGTTGAGAAACTCGCTCATACATCTGGATGGCAAGACCAGCGTCAAATGCGTCATTATAAAGTTCTGGGAATTGATATAATAATGCATTTCTAGTTACAGTGTTTAAATTTTTGAATCTGGATACAAATTCCAAGTAATCAATTAAATTTCGCTTCTTATCATCATCGTCCTTAAGCGAGTTGATATCCGTTTTAAAAAGATCGCAATGGTATTCGTTTACAGCGATATTATTATATTCGATGGCAATTCTTCTGGAAATACACGGGATGCAAAATCCACAATGTTTATAGCCGGGAACGTGGGATATCTTCCAGCAACTCGCAGAAACATTAACTTGGTTTTGTAACGCTTTCGGCATGAGTGCGAATACTTCCGCCTTCGTTTTATATAGGAAAGGGTTTGTGATCCGAAAATCTGGATTATTGAACAACGATCTAAACGTGGACTCTATTTCTCTAACAAATTGTGGATCTGCCGTATGCGTTGAGAAGGGACCTACTCTGGCTTGATTTAATGGCAAATGAATAGCAAATTGCCCATTCTCAGCCATGTACAAAATCTTATTAAACCCGCTTCGACGAGCAACCAACGTGGCTAATGTCAGAAATAAAAAACTACGGGTACGTTGAGTATTTTCTCTTTCTTCCGGAAATGAATACGCACCTAGCTTTCGTCCATAGACCTTTATATGGAAATGCTTTACCGTTTGATTATAATGCTTGGTTACGGCAGCAAAAACATTGTTTTGACAATTATCAATTACCGCATTACCGTGAGAGTTATGGCTAACTAAGACTAAATTTTTTCCCTCTTCCAAAAAATGAGCGGCAGCAGCCATGGAATCGATTCCTCCAGAGAAAAGCAACACAGCTCCTTCATCGTTCGTCCAATTAAAATCAGTAGTGGCTGTCCCATGTTTCTGCACGAAATGCAACGTCCAATTGTCTCTACTAACCGTAAATAGGGCAGACTCGAGTTGCGATTTCACAAGCTGCAATGCATGCAAATTCACCACCTCTATAGTTAGTTCGATATTTCTGATATAATGCTCTCTTTCTTCACGAAGCACGCATAGATCTGCTGCGTAAACCCCGGCAGCAACGTTGAACATATCCTCCTCTAGCGAATTGACTGTTGAGAAAGCATCCGTGAAGTACTTGATCCCAGTAAAAAGGTTTTTCCCTGGTCGTAGATGAAAATCACCTCCCGAATTGCGGACGCCAATAATAATTCTTTTCGTTGCCACTACCGTGCATTTTTGAGTTTTGCAATAGTCTGGTCAACCAGTCTTTCCCATTCGTTTACCGAACGAGCCTCGTTCGCCCCGGAACCAACTGTTTGGTCTATCCTTTGGGCGATAACCTGCTTAAAAGCAATCAATTCTTGTACGGATTTATTGCGATAGGAGTCGCCAACATATCCGGAAGCGTCTCTAGATACAATATAAGCTGTCACTTCTTTAAAGAAATTAGTTGTCCAGTGGCTTGGCGGGTTGTCTGATTGAAAAGAAGCCGGTATTACCCGTCTAGCAAATTCCGCTAGTATCGAGTTAGATTTGTTTTCCGCTAAGGTACGGTTGAAGCTTTGGATGGCTTCTTGAAAAGTCGATGCCTCGCTTACCGCCTGGTAACATGCATAAATATTTGCTGATTTCATTTCCACAGAAATAGGCAGTTGACCTTTCTCCGTCGTTTCCGCAGCCCGCCATATTTCGTTGACGACCCGACTATCTGGCAACTTATTATCTTCATAGCAAACCAATACTCGCTTCCAATTAGAGGATTTTCTCGGTGAGGATTGACTAATAGACGTTCCCATTTAATGCAATTTGTCTTTACTGATCCTGTTTAGCTCGGTTTCAACGAGCTTTTTTTGAACCATGACATTGGAAAAAACGCTTTTCCAATCGATCGATCCCTTCTTTTCTGGATACTCCCATAACAATTGTACAATGTCGCCCAATTCTCGTGCGGCAATGCAGGCAATCCGACAATTGCATCTGCGATATAATTCGTCCGCTCTGTCTTGCAGCGAATTGATGGAATCAGTAAAATGACCACTTATTACAACAACCGTAAAAATAGGTCCGAAATAAGCACTGTATCTCTGCGTCATATCTTCAACGTAAAAACTAAGGCTATTGATGGTCACTGATGTGAATCCAAATCCGTCTGCATACGCCTTTGCATCGAACAGAAGGATGAATTTCCCCTTGGCCAAAACGATTCCATCTGCTATCTTTTCGAAACGTCTTTCGCTACCGTATCTCCTAGTTGGTGATTCCATTAAGTACATGAAACATTCGCTTGCATAAAGCTCCAACAATTCTCCAGGCTCTCCAGATAGGCCCACCGGAAGGCGATTGTGACCAAGCTCATTTAATAAATTAGGAAGGTCTGGTATAAGAATCAAACCGGTATTCACCAAGCCTCCAAAAAAATCGTAAAACTGTTTCTTGCTATAGGTTTTTACGTCGCCATCTTCAAAAAAATCATTAACAAGAATAGGTAGTGCCTGCATCTTATCCGATGAGCGTATTAATGCGTCGATGATGGCTGTTTTGGCAGCGTCGTCTGAAAACAGAATGCTATATCGAATTGTCGCGCCTAATTTGTCCTGTTTGCTCGCGTGTATAATTGAATTGTCTCCAGCAAATCGGTCTACCCGGTCAATGCGAAAACCATTGACAATGAGCGTAGCAATTGTGTTTGAAAGGTCCCCGGCGGTCATATTTAGCAGAAAAATATGGGAAATGCTGCTATTGGCAACAGGTGTTTTAACGGTATTTTGAATGCAACGGGTTTGTTTTTAGGTATTAGGGAGAAAATTATCGTCTCCATACGGTTTTGGGCGGCAAACCCTCGTAGTGAAAACACGAATATGTCAGCTCCAAATTACGAAAGGCCTCGTATCAAATTCGTCTACAAATCCTTCCATTTAGTCCTTGAATTTCAATCGCCTAGCTGAAAGCTGATCGACCTTATCGCGCTCATTTGCGTCATGATCATCGCAGTTACCTGAATCTGGGCACACCGTCAGACACACGAAAGCGCCCCCGGCGCTTTACCTTATCTGTTTTTCACCCCGGCGGCAATGTGTATATATTCGACAGGGACCGAGCCGCGCGCTGCATGCACAGAATCGTTGTCGTGCATAAAGGTAACGGTGCCGAAGCCGGTGCTGGCGGAAAAGAAGGTCACGAAGTAGACGAGGGAGTCGACGAAGAGCGTGCGAACAGAACGATTTAAGGAAGATCTGCAAGTACGCATGTATACTATATTTATTAAATAATATATAGACGCGTACTTACTCTCAGCATTATACAGGAAACAATGTATTGCCGCACACGGGAACATGAAAATGATCTAATCGTGATGAAAAATGATTTACAGCAGTTAGCAATTCGCTAACCCCGGATCAGCTATGTTAGCTTTGCATTTTCAAAATCCACAGTCGCTGAAAATCTTCAACGCCGTTACGAAATTGACAACGAGGGACGGTATATTTTGCTAGAAGCACCCAAGTGTTCAGGAAGCTTTATCTACCGTTTTACCAAATTGACGAGCCTGTTTCCCCATTGTCCGAGGATTGACGAGACCCGAAAAGCTGCAATGGCTGCTAAAATTTGAGTCTTTAAGAATACCCCCATTATTAGAAATAAGAGGAGGATAAAGACGAGGACGACAATCAACATCCTGACAGAATTTTTTCCAGGTTTAGAGCAGCCGAATTTTATCAGTCCGAATAAGCTAAATGAAAAAGACTCTTCAAATTGTTTGTCGGTTTGCATAAGCTGAGCTGCTCATTTATGATACAGGTTCACCATCAAGGTTTACAATATTGTTTCTCAATGCAGCCAGAACGATGCCTAAACGGGTATTCACTTGTAACTTGGACATAATTCCCGCGAGGTGTGCATCAACGGTACGTTTGCTAATCATTAGCATATTGGCAATATCTTCTGGTGCCTTTTCTTTAAAGATCATTTGTATAATCTGCATTTCTCGTTGGGAAAGTTTTGACAATGGTTCTCCAGGTATTCCGGCTAGGTAATCCAAAGCCACATCTATAACTAGGGGACCAAAGTATCTCTTGCCTTTGCTGACTTCTCGGATGGCCATCAATAGCTCTTCGGTGCCGGTGTTCTTATTAATATATCCGCGAATACCTAACTTCAACATGGAAACAACCATCTGTTGACTGGTATGCATAGAGAGCACCAACACATTTATTTGCGGAAATTCCAACCTGAGATGTTCAGCAGTGGCAATACCATCCATTTCCGGCATCACAATATCCAGAAGAATGACATTCGGTAATTCCTTTGGAGGGCAAAGGCGTAGATGTCGGAGCAGATCTTTGCCATTCTCCGCCTCTATAAAAACGTGCATTTTTGTAGTTTGGATCAGCCTTTTGATACCGTCTCGGAATAATCGGTGATCATCCGCGAGCGCTATTTTAATGAGACTATCGTTTAAATCCTCCAATTTCATACATTAAAATTAGGCATTTTGCGCAAAAACAGGACAATATACCTAGATTATTTTACAAAATTTACCTATCTTTATTTGAATTAATACCTAATCTTAAAATCGTCTCATTGTAAACCATTATGAATAAACATGTTATAACTTCTGTCACAAGACGAAAGATCGTAGATGAGCTATTGGTAGGTGGCTTTGTCTACCATGGACATATGCAAGAAGACGATTTCTGGAGTCGCCTGCTAGACCTAGAAACCCTTCCCTCCTATGACCCCCGCTATAAAACGGGTTAGAGTCGAAATACGCGAAATTCATCGTTGCTGTGGTGGGCGAAATCTGCCTGTTGCTGCTGGCATCTAATCCAATGGCCATTGAGCTGATAGAGCGTCAACCGGCAGCAACGCAACCCTCCGCTACTACTGAAACAACCCCCGTAGACGAACTTCCTTTTTAACCTCTATTTGTTAAGGATATGAGTATTCAGAATATATCGGTGATCAGTGAGCTGGCAGGCGTCTTATATGACTTTCTTCCGGGCAGCGCCAAGCCATATGGCAACCAGGCCGTGACATTTCCGGGTTGCGCCCATCGGGTGGGTGTAGGTTCTTTTTGGCCGGGAGGCAGCAAACGCCCGGCGATTACTACCCTTCTGCAGGCCACGTTAGAACGAAACAGTGGGAAATTCTGCCCCCTGCTTCTCAGCATCGTAGAAACGGCAATTGTATACCGAAACCAAAAAGAAAATCCTATCAGTCGGGAAGAAATACTGAACGTTAACCGGCTCGTCAAAGAGCTTGGGTTTAAAATTCCAGAGTTGTGGGATCCCGCGTTTCTGGACCGGCTGCCACGCAAAAAGATTTCCACTGAACCAGTCGGAAAACAGCCAGATTTCGCCGCCCTTAAGAAGCAATACCTGGAATTGGCAGATCTGCCGCCGCATGAACGGGGGTATGCCTTCCAGCGGTTTTTAATCGACCTTTTTGGGGTGCATGGCCTCGCACCCCGCGCTCCGTTCCGGCTGAATGGTGAAGAGATCGATGGTAGCCTCGAACTAGACGGCGACACTTACCTTCTGGAAGCAAAATGGCACAAAGAGCGAACCGGGCAAGCCGATTTATTGACTTTTAAAGGAAAAATCGATGCGCGGGCGACCTGGTCGCGGGGCCTTTTCATCAGTTACCTGGGGTTTACAATGGAAGGACTAGAAGCTTTTGCTCGCGGCCGCGCCACGAATATCATCGGCATGGATGGCTTGGATATCCTCTTCGTCGTCGAGGGCAAGGTCGGACTGAAGCAGCTGATTCAGGCAAAAGCGAGACGGGCCGTTGAAGGCAATGAGTTTTTTGTTCCTGTGATGCATCTTCTTTAACTGCCGTCTATGATTCAAATTTTAAAAAGCAAAATACACTGCGCCTACGTATCATTCGCACGCGGCACCTAATCGTTGCTAATACTGGAATTGACAGAATCGAACATTTTGTTATTTCCCGGTACCCAATGTTCACCAGAAAATAGAAATTGTTAAAGCTAACTGCCATGACAAAAACGGAACGGATTGAGAAATACATTGCGGACTTTTTATCGACGAGAATGGAAGAGTGGGAAGAGCTAAAAACCCTTATTCGCCGAAAAAGGCATACAAATATTTATTCGTTGAAGGAGGGACCCAAACTAATGGATATGCTTTTATCATTGGTTTCTGTTTGTCGGGAAAAGCTTTATGCCAGTCAGTTGGTTCCTCAAAACTTCGCAACACCCGAAGCTCTTATCGAGTTTCTCAAGGAATTTCGAAACATGCTGGAACAGTTTCAGCCGTACCTCACCATGAATTCCGACGAAATACAGCTAGACTTTATAGTGCAAGATCTGCAAAAGATGAAGAACGAGATGGTCCAGGCGATCGATTATATAATGAGAATGTATGACTATGAGGACACTGTAATCCCTTACCAGGAGTTGCGATATAACCTGATCGTCGGGAATGTGGATGCCTTTATTGGCATTCTGAAAAGCATCCTCGCCTCAGTTTCTTACGCCATCGCTAAGGTCCGGGAAGGATACTTTCATTCCAATGTGTATTTAATACTTAGGCTGTTGGGGTTTGATATTTTAGCGGAAGAAATTACCAGCAAAGGGCGGATTGATGCTACAATTCGCTTCTCTGATGCCATTTATATTCTTGAATTCAAATTTGACCAATCAAAAGACGTCTCCAACATTGCGCTTCAGCAAATTAAGGACATGCAGTATGCGCAAAAGTTCGATCATTTAGGCAAAAACATTACACTGGTCGGGATTAGCTTTTCTGAAGAGGAAAAGAACATTAATGGCTATAGCTATATGAATATGAGTGTTAATTAAAGTATATGTAATCAAGACTAATGACAATTTCCAGGAATACGCCGCATTTACAAGTACTCAATTTGCTATTTCTTTTTTAATAACTGGTGCTTGACAAATAACCAGGATCGCAAGGCAGGAAAAAAGGTCTCCCGCCGCCCCCCTCGGCAAGAACACGTGCCATGCCGGACACCATCTTCTTGCGGTGCGGTGGCTCCTCGAAGATCGTGTCCGCCGGGCTATAAAATTTCTTGCTGCGCTTCG
>Ga0105240_10004631_pt1 | contig 20858 bp, 18 predicted proteins | sample KBSC54metaG_FD_80426 | JGI IMG/M metagenome (GOLD analysis project Ga0105240, IMG submission 80426) | Corn rhizosphere microbial communities from Kellogg Biological Station, Michigan, USA - KBS C5-4 metaG | ecosystem: Host-associated > Plants > Roots > Rhizosphere > Soil | place: Michigan, USA... | reverse complement strand
GTAATTAAACCCAATATTACCTTCTCTGTCGAAACAAGCGCGGGCCAGGTCCTGAAAACTTATAATACCGGCGACATCCCATTTACGGCGCAGCCGGAATGGAACAAATACGGCACTTACTTCGTCACTCCTGCAGGTGTAACCGACGTAGTAGTAAAAATGACCAATAATGCCCCCGGTGGCAATGGTAATGACCTGGTATTGGATGATATTGCATTCAGAGCCTGCGGACCCATAGTTCAGGCAGGATTCGGCAACCTTACAACAACCGGCACACAAAACATCTGCGAGGGGGGCAGCGCTAATTATACTTTGCAGGCAAGCGTCGGTTCAGGATATAGTAACCCATACTTACAATGGCAGGTTAACAAAAACAACGGCGGCTGGACTAATATTGCCGGGCAAACCAGCACCACATTCAATTTGCACATCACAAATGCACAAAGCGGAACTTACCAATACAGACTTGCCGCCGGTGAAGGTGGAAACATATCATCACCCTCCTGCTATGTAAGCTCAGAGCCGCTTACCATCATGGTAAATCCATTACCTGTAGCAGAAGCACCTGCAATACAAACGGTTTGCGAAAGCGACGCATTGACACTTACTGCTACCGGCGGCGCGAGTTATACGTGGTCGGGGCCAAATATCGCAGCAAGCAATCAAAACCCGCTTGCGATTAGTAATGTCACTTCTGCAAACGCCGGAGTTTATACTGTTGTGGCGACATCAACGAGTGGTTGTAACAGCGCTCCTGTAGAAACAATGGTAAGAGTTGTACCCAAAGTGGTGGCATCTGTAGGCAATAATGCAACTATATGTGCAGGCGAAACAACCCGTTTATCTGCATCGGGTGGACTGTATTATAAATGGACGCCATCCGACGGACTAAATCACGATGATATAGCCACCCCGGTAGCCAGTCCGGCGCAAACCACAACGTATACAGTTAAGGTTAATAATGATGGTTGTTACGATGATACAAAGTCTGTCACCGTAACTGTAAACCAAAATCCAACAGCTAATGGAGGTGGCAATAAAGTTATTTTTGAAGGTCAGTCAGTGCAATTAAATGGTGTTGTAGGTGGTGATAATATTACCAGCTATTACTGGACACCAACAACCGGATTGGATAATCCAAATTCTATAACACCAAATGCCAGTCCTAAAGATGACATCACTTATACATTAAATGTCATATCGCAAACATGTGGCGCGGCGGCTAGCAATGTGTTTGTAAGGGTGTATAAAAAGATCACTATTCCCAATGCATTTACACCCAATAGTGATGGCATCAATGACTTGTGGAACATTGATGCCCTGATCACTTATCCTTCGTGCCTCGTAACCGTTTTTGACCGTAACGGACAAAAAGTATATCAAAGCTTTGGTTACCCCAAACCGTGGGATGGCACAAATGGTGGCTCGCCATTACCAACCGGGACGTATTATTATGTGATCGATCTTAAAAACAACACCCCTAAACTATCCGGCTGGGTGGTAATTATACGTTGAACTATTTGAATAAATAATTTATGCCTGCCTGATAGGTAGTAATTGAATTTTTTACATAAACTAGTTCTGAGATCGCAGTGGATGGAGTAAAGCCTCCATAGATCTCGATCCTTTTATTAAATGCAACGCCTGCCTTGAGGGGCAATGACCAATAAATTTTTGAAAATTCCGGTGACTTGTCCTGAACAAGAGAAGGGAACGAATCATATACAGTTACCGTTTTGTAATCTCCATAATTAGCCAGGTTAATTGCAATACCCGCGTCAATAAATATCTTCAATTTATCTTCATTATATAAGTTATAAACAACCTGCGGAGCAATTGATGTGTTATACTGCTTAAATTTCAATGTCGCAGTTCCCGAAGCATTACCAACGTCTGTAGTTACAAACTTGTATTGCCCATTAATAGCAAATGAGACTTCGGCTCGTAAAAAAAACTTTTGAATATTTTTATTTATCAGAAAATCGATGCCTGCATTTATAGCAGGCGATGTATTGCTGCTTGCAGGTGAGCTTGCAAAACTTGTATTCCCTGTAAATTTCGATTGTGTATAGCTTACCCTTGCTCCTGCAAAAAACCTTAAACCAAATAAATTAGGTGTCGTAAACTCATCCGAAGATTTACCATTAATGTCACGTGCAACCCTGGTCATATCACTTTCAGCGTAATCACTTTGGGCGATTTCAGTGCTGATGTGATCATTATTAATATTGTTTTTTTGCAATATGTTCTGCATTTGTGTGCGGTATCTTCTGATATATTGTACAGCGGCATCTTTATTGGGGTCGGAGTAAGCGTGATAAATCAACTCATATGGTTCATTCTGGCCGTTCTCCAATACATAATACCGCGACTTTAAATTATCCTTAAAAGAATATAAAGTCAGGTAAGCCCCCCTGTTCAACAACCGTAAGAATACAGTATCCACCCGGGTGCTTGTATCGGAGTGCGTATTCATATTATTCATTTCCACCTGGTCCTGGCTTGCTGTCACCACATAACGCTGATAGTATAATTGCCCTGTTACTCCAAATGCCGAAATGTCTTTGACAGAAAAATCCACCGGTTCTGATTGCACCTCTTTCTTAAAGGCGATGTTCAGCGGGTTATTATCCCACTCTTTATAATTGATGTAGCCCTTGGTGGTATCACCCTTTAAGTTCACAACATAACCTGGTTTGTAATTACTTTGAGAATAACCTAATGATGGCAGTAAAAAAATTGCAAATAAAAAGATGTAGATCGATTTCATTGATCGTTTAATTATAGTTTAGATATTAATAAATGAGTAGTTGTCTGTTACCAGAAGTAGTAGTTTATACCAAACTGTTCACATTTTGAGCTTAAAGCCCAATATGTATCCTGAGTTATTGGTTGACCAACCAGGTATTGTGCAAATATGCCCCAGTTTTTATGTATCTGCACACCTACTTTAAACATGACAGAATTTTGAGCCGAAAGAAACCAATAAGGGTCGTTATTTTCAATATCTGTTGCTGAGTTTGGCTGACTTTGAGAGCCGAAATAAGCATTTGAGAATTTATAATATCGCATCAAGAATCCAACACTGCCATAAAATTTAAAGTTTTCAGCATTATAAAAGTTATAAAGCACCTGTGGAGCTACGTTTATGGACAATTCATCAAAGGATGCTTTAAATGGGATATAAGGAGATACTTTAAGATTGTATAAAGACTGGAATTGGCTCTTTCCCACGCCAAGCTCTATTCTTAATTGAAATCTTCGCACAACAGGATTAAGAAAGAAATTTACGCCACCTGTTATCATACCCCCTGTAGAAGTATATGATTTGCCGCCACCGGCTGAGTAGGGGCTGCCCGCACCCGTAGACAGGTTTTCGATATTTGCACCAGCACCAACAAATACGTTAAATACCGGTCCCTTGATCTTATTAATTTTAGCGTATTCAGCTTTCGAAATCTTGTTGATCGTACTAACTACACTGCCTATGTTATCTTCTGTGTAGTCTGTGCGTTCAATATCTCGTTGTAGTCCATCATCCAATACTCCATATTTATTAGCGAGCGCAAATAATTGCCGTTGATAAGTGTTTTCATTTACAGTCACGCCGTTTTGCCCTTTTACGGGGATGCCGCTATAATTGTAGTAAAGGCGGTATACCAGTTCCGAAGGCACATAATCCGGCGCTTCACCAACATAGAACCTTACCTTGAGATTATCGGTATAGGAATACAACGACAGGTTTTTACCTTTTTGTAATATCCTGATAAAGACTATGGCATTTTTGTAGGTAGTGTCCCTGAAACTAGCGATATGATCTTTATCAGTTGCGTCCGTAGTAATAAGTCCGCTATATCGTTGGTAGGAGTCCAGCCCGGTGACACTAAAATAAGAGATGTCAGCTGTAGTAAATATTTTCGAATCCTTATCAGTTAAGGCACTTTTAAACTGAATGTCATCCGGGTTTACCCCCCATTCACGGTAATCAATAAATCCTTTTAAGGTATCACCTTTAATATTCATAACGTAACCGGGCTTGTAATTGCTTTGGGCGCATGATAAGGCTGGTAATAAAACGGCACAGACGAGTGCTTTGTAAAAATTTTTCATGTAATAAGGTTGTTAATAAAGAGACGCGAATATTTTCTTTTTAATAATTTAATTAAAAGTGATAAACAACACCGACCTGAATGTTAGTTGTCTTCAGCGCGTTGTTATCAACATATTCCCCGCCGGCGAATGCCAGCATATCTGCAAAAAGTTCCACCTTATTATAAAATTTCGCACCCACCTTAAATATAAATGAATTGTCTGACTTGCTTGCCAAATTTGCATTATCATACTTATAGTAACTGATCAAAAAGCCAGCGCCGAGAAATGCTTTTAAATTTTCAGCATGATAAAAATTATAGATACACTGTGGGGCAAATGACATTGATAACAGGTTAATTGTACTGTAATTGTAGCCGGCAATCAAAAATTCACCCCGGATCTCCAATTTATCAGACTTTGGGTTTGGAATCAAATTTATCCCTGCCAAAAATTCAGGGCGGACAGAGGTGGATGATGGGTATTTAATAATTGAATTATTTCTGCCAGATGCAGAATAAATATTTAATCCGGCACCTATATAAAAATTGGCTTTGATATGCTCAGCATATTTTTGTTCATATTCAGATTCTGTTATATTATTGATTTTAGAAACAATGTTAAGGATATCAGACTTTGAATATTCTGCTTTTTGAAGAAATTGCGTTAAACGGTCATTCAAAACATTGTATTTATTTGCGAGTGCAAATAATTGTTTCCGGTAGGTATTTTCATTTACGGTCACCCCATTTTGTCCGTTTATATTATTGCCGCTATAATTATTATAAAGCCTATATTCCAACTCTTTTACGGTATAGTCAGGGGCTTCTCCTATATAAAAACGGGTCTTGATATCATCGGTATAAGAATAAAGGTTTATATTTTTCCCTTTTTGAAGAACCTGGATAAAAACAGTATCTATCCTAAAACTGGTATCCCTTCCATTGGAAATTTTATTTGCTTTTGTTTCATCAGTAGTTATAGTGCCTATATGTTTTTGGAACGTGAGTCCTTCAACATTAAACGCTGCTATTTCTTTATTGGTAAATCTTTGGGATGGTGCATCAGCGGCAGTAGTTTTGAATTTTATTGAAGTTGGCGATGAATCCCAATCTCTAAAGTCAATAAATCCCTTTAAGGTATCTCCCTTTAGGTTGACAACATAACCGGGCTTGTAATTGCTTTGAGCGTATGATAAGGCTGGCAGTAAAACAGCGCTGAGGAGCGCCTTATAAAAACTTTTCATGTAATAAGTGGTAAAGGTTGATTATAGTTGGTAAAAAATTATCAGATAAAAATAATCATTTTAACTATAAAACCTAATTCAGACTAATCACAAATAATAAATTGATATTCAAAACGATGATCATACTTGTACTTTTATTGCATGCATCACGAACATCATTTAAAAAGCTCAGATACGATAAAAGACATTGTTATAGGCATGTCTGATGGTTTAACTGTTCCGTTTGCGCTGGCCGCAGGATTGAGCGGGGCAATCACCTCGTCAGGTATAGTAGTCACTGCCGGTATAGCCGAAATCGTAGCTGGATCGATTGCCATGGGGCTTGGTGGTTTCCTGGCGGGGAAAACGGAAGCAGATCATTATAATTCTGAACTGAAAAGAGAATACGAAGAAGTAGAAAGAGTTCCTGACCAGGAGAAGATGGAAGTCCGTGAAGTATTCGCGGGTTTTGGAATATCAGAAAAACTGCAACATGAAATAGCCGATGAAATGGCAAAAGACAAAAATGCCTGGGTTGATTTTATGATGCGTTACGAACTTGGCCTCGAGAAACCAGAAGCAAACCGGGCTACCCAAAGCGCCGTCACTATTGGGCTTTCATACATAGTTGGAGGTGTTATACCATTATCGCCCTACTTTTTTATACATGACTCGCAGCAGGCTTTGTATTACTCTTGCGCTATTACCTCTATCTGCCTGTTTGTATTTGGCTATTTCAAGAGCAAAGTCACAGGACAACCACCATTATCAGGAGCACTTAAGGTGCTGATCATTGGCGCACTCGCGGCTGCCGCAGCATTTGGGATGGCTAAGTTGATTAATGGGGGTTAGAGATTAGTTAATTAGAGATCAGAGATTAGTTCGACATCGGTGTAATCAAAATCTAATAAACTTATCAATCTGCTCATTGGTAAACTTCAGGGTATCTTCCTTAAAGAAATTGCCTTCAGAATCCAGTTCTTTATGAACGGATGGGATATGAATCTTTAAAGGCATTACATGTAGATGGATGTAGTTGCAGATACCGGTAAAATGATCTACCCCACGGATGTTACCATATCTGCCGGATGACACGCCTACCAGCGCCGCTTTCTTTTCATAAAAACTTTCAGGGAAGGAACAAGCATCTATAAATACCTTCAGAACACCTGGAAAACCACCATTATACTCAGGGATAATGAACAGGAACTTATCTGTTTTTGTGATGATATCCTGAATAGGTTCAAACTCCTTGCTCCGCTTGCCATAAAGATCAGCTTCGATAATATTAGGCGGCAATTGCGCCAGTGAGAATAGTTCCGCTTCCGCCCCTTTTTCAATTAGCTTCCTGTGGTAATATTGAGCAACCTTGAGCGTTGAACTTCCGGGACGATTAGTAGATGATATAACGGTGATCATTTGTTTAATTAGTGAATGAGTGAGTTAGTGAATGAGTGAGTTAATATGTGTGTTGGCCTAAATTATGAGGGTTTGAAGCAACGTATTGATCACAGTTCAAGCCATTCGTTAATTCACTCATTCACTAATTCGCTAATTGCTTTTGTTTGTAATTTGCCATAAGCTGTGGATTTCTGTATAGTTAAAATATGTATCTTTAGCCCGGTACATTACCTTTGCGAAGGTAGAAATTTCTGCTTTCATTTTGCGTTGGTATAAAACCTACACCTGTAAAAAAATTGGAACATACGAATGAGTAAAATTATTGCTTTAGCCAACCAAAAAGGCGGCGTAGGGAAAACTACATCCTCCATAAACCTGGCTGCAAGTTTGGCAGTTCTGGAATACAAAACACTACTGGTTGATGCCGATCCTCAGGCTAATTCAACATCAGGTATAGGCTTTGATCCCCGCACAATTAAGAATAGCATCTACGAGTGCATCATCAATGATATTGATCCGCATGAAGCTATTCAGAAAACTGAAACCCCTAATCTGGATCTGCTGCCGGCTCATATCGACCTGGTAGGTGCAGAAATAGAAATGATCAACCTGGTTGATCGCGAATATAAAATGAAAGCTGTGCTCGACGGCATACGCAGCGAGTATGATTTCATCATTATAGATTGCTCTCCATCGTTGGGCCTGATAACGATCAATTCCTTAACCGCCGCTGACTCGGTGATCATCCCGGTTCAATGCGAATATTTCGCTTTGGAAGGTTTGGGCAAACTCCTGAATACCATAAAGATCGTTCAGACCCGCTTAAACACAGCGCTGGAAATTGAAGGTATATTGCTAACCATGTATGATGTAAGGCTGCGCCTGTCAAACCAGGTGGTTGAAGAAGTAAAAAATCATTTTGAAGACATGGTTTTTGAAACAATTATTCAACGTAATACACGTTTAAGCGAAGCACCCAGCTTTGGAATGTCGGTCATAATGCACGACGCCAACAGCAAGGGGGCAATTAATTACCTTAACCTGGCCCGCGAAATAGTACGAAAAAACGGAATGTTAAAAGGCGAAACCATAGCCACAACAGAAACTATATAAATAAATGAGTGCAGAGAAGAGAAATGCTTTGGGGAAGGGATTAAGCGCCCTGTTGAATGATTCTGTAAGCGTACTTCCGAATAAGAATGAGATTGGCACGAGCGCTGACGTAAATGGCATGGGCTCTGTCAACGAAATAAAAATTGCCGAAATAGAAGTTAACCCTTTTCAACCACGTACTGATTTTGATCAGGATGCATTGGCCGAACTTGCAGATTCCATAAAGTTACAGGGCTTAATTCAGCCTATTACTGTAAGAAAGGTAAATACCCATAAATTTCAGCTGATATCAGGCGAGCGCCGGTTGCGCGCATCAAAATTGGCCGGACTGACGCAGATACCTGCTTATGTGCGCACAGCCAACGACCAGCAGATGCTGGAAATGGCTTTGATAGAAAATATTCAGCGCGAAAATCTGAATGCAATAGAGGTTGCTCTGAGTTTTCAGCGGATGATAGACGAGTGCAGCCTGAAACAGGAAGAACTTGGTGAACGCGTAAGCAAAAACCGCTCGACCGTTACAAATTACTTACGCCTGCTGAAATTGCCGCCAACCATCCAGGCATCCATCCGCGATAACCGGATCAGCATGGGGCACGCGAAGGCGTTGATATCTGTATCTGACCCTGCTACACAATTGTACATCCATCAGCAGATCATTCAGCAAGAGCTGTCTGTCCGCAAGGTGGAAGAAATGGTGCGCGAAATGCAAAAGGCACCTGTAAAGAAGGAAGGCAAACAACCTGAACCGCTGTCTTTCCAGGTACAAAAAATACAGGACGACCTTGCATCGAAATTCAGCACGAATGTTAAACTAAAATTAAACAGCCAGGGAAAGGGCAGTATTGAGATCCCTTTCTTATCCGAAGATGATCTTAGCCGCATCCTCGAAATGCTGGATTGGTAAGCATGTATAAATGTTTGTTCATTTTTTGGTTACTGTTGGGATTGGCTGTTGCTGCAAAGGCTCAACAGCCGGATACTGTTGTTGTGAAAAACAAAAAAGACAGCCTCAACCGGGTAAAAGATTCGGTAACCTCAAAACGCTACTATCCTAAAATAACAAAAGAGAAAACCTATCACCCTGATAGCTTGCACGATCCGCATAAAGCAGTAATGCGCTCGTTGATGGTACCAGGCTGGGGGCAAATCTACAACCACCGCTGGTGGAAAGTGCCGCTTATTTATGGCGGACTTGGTTTATTGGGCGATGTAGTGGTGTTTAACCAAAAATATTATAAGATCTTTTTGAAAGAGGCATTGCTTCGTGAGAAAGGCATTGTTGGTACCGCCCAAAATAATTCACTACTGGTTAATGTTTCTAATAGCGACGTGGTGACCTATACTAACCTCTACCGGCGCAACCGTGACTTGGGAATACTGGGTTTTATGGGCGGTTGGGGTATACAAATGGTAGATGCCTATATCGACGCGAAGTTTATAAGAAGCTATACAATGGATAACAACTTATCCTTTAAAATAAGTCCGGGGACAATTGGGCAGCCGGTATACGCCTTTAACGGCAACGCTACATTTATTCCGGCTGTAAAAATTACCTTTACACTTAAATAAGTCGCTAAATATCCTTCCATAACCAAGACTTAAAAAGAATAAAATATATATTTACGCCTGCTGTTAACGAAGAATTACAAGTAATGAACATTGCATTATTAGGATACGGTAAAATGGGTAAGATCATCGAAAAGATCGCTACCGACCGTAAACATAATATCGTATTAAAAATCGATAACGATAATCAAGACGAGCTAACCGGTGAAAACCTAAAAAAGGCGGACGTTGTGATTGAGTTTACCATGCCCGCATCTGTTTTGAGCAACATACAACATTGCTTTGATGCAGGGGTTCCTGTAGTTGTAGGCACTACCGGCTGGTACGAACATCTGAAAGAAGTAAAGCAAAACTGCATTGACAGTAATGGTACTCTTTTATACGCATCTAACTTTAGTGTTGGCGTGAACATCTTTTTCCATATCAATAGAAAGTTGGCAAAGCTGATGAATAATTATCCGTACTATGATGTGCAGGTTGAGGAAATTCATCACACTCAAAAACTGGACTCGCCAAGCGGGACAGCGATCACTATTGCCGAAGGGATAATCGATAACCTCGACCGAAAAAAAGAATGGATGAACGTATTAACAGCAGAAGGTAACGATGCCGATGACAGCAGTCTTAAAAATGAACAAGTGCTGATAGAATCGTTCCGTATCGATAGCGTACCCGGCACTCACACCGTGATCTACGATTCAGAAGTAGATACCATTGAATTTAAACATACGGCACATAACCGCAATGGATTTGCCCTGGGTGCGGTATTAGCAGCTGAATGGGTTCATAATAAGAAGGGCTTTTTCTCTGTTCAGGAGATGTTCAATTTTGATATTTAAGATAAACCGACATAAAAAAATACCAGCGTGAGTATCATAGAACTTATTATTTTCCTTGTATTATATATCGTATTACCCTTTGTTGGCTTTGCTAAATTGTTTGAAAAAGCAGGCCGCCCGGGTTGGCAGGGATATATCCCTGTTTATAACGCCTATGTAATTATAGAGCTTACAGGCAAACCAAAATGGTGGATCATTTTAATATTGATCCCTGGTATCAATGTCCTGGCGATTATTGGGATTACTATTGATCTGCTAAAATCATTTGGAAAGTTCTCGTTACGCGAATGGTTTGCCGGGGTAGTATTACCATTTATCTACCTGATTAAATGGGGCAATGATAAGGAAACCAAATACCTGGGTCCATCCCAAACACCTGAGTTCAGAGAAAAACACAGCAAACAGCTTAAAAAATCAGCAACACGCGAATGGACTGAAGCAATTGTTTTTGCTGTGCTGGCAGCAACTATAATCCGTACATTTTTCATTGAAGCTTACGTGATTCCGAGTGGATCAATGGAAAGCACTTTGTTGGTAGGCGATTATTTGTTTGTGAGCAAAATGAATTATGGTGCACGCTTGCCAATGACACCGTTGTCATTCCCGTTCGCACAAAACAGCATGCCGCTTATCAACACCAAATCATACTCCGATATTATTAAATTGCCTTATTATCGCCTGCCTGGATTTAGCGATATTAAAAAGGGTGATGTTGTGGTATTTAACTTCCCAATGCAATCAGACTCACCTTTTTATAGGCCGATTGACAAGGAGGATAATTATATTAAACGCTGCCAGGGTACGCCAGGCGATACGCTTTCTATTGTAGACGCGCAGGTATTTGTGAATAGTAAACCAAATCCTAATCCGCCGCAAAGCCAGCCATCTTATTTAGTAACTACTGACGGAAACCAGATCAATCCGCAGATTCTGGCAGATCTGCATATAGAACAGGGAATGGGCGGCAACGAATGGTTGATGACACGTCAGGCGGCTGCTACTTTAAAAGGATATTCGAATATTAAGTCGATAACGGAATCCATTCAACCTAAAAACACTTTCAATCCTGAAGAATTCCCGCACGATCCGCACCTAAAATGGAACGTGGATAATTACGGACCGATCATCATCCCGAAAGTCGGCATGACCATCAAGTTGGATAGTCTTACCTTCCCGGTTTATAGGCGTGTTATCGAGGTTTATGAGAAAAACAAGCTGGAAATCAGAGACAACGATTTCATAATAAACGGAAAGAAAACCAGTACCTATACCTTCAAGCAAAATTATTACTGGATGATGGGGGATAACCGCCATAATTCGGAAGATTCACGCTTCTGGGGATTTGTGCCCGAAGACCATATAGTAGGTAAAGCTTTGTTTATCTGGATGAGCACCGACTCAGCAGGCTCATTCTTTAATTCTATTCGCTGGAGCAGGATATTTAAGGGAATACATTAAGGAATTGCGGAATTTGGAAGTGTGATTTCGGAATTGTGTTAAAAAAGGTGTCATTTCGATGAGCGGAGGGGTCGTGATTTGGGGCGAAGAGAAATCTTCTACGACATACTAGCGAATGTGCAGGGTGAACATACAAGGTGCAGAAGATTTCTCCTCACCCCATTGCGTAACCCTTTCAGTTCGTTCGAAATGACAATATTTCCTTATAAATTCCTTATAACCGGTCCACCCCAAACTTTTCTGCTATCTCATTCAAATCTTTTACCACAGCATCAACCAAAGGAATGCCATTGACCTTTCTTTCTGCTTCAGCTTCTAACTCAGGTTCACCAGGAATGATTACTCTCTGATTTGGATCGATAGTCGCAGATGATTTAAAGCGGTTGATCCAGTTATCCATGTGCTGCTTAAACTCATCAACCGGGCGGAAACCATCAACCCGCATCGCTCCTACAAAATGTCCAATACCTGTACCAACCGGGTCATTCGGCGGATCAAGAAAGGCTACAAATGGCGGCACCCATGGGCCGTAATTTGCCCCTGATAATACTGCTGAAAGTATGTCGACTGTAGCGCTCAATCCAAATCCTTTATGACTGCCGTGATCGCGGTCGCTACCCAATGGCAACAAAGCGCCGCCTGATTTTAAAGCATGTGGATCGGTGGTTGAGCCTCCTTGCTTATTTTGTATCCAACCTTCCGGAACTTGTTCACCTGCCCGTTGCGCGATTTCCAATTTACCATTGGCAGCAGCTGATGTAGCCATATCCACGATCACCGGCGGATATTTCCCAGCTGGGAATGCATAGCACATGGGGTTAGTACCCAATAAGCGCTCGCTTGAAAAGGTTGGCGACACCAATGGACTGGCGTTAGTCATCGCAAAACCGATCATATCATTTTCAACTGCCTTCATGGCATGATAACCGGCTATACCGAAGTGATTTGAGTTTCGTACCGACACCCATCCTGATCCATATTTCTCTGCTTTTTCAATAGCCACTCTCATAGCGAATGGCGCAATGATCAATCCCAGCCCTGCATCACCATCTACCGTCGCAGTCGTAGCCGTTTCATGTACAACTTTGATATCGGGATTTGTGTTAATCCGTTTCTTTTCCCACAGGCGAACATAACCCTGCAACCTTGCTACGCCGTGTGAGTCGATTCCCCGTAGATCAGATTTGATCAATACATCAGCAGCCAGGCGCGAATGATCGGCACTGCAGCCCATTGCTGTAAAAATATTTTCGGTAAAACTGCGGAGGGTAGATTCGGAGACGAGCATTGGCAAATATAACAACCTTATGCCATCAGTTTAAACATCTTCCGTCTTGAGTTAATGAAGCCTGTTTGTCAGAATGAAACGATTATTTAAAGCTTTCCCTGTATGATAGTAGATTTTTTGCACAACGCCCCCCAGGGCAGTCTTTGGTAATATGCCTGCAACTGTAGTTACCATACCGGCGGATGTAATTTTCCGGATGAGGTTATTATTGGCGTCGGCTATATATAAATTGCCCAATGCATCTACACTGATCCCAGCAGGATCATTAAAAGAGGCTTGTGTTCCTAAACCGTTTTGTGAGCCCGCTTGCCCATTCCCTGCTAAGGTGGTAACTGCGCCTGCGGGCGTTATAGCACGAATCAGGTTATTGATATCATCGGTCACATATACATTTCCTGAGGCATCAACCGTCAAACTATTCGGGAAATAAAACCTTGCTGCGGTATCTAAACCATCTTTTGACCCGATATCGCCATTTCCGGCAAGTGAGCTGGTAGTGCCGTCAGGAGCCACTTTGCGGATCAGGTTATTCAGCATATCTGCTACATATACATTTCCTGCAGCATCTACCGCCACACCGGTCGGATTATTAAAAGTGGCGTTCTTTCCTAACCCATTGTTTGCCCCTACACCACCATTGCCCGAAAGTGTTCTCGTATTACCAGAAGGACTAACCACGCAAATTCTGTTATTGCCAGCATCGGCTACATACACATTACCTGACGCATCAACCGCTACGCCGCTTGGACCAGAAAAAAGTGGTTGCTCAGTTACAGTATTACTTGTATCCACGGCTACTACTGTACCAGCAAGTGTGCTTACCATGCCATCTGGCGTAATTTTACGGATCAGGTTATTTCCGGCATCAGCAACATATACATTTCCTGCGCCGTCTACCGCCAAACCGGATGGCTTATTGAAAGACGCCAGTTTACCTATGCCATTAATAGCTCCAACATTTCCTGTTCCGGCCAGGGTTGACACTGTACCTACAGTCGATATTTTTTGTATCCTGTTGTACCAATAGTCTGCCACGTAAAGATTCCCTGCAGCATCTACAGCGACATCGGCAGGAGACGAAAAAAGAGCAGGTATTACCGTTGTTGAATCAGTTGGGCCCGTGCCGCCGGTAACGCCTGTGATACCAGTGGGGCCGGTAGTTCCGGTATTATAAGGAGTTGGATCGTATTTACCGGGGATTATTTTAACGTCAGTTTTAACACACGACGCGATAACAACCACCGCACAAAAAATAATTGCGGTAAGTAACAATCTCTTAAAACGGGGTAAATATCTCAATGCTGATAACTAAACTGGTATTTGTACGTTGACCGACGAAGCTATGTTCACACCGGTCAACCAAAGATAATATTTTTCTTTGCCCGGTCTTTCTTCATTTTTTTATTCCATTTCGAGACCTGATAATTACTGGTTATATTTAAAACACTAATCCTCAGACGCATGTATTTCAGCCGTGTCAAATTCGCAATCATTTTTACAACCTTTAGTTTTATTAGTGCTGCAACTTTTGCCCAAAAGCCCCGCGCCCGCGACATCGGCATTCCGTTTAATGGTACTCCGGGTAAAAACAATGCAATAACTGATGTGGCCGGTGTTGAGGTTGGATATAGCACGATCATTAGTGGCTCGGGGAAAGATCATATTGGCAAGGGGCCAGTCAGGACAGGCGTGACTGCTATATTTCCAAATGGGAAAGTAAACCATCACCCGGTATTTGCCAATTGGTATACCCTTAACGGTAACGGAGAAATGACCGGTACCACCTGGATAACCGAATCAGGCTTTTTGGAAACACCTATCATGATCACCAATACCAATAGTATAGGCACCGTGCGCGATGCAGTATTGAAATGGTTTGTAGATCGTAAGTGGTATAACGAAGATTTCTGGTACACCTACCCAGTCGTTGCCGAAACTTACGATGGCTTTTTAAATGATATTTACGGTTTCCATGTAAAGGAAAGTAACGCCTATGCCGCTTTGGATTCCGCCAAATCCGGACCGTTGAAAGAAGGCAACATTGGTGGCGGTACGGGCATGATGTGTCTCGGCTTTAAAGGTGGTACCGGAACTGCATCAAGGGTGATCACTATCAATAATAAACAATATACTGTCGGTGTTTTGGTGCAATCGAATTTTGGGCGAAGGGCAAACCTTACGATAGCCGGAGTTCCTGTAGGCAAGGCTTTGATGGATACCTTAAAAACACAGCTGGTTGCACCGCCGCAGTATAAAAAAGATGAAGGTCAAGGGTCGATCATTGTAGTTGTAGCTACCGATGCACCTCTTTTACCTCATCAATTAAAACGTATCGCAGCACGCGTTCCGTTGGGAATCGGCATAGTAGGAGGACGTGGCGAAAACAGCTCCGGCGACATATTCATCGCCTTTTCCACCGCCAACCCGGATGCCTTTAATCGCAAGGATGATGTAAAGGTTGAAATGTTGTCAAACGACCAGATCAATCCATTGTTCCAGGCAACAGTAGAATCGGTTGAAGAAGCAATCATTAATGCCATGGTTGCCGCTGATACGATGGAAGGGATAAACGGGAATAAAGCCTACGCCTTACCACATGATGCAGTGATCAAATTATTGAAACAGCATAATTTAGTTAAGTAGTCGATTGGTTGATTAAGTTAAGTGGTTGACTGAATTTAAATTTGAAAACCTAATCAACTTATTCAACTCAATCTAACTTAATCAACCATCTAACCTCTTCAAAATATCCAGCCCCTCATCCCACTGCCCATATCCCGAACCCGCGTTGATATGTCCGGCATCGCCGATATTGATAAATTCGCTGCCCCAGGCATCGGCAAATTGTTTTGTTCTTTCAATAGTCGCGAAGAAGTCGTTAGTACTGGCAACAACGATAGATGGGAATGGCAATTTGTGTAAAGGCATTGGTGCAAAACCAATCGCTCCCTCAGGAAAACTTTTCGCTTCGGGGTCAGCTGGCGCTACCAGCAAAGCAGCCCTAATCTTAGTTTTATATCGCTCGGCCCATTTAGCTACGGCTGAACATACAGCACTATGACCAACCAGTATCACTTTTTTAGGATCGTGTCTCAAAACCGCTTTTTGAATGTTGGCCACCCATTCATCCCTGAATGGGGTTTCCCATTCCTGCTGCTCTATGCGGGTAAAGCCGTATTCTTTTTCCCATAAAGATTGCCAATGCTGCGGTCCCGAGCCGCCAATACCAGGAAGGGTTAGAATAGTAGATTGGAATTGCATTATTTTTCAGTCAGTACGGTGAATTTAAAATCCAGCGGTTCGAAGTTGCGGATGAGCTCGTCGATAAATTGCTTGCCCCATTTTACATAAAACAAGCCAAAGTTTTCGGTGCGTTCCTGCAGACTGTCTTTTGGGAAAAGTTCAGCCTTAATATGATCGATCTGCTCCAGGCGGGTATGATAATTTTTCTTTTCGGCCCTGATCAGTTTCTTTTCTAAGCGATCTATAGCGTGCTCTAATCTTGCCCTTATAGCATCTGTAGATTGAGCCAATGTCGGATCGATCTTGGACGAACGAAGTTTTATTTTTTCAAGCGTCTGTAATAATTCGCTCCACTCCTCTTTTAATGAAAGTTCATGATCACTGTGCTGTTTTATCCAATTGGTTTTGATGGCGTCAGTGCTTTTGAATAATTCAGTTAACGACAATTCCATCCGTGCAACTTTGGATGCTGATTGCTTTGGAATAACCAAACCAGAATTGCGTAGTATTAGTATTGGAAAATCAACCTTATAATATTCAAAGTTTGATTTCAGTTCCAGCCAATACACTACTTCGGCACCACCGCCTACATAAGCGATATTCGGTAAAATATATTCCTGATAAAGTGGCCGCATCACCACGTTTGGACTGAAGTGTTCAGGAGTAGTCTGAATTTCTTTCTGTAATTCTTCTTTAGTGAAGCTGAGCTCAGTATTGAGTACCTTGTAAACACCATCTTCGAATACTATTCGCTCGCGTAAACCATCGCTTAGATAGAAAAAGTTGATCTCGCGCGGGTTGACCTGTATGTGTACTTGCAGCTTTTTAAGCTGCTCATTGGTGGTCTCGATATTTTTTGAGCTGTGTTGCTCTATAATATCTTCTTCAATAATATGTACAAATTGTTTTTTCAGATCATGATCATCTGCATCGATGATCACCAGGCCATATTGCCCGAATAAGGCATTTACAAGATAACGGGTAGCATCGGCAAGTTTGTCAAATTTACCATAGGCTGTCTCTACAATCTCAGCTAATTCTTCAGCATGGTGATCCAATCCCAAAACGCCTTTGTATTGATTTAAAGCCTGACGCATAGTAACCGGATCGATACGCCCGGTTGCTCCAGATGCTTCGTGCCACCAGTGCACTTTTTTGCCTCCGATGTTTGTATAATTGATCTCGGCAAAATCATGATCCTCGGATGCCATCCAATAAACAGGCACAAAGTTCGTATCCGAAAATCTTTCCTTCAGTTGCCTTGCCAACTTGATCGCCGTAACGATCTTATAAATAAAATATAGCGGACCAGCAAAAATATTCAACTGGTGACCAGTGGTAATGGTATAAGTATTTTCTGATTTGAGAAGATCAATATTAGCCTGAACCAGTGGTGAGTGGTGAGCGGTGAGTGGTGGAATAGTTTGGTATTGCGCAGTCAGCACTCTTGCAAGCAGGTTTCTGTCAGCAACAACTTTTTTAGCTTTTAAAAATTGAGCGAAGCCATCAAAATCGGGGCGATAACCATAAAACCGACGTAATTCGGGCTTATCTTCCAGGTATTCATTAACCGTTTGTGAGAAATATCCGGTCTCTTTGTAGCTTAAACAGGCTGCATCCATTTGTTTGATTTCGGATTTCGATGACGCGTCGATCATCACAAAATTAATTTGATTTAATCCCGAAATTAGATTTTAAAATCTGAAAACAATAGCCGTCCGCTTAAAATCCGGTTATTTTACAATTTGTCCATAAAGGTCGAAGTCTTCCGCGTTGTCAATCTTTACATTAACAAAGCTACCTATCGTAGCATAATGCTTTTTAGCATCAATCAGCACCTCGTTGTCTACCTCGGGTGAATCAAACTCTGTACGGCCTACAAAGTAGCCGCCGTCTTTTTTGTCGATAAGGACTTTATAGGTCTCGCCTATCTTCTCCTGGTTTCTCTCGTACGAGATTCCTTGCTGGATTTCCATTATAGCATCGGCACGATCTTGTTTCACTTCTTCCGGAACATCATCTACCAAAGAGTAAGCATTAGTTTTTTCTTCGTGCGAATAGGTAAAGCAACCCAAGCGATCGAAGCGGGTTTCTTCAACCCATTGCTGCATTTCCTCAAAGTCCTGTTGGGTTTCGCCCGGGTAACCGGTGATCAGCGTGGTACGCATGGCAATATTCGGCACCTTATCGCGAATGGCATTTACCAGGTCGATGGTCTTTTGCTTGGTAGTTCCACGGCGCATCGACTTTAACATATTATCGCTGATATGTTGCAATGGCATGTCCAGGTAATTGCAAATGTTTTCGCGTTCGTTCATCACATCCAGAATCTCCATCGGGAAACCGGAAGGATACGCATATTGCAAACGGATCCACTCAATCCCATTTACATCAGATAAATGGCGAAGAAGTTCATCCAGGTTGCGTTTATTATAAAGGTCAAGACCGTAGTAAGTCAGGTCCTGTGCGATCAAGATCAGTTCTTTAGTACCGTTTTTAGCCAGATGTTGTGCTTCCTTCACCAAGTTCTCGATCGGTTTTGACACGTGTTTACCGCGCATCAAAGGAATGGCACAAAATGAACAGGGGCGATTGCAGCCTTCAGCGATTTTGAAATAAGCAAAATGAGTTGGCGTAGTCAGCAAACGTTCGCCAACTAGTTCATGACGATAATTAGCGCCTAGACTACCCAGTAGGTTTTGCAGATCATTGGTACCAAACCAGGAATCTACATTGGTGATTTCAGCTTCCAGCTCCGGTTTATAGCGTTCAGACAAACAACCGGTAACGATCACCTTCCCTACTTTTCCCTGCTCCTTCAGCTCGCTGTATTGCAGAATAGTATCGATCGATTCCTGCTTGGCATTATCAATAAAGCCGCAGGTATTGATCACGATAATATCGTCGCTGCTTACTTTCTCAGCTTCATGCACAACGTCAAAATGGTTCCCCTTGAGTTGGCCCATCAGAACTTCAGAGTCGTGGATGTTCTTAGAGCAACCTAAGGTTACTACGTTAACACGCGGCGTTTTATTCGTCTGCAACTGATCTGTACCTTTCGTCTTCATATTTTCCCACCATGTCATTGCGAGGAACGAAGCAACCGCGAACTATGCAGGGCGGGCATGCAAGGTGTGCGATTGCGTCTCCGCTAGCCAGCGGATCGCAATGACAATTCTTTTATCTTTCTATTGTTTAAATAAACTATCCACAAATGCCTTCCTGTCAAACAATTGCAAATGTTCCACTCCTTCGCCCACACCTATATATTTTACCGGGATCTTAAATTGATCTGATATGCCTATCACAACACCACCTTTAGCCGTACCATCCAATTTAGTTAGAGCTAATGCATTTACGGCCGTTGCTTCGGTAAATTGTTTGCATTGTTCAATAGCGTTTTGCCCGGTTGAGGCATCCAGCACCAGCAATATCTCATGCGGCGCACCCGGAACCACCTTTTGCATCACGTTCTTGATCTTGGTCAACTCGTTCATTAAACCAACCTTATTATGCAAACGACCGGCGGTATCTATAATTGCCACATCATCTCCATTGGCTACCGCCGAGCGCAGCGTATCATAAGCCACCGATGCCGGGTCTGATCCCATTGCCTGGGCCACTACTTTCACTCCAATACGGTCACCCCAAAGCTGGATCTGCTCAACAGCCGCCGCGCGGAAAGTATCTGCGGCACCGATAACCACCTTGTTACCAGCCTGCTTTAATTTATGTGCCAGTTTGCCGATAGTAGTGGTTTTACCCACGCCGTTCACACCCACCACCATAATTACATAGAGTTTGTGGTTGCCGTATTCAAAATTGGTAAAATCGTTGCTGTTATTTTCAGCAAGCAAATGCTGTATCTCATCGCGGAGCAGGTTATTCAGTTCCGAAGTTCCCACATATTTGTCGCGGGCTACACGGTCCTGTATGCGTTTGATGATCTTCAGTGTGGTGCTTACGCCAACGTCCGAAGTTACCAGCACTTCTTCCAGGTCGTCAAGCACATCATCGTCAACAGTCGACTTACCTGCAACTACCTTAGTGATCTTTGAAAAAAAGCTATCCTTGGTTTTTTCCAAACCGGTATCCAGCGCCTGCTGTTCCTGCGGCGTGCTTTCTTTCTTCTTAAAAAAATCGAATAATCCCATGGTCTTAATTTGCAGATGTGCGGATGTGCAAATATGCAGATTGTTTTAATGTGCAGATATGCAAATTTGCGAATGTGCAGATGCTATACATATACGATTATTATTTTTCATTTACACATCTGCATATCCACGCATCTGCACATCTCCTTTTTATTTGCACATCCGCAAATTTGCACATCTGCATATCCAATAAAAAAAGCCCTCTCGTTAACACAAGACGGCTTTTATATATTTTTCAGATCTGATTAGTGACCTTTACCAGCGTTGATCGCATCCTTAACGTGGTCGTTATGTACGATTACTTCTTTGAATGAATAAGCACCGGTTTTAGGCGACTTAGTCATGGTGATCACTTTTGAATATTCTTTGCCTTTTCCTGTTTTCAGGGTTGCAACTACTTTCTTTGCCATGTTCTTTTAATTATTGAGTTAGCGAATGAGTGAATTAGTGATTGAAACCAATCGACCTATCAACTTAAT
>Ga0105240_10004627_pt1 | contig 20860 bp, 21 predicted proteins | sample KBSC54metaG_FD_80426 | JGI IMG/M metagenome (GOLD analysis project Ga0105240, IMG submission 80426) | Corn rhizosphere microbial communities from Kellogg Biological Station, Michigan, USA - KBS C5-4 metaG | ecosystem: Host-associated > Plants > Roots > Rhizosphere > Soil | place: Michigan, USA... | reverse complement strand
TTTCTGGGACTTTGAGCAAATGAGCTGCTGCAAAATAGGCGGCTGAGCCAATGAAGATTGCTGCCATTGTCTGCACCAAAACTCCCCAACCATGTGTTAGATCAATCCCAATTGCGACAGTAACCCACTTGGTCAGCTGAACCGCCAACGTCAATGCGACCAGCGAAATGACAAGTTGACCAGCAAAACGAAGCAGCTCCGATTCTCTGGCGCGCAAGGTTGGAAGCTCTTTCCGCAATCGTAAATATAACCAGGTTGCTTGGGTCAGAATGCCCACTGAAAAGGCAATGGCTAACCCGGCCACGCCAAGCGTGCGCGATAGCAGAATACCCATAATCACCATGACGGCATTACTCCCAAGAGAAATAATGGTCGGAGACTTGGTGTTGTGCTGCGCATAGAGCGCTCGCGCCAGCAATTGCACAAACCCTTCGCCGATTAACCCAAAGGCAAAGAAACCAAGCGTTTCAGCCGCGGTCACGGTTGCCTGCCAATTAAAGAAACCAGATCCTAAAACCAGTCGAATGATTTGAGCGCGCAACAACAATAAGCCAACGGCCGAAGGAATATTGAGGAAAGCAATCGAGCGTAATCCCTGGACAATGTACGTGCTGAAGGTTGGTTCGTCCGAAGCAGCATGAGCATCAGAAAGCGTGGGAAAGAGTGCCGTGGCAAACGAAATAGCAAACACCGCCAGCGGCATGGTGCGGATATTGTCCGATAAGGTGTAAATCGCCACGGATCCTGCCGAAAGGCTCGAAGCTAGGGCGATGAAAACCAGCAGCACAATCTGCGTGCCGCCAAGCCCGATTGAGCGAGGAACCATGAGTAACGCAATATTTCGAATGGCTGGATGCTTAATATCGAAAGCTGGCTTCCAGTTATAGCCAATTGCTCGAGCTGCTGCCACTTGAATACTCAGGTGTAGAAAGGCGCCGACAATCACGCCGGCGATTACCGCTCGCACGTCGTACCGGTCGGCGAAAAGGTAGGTGGCCACAATAATCGACAGGTTGTACAACACCGGCGCGAGGGCCGCAACCACAAACCGCTTTCGAGCAGTCAGAATGCTACTCATCAGGTACGATACCCCGAAGAGTACCGGTTGTATCATTAGCCAACGAGCGAGGGTTACGGTCAACTGCAGCTTTTCAGGACTAAAGTGGGGCACAATCACCGGCACCAAAAGTGGCAGCAGTAGCACGGTCACGCCGGCAATAAGCGTAATTGCCGTCACTCCAATAGTGACAATGGTATTGGCAACGTGCCAGGCTTCATTCTCGTCCTTATGGAAGTACTGACTGAGAAGCGGAATAAACGCCGCGCTAACGGCGCCAAGAATCAGCACATTGAATAGAAAATCGGGAATGCCAAAGGCGGCGTAGTAGGTGTCGAGCAGCGTGGTTGGAATCTTTTGGGCGAGCAAGTGGTCGCGCAGAAGACCCAAGAGATTACTGGCCAAGAGCGTTACAACCATGATTAAACTGGCACCGCGTACCGAATTAACCCCCGTCGCCAACCGTTTAAACCGTTGGATCATTGAAGACCCTGGATTTTTTCTTGGGCAACCGCAAGCCGACGCAGACTTTCGGCACGACCAAGCACCCACAAACAGTCCACAGGTGATGGGCTTTGCAGAAGCCCAGTCAGCGCCACACGAACTGGCCAAAAAACATCACCATTGGTTCGGTTATCGGTTACTGTGCTCGCAAGCGCAGCTTGCAAAGCATCATGATTGGTCCAAGCCGCTTCGTCGAGCTTCGTGACCACTTCAACTGCAGCTGCCAATCCGGCCCGAGTATTTTCTGGTGTGGATTTTTTAAACACAAGCATGGAGGAATCGTATTCAGCAAGCGTCATGAACGGCGCGGCAACTGCAGAAAACTCTTCGAAAGCTCCAAGGCGATCATGAATGACCATAACCATGCGATCGAACAGTTCTCGTTCAGGAACTTCCAGCTGCTGGTCTGAAAAATATGTTCGCAGTTGATCGCTCAAATCTTCAACCGATAGTTGTTGCACATAATGACGTTGGAACGCGTCGAGCTTGGCTTGATCAAATATCGCTCCAGCTTTGTGCAGTCGCTCAAGCGAAAAACTCTCAATCAACTCAGACTCAGTCATGAATTCTCGATCCTGGCCCGGATTCCAACCCAGCAAAGCAATGTAATTAATAATTGCCGTTGGCAGATAACCGCGTTTTCGATACGTGCCAACCCAGACTGTTTCGCCATGCAATCGCTTGCTAAGCTTTTTACCGTCGGGCGCGAGGATGAACGAAAGATGGGCAAATTTCGGCGCTCCCCAACCCATCGACTGAATCAAAAACAGGTGCTTCGGTGTGCTCGGCAACCACTCTTCTGATCGCATCACATGAGTAATCTGCATATCGTGATCATCAACCATGGCTGCCAAGTGATACGTCGCCATGCCATCGGATTTCAGCAGTACCGTGTCATCGACCGTTGAAAAATCGAATTCAATTCTGCCACGAACAAGATCATCAAACGCAATCGTTCCGCTGTCGGGCACCTTCAACCGAATCACGAACGGCTCACCCGAATCAACGCGGCGCTTGGCATCAGCCAACTCGAGCGTTCGATCCGGACTACGATAGACTCCACGGCCCGAGCGGTATTCGTCCTCCGACCGCGCACCCACGCCAGCCTGGCTCGAAAAATCGTAATATGCGGCGCCACGTAGTACCAATTCATGGGCAATTTCGCGGTGACGATCGGCATGATCACTCTGGATAATTGGGCCTTCGTCAAACGTAATGCCTAGCCAACGCAGATCTTCAATAAAGCGATCCATACTGCCAGGAACAAACCGAGTCTGGTCGGTATCTTCTACCCGAAGAATCAAATGTCCGTGCTGATTTCGGGCAAACAGAAAATTGTAGAGTGCCGTCCGGGCACTTCCTAAGTGCAGCTCGCCGGTTGGCGACGGGGCAAATCGAAGACGAATGGGTGAGTCCATAGTATGGATATGGTAGCGGAAGCGTCCCTGATGCGAAAGAGAACAAACCAGTGGGTGTGTGCGTGAAGCTAAACGTTGCGCCCGACGGTACCAGGTGTATCGTAGAACAAACCGGCAAGGAGGATTCGTGACCACCACACCAGCATTTGATCGACTCTGGTTCGCGATTCGGATTGTGCTTGGACTGATTTTCTTTTGGGCATTCATCGACAAGGTGTTCGGCCTGGGTTATGCCACGCCTGTTGGTCACGGGTGGTTAACCGGCGTTTCACCAACCCTTGGGTACTTAGGTCACGCTACTCACGGACCATTCGCTAGCATCTTTCATAGCATTGCCGGCAACATGGTGATCGATTGGCTGTTCATGCTCGGCTTACTGAGCGTTGGTTTGAGCATGCTTACTGGGAAGTTTCTGCAGCTTGGCGGCTGGGCCGGCGTAGCCATGATGGTACTGATTTATGTTTCAGCGCTGCCGCCAACAACAAATCCGGTCCTTGACGAACACGTGGTCTACGGTCTGATTTTTGCAGCCATTGCGGTTCAGGCCGGTGCCAAATCACAGTCAGCCAAAAAGTAGCAATGACGCCACCTGCCACACCGCTCGTAGATGCCGCGCTCGCTAACGCGCTAGAGCAAGCCAACGTTGGCGACGTTCATATTGATGACACCAGCCGAGCTGATGCCAGCCACGACGCGAGCTTATTTGAACTGAAACCCCGTGCAGTAGTTGCGCCGCGCGATGCGCGCGACGTTGAACGGCTTGTGAAGTTTGCCACCGATCATGTAGCTGAAGGGATTCAGCTCACCGCCCGATCGGCTGGTACTGACATGACCGGTGGCCCACTCACCAAATCGGTGGTGGTGCGTTTCACCGATCACTTTACGCACATTCGGTCGATCGCCAATGGTCAAGCCGTGGTGGAACCAGGCGTCTACTATCGAGATTTCGAACGAGCCACGCTGAAAGAAAACTTACTCCTGCCCAGTTTTCCGGCCAGTCGAGAAATTTGCACGGTTGGTGGTATGGCGAACAACAATTCTGGTGGCGAGCGCAGCTTAGTCTACGGAAAAACCAACCAGTACATTGAATCGCTCAAGGTTGTGTTAGCTGACGGCAAAGAACATACCTTGCGAGCACTCTCGGAAAAAGAGCTGGCCAAAAAGAAACAACAGAATGATTTCGAGGGCAAGCTGTACCAAACCATCGATGCATTACTCACCAAGCACGCCAAAGTGATCGCGGCCGCCAAACCGAAGGTTAGTAAAAATTCGGCCGGGTATGCGCTGTGGAATGTGCGCGACGAAACAGCGAAGACGTTCGATTTGACGCAACTCATTTGCGGCGCTCAGGGCACGTTGGGCCTAACCACCGAAATTACTTTTCGATTGGTCGAGCCGAAGAAGTTTCGACGAATGCTCGTTATGTTCTTGCCAAATTTTGATCACTTAGCCAACGTTGCGCTCAAGCTGAAACAGTTCAATCCAGAAACCATCGAATCGTACGACGACCACACCTTTAAAGTAGCGTTGCGGTTTTTGCCCGAACTAGCGCGAGAACTGGGTACGAGCGCCTTTACCATCGCACGGCAGTTTTTGCCCGAAGCAGCCATGATTCTCCGCGGTGGCATTCCAAAACTCGTCGTTATGGCTGAATTTGCTGCCGACAGCCAACACGAAGCAAACACTCAGGCCGACAAAGCCAAGCTGGCGCTGAAAGGAATTCCTGGCCAAGTTCGAGTGGTGGCGACCAAAGCGGAATCAAACGATTTTTGGGAAATTCGCCGTGACAGTTTCAATCTACTTCGTCATAAAATTCACAAACTCCACACAGCGCCGTTCATTGACGATCTGATTGTTCCACCAGCAGCTATGCCCGAATTTCTGCCTCGCCTGTACCAATTACTCGATAAAGAAAAACTTCTCGTAACCGTGGCCGGCCATATTGGTGACGGCAATTTTCATATTATTCCGTTAATGGATGTCAAAAAACCAGCAACCAAACAGATTATTGAATCGCTCACGCCAAAGGTGTACAACCTGGTCTTTTCGTACGGCGGCTCGATGACTGGCGAACATAACGACGGTTTAATTCGAAGTTCGTTTCTGAAAGATATGTTCGGCGCTGAAATCTACCGACTGTTCGAAGCAACGAAGCAGGCTTTCGACCCAAAGGGAATCTTTAATCCTGGCAAGAAAATTGGCGTGGTTCTCGACGAATCACTCAAACATATGAGGACCACATGGTAGAACAACTGATCCGCTGGTTAACCTTTCCTGGCCACGCGTTGGCTCATGAAGCGTACGTGCTGCCTGCCGATCAATTCCACGCCGGGCTTGCGCACACGAGTACCATTGCACTCACCGCGCTCAATAATCCAACCAACCTTCGACTGACTGCCATCATTACGGTTGGTGTCATTCTTGCGTATGCCTTATCGATTCTGGTTCGTCAAACCAAGTTCGGCAAAATTGTGCAACAGCGGTTAGAACGCGGCCAATCGTTCGGAATCCTGGCCGTGCGACTTTCTTTTGCCGCGGCAATGCTGGGCGGAGCGTTGACCGGAAGCTTTCTTGGGCCAGAGTTGCCATTGAACCAACTACCGATGCCAGCGCTGCTTCGAATACTTGAAGCTGGCGTAGGAGTACTCACCCTGGTTGGCGCCTTTACCGAACTGGCGGCGGCGGTTGCGCTTGGGCTATTTCTGATCAGTGCCTGGCATAATGGTGGCTACATTCTTACCTACGCGAACTACCTTGGAGAAATACTCGTGCTGTTGCTGTTCGGTTCTCGATTCGCATCAATCGACGGCCGGCTCTTCGGACCAAACCGTCGGTTTCACGCCCTACAGCCGTACGAAAGTGTAATCATTCGGATACTCTATGGCTTTGCGTTGGCGTACGCTGCTATCAACATTAAGTTTTTGCACCCGCAGCTTACACTCGATGTGGTGAATACGTATCATTTAACCCAATTCCGGTGGTTATTCCCTAGCGACCCACTGCTCGTTACCTTGGGTGCTGCTATGGCCGAAACGATGATTGGTGTATTTATTCTGATCGGTTTCGAAGTTCGCCTTACCGTGCTGATTAGCCTGTTTTACATTACGCTGTCGCTGCTCTACTTCCGCGAAGCGGTGTGGCCACACTTAATGCTCTATGGCATTTCGATCAACCTTTTGCTAACCCCCAGTAAACTCAGTCTCGAATCGTGGATTAATTCATTGCTCACTCGCTGGCAAACTGCCTTGAAGCGATAAAAAATGCGCAGAGAGTTTCTCTGCGCAACAGGGTGGGTGGAATGGATTGGGTGGTATATTCCGCGTTAGCGTTTTGATTTGGGCGGTTTGAGCGGAGCGAGTTTCAGCCAGTTTCGGCAAGCTTCGCAGCCAGTTCGTCGAATGTGGGTCGAAAGAATTCGGTAGTTGTAGTCAGTATGTTTTTTGCTCCGCTTGGCACGACGCGCGTACAGTTTAAGGTGCGTTTGACTCGGATGCGTTTGCGTCAGCTGAGCGAATTCCAACCGAGCGCAGCATGGACCGCACCGCTTGAAGTGTCGCATTTCTTTCGGTGTGACGAGACTAGGACGATACACCAATGCTGTTGCTCGAGCGCTATCGACCAGCCGACAAGTGGTCTGACGAATACTCGTGCCAACACTGAATGATTTCTTTAATGGAATCAGGATTTCCGTTGGTTGATCTTTGTTCGTTAATCCAGAGCGAAGTTCAGCGATAATGCCGTTTGCGAACGACAAGACGCCTTTGGTCTGTTCATCTGAGAATTCGAGTGCCAAGGTGCCCACCCACTTTCCGTACCTGAATACGTGCGTTCTGGACGCTAGTCTTTGCTGAACAAGCTGTCAAGAAACCGGTACAATGCGGCCATGCGACAATTTCAACGAACGATTGAAGATTTTACCTGCGAACACTGTGGCCAGTTTGTCGCCGGCAACGGGTATACCAACCACTGTCCGTATTGCCTATGGAGCAAACACGTCGACATTAATCCCGGTGATCGAGCTGCTGCCTGCGGTGGGCTGATGCAACCGGTTGGCGTTGATCAGAAAAACAATGAGTGGATTCTGATTCACCACTGCCAACGCTGCGGCCACGAAAAACGAAACCGAGTAGCGCCAAAAGACGACCAAGCCATACTCGCACAGATTAGCTACGAGCTCGGTCAGAAGAATCTCGCCGAATAAGCATCCTCTGAAATGTCACGACGAACAATATCGCGAATTGTTAGCACCTTAGTCCTCGTATTTCTACTTTATAGCTGGTGGCATCAACGAAGCCAGTTGGTACCGCCGAGCGTCTCGGCTGCCGATCCAACTGCATCGGTCATTACCCACGTGGTCGATGGCGACACGTTCGACGTAGCGATCAATGGTCACACCATGCGCGTTCGCATGATTGGCATGGACACGCCAGAAACCGTCAAACCGAATACGCCAGTCCAGTGCTACGGCCCAGAAGCGAGCGCGAAGGGGAAGGCCGTTCTGTCAGGCCAAACGGTCACGCTCAGTCGCGATCCGATCGCCGGCGACAGCGACCAGTATGGCCGGGCGTTGCGGTACGTGACCCTGCCTGATGGCAGCGATTATGGGCAGCTCATGATTAGCGCTGGCTACGCTCGCGAATACGATTTTAAAAACCAACCGTACGCGCACCGAACCATCTACCGAGCTGCGCAAACTGACGCTCAGGCCAACCACCGCGGGCTTTGGTCAGCCGATACTTGTAACGGTGGTCGATAAAAAACGCCACCCAATGGGTGGCGCGGAAGCGAACCTTGCTAAGCAAGATTCAGGTCTGAAATGGGTGGAAGCATTGCGTCGGTGAACCGACGAAGCGCTTCCCGGTTTACGAAATAGGTCTTACGGCGATTTTCTTTGGCGCGTTCTTCACCGTAGTCAACGTGCAGAAAGCACGCGATCGTCGGTTCTGCCGGTCGACAGTAGTCGGCAATTCGAATCTTGCCAGCGACCATCAGTCGAAGCTGGTCGAGGACGCCGAGGCCGTAATCTGTGGCGTGCATGCATGGCACGTGCGCGCACAGAGCAACGGTCTCGAAATGCTTTCGGCTCAACGCTCCCCGAATGCATTTGAGAAATACTTCGTCGACCATGTCGTCTGGATCGTTGGCAGGCGAACGATATGCCAACCGACAGGGCAACCCGTGCAATACGAGCGGGTGAATCCGAGGATCCTCCCGATGACGTGCCTGAAGGGTTACCTTGTGGCAGTACAGGTCATGAAACTGATCCCCGTCGCTACACGCGACGAGAATAATTCCCTTGTCCTGCGCTAACCGCTTGCCTTTTGTACCTTGTAGCACTCCGACCCCTGGTTGAAGAAGCCGAGCAATTACATCACGATCTTCGTTGGAGAGCGTGAGCATTCTAAGACATCCCCCTGATAAGTAGAGCTACCACGTAGGGCTCATCCTAAACGATAGCGGTCCGAACTGATTCTGCTTTTAAGTACCTAAATTACGGGCGTAGTCTAGCTGAAATTACGCCTTTTGTCGAGAAGACGGTTTACGCAGCCGCTTCGACCGCATTCATAATGTGAAGTAGTTCACCTGAGCCTGGATCGACATTCACAAGATCGATCCGGAGTGGAGAACGTGGATAATCTTGTGACACTCGGCCAGCCAGCTGACGAAGCTTGCGTTGTTTCTGGGGCCCAACCCGTTCAATGGCGTAGCCAAACTGCCCAGTTCGGCCAGCTTTTACTTCGACAATCACAATCGATTTACCGTCTTTTGCCAAAATATCAATTTCACCAATCTCGTACCGCAGATTCCGCGCAATAATTTGGTAGCGCTGCTTAAGCAAGTATTCGGCAGCTTTTGTTTCGCCGAATTGACCAAGTTCCTGCGTGTTCATGCCATCATCTTCTCACGCCTGAAGCAATTAAAACAATTTGGTTCCGCGCGTACCGAGTGCTATAGTGTGGTGTTTTAGCGGGGCTGAAACGAACCTAAACAAATCGGTGCGCTCGACGCAGAGGGGGTGAATCTAATGGCGAAACTAAAACCAAAGGTTTCATTCGTCGATCAAATTCGAGATGAACTGACGCAGCAGTGTCCAATCGAAATTTTCAACGAAGCGAATCCAGACGAGTCACTTTGCATCACAATCGAGCAGAATCATCGTACCGGCTTTTACCGACTACGAGTGACGGTTCATGGAACGAACGAACTCCTCACGATCATTCCTGTTCAACAACTTGCCAACTTTTTTCTCTCTCGACCAAGCAGTTGGCCCTACCGTGCCTACGACGACAATGCCAAACCGCTTCCGTTTGGCATCTACCATCGACAGTTTCATCGGAAACTGACAACAACGTATTTTTTACCAGACGAAGGTTGGGAGATTCAGTCATCCAATACAGAAGAAACAAACCAAACTGCCTAAAGGGTATCTACCGGAAGCAATACTGCTCCCACCAAAAAGTAGCGCGAGTGCGCTACTTTTCTTCGTTCGTGGTTGGCTCAGCGTCGGCGGGAGTTTCTTCAGCTGATTGCTCAGTGGCTTCGTGAGCAGCTTTGGCAGCGGCAACTTTCGCTTCGGCCTCGGCGTCTTCTTTGGCTTTCTCTTCTTCACGGATCTTGGCTTCAGCTTCTTGCTCGGCTTTGATCTTTTCTTCTTCGATCTTCGCTTTGTCGTCTTCCCAGGTTACCAGGTCGGCGAGTTCAGTGCGGCGGCGAATCTGCTTTTCGGTGAGTTCGCGGAGGTAGAACAAACGGCTGCGGCGAGTTTTGATCTGGCGGAGCTTTTCAACCTTCACAATGGTTGGCGAATGAAGGGGGAAGGTTCGTTCGATGCCAATACCGTCAACCACGCGGCGAACAGTAAAGCTACCTGACGTACCGCGATCGCTATTTACCTTTAGAACAATCCCTTCAAACTGGGCAATGCGTTCTTTTTCGCCTTCAATAATTTTCTGCCACACCCGAACAACATCGCCAGATCGAACAGCAATTGGCGTCTGCTTGCGAAACGGCGCTTCTACAGCGGCTTTCCAGTCTACTTTCATTTCGCCGCCTTCTGCTTAGTCACTGTTTCTGTTGGCACTTTTACATCAACAAAGCGACGCAACACCAAGCGTCCGGTAAATTCGCGCACCTTGCGGCTGCGGTAGTGCACCAAACCATCGGCCATTGCAAAGAGCGTGTCGTCGGCGGCGCGCTGAACGTTAGCACCTGGATGGTACTGCAGGCCGCGCTGGCGCACGATTACCTGGCCAACAAAAGCCGGTTGATCGCCGTAGATCTTAATCCCAAGTCGTTTCGATTGTGAGTCGCGGCCGAGTCGAGTTGAACCCGCCGCCTTCTTATGGGCCATATAGTCCTTCTACCCTTTGTGATCAAAAACGAAGATTTCACGCTCGACACGGGCATCCGGTCGGGCGTAGATGAATGATTCCTCGAGAATATACCCGGAAGTTGCGTGGGCGTCAAGCCGATCATAGATGCGTACCCCAGCAATTTTTGGAATGACCAGCACCAGTCGGCCGTTCGGCTTTAAAACGGTACGACCGGCAAGTAATGCCGCAGCCACCGTGTTACGGACTCGGTCGAGAATTGCCGTCGATGGCACTGGGTCGCTGGCACGCAAGGCTGGCCCCAAATCAGGCTCGGCAACGATTGCGTCAACCGACGCTGCGGGAATGGTCTTCGCGATATCGCGAATATCGGTATGGCTCACATTCAACAGCGCCGACTGGTTGAGTTGGTAGTGATCGATCGACCAATGAAGATTGGTTTCCGTTCGCTCAATGGCACGAGGATCAAGGTCGCTGGCGCGAACCTGCCAACCAAGACGAAGCGCTTCAATCGGAATCTGGCCGCTCCCACAGAACGGATCGAGGAGTACTGCAGATTCGCTCTGGCGAGCCGGCTCAGCCAGGTTAACCAGCACCCGGGCCAGTTTTGGCGGCAATAAGCCGGCCACTGCGTCGACCGCTGGCAAGCCTCGGTCGCGATCGGTCCAGGCACGGGCATCTTGAACAGCGACCACCTTGGCTATCACAAATGACCCGTCACCCGACCGAACAATCAGCAGCTCCATACCATCCTCGCGGCGAATCAACCGTTCTGATAGGCCACTCGCCAAGTACGCATCGTTGTTTGGGCGGTAGCGCAAACCACCGCGAGCGTGCTTTAGTTCGAGCAGGAGTTTCATTCGGGTATTGGCAGCCAGTGACGGGCTCGAAATAGCCAATTCTTTCACCCCGTCAGGAATCAACGGTGATAGTAAACCTGCCGCCGCACGATCAACAGTATCGATCACTTCGGCAATTAAGCGGCTACCACCAAGTCGGTCCATCAGGGCGACTGGATCAAACGCTTGGGCTGGTTGGACAAGCACCACGCCCGGTGCTAGGGTCGATGTACGCGCAGCTGGGTCAGTTACTCCGAGTAGGGTGCGAAGTTCCGCATCACCTAACGCCGCTTCACGACCGAGTGCCACAAGATAGGTAGACAAGGAGTATCCTTTCAATGGCCGACTTCGTTCACCTTCACACGCACAGTCACTATTCACTCCTCGACGGTCTGTCGAAAATTGATGGATTAATTGGGCGTGCCAAATCGCTGGGCATGAACGCGCTGGCCTTAACCGACCATGGCGCCATGTACGGATTGATTGAATTCTACCAGAAGGCGAAGAAGGCAGAACTTAAGCCGATCCTCGGTGTTGAAACCTACATGGCTCGCCGTACCTTATACGATAAAGAGGCCGGCGTCGACGCCCGACCGTTCCACTTGACGCTCTTGGCCGAAAACTACACTGGCTACCAAAACTTGATTCAGCTGGTTTCAACCGCACACCTGAAGGGCTTCTACTACCGCGCCCGCATCGATAAAGATCTGCTGACCAAGCACCACGATGGGCTGATTCTGCTCACCGGCTGCTTGAATGGGGAACTGCCCGAGCTGATTCGAAACGGCAAAATGGACCAAGCTCGCAAGTTGGTACGCTGGTATCTTGAACTCTTTGACCGTGACCACCTGTACTTCGAAGTCCAGCACCACCCAACCTTGCCCGACCAAGAACGAGTCAACCAGGGATTAGCCGAATTGGGCAAAGAGTTTAGCGTTTCACTCGTTGCCACCGGCGACAGCCACTATTTAACGCATGACGATCAAGAAGCGCACGAAGTGCTCCTTGCGATTGCCACCGGCAAAGACGTGGGGGACACCGAACGAATGAGCTTGAAAGAAGTTGACCTTTCGTTCAACACCGCCGAAGAGATGACCGAGCGATTCAAAGAGTACCCCGGCGCCGTTGAAGCCACCCAGAAAATCGCCGACATGGTAAACATCGAATTACCCATGGAAGATTACATTCTTCCGCAGTTTCCGTTGCCCGAAGGCGAAACGGATTCCATGGCCTACCTGACGAAGCTGGCCGTGGCTGGGCTCGAAACCCGCTACCCGAAAGAGAAGTTGCCCGAAGCCAGAAAGCAGCTGGAATATGAACTTGGCGTGTTCCAGAAAATGGGCTTTCCTGATTACTTTCTGATCGTCCAAGATTTCATTATGTGGGCCAAGAATAATGGGGTGTTCGTTGGCCCTGGCCGTGGTTCGGCTGCCGGTTCGGTAGCAGCCTACTGCCTCGGCATTACCGATTTAGAACCAATGCAGTATGGGCTGCTCTTCGAGCGATTCCTCAACCCAGATCGCATCTCAATGCCAGATATCGACTGCGATTTTGCCGACGACGGCCGCGACAAAGTGCTGCAGTACGTGGTCGGTAAGTACGGCAGCGATCGGGTGAGCCAAATTATTACTTTCGGCACCATGGCCGCCAAAGGTTCAATCCGCGATACCGCTCGGTCGCTCGGCATGAGCTACGAAGACGGCGATCGAATTTCGAAACTCATTCCCGCCGTCGTCGGTTCATCGATTCAGGGAGCGCTCGATGAAGTGAGTGAACTCAAAGATATCTACCGAACCGAACCGCAGATGAAACTCTTAATCGACATGGCCAAACAGCTCGAAGGCACGGTGCGCCACGCCAGCACCCACGCATGCGGCATTATTATTTCGAAAGATCCGCTCACCAGTTACATTCCACTCACCACATCAACCCGTGGTGAACTCGCTTCAGCGCAGTACGGCATGCGCGAAGTCGAAGCGATTGGCCTCTTAAAGATGGACTTTTTGGGACTGTCGAACTTGACCATCATTAAGAATGCCCTGCGCATTATTCGAAAATTGTACGGCGACGACTTTGCCATTCTCGACATTCCGCTCGACGACAAGCCGACCTATGAACTCTTGAGTCGTGGCGAAACGACCGGCGTCTTCCAGTTTGAATCAGACGGCATGAAGCGCTACCTGAAAGAACTCAAGCCAACGGAATTTGAAGACCTAATCGCCATGGGCGCCCTCTATCGCCCAGGCCCAATGGAGTACATTCCTGACTTTGTAGCCCGCAAGCACGGCAAGAAAGAAATTACGTACCTCCACCCTTCGATGGAACCGGTGCTCAAGCCCACCTACGGCATCATGGTTTATCAGGAGCAGATGATGCAATTGAGCCGCATCCTGGCTGGCTTTACCGGTGGCGAAGCTGACACACTCCGCAAAGGTGTGGCAAAAAAGATTAAGGCCGTGCTCGACAAAATTGAGCCAAAGTTTGTCGCTGGCTGCGTGAAGGTTGGTTCCATTACCGAAAAGCAAGCTAAAGACCTGTGGCAAGAATGGTTGTCGTGGGCAAAGTATGGGTTCAACAAGAGCCATGCTGCCTGTTACGGCTTAATTTCGTACCAAACCGCCTACCTCAAAGCTCATTATCCCGCTGCGTTTATGGCCGCGCTGTTAACGAGCGACTTTTCGAACCTCGATCGGCTGACCATTGAATTGGCCGAATGCGATCGCATGGGAATCAAAGTGTTGCCGCCAAGCGTCAACGAAAGCTTCGTCGAGTTCGGCGTTGTCGCAGCAAATCGAGAACAGGATTCGGTCCGCCCTTCGCCAGACGATGTGATTCGATTTGGCCTTTCGGCCATTAAAAACGTCGGTATTCACGTTGCCGAAGAAATCGTTGCTAATCGTGCAGCCCATGGTCCATTCCAATCGCTCGAAGAATTTTTAAAGCGACTCGGGCCGTCAGTCATCAACCGCAAAGCGATCGAAAACTTAACCAAGGCCGGAGCGCTCGAAGCCTTTGCTGATCGCGATGAAATTCTTGGCAACCTAGATTTGATTTTAAAGTTCAACCAAGCCGTGGCCAAAGAAGCGGCCAGCGGCCAGATGGATCTGTTTAGCGGTAGCGACCAAGCCGCTGATGCTGCTATTAAGCTCGAGCTTGGACCAGTATCGAAAACACCAAAGCCAGAACGATTAGCTTGGGAAAAAGAGCTGTTAGGAACGTACCTTTCGGAACATCCGCTCGACAGTTATCGCGCTGCAGTTGAAGCTTCGGGTTCACCAATTCGCGAGATTATTCATTCGCGGGCCGATAAAACCGTCACCATTGCCGGATTAGTTCAGTCGCTTGAATCAAAGATTACCCGTAAGGGCGACAAAATGGCCTTCGGCCAATTCGAAGATTTTTCTGGCCGAATTGAACTGCTGATTTTTTCAAAGTCGCTCGCTGCTAGTCCCGAACTGTGGCAGCCGGGGAAAATTCTGGTCGTCCGTGGAAAAATGCGCAGCAAAGATGGCGAAGCCAAACTGGTAGTTGACGACGCAAAAGAGCTCAAGATGACTGCCGGTTTGCGAGCCAAGCCACGCGCCGACAAACCAACGTTGCCGCCAATTGTCGTGCCGTTTATCGATCCAGTGACCGAAGAGCTTGAACTAGTACTACCAAACCCGCTCGGCCAAGACACGCTCGCTTCATTAAAACAACTTTTGGCTGCCAACCCAGGCACTACCCGCATTACCTTTATTGTCCGACAGCAGGGCGAAACTATTCGCCAACCAGCCAAATCCACCGTGCGAATTTCGAAATCCTTTGTTGAATCGCTCGTTCGACTACTCGGCGAAGGATCAGTCCGTGCTGCTGAAACTGCTCCCGCTTCAGTTTCAGCACCAGCTACGGTCTAAAGTTTTATCGATCCAGATTATTCAGCCAAGAACGGCTACACTATATTGGTGACTACCGAAACTCGCACCATTATTCGTTCAATCGCCGCCGGGACGATTGGTTTGATCATGGCGTTAAGCATTGGCGCATATTTAATTGTTGCATTTAATCTGTCACCACTAGGACCACTGCTGCGAGTAACGCTCGCTGCTGTTGTGACAAATCTGCTCGGTTGTCTGGTGCTGGCAAATCTTGGAAACGACACACCTCTGGCCGTCCGAATCACCGGCTTTTTTCTTGGAATATATATTGCTATCAGCGCCACCTACGGCGCTTTTGTCGGCGGTATTCAAACTGAATCGCAGTTGACCGTGGTCGGCATTCTTACGCTGGTAGCTGCCATGACTGCGAGCCGCGCCATTCGACCAAGTAAACCAATTGATCGGTGGGCAATTGGGCTATTAGTAACACTTGCCATTGCCAGCCAACTCTACGGCGGTTTAACCCAACAGAGCATGTTGGGCTTTCAGGTGTACCAACGCGCATTTGGCCTTGGCGCGGTGTTAGCCAGCCTCAGCTTTGTCTCACCAATCTATCGCTGGCTTTGTACCCGGTTCACTTGGTCAACCGACCACGCGATTGTCCGCACGAGCGTGGTCATGGCTATGCTGGGAATTGGGTTTGTCATTGATGCATTCGGTATATTCACCGTGCTTCGACCGCTCGCCAGCGGACTTTCGGAAACGTTGGTGACACCATCGCTGGTTATCGGCCAACTTGTGGTGTTTGTACTCATTGGAATGCTGGGCGTTGGTTGGTTGGCGCGCCGAAATCTTGGGAGCACACTACAACGCCTTGGGCTTCGTTGGCCAACGTGGCGTGACCTGACGGCCATGGTTGGCTTTGCCATACTGCTACTGCTCGTCAATGGTGGTTTGAGCTGGGCTGGCGACGCACTCCACCTAACCAGCAGCACCAACGACACTACTACCCAGCAACTCCTTGGCAATGTTCAGGCAGTCTGGTGGCCGCTACTGCTGGCTGCAGGTGCCGGCATTGGTGAAGAAATCCTTTTTCGCGGTGCGCTTCAACCAAGATTTGGCGTTCTCATTACAACCATTGGGTTTGCCAGTCTGCACGTTCAGTATGATTGGTTTGGTATGGTGGTAGTGTTCGCTCTTGGGCTGGCGCTGGCGTTTGAGCGGAAACGCTTTTCAACCACTGCCAGTATCGGATCACATTTATTGTACGACCTCACCGGAATCGTGATGCTTTTGGCCGCGAAAGGCCACTAGAAAGGATACTGTGACAACACCAACGCCAGGAACCCATCGAGACACCCTATTAATTATCATTGCCGTACTGCTCGGTTTACTTGTGCTTGGTGGAACCGGATTTGGGTTCTATTACCTAGGTCGGACACAACCAACGGCGAGCAAAGCAACCAGCAACACGGGCGGAATTCCGGCGGCAACTGCCCAATCAGCCAGCACCGATACGAGTGGCGGTAGCACTGGTGACACAAGTAGTGGCCAGAGTGTTCAGAGCTTGCTCGATGGGCTCAAAGGATCAGGTGGCACGTTTGATAGCAGCAAAGTTGATTCGACGCTTTCAAGTTTATTAGGCAGTTCTGGTACGAACGTAGCAACAACGCTTTCACTCGTCAGCGAAGATCAGGTAAAGAAAAATAACCAATCAGGCAAAGACGCCGTCAAAACCTACCTCATTACGGTAACAGCCATTGTGAGCGGTAGCCAAACGAGTACGCTATCCGAGAATGCAATCAGCCAGATTTTTAACGGCGACACTTCTGCGCTGACGAGCGAATCACAAAAGAATCAAGCGATTGCTACAAAATTAGCGGCAGTAGCCACCCCGAATGAAGCGGTGACACTCCAGCGAGAGTATTTAACCCTGTTTCAAACGAGCGTCAGCGTGTTGAATGGCGAAGCAGCCATGCTCGCAAATGGATCAGTGGATTACACTGTGCTCGGCCAAGCCGAAGGGCTCGTCAATCTGAGCAAGCAAGTTGATACCGACACCGCAACACTCAAGCAACAATTTGGTCTGTAATATAACCAAGACAGGTCTATGCAACCACTCAATCAACTTCTTTCACTTACCGACAAAACTGCCATTGTGACTGGCGGTGCCATGGGGATTGGTAAAGGAATTGCCACGCGGCTTGCCGAAGCCGGTGCCAACGTTATGCTTGCTGATTTGGACGGCGGCGCGGCGGCGCAAACCGCAGCGGAACTGTCTGGGAACGGTTGGCACGCTCAAGCTACCGAAACCAACGTAGCAGACGAAGCATCGGCCGAAGCAATGGTGAACGCCACGATACAAGCCTTCGGCGGCGTCGATATTCTGGTCAACAATGCTGGCATTTATCCGAATCAACCATTTGCAACCATGACGGTTGCCGATTTTGACCGCGTAATCGGGGTGAATCTGCGCGGCGTGTTTCTGTGCACCAAAGCGGTTTCAGCCCAAATGATTCAGCAGAACCGGGGCGGGCGAATTATCAATATCACCTCAATCGACGCGCTACATCCATCCATGGTGGGGTTGGCTCACTACGATGCGAGCAAGCACGGCGTCTGGGGATTCACAAAAAATATCGCGCTTGAATTAGCCGAACACCAAATTTGGGTGAATGCGATTGCGCCAGGCGGCATTGCCACGCCTGGCGCCACTCCCCATGGCGACACGGTTGATGCAGCCGCCCTCAAAGCTATCAGCGACGCTTTTCTCGCTAAAATCCCAATGCATCGAATGGGTGAAGCCGACGATATCGGGAAAGCCGCGCTTTTTCTGGCGAGCGACTTAAGTTCGTATATGACCGGATCGCAGCTGGTGGTCGACGGCGGCGTGCTGCTTCGATAAGCAGCTTTTACGCTTTTCGGTTTGGGTTGGCGCCAACGTACGTATTACGGGCTTCGAGAATCGATTGCTGCACCGTATGTGGCGATTCCACCACTTCCATGGTAATCGTTGTGCCGCCGCCAATAGTTTGTACCACCACGTTGCCAAAATTCAGCATGGTAGCGAGCGGGCCTTTTACTTCGTAGGCCACATCTTGAATATGCTCAATTGGGAGCTCGCCAACGACTCGGTGAAACACGCTCCGCTGATCAACATCAATCAGTCGCTCCGTTGTCAGAATGTACATGCCGTTCCGCCATTTGAACCAGCCAAGGCCACCAATGACGGCAATGGCGATTAGCGCAACAACAATGGTGATACTCGTAACGGCACTCGCGCCAAAAAACCGTAGAACCAAGGCAGCGATCAGGATAATACCGACCGAGATAAACCCTGGGTGCGCCAAAACCCAAGGGTGCTTGCGCCACATAACCAGCACTTCTTCATTTGGGCGCTGACCGTCGAAGGTAATCGCTTCGTCACCAGGCATTAGCGGCCTACCTGCGACAGCAAGGCAAACGGCACAACCATGCTGACCAAAACGATAACGATAAAGAAGGCGAGCAGGGCTTTTTTTACTGACGTCATGCGGTTCCTTTCCGTGGTGTGCGCAAAAAGAGTACCAGAGCAATCACCAGCATTAAACCAATCAGCCACCCAAAGGCAGCAACCTTGCCGCTCGTGCCTGAAACAAGGGCAATCGTACCAAATGCGGCAGCGACTGCGTAAATGAGAATCACGGCCGTCCTGGGGTGAAAGCCCGCATCCAGAAAGCGATGATGCAAATGTTTTCGATCAGCCTTCATTGGCGAATGGCCGGTCAGAATACGGCGACCAATGACCCAAACCGCGTCCAGAATTGGCACCCCGAGGACCAGCGCTGCGGTGGCAAATTTTGCTCCAGAAATAATGGCGAATACTCCGAGCAAAAACCCCAAAACCATCGATCCGCTATCGCCCATAAATATTTTGGCCGGAAACCAGTTCCAAGGTAAAAACCCTACGCTTGCTCCCGCCACAATCGCCGCTAAAAAGGCCGTTGCCGGTTGATTTACTGTTACCTGCACCGACAGAAACACAATCACCGATGCAGCAATCGCGGTTAATCCACTCGCCAAACCGTCGAGTCCATCAAACCAATTCATCACGTTGATCATCAGCAAGAGCCAAACCGGCACCAGCAAGTAGGTCCAGTTTCCGATCCCAATATTCAATCCGCCGAATGGATTCGAGATCCATTGAATTTTTACACCGAAGGCAACCACCGTCAGTGCAGCGGCAGCTTGGAGCGCCAGTTTGAACCATGGGTTTAAATCCCGCAGATCGTCCCAAATGCCGGTTGCTACCAATATGAGCACGCCAAGTATGACCCCAAACAGATTGCGGTCGATGCCAGCAAATGATTCGGCTACAAAGCGAAGACGATCGGGCGCAATCACAAGCGTTGCCAAGACCACCAGCAGAATACTGGCCGTAATCGCCACGCCACCGGGTCGCGGGGTGGGTTGCTTGTGGATGTGACGACCACCTGGTTGATCTATTGCGCCGAGTCGCAGCGCTAACCAGCTCGCCAATGGAACAAGCCCAAGGGTGAGTACAGCTGCAGCCAGAAAGGGAATCAGGTACGGTGCCATGATTGATATTCTTTCATTGCTCAGTGATGAGCGCAATGGAACAAACATGGCTCGCCAACTCGGCGAGCCATGAGATCAATAGACTTATACGTCTTAGGCGCGTTCTTCCTCTGAAAAAATCGCCGCAAACTCAGCGCGAGTATACTCAAACAATTCGGAATCTTTGAAAAACCGTGGTACTTCAACTTGGGCCGCGGCCAAATCTTCGCTAATGTGCACCACATTTTGTTGAATCGATTGCGCAAAATCACCACGAATCGTACCGGGAGTGGCCTCGGCTGCATTCGTTACGCCACCCATAGTTCGGACGGCAGCCACCACATTCTTGCCTTCAACGGCCAGCATAAGCGACGGTGCGCTCTTCATAAACTTGGCGACGCCTGGATAGAACGGCTTGTCCTTAATGTGGGCATAGTGTTCGTCGAGCAGTTCGTCAGTTAAATGCCCAAACTTCATGCCAACAATTCGAAAACCTTTGCGTTCGAATCGCTGCAGCACTTCGCCAATCAGTCCGCGAATCACACCGTCGGGTTTAATAATGACCAAGGTTCGTTCTGTGTGTTGTGCCATAACAGCTCCGTTTTTATACGTTGGTAGTTAGCATGCCCGAAAGATCGTCTTGGGTAAATGGTCCAACCGCCGCCAAATTCGCTCGTTCCGCCACAAAGAATTCAGCAGCAAGTGATTGAATCTCGGCTGCCGTGATGGCTTGCACTTTTTCAAGCAAGTCTTCTGGCTGCAACTGACTGCCAAGGTAAAGTTCCTGCTCGGCGAGGTAACTACCCACGGCCGATGATTCTTCAAGTTGGAGCGCCAGCTTGCCACGAAAGTTTTCTTTGGCGCGGGCAAGTTCTGCGTCGGATACTGGTTCGTGCTTTAGCCGCTCAATTTCTGCCAACGTAACCTTGATTGCATCCTTCGCCTGTTTATTGTTCACGCCCGCCGAAATAGCAAATTGTCCGGCATCGTGGTAACCATCAGCCGACGAACGGACGTAGTAGGCCAACCCACGTTTTTCGCGAATTTCATTGAACAGACGCGAACTCATTGTGCCACCGAGAATGGTCGAGAGCACGCCAAGAGCAAACCGGCGTTCGTCTGACTGCGCAAAGGTTCGGTAGGCGAGTACAAAGTGCGTCTGATCGGTTGCTCGATGATCCGAACGAACTTGTGGACCGCTCTGGGTATCATGAGCTGCTTCGAATGGTCGAGGCTTGGTCGACGGTTTGTCAGCGAAGACTTTGGAAATGTCACCCACCCAATCAGCGCCGTTTGG
>Ga0105240_10004626_pt1 | contig 20861 bp, 4 predicted proteins | sample KBSC54metaG_FD_80426 | JGI IMG/M metagenome (GOLD analysis project Ga0105240, IMG submission 80426) | Corn rhizosphere microbial communities from Kellogg Biological Station, Michigan, USA - KBS C5-4 metaG | ecosystem: Host-associated > Plants > Roots > Rhizosphere > Soil | place: Michigan, USA... | reverse complement strand
GCTTTTTGCGTACAAAGGCTCACCATACGGCGCAAGCCCCATCACTTTGTACTCCCCCTCGTTAACCTCGAATCCAAGGTAAGCTGTGATTGCGCTGTAAAACAGTCCGAGTGAATCGGGAAAATCTACCTGTTCTAATCGTGTAATCGACGATCCTTCCCCGGCGCCATAGGTAGTAGTTGCCCAATCGCCGACCCCATCGATTGTCAGAATTGCCGATTCTTCAAAACCGGAGAAATAGTAACTACTTGCAGCATGAGAGAGATGGTGCTCCACAACTTCAATGGATCCTTGAAAGCCGACGAGGTCTTTGACCACTTCCGTAGGTTTGCGACTAATCGCGCGTTCCAGTATGGACCTACGGCGGCTGGCTGGGACCGCAGGAGACATTCCCATCCACAACTGTCGGCCAAGCTTCAGTTGCGGATCTTCGTAGAACGCGATGCAATCCACATCTGCCATTGTTATCCCCGCCTGCTCAAGACAGTACCTAAACGATCTTCGAGGCATCGCTTTGTCGTTTTTGAGACGAGAGAATCGTTCCTCTTGGACGGCAGCTACAAGTATGCCGTCCTGAAGCAGTGCGCATGCGGAATCGTGATAACCCGCTGAGATCCCGACGATGTTGGTTCTTGTGTCCTTTGCTCTCTTTCGCGAGGACATACTCACATTAGCGACAACACGACTTCCGTTTTGCGATTGCATTGGAGATCCTTTCCGAGCATTTGCGAGTGGTAGCGGCGATTGCATCCAAGCAAATAGAAGCTTTGTGGCCTAGTCGGATCATTTACCGAGTGAAGGGCGACGCGAAACAATCCACTCGGCGCCGCTTGCCTAAAATAGGCATGTGCAGCACAGAGGCCAGATCCGGCGTTTCCCACGCCCGCAGAACGAAGAAAGACGTTTGAGTCGTACTACGAGGCCCAGAGAATCCGGTGGTAGGACGGTTCGCTGAGCCGTGCTGCTTTAACAGGGAAAGAACCGAATCGGTTGCAAGAAAGAGATCGGGGAAGCTTCTCGGCTAAGGGGCTTACTAATCGAGAAGCAATATTTCCTTTTCGCCATACAGCCGCTCGGCATACAGGCCACACTCCCTGCATGCCTCGAGCAGTCGATTCGATTCGGTGATTGGACGCGATTCCGGAGTATATTTGAGGCTCATTACGTGGTTCAGCCAAGGCTCCTGGCCCATCGCATAAACGTAGGACTCCTTGCACTGAAACCGCTTGACAATGTCCATTGCCTGTTCAAAATTTGACCCGGCCAGCCGCCGAGATTCATCCATTGCGCGGTCCATTCTCTGAGTCAAGAGCGGACCATAGAGCCAACTCAGTGGGGCACCGTCGCATTCCATCCCAAGAAATAACGCATCTACGGACCCCACTGCCTCATGCACATGCTTGTACAATTGCGGTTCGATATTGCAAGAGTCGGCGGCAAATAAAAGCTTGTGGCGTCCAACCCGCACCAAGTAGGCCAATTTGCTCGGGACGTTCAGGTCGGCGTGCTCACCAAAGAACGGTATGCCCATGATCGATCCCGACTCGGTTGTAATTTCGCCGAACTCATCGAGTTCGATGACATTTTCAAATCCCGTATTCTGAAGTGTTAACTTGATCGAAGGATCCTGCAGAGTGCCATTACCACTCCTGGGTACAATGATATTTCTGACTTTATGCCTGATCTGCAGCAAAGTCTCGAATAAGATGTGGTCTTGGTGATTATGAGTAATGAATACGTAGTCGATGTGGTCGGGCAGATCGCTGTAGGTGTAGCGCGGAAGATCGGACTCGTACGTATAACTGATGACCGGATCGAATAGGAGATTCATGCCGGCAGCCTCGAGAAGGATACAGGCATGCCCAAAATACCTCCATCGCGCCCCTGGACCTGTGTAGCCTTCGTAAGGTGCAGGCTGCTCTGTGGTAAAGAAGGAGCGAAACAGTGATTCATTCTTTGCTTCGATAAGCCCAGATCTATTCCTAATCGCGAGCCAACTTTGTGGGTTGGAGCTCATTCTGAAAAGCCTATCTACTAGGTCACTATCGAATGGAACCTCGACATGGAGGGAGTCATCATTTGCAAGACGAGGCGTGCTCAGAACAAATGGCCGATCATCTCCGCGAGTTAGCGACAGCATCAGGCTTTGTGCGCTCCGATCGTAGAAGGGACTGCGATACATGAGGGGCTCGATAAAACGAAAGGAGGGATTCCTGTTGAGATCGTAAAACAACTCAACATAGCCCTTTAGGACGTCGGGGACTGCCGTTTGATAGAGAGGCTCCAGTGAAAATCCCTTCGCAAAATTCCTCAGATTGGCGTCGAGCTCCGCGATTGCAGAGGAAAGAGCAAGCAGCAGCGCTCGCTTAGTTTTTGTCTCCTCTTTTAGAGATCGAATTTCCTCTACTCTTTGCCCGTTATAGTCAATGAATGGCCCCCCCAACATCTTGGGGTTCTTCACAGCGCTGGCGTGAAATTGAGGCGCGCTGATATAGGAGTCCATAATTTTCATGTGGCGTTCCGTGATGTTTCGAGCCGCAGTTGCCGGGGGTATCAAATGTGCCCAGCAATACCATTGATCCATCAGCGGCTCAACTTGCACATTGGGTCGTAAGTACAGCATCTCATCCCGCATGAGATCTCCTTTCTTGGCCATACCGATTTAGGCATTTCTGTAGTCAGGTAACGCGTCAATATGGAGCGCAGTATCAACCGATAACCGCAGGGGCGTGCTCAAACGTCACCCCATGGCGACAAGAATTTTCCGCTCGCCGGAATATGGTTGACGACCATGCATGACGAGGAGATTGTCACAGAGAAGGACGTCTCCCTGATGCCATTCGAACACTCGTTCCTCTGCAGCCATTGCGGCTCGGATATTATTCAAGTCGCTCTCCTCTAACGGAGAACTATCTCCGAAGAAAGCATGATGGGGCAGCTCTTCTTCATGCATGATAGAAAGTAATTGCTTCCGAAATTCGGGGTTGAGACTGGATGGATGCCATTGCTCTGCTTGATTTATCCATGTCTCCTCAGAAGTTATTGGATGCCGGAGGATGGCCGGTGCCTTTATCGAAGTACGAAGCAAGCCTCCGGGTCTCCATTCGAACTCGTAGCCGTCTTTCGCGAGACGCTCCTCGACCACTTTCCGATCGTTTGTACCGAAAACATCCATCCATGAACGCCCGAGGCCTGCCCCGTCGTGCATATTGTTTACGTAAAGAACACCCTTTAGTTCGAAACGATCGCGCACTTTGGGATCGATCCGACTCAATATGCGGCGACAGTCTGCGATCGGTGTTTGCCCTCCCTGCGTGGCCGGCTTTGCGCAAAAGAACAGAATTCGACTGGGCATTTCTTTCAGATAGGACGCTTCGTTATGCATCGAGATCCGTTCGTCTTTTGCATACTCGGTCGAGGTAAAAACGTTAGAAGCAACCTTCGTTCGAGGAGAATTGCCTCCTCCGTAGTCGCTGAACCTGTCGCAGAAGATACTCGATATAGATTCGAATTGTTGTGCTGTGCCAATCGCGAAGCCCCGAAACAGCACGGCGCCATGAATTGTCAAATGTTCATTCACAAGATCCTTATTCTGTTCTAACCACGCTCCTAGTTCATCGCTATCACATGGTCCGTGCTCTGGAAGCCCTACGAGGGGTAGGACCGTCTCTGTTAGTTGCCAAGAAATCATGCTGATTCTCCTTGTTTACGACTTGGTATGGCCGAATAAGAGGCGCCGGTCGTTGACCGAGCTCGCCATTCAATATCCAGAAGACTCGTGAGAGCGACCCAGCGTCTATCGATGATGATCGGGCGGTTGGAAAAGGCGGGGTGATTCGGATTCGATGGCTCTGGTCCGTTGCCACCAGGCGGCCAACGAGGCTACTTGCGGCAACTGAAGAATAGAAAAATGGTGGCCGGGTCCCCGCCACACTTCGAGCTTCGGAGCGTGATGCCGCCAATCCACGACATATGTCTCTTTCATGGCGGCTGCCTCAAGGAGAGATCTATACCTGCTTGGCCTGTCAGAGCCCGCAAGAACTAAATGTACTGTTTGGGGATAGACGCTCATAGGCACGTAGGTAGTGAGGCGAGCTGCAACGAAGGTGGCCAAAGAACCCCGAAGTATCTCGGGAGTTGTCCTTGCAGAGAAGCACCTGCTTCGGACCAATGCAGCATGTAAGTCGATCAGGAATGCCTCGCCGTTGCCCGAAGCAAGATTCGTCTCATCTATGGAAAGTGTTCTCTCAAAGATTCCTTCGAAGACTTCGACAAACTCTCCATAGATCTCGCCAATCTCAAGAGACTGTTGTGTTCGATCTAAGTGCTCAGTTGCATCAGGTGGTTCAGTGTCAATCAGAGTCAAAGATGCTATAGCCCTCCCCCCGGAGTTCAGGCGCAATGCCATTTCAAGAGCCACCAGTCCGCCAAATGAGTGGCCCACCAAATGGATCGGCCCGCCCGGACGCAGGTCTACTAGAGACTCCAAGTAGTAGACGGCCGCCTCTTCGACACTTGTATGAGGTGGTTCACGTGGATCTATGCCTCGTGGTTGGAGTCCGAAAATGGGCCACCGTTCTCCCATAGCACCGACAAAGTCATTAAAGGCAGTAACACTTGCGCCTGCGCCAGGTATGCAGAGAATAGGGGATTCAATGTTGCGCGGGCTGCGCAACGGTATTAGCGGACTTGCAAGATTAGACGGTGAACTTGAGTGCATGGTCCAAGCCATATCCAGATAAAACAGTTGTGGGGGCGAATTGAACTGTCCCGCCTACTAGGTGTGACGCAAAGTTCTTGTGCCTGAATACGTCGCTGCAACCGATAGCTGAAATGGCTTGCCTTGCCATGTTCGCTACGGTGTTCCTCTACGAATGAGAGCTTTTAACTCGGAAACAGTGCGACTGAATTGCTATCAGACGTTTCGATCACACGGGCAGCGTAGTCGAAGGGCTCAACCTGCTCGACGAGAGTGCCTTTGAAATAGCCGATCCAAGGCGAGCCAGTCGTTCTGTGCCTTGCATCATTGTGGTGTGTCGTCCGCCAACACGAACCACTTCTATGTCGTTGCTCAGAAAGGCGCGCCATCCTTCCGAGGTTGGCGGGTTATTTTCCTCAGCCTCGAATAGCCAAATAGGAGCGGATAGTTTGCGGAAGGAATATGCGTGCTCGGCCTTCCTTGTGGAAAAGCGCGTGGCCAATGCAGACCGAACGGTTGCCGGTTCCAATCGTGGCAGCGCTTTGAATTCGACCGGAACCAAATCCATGTCGTAAATACGTTTGACCAGTTCCGGGAAGGTATCACTCGCCGCTAAAGAGGAAAGAGTACGCGAAGTTTTGTCATCTACGCCGACTGAAACTAATTGCAAAATCTCAGATTTTTCATCAAAGGTCTCAGGCAGGTCTAGCGAGAAGTTTGTCATCTCCTGGCGGCAATAGGTGTCGAACAGCCCAACAAATTGCACTTCTTCTCCGCTGTCGGTCAGTTGCTGGGCCATCTCATATGAGATGGTTCCGCCAGCCGACCAACCAGCAATACGATATGGTCCTTGGGGCTGGACTTCGCGAATCAGACGCACATAGAGCTCCGCCATCTCCCTGATTGTCTTCAGGGGTTCTTCCCCCGGAGCTAGCCCTCTTGCCTCTAAAGCGTAGACGGGCAGGTTCAATGGCAAGGCCGGGGCGAGTTGTCTCACATACTCAATGCCGCCGCCTCCCGGATGAACTAAGAATAGCGGGTGTTCTGTCCCTTGGGGCCTAATCGGAACGAGGTTGTTGGACTTCATATCCGACGCCCCTGTCCCGATGATCCCAGATAATTCCTTGAGGCTCGGGGATAAGAACAAATCGCGCACGGTTATGTTGACACCCAACTTTTGGCGGACCTTTACGACCAGTTGCACCGCCAACAGTGAATGCCCTCCCATTTCAAAAAAGTTGTCGTGTCGCCCAACGTGGTCAATTCCAAGTAGATCTTGCCAGAGAAGTGCCAACTCCCGCTCCACGTTACCTTGGGGTGCTTCATATGTACGCCAGGAGTATGCGTCCTTCTCGGGAATGGGCAGGGCTGCCCAATCTAACTTGCCGTTTGGGGTTAGGGGAAGTTCGCTCAAGTGAACAAAGGCAGCGGGCACCATATATTCAGGTAGAAATGCTTCCAAGTGTCTACGTAATTCTGCCACTGGTGCACCCGATTGACTGCCGTCATTCGCGTCCGGATGCTCCATGTCGACACGGGTGGGGACCACATAAGCCACAAGCCGCTTCTCACCCGGCTCATCTTCTCGCGCCAGCACTACCGCGTGGCTTACCGCCGGATGATCTTGTAGACGTGCCTCGATCTCGCCCAATTCGATGCGAAACCCTCGGATCTTCACCTGTTTATCATTGCGCCCTAGATATTCGATCGCGCCATCAGAACGATATCGTCCGAGGTCGCCAGTCTTATAAATCCGTGAGTTTGGATGGGAAGTAAATCCGTCGATCAAAAATCTGTCTGCTGTAAGCTCTGGTCGATCGAGGTAGCCACGGGCGACTCCCGCCCCACCGATATAAATCTCTCCTATCGCGCCTAATGGCACCGGTTGGCGATTCTTGTCCAAAAGATAGATGCGTACGTTGGCAATTGGCCTACCTATATTTGGCAATTGTCCGCCAACTACGCCGATTGTCGCGTCCACAGTGCACTCTGTCGGGCCATACATGTTGTAGAACTTCATCGAAGTGCATTCGCTTAATTGCTTCCAGAGGCTCGAGTCGATAGTTTCGCCACCAAGAAGCACACACCGCAGGTGAGTACTTCTTGTGTTGAGGAGGCCCTCAGCGATCATCGATTTGAGCTGCGATGGCGTACTATCGAAGGCGTCCAACTGTGTGTCATTGAGAAATCCCAGCATCGCAGCACCAGAAACGCGAACCTCCTGCGGGATTAACACCAAACAGTGGCCTGATAGAAGTTGGGAGAATCCCTTGATCGACATGTCGAAGGAGAAGGACGCGTTCCAGCCTATCCGCAATTGCGTCGAAAGATCTGAATAGATCATTTCTTTAAGGGCGTGATGAAAATTTACGACGGAATGGTGCTCGACCATGACCCCCTTTGGGGTACCGGTTGAACCGGAGGTATAAAGCACGTACGCCAGATGGCTCGACGTGAGGCCCAGAGAGGGCACATGCGGGTTGATATCCGGTTCGTTGTTCCACGCCGATCTGTCGGACACAAGGTCTATCACCCTCCACACTGGTGATTTCATTGTCGCCAGCGCTTTCCGCCCTTCGGTATCGCACAGTAGAAGTGTCGGCGTGGCATCCAGAACAATCTGTTCGATGCGTTCGGTTGGATGGGTTGGATCCAGAGGTACATACGCTCCGCCAGACTTGAGCACACCGAGCATACTCACTATCATGGCTATGCCACGTTCGACGCAGATCGCCACACGGTCGTCTGGTGTCACGCCAACCCTAATCAAATAGTGCGCTAGCCGGTTGGCTTCCCTATTCAGGTCACCATAGCTTATCGATTGCCCCTCGTACTCTACTGCTACCGCTTCGGGCTTCCTCTCAACCTGTGCCTCGAATAGCTCATGAATGCAAAGATGGCTTGGATACGAATTTTCCGTGGCGTTGAATTCTTCTAATATCAACTTTCGTTCTTCTGCCGGCAAGATTTCTAGGCTTTGAACCGGACGGTCTGGCGCAATCTCCAATGCCGACACCAGGTTGTTTAGAGTGTTCTCCATGTACGCGCAAATACGAGCGGCAACCAAAGGCTTTATAGCCAGAGTTGTCAGACCTAGAGCATCTCCAAAGTCTTCCACCGAGAGTGTTAGAGGATAGTTGTTGCGTACCTCATTGCGCAGAATTGTTACTCCGGCCAGAGAATCGATACTGGCCGGATGGACGTGACTCGTTGAGGCGTTTTGGTTATGTCGATAGTTGAGGATTGCACTGAACAGCGGATTCGGCGGCTGGACTGCGCTACAACGCTGGGCCAAGGCTAGTGATGCATGCTCATGCATCATCAGCTCGGCCAGTCTGAGATGAACCTGCTGTACGGCATCTTCCACGCCGCTGTCATCTATGTCGACTCTTAGCGGCAGTGTGTTGATGAGCAAACCAGCAGTATATTCAGAGCCTTGCATCCGCCCGAATAGGACAGTACCGAATACTACTTGCTTAGTCATGCTGGATCGCGCCAACACTTGACCCCAAGCAAGGTGACACAAACTGGCAACGGTGACGCCGATTCGCCGCGCCACCGCCCTCAGACGATCAACGAAGCTGGCCGGCAGCATCACTCGGGCTTCTTGAACCTCACTTCCATCCAGATGAACATCTCCGAGGGCAAATGGCAGAGTTGGTTCCTCGACCTGACCTAGCATGTCCTTGAAGAAACGCTCGTGTTCGACGCTGGAACTCTCTGTGCGGGTTTGCGCAACCAAGTTCCGAAATGGTGCCGGGGGTGACAAGGTTCCGTCTCGACCGCTCAGGAACGCATAGACTTCCCGTTGGAAGACATCTAAAGTCGAGTGATCACCCACCATGTGGTGCAAGCATTGCATCAAGATCCAGCGGTCTTGGTCCGCATCTTTTGCTACGATAAAGCGAAGTAACGGAGCTTCGGTCAGATCCATACGATACTGACTAGGGGAGAACATCTTTGCTAATTGGTCAGCAATAGGCCCATTCTGCGAATCTAGCGCGACCTCGGTGATGGATAGAGGGGCCTTCCTCCAGACGACCTGTGCTGGTTTCGAGAGGCCCTCCCACGCGATTGCGGTACGTAAGATGTCATGGCGTTCGATGACCCGTCCGACTGCGACCAAGAACTCGTCAAGCTGCGTGCGTTGGGGGAAGGCCAATTGGGAACTCAACATATAAGGATCTCCGCCCCGTGCGAGCAGATGGTGGAAAAGAATCCCGTCCTGTAGCGGTGACAAGGCGTATATGTCTTGAATGTTGGATACCCCACCAGGGACCTTGACGATGATCCGGTCAATTTCTTCTTCGCTCAGATCGATCAAGGGCAGCATCGCTGGGGTAATTACTGAGCTGTCGGCAGTTATCTGGTTGGGTGGGACTGCCTCTTCATGATGACGAACCAGAGCCTCAGCCATTTCGCAAAGAACTGGCGTCGTCAGGACCGTGCGGATATCAATATTGAAGGACAACTGGCGCAATCTTTCCATCATTCTCATGGCAAGGAGAGAGTGACCGCCCAATTCAAAGAAATTGCTATATCGGCCCACAGTGTCGACGCCCAAGAGTTCCTGCCACAAGGTAGCTAACGCCTGTTCTATCTCGCCTCTCGGAGCTTCATATAAATGGCGCACATAGGCATTGCCGTCCGGCGCCGGAAGTGCTTTGCGATCTAGCTTTCCGTTTGGCGTCAACGGGAGTTCCTTCAGGCTCACAAACGCTGCGGGCACCATGTAATCGGGCAGACGTTCAGCGAGATGCCTGCGCAACACGGCCGCCAGATCCGCAGTATCCACATCGTTTGGGTAATCGTTAGAATCATTCCCGGATTGAGGAAGGATATACGCGACTAACTTCTTTTCTCCTAAATGGTCACTGGCTGACACTACGACCGCCTGTCGCACCACCGGATGGTCTATAAGCCGGGCTTCTATCTCAGAAAGCTCGATCCGAAATCCCCGTATTTTGACTTGGTGGTCGTTGCGGCCGAGGAACTCGAGATTACCATCCGGCAGGTAACGGGCCAGGTCGCCCGTTTTGTACATACGCGCACGGGCCAGCGGACTGAAAGGATCATCTAGGAAGCGTTCTGTCGTCAGCTCAGGACGGTTGAGATATCCGCGCGCTACTCCGGCTCCGCCGATACACAGCTCTCCCACCGCTCCGTGCGGGACTGGTCGACCATGTGTATCGAGCAAATAGATCCGGGTATTGGCAATCGGGCGACCTATGGATTGGGTAAAAGCAGGGTTAGTGTCTCTGTGACGACTAATCTTGGCACAGGTGGAATAAATCGTTGTTTCTGTCGGCCCGTATAAATTCCACAAGGAGCGACCCGCTCTTCGGAGGCGAATTGCCACATCAACTGGGAGCGCCTCGCCACCGCAGAGAATCATCAGATCTGGAGACCCGGTCCAATGGGCATCCAGGAGCGCACGCCATGCCGCGGGTGTCGCTTGCATGACGGTCACCCGATGGTCCGACAGATAGTCCCTCAATGCGAACGGATCGGTGGCATGAGGGCGACTCGCAATGATGACTTCGGCACCGCAGATCAAAGGCAGATACAGCTCCAATCCAGCAATGTCAAAGGAAATACTAGTAAGAGCCAACATCCGGTCTTCCTTCGTAATGCCAAGAAGAGCTCTCATCGAGCTTAGAAAATTGGCCAGCTGCTGATGCTCTACCATCACCCCTTTCGGAGTCCCGGTGGAACCGGATGTGTAGATTACGTAAGCGAGATTTCGGGAAGTGAGCTCTAATTCCCTTGAATCGGGGTTAGTTGCAGGCAGATCTGCCCAGGACGGAGCTGCTGCTCCGAGTCGATGAAACCCCTCTAGATCAACCTCCGTCGAGTGTTCGAACATATTCTTTCTTAGGGCGGTTCGCCCGGTTGCATCGGTAATCACAACTTTTGGGGCCGCATCCAAAAGGATCTGCTCGAGCCGCGCGACAGGATAAGCAGGATCTAGAGGTACATATGCTGCACCTGCCTTGAGTGTCCCAATCAGACCGATGATCATATCCAGACCTCGGTCCATACAGACCGCGATTCGGTCGTCCGGTCTGGCGCCCGATGCAATGAGATGATGCGCCAGCTGATTTGCTCGCGCGTTCAACTCTCTATAGGTGAGAGACTGATCACTGTAGCTCACAGCCACGGCATCTGGGCTCTTGATCGCCTGATGTTCGATCAAGTGATGGAGACATGCCTCGTCGGGATAACTTGCTTGCGTTGCATTCCAGTCCTCCAACAAGAGTTTCCTCTCATCGGCCGGGAGTATTTCCAGCTGGCTGACAGGGCTGTAAGGCGACTTCTCCAGAGCTGCCACAAGACTTTCGAGGGCTTGGTGCATATATCCACATACGCTATCTGGCGACAGCGGATGGACTGCGACAGCTGTTAATCCCAGCGAATCCTCGAAGTCCTCAACTGACATCGTCAACGGATAGTTGGTACGTTCCTCACTGCGAAGAAACTCGACTCCTGCTAGGAGCTCGACTTCCGACGGTTTTGCAGATGGCGCCGCTAGCTTCCGGTTGTGACGGTAGTTGAGTATGGTGCTAAAGAGTGGAGTGGGGGCCGCCACACGACTACACCGTTGTGCCAGCGCCAGAGATGCGTATTCGTGGACCAGCAATTCAGCCAACCGGGCATGGGTCTGTTTTACGGCTGCTTCCGTTCCGTGACAATCCAGATCCAGCCGAAGCGGAAGAGTGTTAATAAAAAGGCCGACCGCCTGTTCCGCATCGCCCCCTTGCTGCATACGCCCGAACAACACCGTCCCGAAGACTACATGGTCGGATCCGCTGCTACGAGCGAGGACTTGTCCCCACGCAAGGTGACAGAGACTTGCAAGGCTCACTCCAAGTCGCCTTGCTTGTGCTCGCAGACGATCGTTTAGCTGGCCCGGCAGCGCCCGTCTGGATTCGCTGGCATCGCCTCCATCATTCTGAATATCGGCTAATCCGAAAGGCAGCGTTGGTTCTTCAATGTCCCCAAGCATCCTGCGAAAATAGTGCTCATGATCAGCCTGATGCATCCCTACGCGGGTCTGGGCGACCAAATTACGGAACGGTTGGGGAGCGGGCAGGCTATCGCCTTGTCCAAGCAGAATCAATCTGATTTCGTTATAGAAATTTTGTATCGAGCTGACGTCTTCGATGATGTGATGTTGGAGCTGAAGCACTCGCCATCTTTCGCTACCAGGTTCGCGGGAAACGACGTACCGCAATAAGGGGGCTTGGGTCAGATTGAATCGGTAGTCAAATGGATCGTCCATTGATACCAACTTCGTTGCACCGGCTTCGTCTTGCGGATACTTGTCTATCTCAATAACCGGCAACGAGGCTTTTCGCCATACCACTTGTGCCGGATGTGATAACCCTTCCCATACGAATGCGGTGCGCAGAATATCGTGTCGATTAACTATCTGCTGCACGGCCGATAGAAGACGATCAAGGTGGGATTTGGAAGGCAAAATGATCTGGGAACTCAGCACATAGGGATCGTTCTCCTTCGTCAATAAGTGATGGAAGAGAATTCCGTCCTGCAGCGGGGTCAAGGCGTAAATGTCTTGGATATTGGAAATTCCATCTGGCACGGTCTTGATGATTCGATCAATATCATCTTGAGTTAGATCTATCAGTGGCAGCATGCTCGGACTAATCAGTGCGGTATCAGGTGTGATGGGATTGGGCGGTATCAGGAATTCCTCGTGACGATCGATGCTAGAGGCCAATTCGCTTAGCACCGGTGAAGTTAGCAAGCTGCGAATGTCAACCTTGAGACCGAGTTTTCGGAGGCGTGCCACCATTCGAACAGCCAAGAGAGAATGCCCTCCCAGTTCGAAAAAGTTGTCGTGCCGGCCGACTTTCTCAACCGCCAACAACTCTTGCCATAGATTGGCTAGCGTCTTCTCCATATCGCCCACCGGCTCTTCGTGCATTCGTCGAGAGAAGGCGTCTTGTCTAGGTGCGGGCAGAGACTTGCGATCAAGTTTTCCATTCGAACTAAGCGGCATACGCTCTAGCTGCACGAACGCCGCAGGAACCATGAATTCTGGTAAACGTGTTGAAAGATACGATCGAAGTGTTCCCGGCAAGTCGACTTCTTCCGGCAATTCATCTCGCACGACGACGTATGCGATCAATCTCTTGTCGCCACTTTCGTTCTCGCGCGCCTCAACAACTGCCTCGCTTACGAAGTGGTGCGCTAGGAGGTGAGACTCGATGTCTCCCAACTCTAGCCGGAAGCCGCGAATCTTCACTTGGTCGTCGTTACGACGGAGGAACTCGAGATTTCCATCTCGGTGATAACGGCCCAGATCGCCCGTCTTATACATCCGAGCATCTTCAATTGAACTAAAGGGATCCTTTACGAATCGTTCTGCTGTCAACTCGGGCCGGTTCAAATAACCTCGCGCTACGCCGACTCCTCCGATGTAGATTTCTCCAACTGCCCCCCGTGGCACCGGGTTGCAACGACTGTCTAAGAGGTAAATTTTTGTGTTAGCTATGGGGCGACCAATGGGTACAAAGGTATCGGCGAAATCGTTTGGACACGTCCAGGCGGTCACATCAATCGCAGCTTCGGTTGGTCCGTACAGATTGTGAAGATCAGTGTGTGGAAGTATGCGCCGGCACGCTTGAGCATCGGAAGCGCGCAAGGCCTCTCCACTGCAGATCAGGCGTCTTAGAGAGGTACAATCTTTCGCCCCATTAGCGGTCAGGAAATGTGTCAGCATCGAAGGGACAAAATGAAGAGTGGTTACGCCCCAACGTCGAATGAGTTCGACTATGTCAAGAGGGTTCTTATGAGCATCCGGAGGGGCCACCAGTAATTTCGCCCCTTCAGCCAGTGTCCAGAAGAACTCCCACACGGAAACATCGAAACTGAAAGGCGTTTTTTGTAGAACGATATCTGATTCAGAGAGATTGTAGGCGTTCTGCATCCATGTGAGACGGTTGATTAATGCACGATGTTCGTTCATAACCCCCTTGGGTATTCCCGTCGAACCGGAGGTATATATCACATACGCGAGATGGCGGGAGGTGAGCCCGAGGACAAGCGGATCGGGATTGATATCCGGAAGATCGGCCCAAGCCGGGGAGTCTGAATCTAAAGCTAGAACCGTAAGGGGCGATGATAGCTCCTCGCCTAACGCTTTTCGTCCGGTGGCATCGCTGAGCACAATCCTTGGTGATGAATCTCGCAGAATTTGGTCCAGACGTTCGGTCGGATAGCTGGGATCGAGTGGCACATATGCTCCCCCTGCCTTCAGTATTCCCAGTAGCCCGATTACCATGGCGCTGCTTCGGTTCAAACAAATTGCTACGCGGTCATCGGGCTTGACTCCCAATGAGATGAGATAGTGCGCCAGGCTGTTTGCGCGCTCGTTTAACTCCGCGTAGGTCAAGGACCGATCACCATCTAAAAGCGCTGACGCATTAGGACGGCGCTCGACCTGTTCTTCGAAGAGCTGGTGAATACAGAGAGAATTCGGATATGAAGACTCTGTCGCGTTCCAATCCTCCAGCAACAGCCTGCGTTCTTCCTCACCCAATAGATCAATGTCATTTACTCGCTGGGCCTCATCCAGCACTACAGCTTTCAGTACATTGATCAAATGGTTGCAATGGCGCACTATGGTCGTCTCGTCGAACAACGCAGTTGCGTAATTCATGCCCCCCACAATGGAATCGCCATCTTCGTGCAGGTCAAGCGAAACATCAAATCGAGCTACTGCATAGTTAGACCGGACCGATTCGGTTTGTATGCCAGGCAGGTGCAATGGGACCCGCTCATTATTCTCCCAGGCGAAAAGAACCTGAAAGACAGGTGTATGGTCCAGGCGTCGAACAGGCTTCACCAACTCCACTACTTGCTCGAAAGGGATATCCTGGTGCGCTTGAGCCGCTAAGGTTGTCGTTCGCACCCGTTCCAGCAGTTCAGCTACAGCTGGCTGGTCCGACATGTCAATCCGTAATGCAAGCGTGCTGACGAAAAAACCGATTAGCTTTTCCGTTTCATGCCTTCTGCGATTGGCACTGGGCGTACCAATGACGATGTCATCTTGTCCCGACAGCCGAGACAACACTACGGCCCAGGCAGCCACCAGCGTCATGAAGAGGGTCGTGCCCCTTTGTGCACTGAATCGCTTGAGTTGACTGGTTAACTCGTGGTCGATGCTGATCGGGACATAACCTCCACTGAAGCTTTGTTGGTATGGTCGCGGACGATCGGTCGGCAACTCAAGCAACACTGGTGCGTGAGCGAGGTTTTGACGCCAATAGTCGCTCTGGTGCTGCAATCGCTCTTCGCTCAGCCATTGTCTCTGCCAAGCTGCATAATCGGGGTACTGTATTGCTAAGGGTGGCAAAGGATTAGGTTTGTTGTCCCGAAAGGCGGAATAGAGTGCAGTCAGTTCCTTTGCTAACACACCCATGGACCAGCCATCGGTAACGATGTGGTGCTGGGTCAGCAGAAAAACATATTCGTCCCCGTCCAACCGAATTAGACATGCACGGACCAGCGGCCCGCGGGCGAGATTGAATGGAGCCCGGACTTCGGCGATCATCAGCTGATTCAGTTGTTCGTGTGAATCTGGCAGTCCTCGCAGATCATGTTCTGCGAATGGCATTTCCGTGTCTGGGGGAAGTAATTCAACGTGAGGCTCGCCCTCTACTGCCACAAAAACCGTCCGAAAGGATTCGTGTCTTGCCATAAGGACATCGAGACCTTGTCGTAGCGCATGACGATCCAGATCACCGCGAAAGTGTAAAGCGCGTGGGATGTGATAGGTCGCGCTGACCCCATCTAATTGGGCCAGGAACCAGAGTCGCTGTTGGGCAAACGACAGTGGCAAAGAGGCGCCTCTCCCGACGGGGACGATTGCTGGCAACGTATGGGCCTCCCCATTCTGGGTCGCCTTGCTCACCGCCTCAGCCATCTTTTCTAGAATCGGTTGGTCGAAAACTACGGCTATCGGCAGTTCGACCCCTAGTTTTTGTTCTAGTCGAGCCAGCAAGCTCACGGCTAGCAATGAGTGGCCACCGAGATCGAAGAAATTATCGCGAAGCCCTACGTGATCAATGCCCAATACTTCTTGCCAGACCACAGCCAGAGCCCTCTCGACCTCAGTTTGTGGCTCTTGATAACGGACGCGCGCATATGCCTCCCCTTCGGGAGCGGGCAGACTCTTTACATCGACCTTGCCGTTCGGCGTCAGTGGAATGCTATTGAGGGCCACAAATGCGGATGGAACCATGTAGTCGGGCAAGGATGAGGCCACGTGTGCACGGAGAACGGCCGCAAGATTATCTTGTCGTCCCGTGGCATCCGTAGGAACTATGTAACCCACTAGGCGGATGTCACCGAAATCATCTTCGCGTGGAATGACAACTGCTTGACGCACCAGGTCATGCTCTAGAAGGCGAGCCTCAATTTCCCCGAGCTCAATGCGGAAGCCTCGGATCTTCACTTGATGATCGTTACGGCCGAGGAATTCGAGATTGCCATCTGGGAGGTAGCGGGCCACATCTCCCGTTCTATACATTCGGGCCCCTGGCACCACACCGAAAGGGTCTGGCAGAAAGCGTTCCGCGGTCATCCGTGCTCGATTCAGGTAGCCCCTTGTAACTCCGATACCGCCTATATAGATTTCACCCAGAGCCCCCAAGGGTACCGGGCGCACCTGTTCATCTAAGAGGTAGATCCGCGAATTCGCGATCGGACGACCGATAGGAATGGTTTCGCAATCATCTTCCACCTCATAGATCACACAGCCCACGACCGTTTCAGTTGGCCCGTACTCATTTACCAACCGGATAGCAGGCTGGATTTCTCGCCACAACTTGACTGTCGATGTGGGTAACGCTTCGCCTCCTATGACGATGGTGCCGACCGAAGAGCTCGTTCCGGTCGCCGCCGCTCGTTGCCCCAGCACTGCAAGATGGGAGGGTGTTATTTTGAGCAGTGTACCTGGGACCTCGGTTAGTATTGTTTCCAGTTCGTCGATCTCTCGGCCTTCCGATAGTAGGCGCACCGCACCGCCAGATATCAGCGGAGTGAAGAGACTGGTAATGGTTGCATCGAAGGACAAGGAAGAAGAGACAACAGAATTTGCGACGGGGCCGTACGCATTTGACGCCCAGAGCAGATAGTTACTCAATCCCTGATGTGCAGCCATAACCCCCTTTGGCGCACCAGTTGTTCCGGAAGTATAGATGACATATGCCAGATTTTGAGGCTTGAGCCCAGTGCCGTTTCGCGTGGGGTTGCTCTTATTGAGCCGACTCCACTTGTCGGCATCGGATTCGAGATTAAGCACCCGCACACCTAGAGTATCGTTCCCTAACTTGCTTGCTCCGATATTGTCAACGAATGCTGCCACCGGGGAACTATCTCTCAACATGTAGCTGAGTCGATCCGCGGGATAGTCCGGATCAAGCGGCACATAGGCCCCTCCAGCTTTGAGAATTCCGAGCAGACCGACCACCATTGCCGGTGTGCGCTTGGCGCATACCGCGACTCGCTCATCCGGCCTTAATCCTAGGCCGATCAGGTAATGCGCCAGTTGATTGGCCTGGTTATTCAAGTCCCCATAGTTAAGGGAATAACCTTCATAGGCGATAGCCAAAGAGTCCGGGTTCTTTTTCGCGTGCCCTTCAAACAGCTCGTGGATAAACGTCTCATCTGGATAGGCGGTTTCTGTTGCGTTCCATTCGTGGAGCAAGAGTTGACGCTCATCCGGAGGAATAACTTCCAGTTGTCGAACAGGTCGGTCCGGATTGGTTTCAAGGGCCTCGACTAGACTCTCAAGCGCCCGTTTCATATATGCGGAAATCCGATCTGGCGACAGGGGACGCACCACCTGAACGGTTAACCCAAGACTGTCTCCAAGGTCCTCCATGATCAGATTTACGGGATAATTGCTGTAGCGCTGACCTACAACCGACTCGACTCCTGCGAGAGGGTCGATGTCCGCAATCTCGGAAGCTGGCTCAGCATATGTGAGGTGTCGAAAATTTAGGATGCTGCTGAACAATGGCGTCGGGGCGACCACACCGCTACAACGCTGCGCCAGTCCGAGCGATGCATGTTCGTGCACAATCAACTCAGCTAGACGCTGTTGAACTTGCCTCACAGCGCTTTCCGTTCGTTGACCGTCTAGATCGACTCGTAGTGGAAGAGTGTTGATAAATAGGCCCACGGCCTCATTGGCGCCGCCGTGTGACTGCATGCGCCCGAAGAGGACAGTGCCAAATACAATTCGCTCGGAGCCACTGGCACGAGCCACAACCTGTCCCCACGCGAGATGGCATAGACTAGCGAGGCTGACTCCAAGCCTTCGCGCTTGAACGCGTAAACGATCGTTGAGGTCCTGCGGAAGCAATCGTTTGAATTCCGTCAGATTCTCTCCATCTTGATGGACATCGCCTAGTCCGAACGGCAGGGTCGGTTCATCAATTTCTCCGAGGACATCTCGGAAGAATTGCTCGTGCTCATCCTGGGAAATACCCATTCGTGCTTGGGCGACCAAGTTGCGAAAAGGCGGAGGTGGCGCTAGGGTATGGCCCTGCTGTTGCAAAAATGCCTTGATCTCCGTACGAAACACATGGACTGAAAACGCATCTTCAATGACATGGTGCCGGATTTGCAACGCCTGCCATCGGTCGCTTCCAGGTTCTCGTGCAATGATGTATCGAAGTAGAGGAGGTTGTGCCAGATCTATTCGGTGCAGGCGGGAATCAATGTCTTTCGCACATTGCCTGGCGATTGATCCTTTTCCAGGAACAAGCTCTATTTCTGTGGTTGAGAGTTTTGCATGCCGCCATACAACTTGAGCTGGCTGCGACAATCCCTCCCAGACGAAAGCAGTTCGGAGAATGTCGTGCCGGTCTATGACATGCTGCACCGCTGAAAGAAATCTATCCAGTTGGACTCGGTGTTGGAAGGTGAGTTGGGTACTTAATACATATGGGTCATTGTCAGTGGTGAGCCGGTGATGAAACAGGATTCCGTCCTGAAGGCCCGTTAGAGCATAGATATCTTGGATATTGCTGATACCTCCCGGGACGTGATCTGCAATACGGTCGATATCATCCTGGGTCAGTTCGATTAAGGGAAGCATCGCAGGCGTGATCACTGTACTATCGCGCGTGATCAAATTTGGCGGTATCGGTGCGGTCACCCGGCTATGCGAGGTAATCGACGGATCTTCTTTGAGGATCGAAATCAGTTCTTCTTTGTTCCTCTTTAAAGAGTTCTTGATTTCTTCGGTGATTCTCCCTTTGCTGGCTTTAACAATGAGAGATTCGCCATCTAACGCTAAAGAGATTTGGGCATCGCGTAGCTTTGCCAATAATTCTGAAGTGCTCATATGCGAATCTCCTCTAGAACATTCGTTTTCTGGGCTAGATCGCTTAATACTGGAGTGACGAATAGGGATCGGATGTCAATCTGCAGACCCAGCCGACGTAGTCGCTCCATCATCTGCACTGCCAATAGAGAGTGCCCACCTAGCTCGAAGAAGTTATCGTGTCGTCCGACATGCTCTACCGCCAGCATCTCTTGCCACAAGGATGCCAGCGCCTTTTCAACTTCACCTTGTGGCTCTTCGAAGGCTTGGCGCGCGTATGCTTCTTCTCCGGGAGCAGGGAGATTCTTCCGGTCCAGCTTCCCGTTCGGTGTCAGTTCGAAATGCTCTAACCGTACGAAGGTCGCGGGGACCATATACTCAGGCAGGCACGCGGCCAGATGACCACGTAAAGTCCCTGACAGAGCGACGTCGTCGCCGATCTGATCTTTGTTAAGGACGACATAGGCTACAAGGCGCTTCTCTCCGGTCTCGTGTTGGCGGGCGACCACGATCGCCTCGCGGACAAGAGGGTGTTCGATGAGACGGGCCTCGATCTCACCCAGCTCGATGCGGAAGCCGCGGATCTTTACCTGATCGTCGTTGCGACCAAGGAACTCGATGTCGCCGTCCGGCAGATATCTCGCCAGATCCCCCGTCTTATACATCCGGGCTCCGGGGATCGGACTGAACGGGTCATCCACGAAGCGCTCGGCAGTGAGTTCTGGCCGGTTGAGATAGCCTCTTGCAACGCCGGCTCCTCCTACGTACAACTCGCCCACTGCACCAAGCGGCACTGGCTCGCCATAGGCATCCAGAAGATACAGACGCAGATCCGGAAGACGCTTGCCGATCGGGCTGCCCGACCGCGTGACGTCGCTCGAGCGGAGAGCACGATACGTCACGTGCACCGTTGTCTCGGTGATGCCATACATGTTCACGAGTTGCGGTTGATGATCAGGATGGCTGTCATACCACGGCTTGAGGATCGACGGTTCTAACGCTTCGCCGCCGAAGATCACGTAGCGTAACCGGTGCGGGAGTGGCTCCTGAGTCTGCGCTTGAATAAATCCCTTGAAGGCACTCGGCGTCTGGTTCAACACCGTGACACCTTGCTCGCAGACCAGCCGGTAGAAATCCTGGCTCGATCGAGCGATGTCGTGCGGCACGATGACCAACCGCCCGCCATAGCGCAGAGCGCCCCACAGTTCCCATACTGAAAAATCAAAGGCAAAGGAGTGGAACAAGCACCATACATCCTCTTGGTTGAAGCCGAATGATGCATCGGTGGCCTCAAACAGTCGAACAACCTGCGCATGTTCGACCATGACACCCTTTGGAGCACCCGTCGACCCAGAGGTATAAATCACATATGCCAGATGGCGCGAAGTCAGACCCAACGCCTTCGGATCGGGATCCAAAGGCGACAAGTCCTCCCAAGGACTTTGGAATAGTCGATTCAGCTCGACCACTGCAGTCGGCTGAATGTCACATTCACTTAGTGCCTTGCGACCCTCTAGGTCGCAGAGCAGTAGATGAGGTGCGGCATCGGCCATGACTCGACCGAGCCTTTCTGAGGGATAAGCTGGGTCGAGAGGAACATAGGCTGCGCCTGCCTTCAGAATCCCCAGCAGACCGATGACCAGGCCAAGGCCACGCTCCAGGCAGATCGCCACCTTGTCATCCGGCTTCACGCCTAGCCTGATGAGATAGTGTGCCAGCCGGTTCGCCTGCTGGTTTAGGTCTGCGTAAGTGAGAACCTCTTCCCCGCAAGTCACGGCCACAGACGCTGGAGTACGCCTC